>JAEEGL014242684.1_pt1 | contig 35793 bp, 59 predicted proteins | sample 9134231 | NCBI WGS metagenome assembly JAEEGL01 (sample SAMN16246548, study PRJNA631951) | gut metagenome | biome: gut microbiome; feature: rumen; material: fiber-attached | host: Bos | place: Iran: Karaj | collected 2018-10
ATAAAATGGGGAAAGTGCGGTTGTTTTAACGCCCTAATCGGACAGTTCGCCTTTTCGCCCATTGTCTCTAACATACTATTCGTTTTAAAGTTTGTTATTGTTCATTAATAATTACAAAACTCGAAGAAATATTGCAGAGATTTCAAAAAAATGTAGAAAAAAGAGGAAAAAAGAGTTTTTTGGGGCGTTAACGGGTTGTAAGAAATTGCAAATTCAGAAGATGAAGAGCAGTTTGGAGAGCAGAAACGGCTTAAAATACAAAAATAAACTTGAAGCAATAATAAGAAATACGCTTGCAAACAAGCATCTCTTTAAAATACAAAAACCCCTTACAAGATGCAAGGGGACGTTATAGGGGCAGAGGGATTCGAACCCCCAACCAAGGGATTATGAGGGGACAAATTCCTCATGGAAAAATTCTGTTACATGCTTAAAAAATCCCGTATTTTTAAGCTCCAAACGGCGACATAGTAGCGTTATTCTGGATTTGAGTCAAGAGCAAATAAAAACGCAAAAAAGACGTAAAAACAGCATAGTTTTTTGGTATGGTGAACAAAATGGTGAACGGAAATCAAAGTTGATGGGGAAGATTCTGCTCCGGTTCTGCTTTTGCTAGAGAAAATTTCTGCTCTTTTCTGCTACGGTTCTGCTTTTGCTATGCGTATGCTACAGACAGTTCTGCTACGGTTCTGCGTATGCTAGAAATCTGAAAAAAACCGACCGCCTAAACTACTAACTATCTATTGTTAAATTGATTCTATATATACACTACTACTATTAATACTTCCTTTAAATCCGCTACGCGGCGCGCTATTGAACTATGGATATACTGCGCGCGCGTGCGTGTGTGAATGGAGAAAAAAGCGACAGCGACGGCGTCAGAAAAATTTACCACAATTTTTGAAATTTTTTCAGAAAAACGCGGTAACGCGGGTTTGACAGCGTTCGTCGTTGTGGTAAATTGCGCGGCGTAATGATTGAGATGAAAAAAGAATCAATCATAAAAAAAGACCTTGGTCTGATTTGTTGTGTGTGTAAACCAAGGTCAATTATTCAAAATGAACGGTCTTGATTATAGCGCGATTAAAAATCTTGTCAAGCCCGTTCCCAGCCGCCCAGAAAGGGAAGAAGGAAATTTCAGATGAATGAATTTTGCTTGTTGGTTGAAGGGACAGGGATTCATGATGAATTCAAACTCGGAAACAGCCGGGAATCTTTGAAGAAGGTTGCAGAAGAGTGGTTGAAGAAGCCGAACGTTTTCCGCGTCCATATTTGTGAATGGAGAATCTACGACAAGTACTCTGTTGTTTACAAAACTGTTGAGATGTTCGATAAGCGCAGCGCTGATAAAGAATGGAAGGCTCCGAATTGCTGGAATCCTGGTGAGGTCTTTTCAATCTGGTTCAATGACGATGGAACGACCACGATTGACTTCTCCGGCGAAATGATTGATTGGAGAAAGCTGCTCTGGTAGTGAGAATGAATAATGGTGAAGGGCGGTTTTTACCGTTCTTCTGGAATCCGTGTGAATTTTAATGATGGAGGAAATCAAGATGTTGAATACTGAAAACAAAGAACGTTATGAAGCCCTGTTTGACAAGCTCGTTCCCAGTAGTGGAAAGTGCGAAACGCTTGGCGGTGAGATTCTGCGAGCTGTTTCACGGATTGGCTATCGCTGGTACAATGATGGGGATAAATTCCTTGAAGGTTATGGGAGAGAGACTGTCAACCCTGCTGTCCGGTTCCTGATTCATGTTATTGAGAAACACGACGTTACCGAATGGTTCAAGGGGCAGGTCGATAAGCTCTGCGAGAGAATGCCTTACAGTGGGAATGACGACGATTACGATTCTCTGGTTGATGGATTGACTGAAGCGGCGGTTGACTGCATTGAAGCTCTTGAACTTGGAAGCGTTCCCAATGAAGATGGGGATTTGTTTGACTACGCTGACCCGGTTGAAGATGTTGATGAAGATGAAGAAGACTGCTACGAGGAAGAGCTGTTTGCTGACGAGTACGACGAATACGACGAGGACGAGGAAGAAGAATACGACTGGAATTAGTCCTGAGTGATGGAGAATGCTCCCCAGGTTAAAAGCTGGGGGGCGAATCTGGAATGTTTAACCTTTTTTTAATGGAGATTTGAGATTATGAGTAACGAGATTATTAGTGAAGATTTGGCGCGGTTCCTGATTGGCGTTTGCGACGATTATGGTTTGAATTGGGATAATGATTACTCCGGGCGTGGAATGTTTGGAAATCGTTGTTTTTCGATTAGGACTGACGAGAGCGTTGGGCGTCTGTTTGCTGGCATTATCTTTGCGTTCAATGAAGAAACGCTCTGTTACACCGATGAAATCGGGCGAATGTTTGAGGACATGCGCCAAGACAGCATGGGTTTGGGAAGGGTTTATTACTTCCCGGGCTGGACGATTCCGGAATCCGTCATGGAGGAACTGGAAGACGAAGGATATTTTGAGGACTAGGACGGAATAAGCCCCGGCTGTACGATTCTGAAATCAGTTTGATGAAGAAAGAGTGAATGGAGATAGAAAATGATTTATTTTAGAATTGAGAAAGAAGGTAAAACGATCGACGTAACCGAGAAAGACCTTCAGGAATTGGGATTCAATCCGAAGACGATGCGCCGATTCACGGGATTGAAGGATAAAAAGGGAACGCCGCTGTTTGAAGGTGATGAAATCCACCTTTATTCCCCAATGGGATATAGCCACGATGGGAAGTTTTATTGGTCGAATCGTCATGCGTCCTTTGTTGTTGCTGACGAGAACAAAAACTTAATTTCAAGTGATTCACTTGGGAAATTGTCACAGCGTTATTACATCACGAAAAAATAGTTTACTGTTTGAATTGGGGCGGTGAGAAATCGCCGCCCGTTTGGAGGAAGTGAAGATGAATGAGAAAGAAGAATTTCCTGTGTTGAGTGATGAAGAACTTGACGAGCGTATTCCGGCGTTGATTGCGAAGATGGAAGAAGTCCGAGATGAACTGGATTTTCTGTACAATCACACGTGTTTTTCAGAGTTCAGGAATAGAAGAACGTACCTTTCTACAACGTTTGTCAAGATTGGGAAAGCGTTTACGCATGCGAAACACGTTTTGGGATATTTGGGAGTAGCCAAACGGTCAGTCGAAGAAAAATTGGGAAAAAATTCCGAAAATTCACAGAAAAATCCTGAAAAAATCTGAAAAATTACGGAAATGCGGTTTGACAGCATTATTTTAGGTGTTAAAATGTACAGTGTAATGATTGATGAAAGTAATTCAATCAAGAAAGAAAAAAGAGCCTCGGTTGTGACCTGGAAAATCTAACCGAAGCTCAATTGTTCAAAAACTAGAACGGTCTGGATTATATCACTTCTCTGGTATTTGTCAAGACCGTTCGCAAGTCCCCGAAAATGGGGAAGGAAGGATTGGTCGTACCATGAGAAAATCTTACAAACAATTCATGCTCGTTATTGATTGGCTTCACCCGTTGCCCGAAGGACATCAGGAAGGTTACAATTACGAGTTCTTTGATTCGCTCGATGAATTGAAAAAGCGAGCCGAAAAACTTCTGGAAGTCAGAGAGGAAGCTGAGCTGACGCATGAATGGGACAAGCCGGGGATTCCCCATCACGTTGTCGCTATGAAAGCGACCGACTGCGTTTCGTCAAAGCGAATGGGATTTACGGTGGTGCTTTATGAGGAAGTTGCTGTTCTTTGGGGGCTTTGGCGCGTGGGGAATTATGAACGCGGCTGGATTGTCAAGGAATGGTGCTACGAAAAAGAGTGGAAAGAAAAAAAGAGCGCGGTTGAAAATCTGGAAGCCATTTACAACTACGAGGACGGAAAACTCCTGAACATCGATGGTTACTTGTATGAGTACAAGGCGCTCAAAGAAAGCAAGAAGCAGAAGGTTTGCTAATCTGGAATCATTGGAAGCCCCGGCAATGGGCTGGGGCTTCTCTCCCCCTTGTTCAAAATTTTAATTAGGAGAAATCAAGATGGAAAAGATGAAATTTGATGAACGGCAAAAAAGAGCAAGATTGAACATCAAACGCGCTGCGAATTACTACATCGGCGGACTTGAGAATGCCCTTTCTGATAATCAAGAAGGAACTGAGGATTACGAAGATGCGAAACGTTCTCTCTCCGATCACGAGGACATCGTCAAGACGGTTTATTGGATGGCTACTCATGAGCTGTTCGTCAATGGTGGATATTTCACCGAAAAGGAAAGTGCGCCGATTCTGAATGACATCCGCTTTTGTGGGAAGGAATGGCTCCTCGCTCAGGTTGAAGAAATCGTTGCGAAACAAGGATATTGAGGTTACACTTGCCCGGCGATTTTATCGCCGGGCGCGCCCCCGGTGTGAATTATTTTGAATGGAGAAAGAATCATGATTAAAAAGAATGTTGCTCAGACGCCCGTTACGAAAAGGGAGATTCAGAAAGTACTGAAGACGAAGCGTGCGAAAACCCAGCGTTATTGGTTTATCGTTGCGATCGACCGCCAGACGAAGAAGATTTGGTATTGGGATTACACGGAATCTGAATGGGTTGGACGTCCGTTGAAGGAGTGCAGCGCTTACGACGATTGGGACGAGGCTTATAATTGTGGAATCTGCTATGGTTTGAGCCTGTCCGATCTGCGGACGAATGATGTTTACATCGTTCATGATGGATGCGCTGAATACATCGGAATTGACCCGTGCGACGGTCCTTATCCGACTGGAAAGTATTTTGATTGTCAAAGTTGAAACTGTTTGAAATTGCGAATGCTGGACGGCGAGAATCGCCGTCCGCTGTTTACCTTAACTATTTAATGGAGGATTGATTTATTATGGCTTCTATGATTATTGAAAACGATACGATGTTTAGCCACAGACAGCGTCCTTGGCACGGACTTGGAAAAGTTGTTGAAGAAGCTCCGACGAGCGAGGAAGCGTTGACTCTTGCTGGTCTGGATTGGAGCGTTACGCGTGAGCCGGTTTACGTCAATGGGAATCAGATTCCGGAACGTTATGCTCTCTGCCGTGATGTTGATGGGAAGTTCTTTGACATCGTGGGTGAAAATTATCGCGTGTTGCAGAATACTGACGCTTTCCGGATTATGGACGTAATCATGGAACGCACCGATGGTGATGGGTTGAAGTTTGAAACTGCTGGTTCTCTGTATGGTGGAAAGAAGGTTTACATGACGTGTGCATTTGAGAAAGAGCACGTTGTTGCGGGAGACAGTATCAAGACGTACCTGCTCCTGTCCAATTCCCATAATGGGAAATCTGCTTTGCACCTCGCGATTACGCCAATCAGGGTTGTCTGCTGGAACACTTTGCAGACGGCAATCAGGAAAGCCGCCAGCCATTGGTCGATTCCGCATTTCAGAACGATGGAAGACAGAGTGGTACAGGCGACGCGTGCGATCTGGAACATGAGAAATTACATGACGGAATTTGTCCGCTTCGGTGAAGAATCTGCTGAAAAGAGGATTGGGGAAGGGACGATTGAAGCACTCGCTGAAAAGCTGTTCCCGATTGATGAAGGATTGGGGGAGAAACACCGCAAGTTCATGGAGAAGAAGCTAGACTTGTTTGAACGCTGCCTGAATGCGCCTGACATTCAGAAATTCCGTGGTACTGAATGGGGAGTGTTGAATGCGGTTTCTGATTTTGAAACGCATTTTAACACGATTAGCCGCCAGCGGTTATTGGGGAACGTCCTTTCCGGTTCGACTCCGTTGTATCGGCAGACGTTGGAATTCCTCGCCCAGTAGAATCAAGATTGAGAATCCCCTTCCCCGATGGGGAGGGGGACATTCCCCAGGTGAAAGAGAAAATGAAAGTGAGTAAAGCGCAGACGATAATCAACGACATTGTCAAACGGCGGAAAACGGGCTTCTGGAACGGCGGAATGTTTTATCCTGTAGAATATCGCCGGGAAGTCAACCGGTTCTTTGTTGCGGACAATGGACGGATTTTCAAGGTTACCAGAAAGACGTTGAATGAAATGATAATAAATCCGGAGGAATATTTGAAATGAAGATGAAAAATGAAGTGGGAATGACGGCGATATTTCCTCAATGGCTTGGCGATACAGGTTATGAGAGCGAGCCGGACGAGATTGAGGAAATCAGCATAATGCTTGAAATCCCGCGAGCGGAAGTGGAGAGGATTTACAACCTCTTTGATGAAGACCCAATGGGATTCACGGTTGACACGTTTGAGAGAATCAGAGAACGGCGCGAAAATGCGGGTTGCTTTGATTATGATTGAAGGAGAAATTACCAATGCCTGAAGAAGAAGTTGATGCTCTTATTGAGCGATTTGCGAAAGATTTTGGAGGACGTAGAACTTACCTTGTTGAAGATGAAAATGGAATTTTTTACTGCAAAGGTAAAAGGTATTCCGAATCGAAAACGCCCACGAATCTGGAAGCAATTGTTTTTGCCGAACCGACAGGAGGTATCACAAGGGACGGCGACATATTCGTAATAAAAAAATAAGGTTACAGCCTCAAGCCTCGGAAACTTTTAACTGTAACCGCCCAGCAGTAACCAGACCTTCTTATTATACCGCTCATTGCGGTTCTAACAATAGGGGGTCTGGTCTTGGAGTCCCATATTGATGGAAATACCGATTCCTATCGAACAGATTTACATAGACCGTGGGAAAGTGTTCCTGGTCTTTGCTGACGTTCATGAAGCAGAAAGTTTCGCCCAACGCTTAAGCGACTATTGCAACGCAAAAAGCAAGCCGAGAAGGGTTGAGTTTTACGATGACGGAATTTATTGTGATGGGGAACCCCTCAATGTTTCAGGAAGAAACGCTCAAATACTTCGCTGCTTTGAGTTCAAAGATAAAGTGCGGGTGATTGATTTGATAGAAAAGGTATGGGGAAGCTCCATTGTTTCAGATACCGCTGTAAGAATGGCAATTTCAAGGTTTAACCAACAGTATCTTGATTCAAGATTAGAGATTGCCAAAAATGGAGAGTTTTACGAATTTCATGATGGTTACAATTTGTAACGAAATGAGCTGTTTGGGTTACAACTTACCTGTATAATTACGCCCGCAAGCACGACACGAAGACGAAATAATTCCCTGACGGGATTCCGCGTGTCGGCTTGCAAAGAACACATTTTCGGAATCCCGTTTTTTTGTATCTGTATCATGAATGACAACAAAATTGTAAAAGAAATTTTTTTGGCGATCGCTGATTTGAGCGCATTGAAATTGTTGCTCAAAGTTCATCAACTCAGGAACAACGACAGCGAGATTGAACTTGGAGAACTGACGGATTTGACGTTGGCAGTGTTGGGGAATATTCGGAACGCCCAGAATAGTCTGGAAGATGAAGAACCATTCATGCCCTACTCTGCTGACCGATTCGATGAATGGAAGAAGGAATACGCAGAATTGGCTTTAGCCATGAGCAAAAAATGGGCGTCCGGTGAACTCTTTTAGATGGAGATGAAGCGATGACAAAGGAAGATTTGATAATCGAAAAATTGGAAAGATTGGAAGTATTGCTTGAAAGAATCATTGGTAAATCTATAACCTCAGATAGAACGAGGAGCTTTGAAGCAGGTGCTTTTAAAAGGGTTCTGGAAGAAATTGCAGACCATTCCCAAGAATCGGCTAAATACAACAAAAAGACAGCTCATAATACCAGAGCAATAAATGATATTTGTGCTCGGACTGTTGCTATAGAGTGTAGACAAGTTGAGATGGAAGGGTTTCTCAATGAAATTGAAGGGTTTCTCAGTGAAATGAGAAATCAGCTGGAAGACATGTCCCCGCTGTTGCAAGACAAATTTAATGTTGATTCAGATTCAAAGGAAGTTGCTCAATAGAGCGGCAGCCTAATAACCAGAAACGAGGAGCCGCCAAGCTATGACATTGGAAGATTATAACCAATTGCCAGACCTGTTAACCGTTAAAAAGGTTGCCGCTTTATTGAACACTTCATCGGGAACGGTGTTGAAAATGATTAGAACGGGAAGAATCCCCGCTGACGATTGTGTGAGATTGTTGGAGAATGGGCATTGGAGAATCAGGAAGACTGCTTTGATTGAGCTTCTGCGTCCGGTGGAGAAAGAAGAAGTTCCGAGATTCAAGATGGAAAGATGCTCAAAACTTCCGCAAGTGAGTGAGGTTACCCAGCGAAATCTTGACCGTTACAAAGAGCGCGATATTGCAAACGGTCTCCGGGACGCATTTGTACCGGGTACATACCGACCGTAGGAATTACCTTTCTCCGGGGGGAGAGTAGGCGCAATAGTTCAATGGTAGAACTCCCGCCTTGTAAGTGGGAAATGCTGGTTCAAGTCCAGTTTGCGCCTGTGAGTTCAAAATGAATACTGATTTAATCAGCCGCGCCGGGCGGTTCCCGGAACTTAGTTGGAGAATAACATGACAGACGACGTTATTGATGGATTGATTGACGTTTCTGAAACGACGCAAGAAATCCCGTATGAAAAGCCGGAAATTCTGGAAACTGCTCCGGAGCCGGAGGAAATGCTTGACAGCGTGTTTGAGGAGCAAATGACCCCGGAAGAGGAATACGCGCAGGCGCTTTCGGTTGTCAGAAAACCGCCAGAGATGAAAATCAAAGCGTACGGAACGGAGCTGATTGTCCGAGAGGATAGCATGGGGGTATACGCCGAAGGAACGCTTGAACTGACGAGCAGAAATCATGGTTGCCTTGCAAAATGGGACAAGTTGCTAATCCGTATTATGCGCCGTTGGGGAAAAGGCATTGATGGGAAAGTAATCGTGAATGATTATTATTCTTTCAGACTTGAAACCATCCATGGACAGGACATTTCTTTCTGGACGAAAAGCTCAGTCATGCCGTTTCAAAGAGCGTTTGACAAATTTCTGACAATGAGAGCAGAGATTCTGAAAGACGTACCTGAAAGCGAAAAACTCAAAGATGCGAAGAATTGGGAGCGTTAAATGAAGAACGTTAACAGATTGTTCATCGGGATTGACCCAGGAATGGCGGGTGCGATCGCTGTCCGTTATGGAAGTCAGATGTTGCTGTACGACATACCGACGAAGGACACAACGACTGTCTCCGGCAATAACAGGAAGTCCCAAACAGACATTGATATTGATGGATTAGTGAGGATTCTGGATTCATTGAAGGAGTTCCGGAGCCGATTCAACAGTCCTGAAGCGATAGTGGTCTGTGAACATTCTGCGGGAATGGCGTTCACGAGCAATGCTGTCCGAGAAGCCCATTTTGATAACAGCAAGACCGCATGGAAGAAGGGTTACAATTTTGGGGTTATACGCGCGCTGTTCCACGTCAATGGTTTGGAGTTCGCGTATACGCCGCGCCCGGGCGACTGGAAGCGGAAGTTAGGGTTGACGGACAGTTCTTTGAGTTATGGGGAAAAGAAAGAAATGGCGCGTTTGGAAGCAATCAGATTGTTTCCCGCCATGGAACAACACCTTAGAAGAAAAAAGGATTCCGACCGTGCGGAAGCTCTGCTTCTGACGGTTTGGGCTGAATGGAGATGAAATCATGCGCTTTCCAGAATACGACATGAGTGATGAAGAAATCCATGGAGAAGGGCCGAAGACGTGGGCGTTCCACCATTATGGCTGGTCTGCCGCTGCCATTGAGGAAATGAAGCGAACGGGCGAGTGGTGGGAAGACAAGGACGCGCCGGAGGACGAGGAAGAAGAAGTTGAATGCGCTTATTGTGGTGCGATTCAGCCGCCGGACGTTGAATTTGAGAGAGACGAGGACGGCTATCCGATTTGTGATGAATGTAAAAAAGACCAGGAGGAATAAAGATGTTAGAAATCATTGCAGAGCCTCAAAAGATTGAGGAAAGAACGCAGGAATGGCATACCCAGCGTGCGTCTGGAATTGGGGGGAGTGAAGCGGCGGCTGTGTTGGGCTATAGCCGTTGGGCGACTCCGCTTGATGTTTGGGATAGGAAGACCGGGAAAGCGGCTCCCAGCGAAGATTCCGAGTATTTTCGCCGCGGTCGTATCAGAGAACCACAGATTATTCAGGAATATTCCAATCTGACGGGAAGGGTTGTCCGGCGAGCGGAGAATCTGGAACATCCGAAATATTCGTTTATTCATGCGAACCTTGACGGCATTGTACCGGGCGACAGGTTGATTGAAGCGAAGACGGCGCAGGCGTTCTGCAAAGATTGGGGAGAACCCGGCACGGAGGAAGTCCCGATTGAGTATTATCTACAGACCCAGCATTACATGCTTGTTGCGGTTGAATTGGGATTGATTCCAGCCGAGAATCCGATCTGCGATTTGGTTGTTTCAATCGGTGGGGAGCCGATTCAGGCTTATCCGATTGAAGGGGTTCCGGATTTGTGGGAAGCCATGATTATGGCGTACAAGGAATTTTGGGAATCGGTGGAATTGAAGATTCCGCCGGCTCCGGTGAACGCTGCTGACCGTCTGCGAATGGTTGAAACTTCACAGGCGGAATCAAAGTTCGCAACGCCTGAAATCGTCCAGATGGTTGGAAAGCTCAAGAGAGTGGGAACAGCCATTGACAGGTTACAGGAAAGAGAGAGGGAACTCCGGACAGAGTTGACGCTTTATGCTGGAGTGTGCGACACGGTTCTGAAAAAAGATGGTTCTACTCTCTACACGTGTAAAAGTACCAAACCGAGAACGAGTCTTGATACAGAGAGATTGAAGGACGAACTCCCGGACGTTTATAGTAAGTATTTACGGACAGGTAAGAGTTCAAGACCTGTTCGCATTCGTTAGTTTAGAAGGAGGACAAAGAAGTGTCTGAAATTGTACCAATTCAACAGAATCAAGTTCCGGCAATGCCGAGCGAGATTGGGTATTTTACGGTTGCGGGATTTGAACTCCTGCAGCGTGTTGGAATGCTGTTCAACAAGAGTACTGTCGTTCCTGATTCTTTCAAGGGGAATTTGAGCAACTGTATTATCGCGGTGAACATGGCAATGAGAATGGGCTGCGATCCCCTCATGTGCATGCAGAACATGTACATCGTTTATGGGAATCCGTCCTTTTCGTCCAAGTTTCTGATTGCGTGTTTTAACAACACAGGGCGGTATAGTTCGCTCCGGTATGAGATGACGGGCAAGCCGGGCACGGACGATTGGGGTTGTTGCGCGGTGGCGACTGAAAAGAGCACGGGTGAGAAATTGACCGGGCCTCTTGTAACCATCAAGATTGCGAAGGCTGAAGGCTGGTATGACAAAAAGGGTTCAAAGTGGCAGACCATGCCGGAGCTTATGCTCCGATACCGCGCGGCGAGCCAGTTCATCAAGTTGTATGCTCCGGAAATCAGTATGGGGATGCAGACCACAGAAGAGGTTGAAGACACCATCGATTTGGAAGTTACTCCCCAGGGCAGTTATGCCCCGGTTGCGCCCCCCGCTGAGGAAAAGACTGTTGAAGTCAAGAGTAAAGAGAAGCCCAAGACAAAGAAGGTTGCTGACGGCATTATTGCGGCGGTAAAGGAGAAACTCGCTCGTGAAGAAGTTGAAGAAGCGAAATCCGAGCCGTCTGCGCCCGAGCCGTCCGAATCTGAATTTGAATTGAAGATGCGAGAAATTGATGAATGGGCGCAAAATGGGTGCAGCGTCCGCGACGATTATCTGTCCGCAATTCAGATGCTGAAAAACTTCGTCAAGGACGGGAAACTCGCGGCGGAATGGCTTCCGGAAGCTGAGAAGGTTGTCAAGGAAGTTGCGGCGCGTAATGGAATCAAGATTTGATGGAGGATAACATGGCAAAAAGTAAGAAAGACCCTGTTCTGGAAGAAGTTCCGAAGAATACTCCGGAAGGAACGCCAGAGCTTGGAGAAACCGACGTCGTCGAACTGGAACAGCTGCGGAAGTTCAATAATCGGCTGCAGAAGCAAGTCAAGATTGTTGAAGAAGCGGAAAGAGCGTGGCTTGAAGCGTCTGGAAAAGTAACCGCGGCGAAAGAGGAAATGCGAGAATTGCGAGAAGTTTTTGACATGGAATCAAAGAACCTCGCTACGCTGGTGAAAAATGGAGTTGCGGGCGTTGGAAATGAGCTTCCCGGATTCAGTCCAGAGGAAATTGAAAAGGGGAAAGAGGAAGAAGCGACCGCGATTGATTTGAGCCAATACCCCGTTTCTGAAATCGGAATTTCCGAGAGTGTTTACGACAAGTTGCAGGACGCCAAAATTTTGACGGTTGAAGACCTTCGGCGATATTTGAACCAAGACCCGCGAAGCCGGGAGAAAATCCCCGGTCTTGGAGTAGAAAAGCTGAACGATCTGGCGGACAAACTCAATGCGTTTACCGAACCTTTGTATCAGAAATAGAACACCAACTTCAAACCGTCCCCGGAAACGGGGGCGGCGTTTTTGTCGCACGCTTAGTGCGTGCGTGGATTGAAACATTACAGGAGGAAGAAGAATGAACTTGATTAAGTTTGCGGGAATTATAATTCTGACCTGTCCTAAATGCGGAGGTGAAGCCATTATTTTAGTCCGAAGCCGGACGTCGAAATATAAATTCCCGTATGTTGTTCAATGCCAGAATTATGATTCGATGAAGTGCGGTTGTGCGATCGCAGACAGTTCACTTCGCAGAGCGGTTGAACGGTGGAATCATTACGCGGCGCAAGAGAGGTTGAAGAAGGAAGCGAAGAAGAAAGCGCGACCGAAAAAAACCTACAAATATGAGGTGAGCTTGACGCTCCGCAAAAAAGTGGAGGTAAAAGCCGAATCGTTAGCGGATGCGTATTCAATCGCCAATGCGAGTTCTGCGCTCTATGAAGAACAGCTTCTGGAAGATGGAAATGATGTTACTCATGATGAAGTTGCGTTTCGTACCATCATGGAGGACGGAAAATGAAGAAGAAAAAGTGGGAAGTCAGTTACGACTACACAATTGCCGGAACAATAATCGTCCCCGCTGACAATGCGGAGGATTCGATGAAGATTGTGGAAAAAATGCTTCATAGAGGAAAGCTTGGTTTACCTAGAAGAAAAAGTGAACATAACGAAAGTGTAAATGTTGGAGACGACCCAAAACTCATTGGAGAAGGAGAATGAAAAAAAGAACGAAAAATTTGCGATTTAGATTCAAAGCGAAACACGCGAATGGATATTGGATTCATGGGGAGTTTATGGAAGACGATTCCGGGAATTTTGGATTCCAATGGACGCGATTCAATATCCCGCAGGGAGTGTTTGCTGACATTGTCCCGGAGACGTTCTGCCAAAGTACAGGAATCCGTGATTCAGATAAAAACCTGATTTACGAGCATGACTTCATCAGGATTGAAAGCTATAAAGGCGAAACGATCTGTCCGAAAGTGGAAATTTGTTGCAATAGCTGGATATGGACGCAGAAGGTTTATGCGAAAGACGGAATCACGATTGAGCCGTCAGTCCTCGGACTCGATGAACTTTATGCAAAAGGGAAAATCAAAATTTTCTTTATTGGGAATCGGTTTGATGAGGAGGAATCAGAATGAATTTATTGAGATTCAGCTTCAAAGCAAAGAACAAAAATGGTTCCTGGGTATTCGCATATTTTGACGAATCTGGAAGACAGCTTGAATGGAGATTTTCCAGTACGTATGGATACGGCAACCCATCTCAGATTGATACAGAAACGCTTTGTCAAAGTACGGGAATATTAGACTCTGATGGAGAGTTGATTTACGAACATGATTATATCGACGTATTTGATTCAAAGAGTGAAAAGCTTGAAGAACAAGCCGAGATTCTTTGGGACGGATGCGAATGGAATAAAAAAAGCCGATTTATTTGTTCGTTCCGTGGCTTATTAGGGCTGTACAAAGCTGGTGAAGTCAATATTTACATTACGGGCAATAGATTTGATTGATGGAGAAAAGAATGGAGAATGAAGAACGGTACAACGTTGATGGCATCGTTCCTAATCTGCTTGATGAAATTCATGCTGACGCATTGAAGCTGACGGCTCTCGCTCACAACGTTATGCAATGCAAAGACGGAACAAGGCTCATTTTTGAGACGGTTGTAAAACTCGCGTCAGGAATCAAAACCAGAGCGGACATGGTGAGCGCGAATATTTTGCGAAGAATGAAGTCGCAAAAGACAACGATTGAGTTTGAGGAATTAGAGTTGGAGCATTGTCCTTATTGTGGGCTGGTTCCTGAAATTTTCGTCCACCGGGAAGCATACGTGCATCCGTTCTGGATTGGCTGTCCGAATTCAGGCAAGCCGTTCTCTGATTGCCATTGGCGAAGCGGAGCGACGTTGCGGGAAGCGGTTGACACGTGGAATGAAGACTGCCGAAAAACGCGCCGTGAGGAAGAAGAATTGGCGAGACTTCATTTACCGAAGGAAGGGGAGGAATGACAGACAATAAAAAGTATGACCTGAACGAAACCGACCGACGAAGATTGAACGACATATTGGGGAAGGCCCTTTCAATCGCGACAGTTCTTTATACTGAGGACGAGAAAAAACGGGTTGACCAAAAAACACTTATGGCAATTATCCGTAACGCCGGACTTATCCGTTCAATCGCTTGGGATATTGCCCACGGCCTTGGATTAGAAGTTTTAGAGATTGAAGATGGAGATTGAAAATGGAACTGAAAATTAAATTCGTTGGAAATTATGACATCAAAGACCATAAATTGGTGCGTTCTGAAAGCAAAAAAGGATTGAAAACAACAATCCGTTACAGCGAAGAAATGGGGACGGTCTATTTCAGATTTGAAACCAAAGAAAGCTATGCGATCACGCATGCTGTTGACGTTGTCCCGGACTTTTCGCTCTCGCTGGCACAGGCGAAAGAATCTTTCAAAGATAACGTTATTGACGCCCTGACAAAATCAACATGGGAAGGAGACTGTCCCCTTCATAAGCTTGACAGAAAATTCCTGGCAGGCACGGCGGCTTATTTTGCAGAAGTGATTTTTGAAAAATTGGCGAAAGAAGAAATTGACTGTATTTAGGAGTGAGAAAATGATGGATAAACTGTGCTGTTACATGGGAAAACTACATTGTGAAATCACAACAGAAAACCTGATTGAGAATGAGGACATGAAGAATTTTCTCCGCATGGTTGCAATTTATCGGAATTGTGAAGAAAAAGACGTGGAGGAAAAAGAAGCGTTCGGTCTTATGATTGACATGATAATTTTGAACGTGAACGATATTATACTCAAACAGAAGGGAGAAAGAAAAATGATGGATAATGGGAAGAATGAAGAGCGGTTGAAGGTTCTTTTCAAGACGTTGAACCCTAACGCTGCAATTCCTGTCAGGAACGGAGCGGCGTATGATTTGTTCATTCCGGAGGACGTCAAGATTGAAGCGGGGGAAACGGTAAAAATCCGGCTGGGTTTTGCCTGTAAATTGCCGGACGGATACCACGCTTTAATCAACATGAGAAGCTCGACGTGGGGAAAGTGGGGTTTGTGTTTGTCAAACCAGACGGGAATCATTGACAACGGATATTGTGGAGAATCTGATGAATGGATTCTTTCCGTATACCGTCCGAATTCATTCAAGGAGTTTCCGACGTTGATTCCGGCGGGAACACGCATAGCTCAATTCAGATTAGAGCAGGATTGTCCGGAGTTGGAATTTGAAAAGGTTGACCACTTAACGAGTTTGAGCCGGGGCGGCTTCGGCTCGACAGGAGACTGAAAAATGAAAGAAATGACCAGTGGGGAATTTGAACAGTTTATTCACAAAGTCAGAATGATGCGAGCGGCGCAGAAGGAGTATTTCCAGCAGCGGAGTAAAGCGGCGTTGGAGCGTTCAAAGCGTCTGGAAAAGGAAGTTGACGAAGCGGTGCAGAATATCCTGTATCCTCAGCAGAAATTATTTTAGGAGTGGAGAATGGCTGCGAAGGTTTACCGAAGCAAAAGGATTGTTGCGAACGTAATCAAAATTTCAAACGAAGCGATAAGAATCAAAGAGCTTGTAACGTCGAAAGACGCGACGGAAATTGAGCGTGTTACCGACGAATATTGCCAGACGTTTGGAATAACCAAAGGTGAGTTGAAGCGGCTCCGATCGGCGATTGCGCGCCTTGAGAAATACTATGGCATTATCTTTGATGAAATGCTGTCAATATCCTTCAAAGAAAATGGAATTGGGAGGGAATGAGGAATGGCGAAGCTGTTTATATGGCACGATTTTGCGGCTCAGTCTGACAGTAAAATCATTGGCTTGCGTCAAGAGCATGGCTGGTTTGGATACGGGATTTATTGGGCGTTGATTGAACGCCTTGCGTGCGAAAATTCCCATAAACTCCCGATGAATTTCAGCAGACTTGCGTGGGACTTAATGATTGAGAATCCTGACAAGGTGAAAAGCGTTGTTTGTGATTTTGGATTGTTTGAAATCGATGAAGAAGAAGGGACGTTTCATTCAGAACGGCTCACGCAGCATCTGGAAGAATTGGAATCAACCGGAATCAGACGGCGAGAAGCGGCACGTAAAGGAGGGTTTGCGAAGGCCGCAAAATTCAAAGAGAGACAGGCTCGTTCTGCTAATAGCAGAGAAATTTTGGAAGCCAGCTTCCCCGGTTCTGGAAGTGAAAATGGGGACTTTACTTCAGAGAATCCAATAGAAGAAAGCGACGATTCTGCCAATAGCAGACAAAAACGGGGAAAAAGTCTGCTAATAGCAGACGTTAAGCAGGATTTTTCGGTAAAAAGTTCTGCTTATGGCATGCCAATAGCAGAAACGGTAGCAGACGGTGAAAGTTCTGCTAATAGCAGGGAAAATCAAGGAAAAAGCCTGCTAATAGCAGACGGTTTTGAGAGAGAAAAAATAAAAGAAGAAAGGAGAGAAAAAGAAAAGGTTATACCAAAAGAAAAAGAGAGTAAAGAACAAAACAAAAAAGAGAGAGTCGCTTTCGCTTTAACAATGGATAATGGTAATACAGATACGCGCGCGAGTGAAAATTCAGCGACGGCGAAAACGAAAACGAAAACGACGGAGGAGAAAGTGAGTAACATTCCTCCTTATGAGAGCTATTCCGGAGAGTTTGACACTTATTCTCCTGAAGTGGTTGCTTTGTGTAATGAAATTTGTGCGAAGTTCAATCGGATTCCATTACCAGACCATTTACGGCGAGTTGAAGAATTGTTGAGGGCGGTACATCGTCCTGGTTTGGTTGATGGAGCGACGGTAATACGAGATGGGTTGAAGAAATTGGATACCGCAAAAGCAATTCAATCTGGAAAATTCAAAGTCGGTCTAACGACGTTTCTAAGACCTGATTTTTTTGTGCGCCTGATTGATGGCGGTTACGATGAAGATTATTCTGCGAGAAGGAAGCGTTCACGAGCGGCGGACGCTGGTTTAACTTTTGATAACATTGAGTACTAAATCATGATTCAGACGAATGTAAAAGGGAATAATTTTCCCAATCCTTTTCAGGAAGCGGCGAGCAAAATCTGTATGAACAGAAAGCCGAAGAGATTGACCACCGAAGATTTGAAGACGGTGCGCGGGAGGTTGCTCAATGAATGGTTCCCGGAATGGGGATTTAATCCGAGCGAGATTGAACGCGACGAGCTGGATAAATTGGCGGCATGGATTGCGGCGTATTGGAAGGGGATTACAGACCCGGAATATCGACCGAGAAAGTGCCTGCTATTGTGCGGCCCAACGGGACGGGGAAAAACGATGTTGGCGAAGATGCTTGGAGCGAGATTCGGGATTACTTTTTTCACGGCGGACGAGGTCGATCAGCTTTATGCAGAGCCGGAAAAATATCTTGCGTATTCTGCCAAGGTGATTGAGGGAAAGAAGGATATTGTGCTTGATGACATCGGCTCTGAAATGCTCCGTTCCCGGTATGGGAATCACCCGGAGTTCCCCAGCGTATTAGTTCGGCTTTATGAGAGTTGGAATTACAGAGGAAAGCTGATAATTGGAACGACCAATTTTTCATTCGGGAGGGGAGGTTACGAGTTATTCGTTGAACGGTATGGGACGCGCATTGCGGAGCGGCTTGTTGAAATGTTTATGACGGTTGGGCTGTCCGGGAATACGAATTACAGATGGTTGGCTCATGAATGATTCAGAATGGATTCCGATAAAGGAATTTTCAACGCTGGTCGGTTATACCGTTCCATGGTTGAAAAAACTAATCAAGGAAGGGACGATTCCTGGAAGCAGCGTTATTCATGAGAACAACGATTACTGGATATTCCGGGGGGAAATCGAAAACGTCAGGAAGCTCAAAAAAAAACGGTTGCAGGAACAGAAGAAAATCGCTCCTGATGGGTTGATAGAGTACGATGGATTCTTACTGCGTCCAGAAGAAATTGAGCGATTAGAAGCGGTGCGGATTAGAAATGGATTCTATGCGAGCAGAGGATTCAGCGGAAAGAGTGTGGAGGAAAGAATAATTGAGATTGAACTTGATGAAATGAGAAACCGCCAGCGGTGAGAGTCCGCCAGCGGTTCCTGTCCATAACAGACGTCAAATTGTAATTCATGAGGAATTATAACACAAAAATGGACAGGTTGCAAGATGGCTATAAACGAACGGACGCGTTTTTATTTGGAACATCCGAATTTCATCAAAGAAGTCGGGCTTCGGTATGGAATCCCAGTTCAAGAGTTGGACGATTTTTCGCAACGGGTTTTAACGGCGTCGCTGGAACGACCATGTAAAGAAATCCGGTTCAATCGGAAAACGGCGTTGTTACTTGTTGTCGAACAGGTGAGGGAGTACAAAAAGCAGTTGCGTCAGAAAGATATTCCGACGGCGCGAGAAGTTCAAGATGAAAAGAATTTGAAGCCGGAAGAAATCATTCAGAAAAGTGAAAGATGGTTGGAGATAGAATCAACGATCGCCGGGAATGGGTATAAAATCACTCGACAGCAGAAACAAGCTTTTCTGCTCTTACTGAGTGGGAAATCAAAGAAGGAAACGGCGGAAATCATGGGGATTAGTTGGCGGCGGGTTTACCACATAATCCATCAGATTCGACGAAAAATCCTCAAAATGGAGAAAAAACGGGGGAAATCAAAAAAATTTAGTTAAAAACTATTCAAAAAATCGACGGTTCTCGCATATTAATATTTCAGGTTTACTGTAGGAGAAAGCATGCAAAATATTCAAAATATTCCTGTTGAAAAGTTGATTCCGTACAAAAACAATCCACGGAAGAACGACAGCGCGGTTGATGCGGTGGCAGAATCCATCAGAGAGTTTGGATTCCGAGTTCCAATCGTGATTGATGGGAACAACACCGTAATCTGCGGACATACGCGGCTGAAAGCGGCGTTGAGATTGGGAATGGCGACCGTTCCTTGTGTGATGGCTGATGACCTGACGCCGGAACAGGTGAAGGCGTTCCGATTGGCGGACAACAAAACGAACGAGCTGGCGAGTTGGGATAAAAAGTTGCTGGATTTTGAATTGGACAGTATAACCGACATCGACATGACTGCTTTCGGATTCCCTGAAAAGGAAGATGAAGTGAAGGAAGAAAAGCCAGAGATTGAGTTCACGGAAGAGTTATTGGAGGAACACAACTATCTGGTACTGTTCTGCGACAATTCTGTTGATTGGTTGCAGGTCGAGAGTTTCTTTGACATCAAACCAGTGAAGTGTTTGAATAGCAAGCCGGGATTTGAACGGCGGGGCGTTGGACGTGTAATCAATGCCACGGAATTTTTCAAAAAATTGCTCAGTAAAGGGGAATGAAGAATGAAAATTAGCGTGTGCTGTCCGTCGTACCGCCGACCGCGTGTTGAAACGCTGGATTATTTGCCTTTTGTACGGGTTTACGTTGACAACAAGGAATTTGACGAGTACGTCAGGAACAACCCGGAGGGAGCGGACATTGTGCCGGTTCCTGACGGCGTACAGGGGAATCTTTGCAGAATCCGGAATTACATCCTTGATTCAGAGTTCAATTCAGGAACAGACGTGGTCTGCCTCATTGACGACGATATGAAGGGGCTTTACTGCTGGGAACAGAGAGTGAAGAAGAAACTCCCGGCGGAAGAATGGGAATATTTTCTCCAGAAATATTCATTGGTTTGCAAAGAATGGGGCGCGTATTTTTGGGGAGTGAATGTAAATCAGGACGATCAGGTGTATCGCGAGTGCACTCCATTCAGTACGCTGTCGTACATCGGCGGCCCGTTTCAGGTTCACTTGAAGGGAAGCGGCTTGCGGTATGATGAACGATTCCCGTTGAAGGAAGACTACGACATGACCCTGCAGCAGTTGAACGTTCACAGGAAGGTTTTCAGAGTGAATAAATTCTTCTACATCGTCAAACAGTCCGAACAGAAGGGCGGTTGTGCAATGATGCGAAATCTGGAAGTGGAAAAGGAACAGTTGGAAGCCCTGCAGAAGAAGTGGGGAAAGAAGATTGTCAGAAATGACATCTCCGATCGCTCACACAATTTGGTGAAGAAGAAGGGAAAGAACCACATTGATTATAACCCGATTATTTTTGCCCCAATAAAGGGAGTTTGAGAACATGGCAAGGACGGGACGTCCACTGACGGAAATAAGCAAAAATGACTTTGAACGGCTCTGCGCGATACAGTGCACGTTGTCAGAGGTTTGCGAATTTTTCGGCGTTTCAGATAAGACGATGAACGCTTGGTGCAGAAGGACGTATGGAAAGACTTTCTCCGAAGTATTCAAGATAAAAAGAACATTGGGAAATATTTCCTTGAGACGAGCGCAATTTGAACTCGCGAAGAAGTATCCGGCAATGGCGATTTTCCTTGGAAAGAATCTGCTGGGGCAGACGGACAGTCCAATGATAATCGAAACGGCTCCGGAAGCGTTGGAAGTAACTCCTGAAGGACATTGGGACAAGGTGGATAGATACTTCCGGAATATTGGTGAGGGTGAGAAAGAGGACGAATAATGCCGGACATGTTGCGACCGTGGCGATATTGTCAACAACGACAAGCATTTTGGGAATCTGACGCAATGATAATTGCGGCGGCGGCAGGACGTTCATCTGGAAAGACGGCGACGGCGATTCCCAAATTCGCGCGGAGAACTTGCCAATTTGTTCCTGGTTGTCCTCACCCGGTTTATGCCTTCTGCTTGCCGACATACGCTCAGGCGGAACGCAACGTGTGGGGGCGGTTGATAAAAGAATACGTTGATTGTGGGTTGAAGCTTTCAGTGAACAGAGGGCAGTTGCGAATCCAATTCAGGTTGAAGCAGCATCCGGTAACGGTTCACGTGTTTGGAATGGATAAACCACAGCGAATAGAGGGCGAGCATTATTGTGGCATAGCGATAGATGAAATGAGCGACATTAAGCCGGGAACGATTGAGCGTTCCGTACTTCCGGCTCTAAATGCCTATCATGGTTGGCTCATGATGCTGGGAGTGCCGAAGAGGAACGGCTGTGGCTCGTCCTTTTGGAGAGAAATCAATATTGGAGAAATGGGGCAGAAGCTCGCCGAGACGTTGGGCGCGTTCGCGACTTTTGAACATTTCAGTTGGACTGCCGAAGATATTTACTCCCCGGAGGAAATGGCAGCGCAACGGGCGATTATGAGCAGTAAGGATTATGCGGAGCAAATGCTTGCCAATTGGGTGAGTTCTGCGGGAATGGCTTACCACGCTTTTAATCGGAATGAGAATGTATTTACGGGGGATAGGTACAACCCGGAATTGCCGTTGATGGTCTGTTCTGACTTCAACGTTTCGCCAATGAGCTGGTGCGTGGTTCAAGGGAATCACGAGATGCTGAATGTAATTGATGAAATCAGTTTGAGGGATACCAATACGCAAGAGACGCTTGATGAATTATGGAACAGATGGGGAACTCACAAAGCCGGATTTGAATTTTATGGAGATGCGGCGGGACAGCAACGGCACACTAATGCGTCGCTAACTGATTATATCATTATCAGCCGCGACCGGAGATTCGCGGACAGTAGCGGCCGCGTGAGAGTGTTTTATCCGAAGCGGAATCCGGCAGTATTTGACAGGGTTGCGTCAGTAAACGCATACCTGAAAAATGCACAAGGAAGAATCCGCCTAATGATTAGTTCAAAGTGTGTGGAATTGATAAAAGACCTTGACAGCATAACGTTCAAGGAGAATTCCTCCGAATTGGATAAATCAGACCCCGATCGCACCCACATGAGCGATGCGCTTGGGTATTTGATTCACAATAAATATCCGCTGACAATTGACAATAATGGAAACAAAGCAATCACAACCAGAATGTGGAAATAACGGAACAGCGGTGGTGAATTACCGGAAGTTCAATAATGAATTGAAGGGGATTCCATCATACGTTGCAGACCAGTTTGAGCGCCCTGCTCCGACGGATAATGAGAAAACGGGTTCTCAAACGTTGGCGAAGCCGACGCTTGTTGATGGGGTTATTTTCCCGATTGAGCCGAGACTCGATACATTCGTTTACAGAAGGATATTGAGAGACCCGACAATAGCCCTCGCGCGGTGTTTGATGGTTGCTCCTATGACACTCGTCCCAATCACGTTGGAGGTTGAAAAGGGAGCGCCGAAGGGTGCGGAAGAGTTGGTGCAGAAGTACATTTTAGACCGAAAAGACGTTTGGTTAAAATTGGCGTTGGAATCGTGCATCGACTTCGGCTGGGTTGCGTTTGAGAATGTTTACAAATATGATTCTGATTGTGGGGAAGTTGCGCTGGTTAAACAGAAGCAGCTTCTTCATGAAATCACGTGGTTGCGTGCGAATCCCTACACGGGCGATTTTGGAGGGATTATGCAGGACAACATCATTACCGGACAGCGCGTCTATTTGCCAGCCAGTAAAGTTCAATTATTTAACATCGACCAACGAGGCAGCAACTGGTACGGAAATTCAATGTTGGATAATACCCTGTTGGCGTGTGACAGGTGGGCTGATATTGAGTCCTTGGCTGTTGGTTATATGAAGAAAATCGCGGGCGCTCATTGGGTTGTAAAATATCCGGTAGGAGTAACCAAGTATAACGGGATTGAAAGAGACAATTCAGAGATTGCACGAGAGTTGCTTGACAGTATGGAAGCGAACGGAGCGATATCAATTCCGCAAGACCTTGACGCTTTCAGATATTCCCAGGACAACGGGCAACTCAATCAATGGGCGATAGAGAATATCACGGACAACGGAGCGACGTCGGCGTCGTATACTGACGCATTGAAATATTACGACACGTTAAAAGTTCGCGCCCTGATGTTGCCTGAAAGAATGATATTGGAAGGCGAGTTTGGGACTAAGGCGGAAGCTGTGGCTCATAGCGAAGCAGCTGTGGCGGGAATGGAGATGCGCTATAGAGGAATAGTCCGGGACATGGACGCTCAAACTAAACGGCAACTGCTTGATTTGAACTACGGCGAAAAATACAAGGATTGCGTGCGGTTGGTAGCGGCGGAAATTACCAGAGACGACAAGGAATTCATGAAGCAGATTTACAGCGCGTTGTTGAATAATGCTGATGTGGGGCATGTTGTCGCCAGTGGGGTTGATACCGAACAGCTGCAGCAACTGTTAGCGATACCGAGAAATGAACGTCAGGAAGAAACGCTTGATGCGCTCAAAGAGAGCATGAGCGGATTTAATCAGAGTGATGAAATCGATAATGAGGAAGGAGAAGTTGAAGATGGAATCAACGACAGTGAAGAAGAATAGCGGAACGTGTGGAGAAAAGTGCGAGGTATGGAGTCGCGTTTGCGGTTACTTCCGCCCCGTTTCAAGTTGGAACCGCGGGAAGGTTCAAGAGTTCAAAGACAGGAAGCTTTTTGAAGTGAAAAGACCGCAATGACGTTAGTTGAATATTTGCTTTGGGAATTCCAAAATGAGAGGAAGGAGAAAGACATGAAAGCATTATTGAAAAACCTACTGTTGCAGATTCTGCAAGAGTTCGCGCAGAGGGCGTTCACGATGGAGAACCTGAAAATCGTCCGAGACAGGCTCTTGTCTGCGCTCAAGGAACAGGTAAAAAGTACGGAGACGACCATTGACGATTGGGCGTACAGCATTACGGAGCGGGCGTTCGCGGACGATAACCTTCAAAAAATCTTTGATTGGATTGTCCGGTATGCGGAAGCGTTCATGAACCCGGCGATTTGCAAAGCCAGCCCGGAAATGACATTGGAAGCGCTTGCGAAAGAGATTGACTTTACGACCGATTCTTCATGCGAGGTTTGCGCGGCTCCGTCATTGGTGAAAATTATTCAGTTGTTGGAAATCATTGTTCCGATTCTTTACGATTGGTACAAGGGAATGAAGGAAGAAAAATGATGAAGATGGAAGGAATCCGAAAGATTATGATTCTCCTGATAATTGCCATGCTCGCGTCTGCGGGCGTGGCGTTTGGAGAGATAACGGGTGCGGTGGGTTGTAATGCCGGGGAATTGGTTGTACTCAACAGCGACAAAGAATCGGTGTGGACGGTATACCCATCTGAATATTCTGCGTCCTATGCAGTCAGCGACGATGGTAGGACGATTTACTTCGCTTCGCCCAAAACGGGGAAGGTTACATTTTTCGCGGCGAGTGTGGTTGATGGGTTGCCTTATCTTGAAAGCCATTCGTTATTCAATGGGCTTGAATTGCCTGACCCTGCGCCGACGCCAACACCTGCTCCGGAGCCGGAGCCGGTTGTTGATGAAACGATTGAAGGCGTCGTTAAATCAGAGGGGGAAGGAAAGAGCGCAGACGAACTCACGGCGTTGGCTGAAACGTTTGAATTTGTTTCTGATGGAATCAACAGGGGAACGATTAGAACAACGGCGGGAGCGAGAGAAACATTCCGTAAAGAATGGTTGCGGAAATCGGCGTTGACGAATCCGGACTCGTTGGAAGAAATGGGAAGCCTGATTGAAAAGGTTGGCTCAATGATAGACTATTCCTCTCTGGAATCGGTGAAAAAGGACTTTTCAAGGGTTGCGGCAGCTCTCCGGGAGATTGTTCCGAAATTGAAATCTGAAAAGCCGGAAGAGGAAGAAGCCAAGAAGGAAGAATCCGAGAAGAAAGTTGAAGATAACCAGAAAAGCTGTCCGACCGGGACTTGTCCGAACGGCACGTGTCCGAACGTACAGAATTACAATGGAGGGTTTTTCAGATGGAGATGAAAAGAAAGCTGGGCTGTATTCCCTCTGCGATTCAGGCGAGACAGGCGTTGGCTTGTGGTCAGAAATCAGATGAACAGAAAATCGCTGAACTCTCTGCGCCATGGGATGCGTCCGATCAACCAGCCATAATCCAATGGAATGAGGATTGGAAGGCGAAGTTGGAAGAAGACGCGAAGGCATTCGACGTTCTGCGTGATTACAGGAAATTGCCCCCGGTGTGGGAAATCGCCAAATTTTATCGGTATGATTTAGAAGAACTCTGCGGGAAAATTCAGCGGTGTAATGATTGCACTGCATGGGGAGTTTCAAGAGCGGCTGTCTGCTTGGCTCTCTTTCAGAAATGGACGGGCGCGGAAGTAGAAGTGGAGAAACTTAATCCTACGGGAGTTTATGCCTATTCATCGGGTTCAAAACCGAGGGCGGGAGAAAGATTCGCGGATACGGGAAGAACGATTTATTCAATCGCGGAGACGGCTTGTAAAGTGGGGAATTTTCCCGCCAGTTCGATTGGGGCGTATAATGGGGAATCGCGTTTTACGTCGGCAATGTTGGAGCATGAACAGGACGCCAAAAAGAACCAATTGGGATTCGTTTATTTAGGGGGAGAAAAGAGGACGGCGAAAGAACTCGCTGAAATCGTGATTTTGAGCCTGCGTGCGTGCCGTCCGGTGATAATTGGGAACATAGTCGCGCTGAGAGATGGAACGGGAATAAACAGCGATTCTGTCCGCGTGTCTGAAGTTGGCGGCTCCTGGGGGGGCGGCCATTGTACCGCCGCCGTCGACATTAAAAAGGTGGGGAACACGTATTACCCATGGATTTATAACTCCCATGGGAATCTGTATCCTGCCGGAGATGGAAGCCCCGATGGAGGAACGTACATCACCCGGGAAGGGTTGGAAAAATATTTGGGAGGTTATTACGCGGACGTAATGCTGACCACTTACGTCGAGCGTCCTCGTGTGGAATCCGAAGAGTTAAATCCAGACAAAGGAGGGCGGGAGAAATGACAAGCTTTTTTGAGTGGACGGGAACAGTATTCGGTTCTGTATGCTTGGCACAAATGACGACGGACGTAATGATGGGTTCGCAGCCGCCTTGGTGGGCTCAGTTTGGAGCGGCGATTATTATCTGCGTAGGAATCATTTACCTCATGATAAAATACCTCGCTCCAAAACTTGACAGAATCAAGGAGAAAGTGGACATCAACGAACAGACGTTGGAATCGTTGGCGCGAAGTATTGAAGCGGCGTTGGAGAATAACACGGAGACGAATAAACGGCTTCTGGATATGCTGGAAAAGCAGTTGATTTGGAAGCGGGCGACGAGTGGGAATGTTGACCGTTACACCGACCCGCAACATGGAATTGAAAGCGTCGTTATGAAGAATGGAGACGAATAGAAATGCCAATTATTGAGTTGACGCAACAGCTAAAAGTGGTCGGAGGCGATTCCATCGTTGACGATAAGCTATCCAGCACGTCAACAAGACCCGTCCAGAATAAAGTTATTAAACAGGAACTGGACGGCAAAGCGCCGAACGAACACACGCATAGTTATGAAGAATTAACCGAAAAATTGAAGTGGATTGAACTTGAATAGGAGAAGAAATAATGCCGAGTGATTTTAAAGTTATTTCATGTACGCAATCGCAGTATAACGCCCAGCTCTCTGGCGAGACCCTTGTGGCGGGCGCGCTGTACTTCACGAGCGATACTTTGAGGATTTATAAAGCAACGTCAACGTCTGCGGCGATTCCGTATTCCCAGCCGTTTGTTGCTGATTCATCGTTCCCGGAATCGGGACAGAGACAAGGAACTCTGTATTTCAACACATCGACAAAAGAAGTTAGAATCTGGAATGGTTCCGGCTGGACGACGTTGGCATATCCGGTTACGACTTCCATTTCTGGAAGTTCAACTGATTCAGAAATACCGACGGCGAAAGCGGTTTATGACGCAATACCGCAGACGGGGACAACCTCTGGAAAAGTTCCGGTATTAGATTCAAATGGGAAACTCGCAAATAGCGTCATTCCCAACCTCGCATTATCGCAGTACATCGACACCGTTTCAGCGAAGTCAAGTTTGACATCATTATCGACTGCTCAGGTTGGCGACTATGCGATTGTTTCAGGTGATTCAACGGCAGCGAATAACGGGACGTATATCCTCAATGGGGATTACGATACTCTCTCCAATTGGATTCAGATTGCTACTCCTGGTTCATCGGTTGGCGTGGTAGATAGTTCTATTACAGAGAATGGTTCTAACCCGGTAACAGGCGGAGCGATCTACACGGCGTTGAATGGAAAATCAGATACGGGGCACAAACACTCTGCAAGCGATATTACATCAGGATTGGCGACCGTAGCGACTTCTGGAAGCTATTCTGATTTGACAACCAAATTGCAGTGGACTGAATTATAATGAGTGAGTTTAAGCCGATAGCTGCTGTTGCGTCAAGTATACCGTCAATCGTTGGCAATGGAAATTTAATTGTTACAATGGACACGGGGGATTTATACGTTGACATTGGGAATAACCGAATTAAATTGACGGACGTTATTGCGGGGACGTACAATAACATCGTTGGAACTGTAGCACCTTTGACAAATAAAATCTATTATGCTACGGACAGACAGAAGTTATTGATGGCGCGATATGAAAACAATAGCGTTGTATGGTCTGTTATTAGTGAGGATTCAAAGATAATCAATAATTCAAGTGCGGCGGTAACGATTGAATTGAATGATAACAGGATTTATTATCTCACGAATGCGAATATAACGTCAATATCATTGACCGCCAACTCCAATTTGTCATATTGTACGTTATGCTTCACGTCGGGAACAAGCACGACATTTTCTCCGCCGACCGGAGCGAGATGTATTGGGAAAGATTGTATTGGAGGAATTTTTATTCCTGTTTCAGGAAAAGAATACCAGATAGCAATCGACATCTTAAATAACATACTTACGTTTTATGTATTGCGGATAGAATAATGCAACACCCAAACCTTAACCCGCCGATTAAATCAGTATGTACAACGCCGACTGGCGCGAGTGCGAGCAACCCTGTATTTATCGTTGAAACCTATTATAACTCGACAACAAAAGAGTGGTATAGAAAATATTCTGATGGAGTAATTGAACAGGGGGGGCGGCTTAACAACTTGTATAAAGACAATACTGTTTCGGGGACTTTTATAAAGTCGTATACTAATGCTGCTAGTATTAGTATGCACTTTACATTTATATCAACCAGCTCATATTCAGAACGTAGAGGTGGTCTAGCAATTAATAGCATATCAAAGACCGGGTTTTCTGTGCATAGCGATAATTATGTAAATAACAGTGGTGGCTATTACTGGACAGCGAGGGGAATATGATTAAAATTATTGAGAATTATTCTGACGCTAATCGTTGGTATCGTAAATATTCAAATGGTTGGATAGAACAGGGTGGTAATGAAACACGTACTTTTAGTTCTGCCGAAACTTGGGATTTTACATTTCCTGTAGCATTTACTTCGACTCCCTTGTACATATCAGCTACCTGTATAGCTCCTCGTAGTTCTGATAGCTATGGAAGTGAAATAGGCGTTAAGAGTGGAACGTTAAGCTCTACAGGGGTTACGTTTATTAATGACGGTTATGGCACTAATAAAATTGGTTATGTATGGGAGGCTAAGGGGTACTGATGGGACAACATATTAATATATGCCCGATTAAATCAATATGCACTACGGAACCAAGCAGTATTAGCTCGACTTCAGTAGCTAACCCTGTTGGTATTGATACAATTGTTTCTAATGGAAGTAATTGGTGTATTAAATATTCAGATGGTTGGAAGGTAATGGGTGGATATAAATCTATATCCAGCATTTCTTCTTACGGAAGTGCGAGTGTGTCTTTTAGAGATACTATTGACAACATTGATGTATCTTTTAATTCTGCTCCAGTATATGTACATTGTATTCCAGTTCATACCGGTACAACAGGTGGTAATTTTGCCCTGTATGGAGTGGAATCAGTTTCATCAACTGGATTTACTTATAGAAAATGTTCCACAGGAACAAACTTATCGGGATTTTATTGGGTAGCAAAAGGAATTTGAAATGATTGCAAAAGGTTCAACAACTATCGTCAATTTTTACGTTACCGATACAGATGGGATTCCGGCAACTGGTCAGGCGTCCAATATTTCTGCGTCCATTAGTATTGATGGAGGAAGTGCGGCAACGATCAGCGCGACGATAAGCGAAAAGGATTCTACCAACCTGCCCGGCTGGTATAAGTTTGAATATACGTTCAATACAGCGGGTAATGCGTTTATAACCTTCTCCTGTTCTGGTTGCATTATTATGCCGTGGGAAGAACAGGTAGTTGAGCTTTCAGCAAGCTCAGCGCCGTCGGCTTCGGATATTGCATACGCAGTCTGGAATGATAAAAATACCTATCCCATTTTTCAAGGAGAATATCCTAAAGGTTATTATCAAGCAAATCCACCTATTGTCAATGTTTGGGGACAGCAAGCCTATCCGCAACAGACGGCAACTTATGGCGATTTACTTAAAGGAACAGCAACTAATGTATCGGCAGTAAAAGCAAAAACGTATAATCTACCAATATCCCCAGCTTCTTCAGCTGATTTGGCGAAGGTATTATCAGGACTGTTGCATTGGACGGTTTCGGCTAACACGTTGACCCTTTATGATTCAAGTAATAACTCACTTGGGACGTATTCGCTCACCAGAGATTCATCAGGAAATATAACAGGAGTAACCCCGAACTAATGGATTTTTTTACTGTTCCCCGGCGTTATAACTTTCCGATTCCAGTTATTCAGAAATCGGAATTAAAAAGACTGACAAAGTCAGAACGACTCAACCATATAATTAAACGGTTGGTTATGGAATCAATGAATAACAATTCAGAACTTTATGCGAGTGCGAATAATAGGAGCGCGAATGCACAAGGTGAAGAATTGCAGGCGTGAATGATAAACCTTGAAACGGAGTAGAAATAATGTTACATCTACCATTTATTCTCCTGTCGGACATAAACGCTTCATTGTTGGAAGGACAGGCGGAGAACGTGGCTGTACGAATCAGCATTGATGGAGATGGATTCAACCCAGCGACCAATGCAGCGGAAGAATTTGCGCCGGGATATTACTGCATAGAGCTAACCGATTCAGAGTTGGATTGCGAACATTTTGTGATTGTGGAAATAACCTGTACAGGAGCGCAACGACGTGTATTTTCTTATACTCCGGAAGGGGTCAAAGCAGATGCACAAGCTATCGCCGCGGCAGTCTGGAATCACAGAATTAGAAAATTGACATCCGAAGTTGCGGAGATAATTGAGCCGAACACAATCGGTGGTTATGATGGAACAGGGGTTATAGAACCCAATAGCGTCAATCTGGAAACGCAGATTATTGAGCCGAACGCAGAGGGCGATAATCTGGAATTACGGGTGATAGAATGAACGAAGCGGAAGTATTTGTCAACGGACATGAAGCAACAATAATTACGGGGACTGCGAATGACGCAGATATATTTTCATGAGTACAAAAACTGAAATTGTTTACGGACAAGTGGCGGCGGGGGCGACGTGTGCGTTTACGGCTTTGTTGAAGAAGCTGGACGGCACGAGCTTTGCGCCATCTGAAATATCCAGTATCAAAGCGATGATTCTGGATTTAGGAGATTACCCAGGAGCGAATCCGGTTGCGGTTACAGGGTTTGATAATCTGACGCTAACGGTGAACAGTGTGATGTTTGCAGAGACGGCTAAAACCTACAATGGGAAAACGTATCAAAGGAATTTTGAGTGGATTCCGCCAACGAATCCCAGCCCGTTCGCAAGTTCAAAGCACGAGTATAAAGTTGTAATCAATTTTACGCCAACGACAGGATTTTGTTCCCCGTTGGTTTTTCGCGTGAAGGTAATTTGAGAGATGAAAGCGTACATAACCAGAGATGTTTTAGAAGTTGTTTTTGGAACAGCGAACATTGCCCGATGGGCTGATTTAGATGGAGATGGGAATGCGGAAAAGATTGCCGAGAGAGTGAACTTCGCAATACTCACAGCGTCCTCGTATGTTGATACCATTCTCCGGGGGCATAATTACAACTCTGTTGAGATTGACCCAAACATTAAACGGCTTATCGCTCAAATAGCCGGGCTGCATTTGTACGATGCGCGAGAAATCATAGATGGAGACCCGACGAGTGATAAATTGAGCGTAGTCCGGCAACAGGTTGAAGACATGGTTGGAAAGATACGGCGTGGGGAAATTATTCTCCGTGGAGACAGGACGAAGTCGGTTCCTGCTGTCGTTCCGTATTCAGGACAGGGACAAGAGCCTTCGCAGCGTCCGTTTTTCTGTAGCCAAGACGATCCGTTTTATGGAAGATTCCATCCGTAATCATGAGAAAGAATGAACTCCGCGCCCGTTCTGCTGTCAAGAGAGATTTAGCGGCGATTGCTCTGCCGACAAAACTGCAACTCCAGAAGATTATTTCAGAGTTACAGAATCTGGTTTATTCTGCCTTGAGGACGGGAGAAACGACCGACATTGAAAAGGTATGCCAAGAGCGTCTGCTCGCGTTATTGGACGCGGGGACGGAGGTTGCAGTATTGAAGGGAGGAAGACGGGGGCAGCTTTCATCTGAAAAAGTGATTGATGAACCAATCAGCGAGATTATGCCTGTGCGGTTCTCTCTACAGGACAAGGGGACAGTTCAGGCTCAAGGAACTGCGAAGTATCTACAGCGGATTAGCGGGATAGACCCTACGAGGACGAATAATCAATTCCGGAAACAGAATGCGGTACTTATAAACGGATTGTCGAAAGAAATCTGCGATACGGTTAGAAAGACGATTGTTGATTTAACCAAATTGGGGGTTCATGTTAGGGGAGGGAAAAAAGAAATCAGCGATATTCTGCTCAATGCCGGATTAGACCCCGCGGCGACTCCCCGGCTGGCGGAAACAATATTCAGGACTCAGACCGCGGCGGCGTACAACGCTGGGCGGTGGAACATCGTCAATGATTCAGATACCGCGCCGTACATTTGGGGCTTTCAGTATTGCACGGCTCATGACAGGCGCGTGCGTCCGGAACATCGGCTCTTGGAAGGAGTGAGACTCCCGAAGGACGATCCGTTCTGGAAGCGGTATTTCCCGCCCAATGGTTGGAACTGCCGATGTACCGTGCTGGAAATCTGGAATGATGAAGAAACGGCTTGTGAAGATTTTGGAATCACGGGCGTTGACCCACGGAAAAGAAGTCCCAAAGAATTGAACCTACTCCCCGCCTTTGATGGGAATGCGGGAATATTGGCAAGTCAACCGTCTAAAGCTCCTGCTTTGAATACACAACAAGTGGTGGAAAGGCATATTGATTGGAATATTCAGGCGAAGAATATTCTCAACCAGTTTGCTATGGAATCGCTGAATACGAATATCGCTATCGATGTTGTATGTATTCCATTCAAGGAAGAACGAAGTGAACAGGACAGGCGAATCGGTTGGAATTTTGTTTATAGTGGGGAAGAATACGCAACAATTAGAATTGAAAATGATAAAAAAATTGTTGTTAGAACAAAAGATGAAACGCGGGTAATTCCGAGATTAGAAACAGCGTTCAATTTGGTAAGAAAAAGCATTGCGAAACAACATAAAATTAAAAAGAAAGAGGTTGCGATTGATTGGAGAGAAAATAAACAGGTACACCAAAAGATAATTGTTAAAATCGTTCCAAATAGGCCAATAGAGTTTGATGGCGAGAATAGTAGAGGTGAAAATTACGATATAAGAGTCTTTAATTTATCGTATGGGAATTTATATGTAAAAACAGATAATACAATAATTATCACTTTGAACGATAGCGCATACTTAACATTGCAACAGAGAACAAAGAAGTACAAAAAGAAAAAAAATGAATTTAAGGACGAACTTAAAGCGAGAGCGTTTTTGAATGAAATAATAGCGATAATTTTAAATAGACCCGAAGAAGATATTGAAATAGAGTTCCCGTATCGTGTGCCAAAAACACATCCAAAAATTATCAAGAAACGCAAGAAAGAAAAAATTGAACCACGCCATCTTGAAAATCTTGAAAAATCAATTAAAATAGAGAGCGTAGAGCAGTTACTCGGAAATGAATTCCGTATTCCGAAGAAAGAGAGAGGAACAAAAGGGGAATTGCTTGGAGATAGTCAGACTCAACGCTACAATGATTTAGAAAAACATGAGCAGTTATTTGTTGATGAACTAAGAGAAGCAGGTGTTGATGTCAGCTTGATAAAAAAAGAAGATTACCCGACCCCTGATTTTGTTTTAGGTGGAATAGTTACTGGCGAGGTTAAAGCTGTTTTTGAATACATCCTTGGAGATATAATCGCTCGATTGAGGCATGGAATAGAAGAACAGCTTGCAAACCGTAATAATAGAGTTCTGCTTGTTGATACCCGTTATGGGGCATTGAATGAAAATCAAGTAAACGAGATACATCGAACATTAGAGGAAAATTGTGTCGAAAAGTGTCTAATTGTTTACATAATGAAAAACAAGATAATCAGGAGAATTTTAAATGGCTAGATTACAATGCAAATGCGGCAATGTTTTAAATGACGCAATAGAAGGGTCTGAAAACATATTTGATGTAATGTCGAACAAACAGAGACGGAACTGGTATGCTTCTAACAAAGGGATATACAGCTTTATAAGCTTTACGGATTATGAAGTCTGGCACTGTCCTAATTGTGGAAGATACCACGTCATAGGTCATAAAGGGAAGAAAGTTTGTGTACTCATTGAAGAAGAAGAATGATTGCTTTTACATGAGAACCTTCCTGTTTTTCAGTTGTTAAGAAATACTTAACTACTGAAAAATCTGGAAGAAAGATTTAACTTTCCTTAACTTCACGACGGGATTAAAAATTTCTGCTTAACATTGATTCCAGCTTTGTTTTTACGGGATATTCTAACTTTCCTTAATTTTAATTTCTTCCATAAAGGTTGACAATTATACGTCTGATGAATGGACGTTGAAGAACGGCATTATTTAACAATGAGCCGAAATGGATTTATCATTGAAAAGACGCAAGTTCTTGAATGAAGAATCGTTACGGAATCTGAATGATGGAAATCATTTTCTACGCGTCCGATCAACATTTATCATTGGGCGTTCTGATTGTAAATTTTCTGACACCTTTTCTACGCACGGTGAACATTTTTTATGAAAATCGGCGTTTCTGAAATATTTTCTACGCAACGGTAAAAATCTGAATAATTTTTTCTTAAAAACTATTCAATTTTCAAGCCTAATTCGCATATTAATATAATAACAAAAAGGTGAACTATGGCTAAATTAACAATCATTCGATTCGACATAAATCGTCCTGATGGACACGATGTAAACCGGCTCCCCGATGGAATCAAGGGAGACCCGGGCTTAATGATGTGGAAGGAGCTTTGTAGGTCGGGCGTCTACGAAACAAATGGCGTCAAACATGACATCAACAGAGAGTTTCTACAGAATATCGTCAAGACGTTTTGGGAACGGAATAAAAAGGGAATTGAGGTTCCCTGTCCGGTCGGGCATACTCATGACCCGGAGGCGAAGCGCGGGAAAGTTGTTTACGTTGAATTGAGAGAGAAAAAAGACGGTGCGATAAGCCTGTACGGAATTATTGAATTTGTTAGCGAGGAAGCCAAGGAGAAATTGTGCAATTCCGGCGTATCGATAGAAGCGCCGGAGGTTGTTACAGATGGAGATGGAGAAACGCACAAGTTTGGTTTGGAGCATGTAGCATTTACGGACTACCCTGTTGTAGCTGGAATGGAAGGGTTCCGAGATGTAACCTTTAGTATTTTTAAGAAAAAGGACAAGAAAATGGGAAAGAAAAAGAGACGATTCTCTGATGAAGAGCGCGATGAAGAATTGAACAAGTGCCCTCATTGCGGGCATACGTTCGACGACGATGGCGAAGGAGATGAGGAAGAAAAGAACGTCAGCCAGTCCCGGAAGCGTTGCGGACGCAGTTTCGCCGATGAAGACGAGGACGAAGAAGACATCAAGGAATCCCGGCGTTGTGGTCGGAAATTCTCTGATGAAGACGAGGGAGACGTCCGGCAGTCGCGCAAGCGCTGCGGGCGGAGCTTTGCGGACGATGACGAAGAAGACGAGGAAGATTACACGGAATCGCGTCGCTGTTCGCGCAGATGTTCAAAGAAGTTTGCTGACGTTACCTATGAGGACGATGACGAAGACGAAGATGAAGAAGACGTCAAACAGTCCCGCCGTTGTTCGCGCAAGTTTGGAAAGCGATTCAGTTTGGGGCGAGATAATGGAAGCGCTCAGCTGTTGTTGCAGAATCGGACGATGCAGATTGAGAATCTGCTCAAAGATGGTTACATCAACAGAATGCAAGCGGAACGGATTCAGAATGATTATTGCTCGCGACGTGCCATCTCCTTTGCCCTTGATTACCCGGGCGACAAGAATTTCGACAATCTGGTTGCGTTGCTGAGCATGGGTTCCTATGCTCATTTTGGAGAGGAAACAGGCGTACAGTTCAGTAATCCTCGCAAGGAGGAAGACGGAACGAGTTTGACGCGGTACATGGATAGAAAGTACGGAGGGGACAAATAATGCCACGAGAATTTCAGCGTAAGAACGAAATTTCTGATTTGGTGAAA
>JAEEGL011098327.1_pt1 | contig 35792 bp, 28 predicted proteins | sample 9134231 | NCBI WGS metagenome assembly JAEEGL01 (sample SAMN16246548, study PRJNA631951) | gut metagenome | biome: gut microbiome; feature: rumen; material: fiber-attached | host: Bos | place: Iran: Karaj | collected 2018-10
ATTGCTGCCAAGCAGGCTGTAGAGGATTGCAAGATGGATCTGGAAGCTGAAGACAAGAACCGTATTGGTGTGGTCTTTGGTGTCGGTATTGGTGGAATTAAGACCTTCGAGGAAGAGGTAAAGTACTATGGTGTACACGAGGCCGATGGTCCTAAGTTCAATCCGTTCTTCATTCCGAAGATGATTGCCGATATCGCAGCCGGACAGATCTCCATCATGTATGGCTTCCATGGTCCAAACTACATCACGGCTTCTGCCTGTGCTTCTTCTTCGAACGCATTGGCTGATGCCTTCAACCTGATTCGTCTGGGCAAGGCAAACGCAATTGTTGCCGGAGGAGCTGAGGCAGCTATCTGCGCAACAGGCGTAGGAGGTTTCAATGCCATGCACGCTCTTTCTACTCGTAACGACGAGCCAGAGAAAGCCAGTCGTCCGTTTAGCGCCAGCCGCGACGGCTTCATCATGGCCGAGGGTGCAGGTTGTCTGATTCTTGAGGAACTGGAGCATGCCAAGGCTCGCGGTGCGAAGATCTATGCCGAGATGATCGGTGCAGGTATGAGTGCCGATGCTCATCACATCACCGCCTCTCATCCCGAGGGTCTCGGTGCAAAACTGGTGATGCAGAACGCTCTTGATGATGCACAGTTGAAGCCTGAGGATATCGATTATATCAATGTTCACGGCACGTCTACCCATGTGGGTGATATCTCTGAGGCCAAGGCCATCAAGGAGGTATTTGGCGACGCAGCCTTCAAACTGAATATTTCATCTACGAAGTCGATGACAGGTCACCTGCTTGGTGCTGCCGGAGCCGTTGAGGCTATGGTCACCGTATTGGCTGTGCAGAACGATATCGTTCCTCCCACCATCAACCATGAGGCTGGTGATGAGGATCCAGAGATCGACTATAATCTGAATTTCACATTCAATAAGGCTCAGAAGCGTGAGGTGCGTGCCGGATTGAGCAACACCTTCGGTTTCGGTGGTCATAATGCATGTGTGGTATTCAAGAAATTTACAGATTAAGTGAGCAGAATGCAAATACACTTGCATTTTTCGAACGATAGTAAATTCGCTGTAAGCAAATATGAGGCTTAATAATATCATTGATAGATTGAAGCTCCCTTTCCGTAAGGAGAAGGAGCTTTTTTCTTCTCTTTATGCGATACTGGGTTTCTATCCTCACGACATTGCTTATTACAAGCAGGCGTTGATGCACAAGAGTGTTCATCGTCGCAATGCGAAGGGTAAACCCTTAAACAACGAACGACTGGAGTTCCTGGGCGACGCCATCCTCGATGCAGTCGTGGGCGATGTTGTCTATCAGCACTACGAAGGGAAGCGTGAGGGATTCCTCACCAACACCCGCTCAAAGCTTGTCAGTCGCGAGACACTGGGGAAGTTGGCCACAGAGATGGGACTGGGTAATCTGCTTTTGTCGGCAGGTCATTCCACCTCGCACAACAGCTATGTCGAAGGGAATGCCCTTGAGGCACTGGTGGGCGCCGTCTATCTCGACAGAGGATATGATGCTTGCATGTGGTTCTGGAAGAACCGTGTGCTTGGCAAGTATATCAATATCGACAAGGTCGCTTTCAAGGAGGTCAACTTCAAGTCTAAGCTGTTGGAGTGGTCCCAGAAAAACCGAGTCCGTCTGGAATATCGGATGCTGAAGCAGAAGAAGGATGACAACGGTAGTCCTGTCTTCAGCTTCCAGGTGGTGCTCGAGGGTGTCGAAGGAGAGAAAGGCACAGGCTTCTCGAAGAAGGAGGCTCAGCAGTTGGCATCGAAAGAGACGTTACAGCGCCTGAAGCGCGAACCGCAGTTTGTCGATGCGATCTTCGCCGCTAAGACCGAGCGTACGAAGATGGAGGAAGAACCTGCCGTAGCTGTGCCGGATACGGAGCAGGAGCAGAACTTCATCATCGAGCAGCCTAAGGAGGAGGTGCCTGTGGCAACTGAGTCGACTGAGACAGCCCCCAAGCGTGTCCGTAAGGAGAAGACTCCGAAGACTGATGCCCAGACAGCATCGGCAGAGGATGCCGACAAGGCGTTCTTCGCAGAACGGAGCGATCTGGTCGATTACGACCTCTCTGACATCTCTCATAAGGAGAAGTCGCGTGAGGATATCATCGCTGAGGCCGAGGCAGCCGCCTTCGAAGAAATGTAGCAGATTCTTCCATGCTTGATGCATGCTCTAGGTTTCCTCGGAGGAAAGTGGGAGTTTCCTCCGGGGAAACTCCCAAGCCCTAGCAGACTAAAAAACGGTCAATCTGTAACAGAAAGAGATACTAAAGATGAGAGGTCTGTTCTGTGGCTTTAAGGCCTTTATTATACAAAAATAACGAAAAATATTCCCCCGTTACGATGCTTTTGACTAATTTTGCAAGCAAAATTGTGCATTAGAGATGAGTCTGACTCAGATTATAGGAAAAGTTTTCGTGCCCCGTCAGCATGCATTGGAGAAGCATCAGAACGGGGGAGAGGCACTGCAGCGAGCTGTGCTGGAGCATCTGATACAGAAAGCCAAGGATACAGAATACGGTCGGAATCATGCTTTCGACAGTATCAAGGGATATGACGACTATGTGGGTTGTGTGCCTGTGAACACCTACGAGGAGCTCAAGGGCGACATCGACCGGATGCGACAGGGCGAGACGGATATCCTCTGGCCAGGCCGGACAAAATGGTATGCGAAGTCGTCGGGTACCACCAACGACAAGTCGAAGTTCATCCCCGTCACTCAAGACGGGCTTCATGACATACACTATGCCGGCGGCTTCGACTCCGTGGCCATCTACCTGCGTAACAACCCTAAGTCGAGACTCTTCGACGGACGGGCTTTGATACTTGGCGGCAGTCATGCGCCCAACTACAACCTGCCTGGTTCACTGGTGGGCGACCTCAGTGCTATCCTCATCGAGAATATTAACCCGCTTGCCAACCTGGTGCGGGTGCCTAAGAAGTCGACGGCACTGCTCAGCGACTTCGAGGTGAAGCGCGACCGCATCGCTCGTGAGGCGATGACGAAGAATGTGACGAACATCAGTGGCGTGCCCTCATGGATGCTCTCGATGCTCACCCGGATGATGGAGATCACGGGTAAGACGCACCTTGAGGAGGTATGGCCGAACATCGAGGTGTTCTTCCATGGTGGTGTGGCCTTCACACCCTACCGTGAGCAGTACAAGCGGCTGATTACCTCGCCGAACATGCATTATATGGAGACCTATAATGCCAGTGAGGGTTTCTTCGGTATACAGGACGATCCGACGGACAAGGCGATGCTGCTGATGCTCGACTACGGGGTGTTCTATGAGTTCATCCCCATGGATTCTGCTTCCAAAGAACCGGTTCCCCTCTGGGGCGTGGAGACGGGCAAGAACTATGCGATGGTGATCAGCACCTCGTGCGGCCTCTGGCGTTATGAGATCGGCGACACCATCCAATTCACTTCGACTAATCCCTATAAGTTCATCATCAGCGGTCGAACGAAGCATTTCATCAATGCCTTCGGCGAGGAGCTGATCGTCGACAATGCTGAGCAGGGACTGGCCTATGCTTGTGAGCAGACAGGTGCCGAGGTACTGGAGTATACGGCAGCGCCAGTGTTCATGGATGCTAATGCGAAATGCCGCCATCAGTGGCTCATCGAGTTCTCCAAGAGGCCAGCCGACGTGCAGCAGTTTGCCGACATGCTCGACCGTCGTCTGCAGGAGATCAACAGCGACTATGAGGCGAAGCGATATAAGGACATCACGCTCCAGCATCTGGAGATTGTTGAGGCCCGTCAAGGACTCTTCAACGACTGGCTGAAGTTGCGCGGAAAACTGGGTGGGCAGCATAAGGTGCCGCGCTTGAGTAACTCGCGTGATACGATGGAGCAGTTGTTGGCATTACAAAAGTAGGAAGGTAAGAAAGAAAAGAGATAGATACATGAAGGGTATATACGGAACAATCGTTGAAAGATGCAAAGGTAATAGACTGTTTTTGCCTTTCTGCCTTTTTGTCTTTTTACTCTTCATAGGCTGTGCCAGAATGGGACAGCCTGATGGTGGCTGGTACGACGATGAACCGCCGAAGGTGATTGGCAGCACTCCTGCCGACCGCTCGGTGAACGTGTCGAGCCAGAAGATCACCATCCTCTTCGATGAGTTCATCAAACTGGAGGATGCTACCAACAAGGTGATCGTCTCTCCGCCACAACTGGAGATGCCGGAGATTAAGGCCGCTGGCAAGAAGATCGTGGTGGAGCTGAAAGACTCGCTCAAAGATAACACCACCTATACCATCGACTTCAGCGATGCCATCAGTGATAATAACGAGGGCAATCCGATGGGAAACTATACCTACAGCTTCTCGACGGGTGAGCGGATCGACACATTCGAGGTGTCTGGCTATGTACTCGATGCCAGTGACCTCGAGCCTGTCAAGGGCATTCTCGTCGGCCTGTATGACGATCTGGCCGACTCGGCCTTTAAGACCAAGCCGATGATCCGTGTGTCGCGAACTGACAGTCGTGGCCGTTTCGTGGTGAAGGGTGTGGCGCCTGGCACCTATCGTGCCTATGCTTTGCAGGATGCCGACGGTGACTTCCTCTTTGGACAGAAGGGCGAGATGATCGCTTATAGTCATCAGACATTTGAGCCGGGGTCGAAGCCTGATGTCCGTATCGACACCGTGTGGCGCGACTCCCTTCATATCGACCAGCTGCGGCAGGTGCCTTACACACATTTCCTGCCTGACGATATCACCCTGCTGGCGTTTACCCAGATACAGACCGACCGTTATCTGGTGAAGACCGAGCGTAAGGATGCCAATAAGATCAGTATGTTCTTCAGCTACGGGCACCCCGACCTGCCAGTCATCAAGGGATTGAATTTCGAGGCCGACAGTGCCTTTGTCATTGAGACCAACGAGAAGCAGGACACTATCCATTACTGGCTGCGCGACTCGGTGCTCGTCAATCAGGATACGCTCCGCATGGAGGTTACCTATATGGCGACCGACTCACTGGGTGCGCTCGTCAGCCAGACTGACACGCTCGACGCTCTGGCAAAGGTGTCGTACGAGAAACGACAGAAGGAGTTTGCCAAGGAACTGGAGAAGTGGCAGAAGGAACAGGAACGGAAGAAGAGACGTGAGGAGCCCTACGACTCTATCTATCCCGTCAAACACTTGGAGCCGCAGTATAACGCATCCTCATCGATGGATCCCGACCAGCGGGTGACTGTCGAGATGCCTACACCGTTGGTGCGCTACGACACAGCCGCTGTCCACCTGTACTCAAAGATCGACAGCCTCTGGTATGAGGCCCGTTGTGTGTTCCGACCTGTGGAGCACTCGTTACGGCAGTTCGAGATCCTCGCCGACTGGCGACCAGGCACGGAATATAGTCTGGAGGTCGACTCTGCGGCCTTCGAGGATATCTACGGACAGGTGTCTGAAGCCTATAAGGAGGGACTGAAGATTAAGGATCTGGATGCTTACAGCACACTGACTCTCAACATCAGCGGCATTGCCGACTCGCTGCCGCTCAGGGTGCAGCTGCTCAGCAGCTCAGGTGTGAAGGTGAAGGAGGTGCTTGCCACGAAAGGCTCGGCACATTTTGACTATGTCACACCGAATAAGTACTATGTCTGTGCTTTCGTCGACAACAATGGTAATGGACTGTGGGATACGGGCGATTATGATGCCGACATTCAGCCCGAGGCAGTCTATTATTATTCGCGTGAGATAGAGTGTAAGGCGAAGTGGGATGTCACCCAGAGCTGGAACATCAGTGCCACACCGCTCTATCGCCAGAAGCCCTTGAACATTACAAAACAGAAGGGCGACACAAAACAGAAACAGAAGAACAGGAATGCCGAGCGCGCTCAGAAGTTGGGCATCACCTACAACAAGGAAAAGAACATAAAACTGGAGGACTAAGCATGATGAAAAGAATACTTTTGTTGTTACTCTTCGCGATCGGCTGTCAGCTGTCGGCTGTCAACTGTCTCGCCCAGTGTGGCATAGAGAACACGGCCTTTAAGTCGGGCGAGTCGCTCACCTATGATCTGTACTTCAACTGGAAGTTCATCTGGATGAAGGTGGGCTCCGCCTCGATGGATACCCGACTCACGAAGTTTGAGGGGAAGGATGCTTGGAAATCGTATCTCATTACTCGGGGTAACAACAAACTCGACAAGTACTTCACGATGCGCGATACACTGCTCTCCTATTGTAATCCCGATCTCTCACCGCTCTATTTCCGGAAAGGTGCACGAGAAGGCGATCGCTATTACGTTGACGAGATATGGTACAGCTATCCCAATGGTAACTGCCGTCTGAAGAAGCACCGTGTCAATCGTCACGGCGAGCATGAATGGAAAACATCGGAATACAAGAACTGTATCTACGATATGATGTCGATCTTCCTCCGTGCCCGAAACTTCGATGCCTCGAAGCTGAAGAAGGGCGGTACGATTCCGATGCCTATCAGTGATGCGCACAGTCTGAGTAACTCTTGGCTGGAGTTTCGTGGTAAGGAGAACTTCAAGATGAGCGAGTCGAAAGAGAAGTTCCGTTGTCTGGTCTTCTCGTTCTATGAGCGAGAGGACGGCAAGACCCATGAACTGATACGCTTCTATATTACCGACGATCAGAATCATATACCAGTACGCCTCGACATGTTCCTGAGTTTCGGAACAGCCAAGGCCTATCTGAAAGGCTATAAGGGCGTCCGCAGTGCCATGGCCTCAAAGATCAGGTAATGCCTTTTCGAGATAGGCTATGAAGTCGGAGAAGCAGTGATGTCGGGGCGAGGTGCCTGTCACGTGTAGAGATGCTTCTTGGGCACAGCACGTGGTATAAGGACCAAACGAGTAGACTGGCACCTTGACAGGATGGCCCTGTGAAGCAGCAAAAGCGAGAATCTGAGAGAGTACATAAGCCTCGCCTCCACTGGTGACGGCGATGGCATCAATGTGTTCCTGACGAAGGGTATCGGTCATTTCTTCAAAACGGCTCTTTTCCATGGCTGCGGTGCGGTAGCAATACACATGAGAGATTGCGGCTCCCGTCAGACTGAGTGCATCCAGGAAGCGGGTGATGGTGGAAGGGACGGGCAGTCCGACGAACTGCGGTAGCAGTACGGCGATGTGTCTTTGCGACAGCGAGGGCAGACCTTTCAAGGCCTCGACGATACCCATCATGCTAGGTTCGGCATCAGGCATGGCGACCGTCACTCCAAGAAGATCCCTGACAGCTTTCTGATCATTACCGATAGCGATAACCTTTCCGTCTATCATGGAACGTTCCAGCCCCGAAGCGGCGAGCGCATTGACTGCCATGATACTCGAACAGATAATATCATCATATGCCGACGCTTTCGCACAGAACGATGTGAAAGAGTTGTCTGTGGTCAGCAGCGACGTGTTGACAAGTGGCCTAAACAACGCATTCAGGCTGCATGACTGTGCCTTGTCAAGAGCCTCACGTAAGCGGTCTTGATAGGTAACAGGCGCAGTAAAGAGGATACGTTTTACCATCGTGCCAATAGCTGATTCGGTTTGAATACCCTGACAACATAGACCAGACTGATGAGGGCGATGGCCAGTTCGATGAGATAAAGACCGCGATAGTCAAGCCATTCTCCTACACCTCCAGAGATGAGAGAGATGAGCGTAGAACTGAAATGTACCACCACGACCTGAATAGTGAAATCCGTTCCCTCACGTCCTTCGCGCACACAGTCCATGGCACAGGTATAGACCACGATGGAAGCAAAGGCATGACAGGTCTTGACGAGCAGCAAGCCGCCTACTAACATGGGTAATGTGGGCGATATGAACGTGAGCAGCAGGAAATATATTGGAGCGACAACGATCAGTATAGCTACCATCAGACGGGCACGATACATGCCGATGCGACGGATGAGCACATGACCCACCCAAGCCATGACAAACGAGGTGGCTGTACCCACCATACCAAACCACACTCCTATCTCCTTCATGTTATAGCCGAGGTCGACCATATAAGGTCGTACGTTAGCGATGATGCCGATGATACCCATAAAGTAGAGCAGGAGGAACACCACATGAGGGATGATATCCTTGCGGGAGAAGAACCACACAAAGTCCATGAGCTTAGCCCTTTGCTTGGGCGAACGGGGTTCGATGTGAATCTTTTTATTAAACTGTAAAGGTACCACCATGAACCAGGCGACCAGTCCCAGCAAAGGGAACACTACATGCCAGCCAAAATGGTCAAGCATCACGATGAAGATACCGCTACCCAAGAAGGCACCGGCATATCGTCCCATCGACTGCATGCTGTTCACCGCACTGTGATCGCCTTTGCCAAAGGCGCGCACGGCAAGTCCGTCGGTGGCGATATCCTGCGTGGCCGAGGCAAACATGGAGAGAAATACCAGCACGAAGATGAAATAGATATCGGCAGAGATATCCAGGAAACCAATACTGATGATTGACAGGGCATAGACCGACTCCATGAGCAGGATGAAGCGCCGGTAGTTGGAAAGATTGGAACACTGACGGTCGACCATGGGTGCCCACAGAAACTTGATGAGCCAAGGGATATGCACCAGATGTAATAAGCCAATAGTGGCCAGGCCGAAGTTGGCCTGGCGCATGCTGACTTGCATAGCTGTCGTGATAAACGTGGATGGAATGAACTGCGCTATGTATAGACAGAAGAACGTGGCGAGGTTCAATCGGCGCACATTGTCGACGCTACTATTGGTTGTTGTCATATCGTGATGAGGTCAGAAATTCAATTCAATCGTTGTTCCAAACATGAGAGGTTTACCTGCCTGGGCGTAGTTGCCTGATGACGACTTGAAGCCGTAGGCCATATAATCGGTATTGGTGAGGTTCTTACCCCACATCTCCCAGGTGACAATACCTTTGGTGAGAGCTACCTTGGCGTTGAGCAGCGTATAGAAGTCCTGACTGACCAGATTGTCCTCTGCCCAGTAGATACGACCCAAACCGCGGAGACCCACGTTGAACATCACGCGATCCAGCCAACCGGTAGGGTTGATGGTGTAGTTAGCATCGAGACTGAGCGTGTGGTTGGGCACCAGTGGCAGGCGGTTGTTGGTGTAACTCACCGTCTTGCTTTTCTCATAAGAGAGGAAACGGGCGTAGGTATAGCCGTAGTTAGCTGTGAACTGCAACCCTTTTACAGGGCGCGCCACGATGTTCAGCTCAGCTCCCTTGCTGTCGGTATGACCAGCGTTGGTGGTGATATTGCCTACTCCAGCAATGGTAGAGGTAATCTGCATGCGGCGCCAGTCGATATAGAACAGGTCGGCACTCACGGTAAGCAGGTTGTTCAGCAGGTTGACGCTGGCGCCCACCTCGTAGTTCCAGCTATACTCAGGATCATACGAACGCTGGTCGACGGTAGAGAACGATTTATTAAAGCCACCAGGCTTGTAGCCACGTGTTACAGACACATAGTAGAGATTATCCTCTGTGGTATGATATTGCAAGGTGAACTTTGGCGTTACCTGCGTAAAATCCTTGCTGCTTTTGAAAGACTCGCTCGTAGCCGATGGCTGACTGAGGTCTACCAACGAAATATCGCCGACAGGAAGGCCTGTTACCTTCTTGTTGTCGTACTTAGTCTTAGCATGCTCGTAGTCGAAACGGATGCCGGCCGTGGCAGAAAGACCTTGCCAGATATTGTAGGTGCTCTGGTGGTATAGAGCCAGCGAACTGGTAGGCACGCAGTAGTCGGTATGACTGATCGAGGGAGTTGAGGGAGAGAGGTTATCAACCGTACGATTCACATGTTCCATCATGCCAAAGGCGCCAATCACCCATTGGTAACGGCTATCACTATTCGATTTGAGTGTCAGTTCCTGTGATACCATGTTCTGGTGACGGGCATTCTCTACAAACGACTTGTCTACAGTCGTAAAATCCTGGTCGATAGCCTGCTTAGACTCGATATACTGGAATGAGGTTTGACTGTTAAAGCTGACAGCAGCCCCAGTGTAGGTGATTCCCAAACCGTTGGTACTGATCAGTCGGCGGAACGAGCTGAAACGGTTATAGCTGATGGGTTGGAGCGTGTTGGTCTCCACATCCACTGGCGCATAGGGGTAGCCGCCTTGGTCGCTATAGGAGAAATGGCTCGTCAGGCGTACCAGCCAGGCGTCAGAGGGCTGGTAGTACAGCCCGATGCGCTCTTCGGTCTCATTCATCTTATCCACCTTCTTGTCGAGATAGCTGTTGCGGAAAGCGCCGTCGTTATGATGATACAGGGCTCCGAAGGTGAGGCCGAACTGATTAGACAACTTGGTATAATTAGAAATCTGGGTGCGCAGGTCGTTATAGCGTCCGTAACCTAGGCGCACACGGGTATTTTGATACTCCAGAGGGTTGCGAGTGCTGATATTGATAATACCACCAATAGCGTTACGTCCGTAAAGCGTGCCCTGAGGACCACGCAACACCTCTACAGAGGCAACATCACCCAGATCGCAATCAAATGAAAGGGGCTCATAGAAAGGCATGCCGTCTATGTAGAATCCGATGCCTGTACCATCCGACTTGTTACCGACACCTCTTACAAATACCGGACAACTGGCTCTGGAGCCATAGTCGGGCATATAGAAATTCGGTATGACGGCTGTCAGCTCTTTCAGTCCTGTAATCTGTTGGTTGCTGAGTTGACGAGCCGATAGGGCTGTGCGTGATACGGGTACCAGGTCGTATTTGCCTGATTTGAACGCGCATACCACTACCTCGTCGAGTGCATACGATCGTGCTGTGTTTGTGTCGGCTGGTGCAATCTCTGGCCCTTCGATGGCCATTAGTGATGAAAGTAATAATCCTAAAAACATAAAAAGAAAAAATATAATTGAAGTATTAAATCCGTTTTAACCACTCAGTGACGAATCGCACGTTATCAAGAGGGGTGTCCTTGTGAAGACCATGCCCCAGATTGAAGATCCAGTCGGGATTTTCGCGGAAGAAGTCGGCATAACCTTCCAGGTGCTGCCTAATGACCGTCTGTGGTGCGAACAGGATCCGTGGATCCATATTTCCCTGCAGGCCCAGGGCGCGATCCACCAGACGGCGGGCTACCGTGATAGGCGTCTGCCAGTCGATACTCACGAAGTCGCAGTCGCTCTTGGAAAGCATCTGAAGACCTGTCCCGAAACCCTTGGGGAAGAAGATCACAGGCAGACCGTGCTGGCGGGCTGCTGCAGTGATACGACGCACAAAGGGTAGGACCATCGTGCCATATAGTTCGGCCGATATCACACCAGCAAATGACTCGAAAATCTGGAAGGCATCAATGCCATGCTCAGCCTGCAGATGCACATAGGCTTCCGAAGCACTGGTGATGGCTTCGAGCAGTTGTAGTGCCTCTTCGCGGTGCGTATATAAGTAGCGCACCACCTCAGTGAACTGCAGACTGCCGTCGCGCCCGCCAAGCATATAACAGAGACAGGTGAGTGGTCCACCACAAAAGCCGATTACAGGAGTGTCGTTGCTTTTCTGGCGTTGTATCTCGTCAAGAGTGTCGGCCACATGAGTGAGGTGGCTGGCATCGAAACGGAGTTCCGAAGCGGGCTGTGCCACTCCCAGTAGCGGTCGCGGGAAGGCAGGGCCGTTACCGTTCCATTCTACCTGGACACCCAAGGCCTCCGGGATGACCAGAATGTCGCTGAACAGGATGGCGGCATCCATGCCCATATCGTCGATAGGCATAAGTGTCACCTCAGCCGCCAGCTTGGCGTCGGCCATAATGGAACGGAAGGGTGTGGCCTTGGTAAGGGCGCGATAGCGGGGAAGCACACGACCAGCCTGGCGCATCATCCATACAGGAGGGCGACAGGCGGGTTGATGATTGATAACCGCTAAGAAGGGATTACTATACATATATTCGCGTTTTCTTGTGCTACACAACACAGCATGGCTGTTTTGGGGTGCAAAGATAACGCATTTCTGCAAATCACGCAATCCCTATTTATATGGATTCTTCTAACGGTCGAAGGCTGCTATCTTGTCGAGGTAATACCGTCGCAGATCCTGCCACTTGTAGTAAGGCCAGTTGTCGGTGGCTACGGGCATCGAAGTCTCTCGCTCGTTCAACAGAGCTTTTACGAGGATATCACCGCTCTTTCCTTTCTTCGGTCGGTAGAACACCAGTTGGATATTTCCAGCCATCGGGAAGATACGATAGTTGCGCCAGTAGGTGTCGAGCTCGTCGAGATGATCTATGGCAACATTACAGTTGTCAAGTTCCAGCAGACAGGCTAGTGGCATCACGCACACCTCATGGCCAAAGCGCAAGGTGACCTGTGGTTGTGTGACAGTGTCGGCCGTCTCGATGATATTCTTCAGCAGGTTCACCTGACTGAATGGCATCATCTTGTCCGATACAGGTGAAGCAGCGTAGTCGAGGTACCAGCCGACGTTCCGGATGCGCCACTGGTCGTACAGCTCCTCGTCAGTGAAGAGCGACAGCAGCTCGATATCTGTATCGTGGCTCTGCATGTTGGTGGCCACATCAAAGAGCTGGCGCATGAAGTCGCCGGCCATCACGTTGTCGTACACCCACTGCTGGTCGTTGAAGAGCGCCTTCATCAGTCGTTCGGGGTGCGTGTATTTTAGCTGAGCCTCCCTATATTCTTTCTCACCCTTCTCACCTTCCTCCTTCACGATGCCCTCCCAGGGTTGGTTCAGGTAGTACTGCAGCGACTCACTCACATCGTTGTGGATCAGTGCCGTAGGGTTGGCGGCAGCCAGCTCCTCACACTCTGCAATCATTGAGAGGATGCAACGGTTGACGACGGTGCTGCGGGCATCGATCTTCAGCCCCTTTGCCTTGAAGAGCTCAGGGAAGTTCTGTGTCATACGCTTGCCGATGCTGTGGTGCTGTCGCTCGCCCACGGTAGTGAGGTCGCCTAGTCGTTTGACGGTTGTCGGGAAAAACGCCTCCAGCTTAGTAAGCGTCTCCTCACCGAGAGGTGTCAGCCTACCGTTCTGTTGGGCCTCTCTCAGCGTGTTCATCGGCAGGGTGTAGCCATTTTCCTGTATCAGCCAGCGCGAGCCGTGCCTACCGTAGTGGTTCATGTGATAAGGTTCATAGCCTTTCGGAGCGGGTGTCAGCGCCTTGGTGGACAACTGCCTGTCGTAGTCCAGATAGTTACTGCCAGCCAGATAACGGTTGGCTGCGATCTCATCTTTGGCGGATGTCTCGAACCCTGAGGCTTGTTGTGCCTGGGCAGCCATCGAGCAGCCGATGGCAAGAAACAATAACTGTAGTCTCATCTTTCTTCTTTTTTTAAAGTACGGCAAAGATACAACATAATTCTGAGTTTCAGCACTTTTCTTGCTGATTTATTCGTATGCCTCCCCCCCCCCCTCGGTTCCAGAACCTGTCGAAAGACTTGTCGATAAGCCTGTCGAAGGGATAAAAGTCATCAAGGCTCGTCGTGTTTCCTTTTGTCATGAAAAAGTGCTAGGAAAAGTGTTCGTCTGAAGTTGCGAACCAGAAAAACCAAGGGGGCTCTTTTAGTCCCTTTTTGCCCTGTTTGGAGTAGAGAACGAGGCTACTTCGGGTAGGGGTGCCTCTTTGAGCATAAACTCCCATCCCTATACCAAAAACGCATTACCGACTCATTATTAGTCAAATACAAAGAATACCCAAAATTCGCGTGTACGGGGGCTCACTCTGATGTTCGTGACCGCCATGCGAGTTATGAGCGGCCGTTTGTAAAGACATCTTGCGTGAACACGATATATATATAAAAAAAGATGAGACCCGGTGGCACGAAGCCTCCCGGATCTCTGGTTAAGGTTATGGATATAACCTAAAGGTCGGTTTCTTTAACCCAGATGCTGTAGCCTCGTGAAGGAGCGGAAAGCTCTACGCGGCCGTCGGCCTGGACGGTGACCTTCTGCGAGGTGTTCAGGACATTGACCAAGCGCTTACCTGCCCAGTTGCTGAAGCCAGAGGCATTCACCGTTACCCACATGGCCTTAGTACTGCTGTCGTGGTTGTTGAGCACGATGATGGCACCGTCTTTGGTTCCGTTACCCTGACGACGGGCGATATAGAGGTTCTGACAGTTGCTAGAGGGATAGGGGTTGCCAGTCTCGCTGAGCACGGTGATGATACCGCCCAGGTACTTCTTACGAATCTCAATGAGCTTCTTAAGTTTGTTCTTCAGTGAAGAAGGAGCTGTAGTGGTATAGTTGGAGTGGTCGGCATCGACCTGTGTCACTCCGAAGAAGTGAGGATAGAACAGACAGGGGCGTCCCTCGTGGGTGAGGATATAGGCGTAACCCAGCTGATGGTCTTTGGTCACCCATTTGTCGTGCTCCTTACCTGTGTCGTGGTTGTCGAGGAAGGTCACCACAGAGGTGCCCGGGAGACCGTTTCCGCTATTGTTGCGTACCATGCCGGCATGGTTCAGCCAAGACATGTTGAATGAGTTGCCGTTGCCGTTACACATCTCTGTGAGGGTGCTCTTCAACGGGAAGTCGAAGCCGTTGACCTGAGCGCCATAGGAGGCTACGGTGTTCACCCAGTCCTTGATGCGGTAGTCGGCACCCCAATATTCACCGACGATGAACGGCTGAGCGCCATCGACATGAGGAAGACCGTTCACCCAGTTGGCCACGAACGACTCCTGGAAGCCGCGTACGAAGTCAAGACGGAATCCGTCGAAATGAATCTTGTTGACCAGCCACTTGCCCCAGTTGTTCAGACGGGTCTGGACGGTGCTGTTATAAGTGTTGTAGTCGTTACCGAAGAACTTGGTGTTGGTGATGATCTCGTCGTTGCCGTAGTCACCGAGCCAGTCGTTGGCATCGGCGGGATGGAAGTGACTGTAGTTCCATGAGTAGTTGGGCTCGCCGCTACCGGTATGGTTGACATAGGTGATGTGCGTATTGGTGCGTGCCTGAAGGGTGGTGTTGGCAAGGTTGTTACCGTTATACCATACAGCCACGGGATAGTAACCGAGCATGCTACCAGCATCTACCCAGTTGCTGCCATCTTCACGCTTGGCAGAGAGACGGATCTCGATGTCGTGCTTAGACGATACGTGGATCTTATACTCGTCGATATCCGAACGGTTCTCCATATGTCCACGGATGACGCGACCTGAGCCGGGGAAGTTGTTGAAGCTACCATTACCGTTGTTGGGCTCATACTCCCAGCTGTAGTTGCTGGAGATATTGCTGTTGTCCCAACGGATCATGAGATCATAGCCACGCTGAGTGGAGGATTCGTTCCAAGGCAGTCCGTAACCCTTGATCTGGATGTAGTAATCGCCTGCTGCCGCATTGGGGATGACCCAACGGATCTCGTTGGCGGGATAAGGCTTGTTCTGCTCACCATGAGCCTCACCGAATACATAGGCTTTGACGGCGGGATTCACTTCCTCGTTCTCGTCGGAAGAATAAACATGGTTGAGCACAACATCGGAGTATACACTGATCTTCGGCGACTGATGCATGGTACTGATCATCGACTCCAGCTCAGCACGGCTACCGAAACGGGTCTCGGTGGTACCTTTCTGGTTGTAGTTTCCGAGGTCGTAGTGGTCGTAGATACCATAACCGTTGTCCACGATACCCCAGTTACCCTTCGAGGGCACGGGTGTCCAGATGGCGGTGATGCCACTCGACTTCATTTCAGAGGCTTTGGAGCGAAGCGTATTCCACCAAGATCCGTTCTTGTTGGTCTCGTCGACAGGCACATTCCAGTAGAAAGCCTGCATCATAACATCATTGAGAGGTTGGAGACTGCTGGCGGCGCGCGTCATAGCCTCGTCGGTTTGTGGCTGTGCAGGAAGCACAGGATCCAGTGTGTCAGAGCAACTCAGCATCAGCATAGAGCTGAGCAACATTCCTGTGGCAACAAGTGCATTGCCAGTTCTCTTGCATAATAACATTTTCATCTTTGCAGTTTTTAGTTAGTAAAATTGTAGCAATCTTATGAATTTGCGGCAGCAAATGTAGCAAAGATTTAAATAGGGTGTTATCGAAAAATGTGATTATCTGTAGTTTATGATGTGCAATCGATTGAATAAAAATACAGAAATTTTCTATATCCACTCCTCAGAATACCCTTCTGTTTATCGCCCTTTGACACAAGAAAGCCCTCCACTTTCGGGAGGGCTTTCTTGTGTAGTCAGACGACAGCGTAACAGCTTATGGCTTGCGTGTAAACTCGAAGCGGAAAGGCTTGTCGAAGTGACGACGGGAGTAATAGGTGACAGAGGGGTTCTTCAGATCCATAACCATGGTCCAGAGGGTGCCCCAGAAACCTTCTCTGCTGGCTTGTGATACCGACTGGATGGCTTTGGTGAGGTCTTTCTGGGTCATCACGCCTTCTGTCTGAGTGTATTGCTCGCAGAGCTGGTCGTAACGGTGGTCACCCTCTTGCAGGCCTACATTATGCTTAGCCTCACAGAGATAGTGGTTGGTCACGGCCGGTGTCTCGGTGACGATCATCTGGTCGTCCACATATTCCACCACGACGCTCTTACCTGAAGCATCGGCGATGGCGTAGTGCTGTGCGGCACCGATGTCGGAATGCATGTCGATGCCACGAAGCAGGTCGAGAGCTTCGTCGACATTGGCGGCGTTCTTAAGCATATAACGAACGGCGGCCGAGTTGGTGAGGTCGGGCTTGCTGGTGTGCTGGTGTGTCTCCACATCGTCGCCGGCCATCAGCACTGCGACGGCAAGACCTTTCTCGTTGATACCGTCCAGGGCAAAGAACAATCCTGTCAGTGCCATATACTGGTTGGTGAAGCCTTCCGGCAACCAGTTCTCTCCGAACCCGTAATACTCGACATTGAAGGTGGTGATCGACTCGTAGCCGTTGTCGGGGATGGTATGCAGGATCATGGCAGTGCCCGACATATAGTCGAAATTACGTCCCATCAGGAAACCACCATCGGGTGTGTGGGCTGTCAGTGTAGAACAGCCGTAAGGGGTCTTCGACGGGTTGGGTGTGGGTGGGGTGTAGTAGCCTTTCGACAGGAACTCCATGGCGTAGCCTGAAAGCACCTGAGCGCTCTCGCCGCCGCCTCTTCTCATCAGTTCGTCGAAACCGTCGTCGCCTCTATATTCCATGTAGTAGAGGCCCTCGTCCAGTTTCTCAACGGATTGTGCTCCCTTGACCAGTGGACCGAATGTGTGCCAGGCTCCTACGCCGATTATCACCACTAACACGAGGATGACCAGCAGGATGATCTTTATTGCTTTTTTCATTGCTTGATTCTGTGAATGGTTATTGATAAAGTAATCTTGTTACAACGGATGCTTATTGGCCCATGGCTTTCTGCATGCCATCCATGAATTTCTGCTGAAGGTCCTTGGCCACCTGGTTGTCGGGATTCAGCTTCAGGGCCTTGTCATAGTTCTCTAGCACGTCTCTGTAGTAACGGGCAGCGTTTTGGGCTGGATCCTGTACGATACGTACCATATAGAGGAATCCTTTGAGCGTGCAGAGGTCAGAGGCATCGTTGTTGGGCATCTGTCCGATTTTCCCGATGGTCTGTTCCACGTCGGCAAGCAGACTTTCTGTCTGTCCTGCTTGAGGGAACTGGACGGCATAGTACAGTGACTGGAGTGCAGCCTGGTGTTTCGGCTGGATGCTGTCAGGGAACATCGCCTCGATGCGTTTGAGCTCTGCGATACAGGTCAGCGCCTTCTCGGGCGTGTAGTCCTGGAGCTTGGAGAGTGACTGGCCGATCAGCGCAGACATGGGGAGCTGCTGTTGCTGCTGGGCATTGATGTTACCGACTGCCATGAAGAGGCATGCGATCATGATGACGATCGACTTAGAAATTTGAGATGTCATAAGCTTTATTGTTTTTTAGTGATACAAATATTCCGATATAGAAGAAACGGTCGCGAGAGGCTGTAGATGGACTGCCCATCGAGTCGTAGCCAAACACATTGGTGCGACCAAGGATGTTATTCAGTGAAGTATAGACGATGACCTTCGGACTGACCAGGAACGTCACATTGGCATCCACGCTGTTGTAATAAGGGGTCTTACCTGTGGGGAACTCTCTGCTGCTAGCATACGATTCCGCCAGTCCGAGGATGACCTTCCCGAGTGAGTATTTAGCCGATATGCGCAGGTTGTGGCGTGACGCATAGTCGGGGGTGCAGGGTCTGGTATAGTCCAGGTAGAAACGCTCAGAGTCGTTGAAGGAGTAGGAAAGTGTTGTCGTGAGATTCTTGATGAGCGAGCGGTTCTCAAGATACACATCCAGACCCTTGCTTGAACCATAGCCGTCCGATACATAGGTGTTACCGTTGTGCAGGGGCAGGCCTTTGTATTTCTTGTAGTAAGGCTCTATCTTCAACAATGTATTCACCGTCTGATACTGCATGCTGATGATGCCATGGGTGGCAGTGCTCTGGTTGAGCTGTTTGTTGCTGATGGCGATATAGTCGTCCTGAGCCGTCTGACTGTATTGTCCGAACATGGCCGACAGTTGGAAGTGCTTGTTGGGCACATAGCTCAAGGTGGCGCGCGGCATCAGCTGGATCTTGTCGAGATAGCTCACATGCTCTGCCCTTGCCGAGAGGTTCAGGAACAGGCGGGGAACGACACGTACCTGTGCGTCGACATGAGCTGCCAGCAGATTGTAATCCAGATGGTACTCATCGGTGTCGTAACGCTTAGAGCTATTGCGGATATAGTCCTCGACACCAGCCGACATCTTTAGGATAGGCGAGAACACCTTTCTGAGCTCTGCTTTCAGATGGACTTCGTTGCGACGGTTGTGGTAGTGGTCGCCGGCTGCCCGTGCATCGTCGATGTCGCTGAACACCGTTGAGTTAGCCATGCCGGTAAAAAGACTGAAGCCTTGTCCGATATTGGTCTTGTAGGTGACGTTAGCGTAGAAGTTATGCTCCTTGAGTGAGAGCGACCTCTCTTCGATGTGCTGTCCGACTGAGGTCAGGTCGTAGCCTACATACGATTTCAGAATGCTGGCCTGCGAGAACTCTTTCTTATACTGTGCCTCGCCCGACAGTTTACGGTAGGGACGTGTGAAGTCCATTCGCTGTGAGAAAAGACGGTCGTAAAGTCCCATGCTGGTGTAATCGACATTGAATCCCAGACTGCTGTTCTGGAACGATTTCGTACCACCGATGTTCCAGTCTACCAGCGAGGCGCTGACACCCATCTTGTCGCTGGTGGCCATGTCGGTGGTCTCCATCGGCAGGACTGACGAGAGGGCCTGACCGTATTCACCGTCATATCCGCCCAGTGAGAAGTTGATGCCTTTGAAGAGGAAGGGAGAGAAGCGTCCGCGCACCGCACTGTTCTGTACGTTCGTGGAATAAGGTACGAGCACGTGCATGCCGTTGACGAATGTCTGGCATTCTTCACTCTCACCGCCTCTGACGTAGAGTTTGCCGTCTTCGCCAACCTTCTGCGTACCAGGGAGGGTCTGCAGGGCAGCTACCACGTCACCACATGAGTTGCCTGACATCACCACGTCGAGGGCATCCATCGTCTTGATGTTGTCGCCCTTGCCGAAGTGGAAGGTGCTGGCAGTGACCACAACCTCGCTGATTGAGGTGGCCTGCTCCTTCATGGTGATAGTCAGGTGTTGCATCTGATGAACATCTTTAGTATAGACATAATCTTCAAAACCGATATACGAGACTCTCAGCGTTGCCTCTCCTGTCTGGGAGGTCTTGAAAGAGAACTGCCCGAGCGAATCGGTCAGGCAACCGTCGATTGTACCATATATATATACGTTAGCGCCAGCGAGAGGCTCGCGGCCGTCTGTCACCTGTCCGGTGACGGTCTGCTGTGCTGTCATATCCAGAGCAGCGAGCAGCATGATGAGTATTGCGATGAACTGTTTCATGCTGCAAATATAGAGTGGATTTTTGATCCCTCCAAATTCCTGTGACAGACAGCTAAGATCTGTTCCGCATGACTAAGCAGAAAGGTGAAACGCTAGTTTTTGGGACGACTGACTAAGCGATAAACGACTTCAGCTTAGGTACGTAAGTACGCGATACGGGCACCTGATTACGACAGTTGCCGAGCATCAGCTGATAGCCGTTGGAATTGCCTTTGGCCGACGAGATATTGTTCATGTTGACGATAAACGAGCGGTGGCACTGGAAGATATTCCCATAGCTCAGATCCTCCAGAATAGAGCCTAATGTACAGCGTAGCTCCGTACTCGTCACCTGACCTTCTGACAGGTAGTATATCACCACGTTGTTCTTCTGTGCCTCGGCATAGAGAAAATCATTGATGCCGATTGTCAGATCCTTGCCGCGCACTGCCGTGTCGTGAATGGTCACCTGGATATCGGCCTGCTCCTCAGTGTTCTTGTTAAGCATCGAGGCCAGTTCGTTGCGTAGATGACGGGAGTAGCTCACCCCTATGGCAAAAACAGTGATGATCATGCCGATGATCAGTGTCCAGCAAAGCGAGATCAGACAGAAGTCCATGGTCATCGGGTAGTGGAAGATAAGCGAGAAGATACAGAGGTTGCAGATGTAGATGAGCATGATGAGGGCCAGAATGTAGCACGCCTCATGCCAGATACGCCAGGGAGAGATACGTTTCTGTATGAGTCTTACGACCAGGCCGAAGACTATGCTTGAGCCGAAGGCTGCAATCCCGAACAGGAGCGATACCAACAGTTTGTTACCTCTGTACATATTGAACCCGAAAGGCTGCAGCAGAAAGAGTATCAGGAAAACGATGGCGCAGCATATGGCACTGTCTCTCAGCCAGTGCCTATTCTCTTGAAAAGGGTATACACGCGTTAGAATAGATAGGATGTTCATGAGTTCATGAATGGTTGATTCTGAACGCAAAGGTATATATTCTTCCTCACATAAACAAAGATTTTCAACTTTTTCCTTTTGCTTTTCTCTCGATTTCCGTATCTTTGCGATCATACGATCGCGAAATGACTACGTCTCGACAAAAAAAGAGATGTGTTTCTTCGTTTTGCGCTCGACTTTTCGTACCTTTGCGATAGAAATCGCGAAGATACTTGCACTCGGCATAAAAAATAAGTGAACTTATTTTGTTCTGCTCTCGTTTTTTCGTACCTTTGCCGCCAAATAGTTAAATAAGGTACACATGATACAGTCAATGACAGGCTACGGCAAGGCTGTCGTAACCTATAAAGAGAAGAAGATCCATGTAGAGGTCAAGTCGCTCAACTCGAAGCAGCTCGACCTGAACACCCGTATCGCACCCCTCTACCGTGAGAAGGAGATGGAGATGCGACAGATGGTGGCCGAGGCCCTCATCCGGGGAAAGGTTGATATGAACGTGTGGATAGAGAAAGAGCTGGCCGTCGACCCCACACCCATCAATGCCGCATTGGTAGAGAACTACTATCAGCAGATCAAGGGCATCTCGGAGAAGACGGGCATCCCCATGCCTGAGGACTGGTTCTATACCCTGCTCCGTATGCCAGACGTGCTGACGAAGACTGATACGGAGGTGCTCGACGAGGAGGAGTGGAAGGCTCTGCGCGGTGCTGTGGCTGAGGCTCTGAAGAACCTCACCGATTTCCGTACCCAGGAGGGCGCCGCCCTGCAGAAGAAGTTCACTGAGAAGATTGACAATATCGCCCGTCTGCTGGCCGATATCGAGCCGTATGAGCAGAGCCGTGTCGAGAAGATCAAGGCACGTATCGTGGAAGGTCTGCAGACCATCCCCGGAGTGGACTACGACCGTAACCGTCTCGAGCAGGAGCTGATCTATTATATCGAGAAGCTTGACATCAGTGAGGAGAAACAGCGCCTGACGAACCATCTGCAGTATTTCCGTGACACGATGAACGAGCCTGCCGGCCAGGGCAAGAAGCTCGGCTTCATCGCCCAGGAGATGGGTCGTGAGATCAACACCACCGGCTCGAAGAGCAACCAGGCCGAGATGCAGAACATCGTCGTCAAGATGAAAGACGAGCTCGAACAGATTAAAGAACAAGTGCTCAATGCCTTGTAAAGCATAGATATATGAGAGGCAAACTAATCATCTTCTCTGCCCCCAGTGGGACGGGAAAGTCAACCATCATCTCATGGTTGATGAAGGAGCATCCGGAACTGAATATGGCGTTCTCCATCTCTTGTACCTCGCGGGCACCGAGAGGAACGGAACAGAATGGTGTGGAGTATTTCTTCCTGACACCCGAGGAGTTCCGCCAACGGATAGATAACGATGAGTTTCTGGAGTACGAGGAGGTGTACCAGGATCGTTTCTATGGTACACTGAAGGCACAGGTAGAGCGCCAACTTGAAGCTGGCCAGAACGTGGTGTTCGACGTCGACGTGAAGGGTGGCGTAAACATCAAGGAGCATTATGGCAACGAGGCACTGAGCATCTTCATCCAGCCCCCTTCGGTGGCGGAGCTCCGTCGCAGACTGGAGGGTAGGGGTACGGATGCACCTGAGGTGATCGACCAGCGTATCGCTCGTGCGGAATTTGAGCTGACCTTCGCAGAGAAGTTCGACCGTATCGTCGTCAACGATGTGCTGGAACAAGCCAAGGCCGACGCTCTGACGGTGATAGAGGAATTCTTGAATCTCTCCTAACGTTCTCACAGGGGAGGGATGCCCTTCGGGTGTTACATGGCATAGAGAAACAAGAAATGAATAAGAATAATCCTCCAAAGAACCTCAACAAATTCTCCTCTCCTTCGGAGGAGCGGGGGAAGGGTATCTCTTCGGAGGCGCAGAAGACGGTCACAGGGCTCTTCGGGGGTTCGTTCAATCCGATACATAACGGGCACCTCGCACTGGCGAGGCTTCTCAGGGAAAAGGCGCAGCTCGACGAGGTGTGGCTGATGGTGTCGCCGCAGAACCCCTTGAAGCAGCAGGCCGACCTGCTCGGCGACGAGGAACGGTTGACGATGGCCAGGGCGGCGGTGAAGAATGAGTCGGGTATTGTGGCTTGTGACTATGAGATGCATCTGCCGAGACCGTCGTATACGTGGAACACGCTACAGGCTCTGAGCAGCGACTATCCCGATCGGGAGTTCGTGCTGATGATCGGAGGCGACAACTGGGCCTCTTTCGACCAGTGGTATCGTCATGAGGATATCCTGAAGAGCTACCGAGTGGTGGTCTATCCGCGACGTGAGACCATGGAAGCTGCTTTGTCTGGCATCGACAGCCGACAGGTGAGCCTTGTCGAGGCGGAACTGATCGATATCTCGAGCACGGATATCCGTCGACGGATCCGTGAGGGGCGGAGCATCCGACAACTGGTGCCGCGTGCCGTAGCAGACATCATCAAGAGAAACGGTTATTATGCTTAGACGACTGAATATATTCAAGTGGATAGGATATCTCTTCGCCCCGATCGAGCAGAACGGTGCGTTCTTTGTTTTTATGTTCGCACTCGGATGGCTGTGCACGCAGGTGGAGATCCCTCTTCATGTGAACGGTGCTGAGCCGTACGAGCTCTCGGCACTGGAGCTTTTCTTCGATCTTTATATCGTCTGTGTCGTACTGACGCTGATCCCACGGAAGGTCCGTATCTGGGTCAAGGCACTGCTCTATGTGCTGTTCTATGGCGTGGCGATAGCAGACATGTACTGTTATGTGCGCTTTGAGTCGACACTGACGCCGACGATGCTGATGCTTGTCGGCGAGACTAACAGTCAGGAGGCCGGGGAGTTCCTGGCCGGCTATCTCAGTTGGGATGTCCTCACGTCAAAGGTGGGCTATATCCTGTTGATCCTCCTGGCGCATATCCTGTGGACGTTGCTGCGCCGAGGCCTCTGTCGCCTGAGGAAACGCCTGATACTACCAGTACTGAACCCGGGAGTGACAGGTTTCCTGAGCACCGCCCTACGCTGTGCCCTTGGCATCGGGGTCGCAGTGCTGATGTATCATGCCTATGATGAGTGCTGGACCAACAAGGAGGCCATCCACCGACTGATGACGAAGAAGACCATCGGTGAGGTGGAGCACCAGCTGACGCTGAAGCCGAAGGCAGAGCTCTATCTGCCCATCTACCGTCTGGTGTTCAGTCTCTATGCGAACAGTCTTACCTCTCACCAGTTGGAGACACTGGTCTCTGTGAAAGACGAGGTGGTGGTCGACAGCTGTTCCTTCCGTGTGCCGAACATCGTACTGGTGATCGGCGAGAGCTATAACAAACACCACTCACAGCTCTATGGCTATAAGATGCCGACGACCCCCCGTCAGCTTACGCTGGCGAAGGAAGGCTCGCTGATACCGTTTACCGATGTGGTGGCCCCGTGGAACCTCACGAGCTACGTGTTCAAGCAGATCATGTCGCTCTATACCGTGGGCGACCCAGGCGACTGGTGCGACTACCCACTCTTCCCAGAGGTGTTCCGTCAGGCAGGCTACCACGTCACGTTCATCACCAACCAGTTCCTGCCCGAGGCCGACGAGGCGGTCTACGACTTCAGTGGAGGCTTCTTCCTGAACCACCCCGAGCTGAGCAAGGCACAGTTTGACACCCGTAACACGAAGCTCTTCCGCTTCGACGAAGGCGTGCTCGACGAATACGAGCGACTGAAGAAGGAGAATACGGAGCACAATCTGGTGATCCTGCATCTGATGGGATCGCACCTGATGTATAAGTCGCGCTATCCGCAGGCCACGCGGAAGCACCTGCGGGCAGCGATGTACGACCGTCCCGACCTGAGTAACAAACAGAAGCTGATACTGGCCGACTATGATAACTCCGTGCTCTACAACGACTCTATCGTAGCGGAGGTCACGCGGAAGTTCGCCGACAAGGATGCGTTGGTGATCTATATGCCCGACCATGCCGAGGAGATCCTCAACGGTCCCCCGTATATGTATGGACGGATGCATGCGGCAGCCATCGACTACCGACTGGCACGTGAGGAGTTTGAGATCCCGTTCTGGATCTGGGGCTCCCCGAAGTATATAGAGAACCATCCCTATGGCTGGCAGGCCATCAAGGATGCGAAGGACAGACCGCTGATGACTGACCGTCTGGCTCATCTGCTACTCTATCTCGGCGGCATCTCCTGTAAGTACTATCACGACTCGTGCAACGTGATCAGTCCTGACTATGATACCCGTAGGCCCCGTATCCTGAAAGGGGTGACCGACTATGACCAACTGAAAAAGAAGTAAAATGGTGAATGAGGATTTTCTGACACGGAAAGAGTGTACGGCGATGAAGGGGATAGCCATCCTGGGCATCATGCTGCACAACTACTGTCATTGGCTGACAGGCATCGTTCGAGAGAACGAGTATAACTGGCAGATGTGGAAGTCGGACCGCCTGTGGACGGTCCTTTGTAACACTGACGACCTGTTGCCGATGCACCTGATCTCTTTCTTCGGCCACTATGGTGTGCCAGTGTTCCTCTTCCTGAGTGGCTACGGTCTGGTGATGAAATACGAGAACAGTCGTAACCTCAAGAAGAGACAGACCCAGCCTGTGGGCATCTGGCGTTTTATCAGGTATAACTACCTGAAGCTCTTCCGCATCCTGATCGTCGGCTTTGTGTTGTTCACGCTCTTCGATGCCTTTACCCCTGGTATCCATCGCTATAAGCTGAGTGAGGCGGTAGCCATCCTGGGCATGTATGCCAACTTCTTCGAGCATCCCTCGGAGGTGGTGTGGCCTGGTCCCTATTGGTATTTCAGTGTGACCATGCAACTCTACATCCTCTACCGCCTGGTGATGTATCGCACACACTGGGTGTTTGTGGTGTTACTGATCTTCGTATGCTGGATGTGGCAGGAGTTCTTCCTCGACGATAATGTGCTGCTCGAGCGTCTGCGTTACAACTTTGTCGGTGGGATGCTGCCCTTCGGCGTGGGTGTGCTGGTGGGGCACTGGTCGATGTCGTCGGCTCTCCATTGGAGCCTGACCAGCAAGCAGCAGTTCCGACTGAAGATCCTGACGCTGGTCGTCTCTATCGGCCTGACGCTGTTGATGAGCTTCTATGCACAGGCCTGGCTCTGGATACCAGTCTTCATCATTACAGGAACCATCGCATTGGTGAAGCTTATCCCGAAGCAGGTCTTCCCCTATGTAGTCTGGTTGGGCACGATCTCAGCCGCTATCTTCGTGACGCATCCTCTGGTGCGTAAGATCTTCGTGCGTCCTTATATTCGTGATGATATGTATGCCGGCCTGCTCCTCTATGTCGCAGCGACCATCCTGCTGTCGTGGTATGTGAAGAAGCTGATCAACGAGATTGCCTGTCCGAGGCTTTAGTCAGATGCCCATAACCAACGTCTATGCTTTCGACTTCGACGGTACGCTGACCACTCACGACACGTTGCTGGCGTTTATCCGTTATGCAAAGGGAACCAAAGCCTTTGTGGGGGGATTCCTCCGTCATGCCCATCTGCTGGTGCTGATGAAGCTGCGTCTCTATCCGAACTGGAAGGCGAAGCAGCGTATCTTCTCTTATTTTTTCCGAGGGATGACTGAGGAGACCTTTAATGCGCTCTGTCGATCGTTCGCGGCCGACAGTCGTCATCTGCTCCGTCTGAAAGGGGTAGAGACCATGCGCCAGGCAGCCGCCGAGGGTGCCGAGATCGTCGTCATCAGCGCGTCTATCGACAACTGGGTACGGCCGTTCTTCGAAGGCGACGACCGTCTGCCGCCAGTGACGGTGATAGGCACACAGATCGAAGTGCGGGATGGTCGACTCACGGGCCGCTTCCTCACCCGCAACTGCTATGGACAGGAGAAGGTGGAACGGCTTCTGGCCCTATACCCTCACCGTGAGACCTATCACCTGACGGCTTATGGCGACAGCCGTGGCGACCGCGAGTTGCTTGCCTTTGCCGATCAAGGGTTTCTCAGATCTTTTTAGTTGATGAAAAGCTTTATAAAAGCAGTTGGCTGTTAACCAAACAGCTAACAGCCAACTGTCAGATTATTCCGCCTCAAGGTAGAGCACGCGACTCGACCAGTCGCTACGCATCGATGCCCATTTGGGGTTGTTGCTGCGGGGCATCTCCAGACCGTTGTTCATCAGGTATTCGCCACTGAACACCTTCCCCTCGATATCCATCGGGAAGAGGTCGATACGGTTCAGCTCATGCACCTTATACATCTTCTTGGCATCAAGACCAGCCATCTTCACGCGGGGCAGGTGCTCGTTCTGGAACGACTCCGTCTTCCACCAGAAGAACACGCTCTTGGTCTTCTCCTCGTTCACATACATCAGTGAGGCGATACCCTTCTTGTCGTAGGGAGAGACCAGACGGAAGATGTCGCCCAGCTGAACGATAGGTCTTACCTCTTTATATTCCTTGATGGCCTCGCGACAGATCTCCTTCTCCACGTCCGTCATGTTCTTCGGCTGTATCTCCATGCCGAGGCGACCGCTCATGGCCACGTCGATACGGTATTTGATCGAGGTGGTGCGCTGCACGGTGTGGTTGGGCGTAGCAGAGATATGAGCCGCCATCGCGATGGCAGGGAAGAAATAGCTGGTGCCCCACTGCATGTAGATGCGCTGGAGGGCATCGGTGTTGTCGCTCACCCAGAACTCGTCGAAGTAGGGCAGCACGCCCCAGTTGGCCCGTCCGCCACCAGAGGCACAAGCCTGGATGGTGAGGTCGGGATATTTGGCGCGGATGCGCTGGCAGGTCTTCTGGAAGCCACGGTGGTACTCGATATAGAGATGACTCTGGTCGTTCATGGTCAGGTATTGTGAGCCATGGTTCATGACAGACATGTTCGCATCCCATTTGATATAGTCGATCTCAGGATATCTCGTCATCAGGTTGTCGACGATCGAGAACACGTAGTCCTGCACCTTGGGGTTGCTCATGTCGAGCACCACCTGTGTGCCGCCGCGCCCCTGTACGGGCTCGCGCTTCGGGGCCTTGATGATCCAGTCGGGATGAGCCTCGTAGAGTTCAGATACGGTGTTGGCCATCTCTGGCTCGATCCAGATGCCGAACTTCACGCCGTGCTTCTTGGCGTCGCGCAGCAGACCCTCGATACCCTCAGGCAGCTTGTTCTTGTCGACCACCCAGTCGCCGAGCGAGGAGTTGTCAGTCTTGCGGGGGTACTTGTCGCCGAACCAGCCGTCGTCCATCACGAAGAGCTCACCCCCCATCGAGGCGATGTCGCCCATCATCTGGTCCATGCCCTGCTGGTTGATGTCGAAGTAGACACCCTCCCATGAGTTCAGCAGCACCTTGCGCTCCTTGTTGCCATGGGCGAGCATATATTCGCGCCCCCACTTGTGGAAGTTACGTGATACGCCCGAGAGTCCTGCCTTGGAGAAGCTCAGGGCGATCTTCGGGGTGACGAACGTCTCGCCTTTCCTCAGGTGGTACTCCGAGTTGTCGGGGTTGATGCCAGCGAAGAAATAGTGGTAGTCGCTGTCATCAGTCTCCACCTTCAGCAGATAGTTGCCCGAGTAGCAGATGGCGGCACCGATCACGTCGCCGCTGTTCTCCTGTCCCTTGCCGTCGAGTGAGAACATCACCTCTCCGCGACTCGTATGAGCGTTGCGCACGCCGTCCTTGTTCTTGATGATCTTCTCGCCTGGTGTCAGCGGCTCCTCACAGAGGATACCCTCGTTGGCCCACGAGCCGTAGAAAGAGCTGATCCACACGTTACCGCGGCGGATGGGCAGACAGCAGGAGGCAAACTGCGTCAGGGTGACAGGCTTAGACTCTCCGTTCCTGATCTCCGTCCAGGTCTCGATCATATCCACATCCTGATACCCCTTGTAGCAAAGGTCGACGGTGACGGGATAGACGGTATCCTTCAGATGGATACGGGTCACACCGTCCTGTTGCTCAACCCCTGTGGCCACCAGTTCCGTAGCCAGACTGCCGTCGGCATGCCGCATGGCCAGGGCGGCCTCTGCGGGACAGTCCATGCCGTAGGCGGGATAGGCATCCATCCTGCCGCCTCTCGGCGCCTGCAGATGTGCCAGGTCGTAGTCGCTGAGCTTAGCGCCGAAATAGACATACTGTGGCTGTTTCCCTTCGTCCACGTTCAGAACCATCGTCATGTTCTTGGTCTGGACCGTTACCTGTTTCGCCTCTGCCATCTGCGACGAGAGCATCAGGAGGGCGAGGAATAGCGTTTTTTTCATAAGAATGCTTTAGTTATTGATGCGTTTAATCGCGTACAAAGATACGAAGAAATCGACAAACAGGGGAAAAAACAGACCTGTTTCTTTTGTTTTCTGCGTGTTTCTTTGTACTTTTGCGATAAAGTACAGAAAAAAGAACAGATAGTACTATATGAACTTATTAGATATCATCTTGTTGGCCGTTGCTCTGGCGATGGACTGTTTCGCTGTTTCCATCGTGAGTGGTGTCATTGTCCGTGCACGGACGGCGGCACACGACGACCGTCATGCGTCGTGCCCGATACTCCATACACGGTTGCGCATGGCCTTCCTTTTCGGCTTCTTCCAGGCCCTGATGCCCCTGATAGGGTGGTTGGGCATCAGCTGGTTCAGTCGACAGTTAGAGGCCTACGACCACTGGATCGCCTTTGTGCTGCTGGCCTTCATCGGCGGCAACATGATCCGCGAGGCCTTCTCGCCCGAGGAGGAGCAGCATTTCAACCCCCACCGCCTTCGCACCCAGCTGTTGCTGGCCGTGGCCACGAGCATCGACGCCCTGGCTGTCGGCATCTCGTTTGCGTGTATGGGCTATCGTCATCTCTCGCAGCTCATGGTTCCGCTGCCGATCATCGCCGTGGTGTCCTTCCTGTTCAGCCTCCTCGGCACCCGTCTGGGCCTTCGTTTCGGTGGACCGCTGGCCCGTCGCCTGAAGCCAGGCATCCTCGGTGGCATCATCCTGATTCTGATAGGTGTGAAGATCCTGGTGTCCCATCTGTGGGGTGTCGGATGAGGCTCGGCCGACAAGAAGTTGGGCGTTATGTCGTACTTTTTTCCTTTTTCGTATAGAGAGTATTGGAAATAATTCGTATATTTGCAGATGCTATGTGTAAGAGTGAGAGATATTTTTTGATACTACTGGTGCTGTTTGTCGCATGGATGTGTCTGGGCATTTTCCCCCTTCAGTGCTATGAGACCGACGGTAATGAGATTATTCTGGGATGTGATGTGATGTATCGTAACGGCTGGTCGTTGCCGCCCGTCTATTCCTATGAATACCGCATGCAGCCGCTGATCACGATCCTCATTGTCGCCCTGAAGCACCTGTTGCCATTCCTCACCTGCGAGCAGATATACTGCGTCCTGACGGTCGTGTCGTCCTTCGTGTTCCTGGCAGGCTGTATCACCTTTGCCCGTCAGATCACGCAGGCCAGTCGGACGCGCATCCTGATAGCCGCCATCCTGTTGCCCGAGATGTATGCCATCGCGATGTACCCCAACACCGCCATCCCCTCGGTAGCCTGTTTCCTGTGGGCACTGATCCTCATGAGTCGCCAGCGCTATGCACTGTCAGGCGTGCTCATGTGCCTCGCCATCCTGTTCCGCCTGGATATCGTCATCGTGTTCCCCGCCATCCTGCCGTTGCTGATCTACCAAGGTAAGACGTTGCGACAGACCATCCAGACCTCGGCCGTCTATGCGGTCATCGTCGTGGTGGCGGCCCTGTTCTTCTTCTGGCTGCTGCGCGCCGACGCCCTGAACACCTACGGCAGCTACCAGCAGTGGAACCATATCATCACGCCGATCGAGCGCATCCTCGCCATCTTCGGCTTCTATTCCCTGACCTATCTCATCCTGCTCCCCATCGGCCTCTGTGTGATCATCGCCCAGCGGCGGTGGAAAGAGCTGTTCCTCGTGCTGTTGCCCATCCTCCTGCTCCATGGCATCTATGCCTCCTTCGGCAACGCGTCGAAGCATTTCCTGTATAATGCACCCTTTGTCATCATCGCAGGCGTGCGCGCCCTGTCGTGGCTGGAGCAGACACTCTGTCGCCGCCCTGTCCTCAAGTGGACGGCCCTGGTGCTGGCCCTGCTCCTGATGACCGTCTCCCTGCGGAAGCGCAGTGTGGACATGCCGTGGCTACAGTCCTGTCCGTTGCAGCAGGCCGGCATGGTGCTGCCCCTGTATACCACGCAGACAGCCCGTGCCGAGGTCACGCTGGGCCTCGGAGCCGGCTATCAGCTCCTGACGAACGATGAGGCGATGCTGGCCTCAGGCCATCTGTTCTATACGTGGTATATCCACCAGTTCAAGAGCGCCCTCGGCACGTGGCGCGCGCAGCAGAAGGCCGTGCTCGACAGTGTCGGCACGTCCGACATCCTCACCTTCGAGTGGGGCACCTCGGCCCCCGTCGCCTTCGACCAGATGACAGACGAGAGTCGTTTCTGCGTGGTGCCCTCCATGCCCCAAGACTACCGTTTCACGATCTCAGACTCGCAGCGCGACCTGCATTTCTGGCGGGTCATCCTGTATGAGGGCGTGAGAGACAAGCAACAGATAGAATCCTATATCGACAGCCTTTCTTCGAAGATGGTGGCAGGCCCCAAGTATGTGGTGGCCGCCACGCCCACGGCGCATATCCTTGACGAGATCGCGCAGACGGGTAAGCTCACGAAGAAGGCCGACCGACTGTATCAGTTAAACGAATAAGCGAAGAAGTTATGCAGACAGAGAACACCCCTCCCAGACTGGTTATCGTCGTACCGTGCTATAATGAGGAAGCCGTACTGACGGAGACCAATAAACGCCTGACAGGACTGTTGGGCGAGTTGACCGCCAAGTCGAAGATCGCCGCCAACAGTTTTGTGGCCTATGTCGACGACGGCTCCAAGGACGCTACGTGGCCACTGATATGTCAGCTCCAGCAGGAGGGCAGTCAGGTGCGGGGTGTGAAGCTGGCCCACAATGCCGGCCACCAGAATGCGCTGATGGCAGGCATGGAGTCGTTCAAGACCGAGGCCGACGCCATCGTCACCATCGATGCCGACCTGCAGGATGATGTCAACGCCATCGCCGCGATGGTCGACAGTTACCTCGAGGGTGCCGACATCGTGTATGGGGTGCGTAAGGAGCGCCAGACCGATACGGTCTTCAAGCGCACGACGGCCCTGGCCTTCTATAAGCTCATGGCCGCCATGGGCACCGATACCGTCTACAACCATGCCGACTACCGTCTGATGAGCCGTCGCGCCGTAGAGGCGTTGTGCGAGTATCCCGAGCGCAACCTGTTCCTCCGCGGACTGGTGCCGCTGCTGGGCTTCACGACGAAGAGCGTCTATTACGACCGTGCCGAGCGCTTTGCCGGCGAGAGCAAGTACCCGTTCGGAAAGATGCTGGCCTTCGCCCTCGATGGCATCACCTCGTTCAGCATCAAGCCCATCACCGTCATCTTCGTCGTCGGCCTGTGCTGCTTCGTCGTCGGCCTGGTGGTGCTGGCGTGGGGCATCTACTCCTATATCAGAGGGTCGGTGGTGCCAGGCTGGACCTCTCTGTTGGTGTCCCTGTGGTTGATTGGCGGTGTGGTCATCATGTCGCTGGGTTGCATCGGCGAGTACGTCGGTAAGATCTATGTCGAGGTGAAGCACCGTCCGCGTTATCACATCGAGAAGATCGTATGAATGACGGTGGCACGATAGAGCTCAGGCGTCTCAGCATCGGCTATCAGACGAGGCACGGTGTGAGAACGGTGGCTGCCGGCATCGACGGCGCCATCAGGAGCGGCGAGCTCACCTGTCTGCTCGGTGCCAACGGCGTGGGCAAGTCCACGCTCTTACGCACCCTCTCCGCCTTTCTGCCGAAGACAGGCGGCGAGGTGTATGTCGAAGGGCGCGAGCTCTCCACCTTTACCGACAAGGAGCTGAGCCGTCGCATCGGGGTGGTGCTCACCGAGAAGCCCGACGTCAGGAACATGACGGTGCGCGAGCTCGTCAGCCTGGGGCGCTCCCCCTATACCGGGTTCTGGGGCACCTACTCCAAGTCCGATCTCCGCGTCGTCGACGAGGCCATCGCTCTGGTGGGCATCGGCGATCTGAGCCGTCGTATGGTCCATACGCTGAGCGACGGCGAGCGACAGAAGGTGATGATAGCCAAGGCCCTGGCACAGCAGACCCCCGTCATCTACCTCGACGAGCCCACCGCCTTCCTCGACTACCCCAGCAAGGTCGAGGTGCTGCAGCTGCTCCGCCGCATCAGTCGTCAGGCCGGCAAGACCGTCTTCCTCTCCACCCACGACGTGGAGCTGGCCCTGCAGCTGGCCGACACCATCTGGCTGATGTCGCGTGCCGACGGGGTCGTCATCGGCAGCCCCCAGGCCCTGGCCCAAGAGGGCGTCCTCGGCCGCTTTATCGAGCGCGAGGGCATCGTCTTCGACCGCGACACGCTGACCATCCGGATTATCCGCAACGACGATACTATACCCGAATAAAATAAGAAAAAGACCTATGCTTTACGGACATGGTGATGATGCTTTTCGCTATGGCGACAAGGTGAAGATGAATTTCAGTACGAAGGTCTACCAAGGCGCCGACCTCTCCGACCTGAAGACCCACCTGATGCGGCACTTCGAGGTGGTGGGCCACTACCCCGAGCCCGAGCCGCGCGAGCTCGAACGACTGCTGGCCGCCCAGTTGGGTGTGCCCGAGAGCACCTTGATGGTGACCAATGGCGCCACCGAGGCCATCTATCTGGTGGCGCAGCTCTACAAAGGCTGGGCCTCCGTGATCCCACAGCCCACCTTCAATGAGTACGAGGATGCCTGTAAGGCCTTCGACCATCTCATCTCCTACGAGATGAGCGACGAGCTCGATGTGCTGCCCGAGAAGCGCCTCTACTGGCTCTGCAACCCCAACAACCCCACGGGCAACGTGCTGCTGAAGAGCCTGCTCAACCACATCATCCGTCAGAACCCCCGTTATGTCTATGTCCTCGACCAGTCGTATGCCGACTACACCCTGAGTCCGATGCTCGAGCCCGTCGAGATGACCGACTGCTATAACCTGCTGCTCATCCGTTCCCTGTCGAAGAAATACTGCATCCCGGGTCTGCGCCTGGGTTATATCTTCAGCTCGCCGATCATCATCGACCGTCTGCGCCAGATCCGTCAGCCCTGGACGGTGAACGCCCTGGCGATCGAGGCCGGCAAGTACCTGGTCGAGAACGACCCGACGATGATCCCCGACCTGAGAGCCTACCTCGCCGAGGCCCAGCGCCTGCGCGAGCGCCTGTCGGCCATCAGCGGTGTGATGGTCATGAACACCCACACCCATTTCATGCTGGTGAACATCGACTTCGGCAATACGCAGCACCTGAAGAAATGGCTCGTCGACAACCATGGCATCCTCATCCGCGACGCCTCCAACTTCCGTGGCCTCGACAACCACTGCTTCAGTGTGACGGCCCAGACCCCCGAGGAAGACGACGCCCTGGTCGAGGCCATCCAAAAATATAAGGCCCTCTGCTGACAGAGAGCCCTACACGATATCCTCTTTTCGTTTTTCTCGATTCCTCCGATCACAGATCCTCGTCGAACGGCGTCGCACCCACACAGCGGAGGTTCTTCTCCAGTTGTGCCGTCGAACTGGCACCCACCAGCACCGACGTCACCGCTTTCTGGGCGAGGATCCAGGCCAGCGCCATCTCCGCCAGCGACTCCCCGCGCCCTGCGGCCACCTCGTTGTAGTGCCTCAGCCTGGTCAGCAGCTCCGGCGTGAGCATCTCGCTCCTCAGGAACTTCCCCTTCGACATCCTTGAGTCCTCCGGTATGCCGCCGACAGTCCCGTCGGCCGTCGACACGCAGTTCAGGTAACGGTCCGTGAGCAGACCCTGTGCCAGCGGTGAGAACGCGATGAACCCCACCCCCTTCTCCGCACAGAAGTCGAGTATCCCCTCCTGCTGCGGCTTACGGTCCAGCATGTTCAGTCGACCCTGATAGATCAGCAGCGGCACGTCGCGCGCCTTCAGGTAGTCGTAGCCCTGTCGCAGCGCCTCCAGCGGCCAGTTGGATATGCCCACATACAGCGCCTTGCCCGCCCGTACGATGTCCACCAGTGCCTGTAGCGTCTCCTCCAGCGGCGTCTTCGGGTCGTAGCGGTGACTGTAGAACAGATCCACGTAGTCGATCCTCATCCGTTTCAGACTCTGGTCGATACTCGCCATCAGGTATTTCCTGCTGCCCCAGTCGCCGTACGGTCCAGGCCACATGTCGTAGCCCGCCTTCGTCGAGATGAACAGCTCGTCGCGGTACGGTCTGAAGTCCTCGTCCATCAGTCGTCCCAGCGTCTCCTCAGCCGATCCGTACACCGGCCCGTAGTTGTTAGCCAGGTCGAAGTGTGTGATGCCGTGGTCGAAGGCAAAGCGTGTGATCTCCCGGCTCCGTTCATACGGATCCACGCTCCCGAAGTTATGCCAGAAGCCGAGGCTCACCTTCGGCAGCATCACCCCCGAGCGCCCGCAGCGCTCATACACCATCCCGTTGTCATAGCGCTCCTGCGCCGCCACATATTTTCTCTTCATCAATCAGATGTTTTTAGTGTTATTAATCAGAAGCATCCCTCCTTGTTTCCAGCCGCAAATATACAAAATCTTTCGCATGAAAGAAGCAAGACAGAATAAAAACATTTTTGCCACCTCAAGGCAATGGATAAGCCATCATGTAGGTAAAACGTTGAAATAGAAAGTGTTAAGTTGAAAAAGCAGTTGTTAAGTAATTCTTAACAACTGCCCCTAAAATTAAAAACCGTTCACGCAACTCGTTGTGCCGAGTGCCGTCAGTGCGGCTGTCAGGATGTTCACCAGCACATGCAGGATCTTCTTGATGGTTGTTCGCTTCATCATCGTTCACCTCCTTTCCGGTCTTAGTCGCCCTGAGCCGATGCCACGGCGAAGC
>JAEEGL012459108.1_pt1 | contig 35780 bp, 23 predicted proteins | sample 9134231 | NCBI WGS metagenome assembly JAEEGL01 (sample SAMN16246548, study PRJNA631951) | gut metagenome | biome: gut microbiome; feature: rumen; material: fiber-attached | host: Bos | place: Iran: Karaj | collected 2018-10
GATTCAGTATCTTCGAGGCTGTTGAAAAAGCAGTCAGATATATCATAAGAGCCAACTACGTTAATATGATATGTATACACTGACATTCTAATCAATTCTCGGCTTCGGACTTGAGGTACTTGTCGAACCAGTCGATGAAATTGCGGTGCCAGAGGAGGCTGTTTTGAGGTTTCAGCACCCAGTGGTTCTCATCGGGGAAGTAGAGGTAGCGGGCATCGAGACCACGGAGCTTGGCAGCATTATAGGCAGCCATACCCTGAGAGGCTACGATACGGAAGTCGAACTCGCTGTGGACAACGCAGATAGGAGTGTTCCACTTGTCGACAAACAGGTGGGGTGAGTTGGCATAGGAATGGGCTGTCTTGGCGTTTTTCTCCCAGTAGGGGCCACCGAGGTCCCAGTTGGTGAACCAGTATTCCTCGGTCTCGAGGCACTGCTGCTCGAAGTTGAACATGCCGTTGTGGGCGAGGAAGGCCTTGAAGCGGTGGTTCTCGTTGTGGCCTGCCAGCCAGTAGATGCTGTAGGCACCGAAGGAGGCACCGCAGGCTCCGATACGCTCGGGGTCAATCTGGGGCATGTTTTGGGCAAAGTAGTCGGTGGCAGTCATATAGTCCTTCATGCAGAGTCCGCCGTAGTCGCCGCTGATCTCTTCACACCAAGCGGTACCGAAACCGGGGCAGCCGCGACGGTTGGGGGCGATAACGAAATAGCCGGCACCACTCATGACTTCAAAGTTCCATCGGGTGCTCCAGAACTGGCTGACCATGCTTTGGGGGCCACCTTCGCAGAAGAGAAGTGCAGGATAGGTCTTGGTGCTGTCATAGTCGTAGGGATAGATGAGCCATACGAGCATCTCCTTGCCGTCGACGGTAGGAATCCAATAAGGCTCAGTGCGTCCCATCTTGATGAGAGAGAGCACCTCGGTGTTGATTTGGGTGAGCTGGGTACCCTGCTGATTGGTGTCGTTGACTGTGTAGTGGTAGATTTCGGCAGGATGCTGCATGCTGACCTCGTTGGCATAAATATCTTCACCGTGGAGCGTGAAGCCATTGATGTCGTGACAATCCTTGGTGACCTGGCGTATAGCTTTGCTGTTTACGTCGAAAGCAAACACCTCGTTGGTACCACGATACATGACAACGGCGAGTATCTGTGCATCGTCGTCAGTCCAGTTGATAGAGCTGACGCCGTAGTCGAATGCCTCGGTATAGTCGGTCTTGGTGCCGGTGGCGAAATCGTAGACCATCAAGCGCAGTTTGTCGCTTTCGTAGCCATCGTGTTCCATGCTTTCCCAAGCCAGCTTCTTGCCGTCGTGGCTGAAGACGGGATTCTGGTCATAACCCATGATGCCTTCGCTAAGGTTGGCAGTTTCGCCTGTGGCGATGTTGTAGAGGTAGATGTCGCTATTGGTGCTGAGGGAGTAGTCCTTGCCCGTCTTCTTGCGGCAGGTGTAGGCAATGGTCTTGCCATCGGGTGAGAAGTTGAACTGCTCTATCCCACCCCATGGGCGCATGGGACATTCAAAGGCATTGTTGCCGATGACGTCAATTGCCTTCTCTAGGTCTACCTTGTTGTCGGAGAGAGGGGCAAGGAAGATGTGGGGGAACTCGTCTACCCAATTGTCCCAGTGGCGATACATGAGGTCCTCGTTGATGCGGCCAGTGGTCTGGTCCAGACCGGCATAGAGATTATTGATCTCGTCAGGACGCTGAACGGGCAGGTCGGAGATATAGAGAATCTGATTACCGTTGGGAGAGACCTTGAAGCCTTCGAGACCTCCTTCAACAGTGGCCAACACTTTCTCTGACTTGTTGTTGACATTCATAGAGACAATGTCGTTGCCACGGGCAAAGAGCAGAGTAGATGCATCCACCCAAATGGGGTTGAACTCACTTTGGGAAGTATTGGTGAGGCGGATAGGTTGGGCTTTGCCTTCTGTTGGGATGAGATAGACCTCGGCGTTGCCCTTATTTTGCGACATGTCGTAGAAAGTGGTGGTGTAGGCTATCTGCTTGCCATCTGGGCTGAGTGCATATTCGCCCATTTTGCCGAGTTTCCACATCAACTCGGGAGTGAAACGTCCGTTCTGCACGGAGACAGAGGGACGGCCGATGATGTTTTCGGGTTCTTCTTTCTGTTTGCAACCTGCCATCAGAAGCATGACGGCAGCTAAAATGATAGTGACTTTTTTCATATTAATCAGTGTTCTTTGTTTCTAACGGATATATCTGGGGCAATATATTTTTTGCAAAAGTACAACTTTTTTCATTAACGGCACAGAAAAAAAATATATAATTCCATGAAAAAGTAGTATTTTTGCAAACCGAAATAAAGGGACCTAACAAAGGAAATGTACACAAAAACATTTGACAGCCAAAGCATTGACACCACTCGTCAGTGGACTACCAAGGCGCAAAAAATCGTGTTGCTTTCGCATATGAATGCCGACGGCGACGCCTGTGGCAGCATACTTGGCTTCACTTTGCTACTTGAGCAGGCCGCCCCTCAGGCACATTCTGTGGTCCCCATCCTCCCCAACGGCTGCCCCAAATACTTTCATTGGCTCCCTGCCAGCGAGAGAATTCTTTCGGGCGAAACCGATAGGGAGCAATGTGAACGGCTTATCGGAGAGGCAGACCTGATAGTCAGTGTCGACCTAAACACCCCCTCGAGGGTTGATTTTCTGCAGGATGCCTTGGTCAATGCTCAGGGGCATAAGCTTCTTATAGACCATCATCACAATCCTGATACAGACCATTTCGACATCATCTTTTCCGACCCCTTGATTTCTAGCACCTGCGAATTGGTGTTGTGGCTTTCCGATGCCCTTTGGGGGAGGAAGTATATGAATACCGACGTGGCACGCTGCCTATACACCGGCCTGCGTACCGACACAGGAGGATTTGCCTTCAGTTGCAGCCAACCCAACTGCTTCGAAGCTGCTGCCCAACTAGTTTCGTACGACATACAGCCCGCCGAGATTCACAACAGAATCATCAACACCTTCACCGTCAACCGGATGATGTTCTACGGTTTTGCTCTCAGTCAGCGCCTGGAGATATATCCCTCCCGTCGCGTAGCCCTGTTCGCCTTCTCGCTTGAGGACCAACAGCGCTATAACGTGAGCGGCGAGGACATGGAGGGACTTGTGAACTACACGTTGATGATGCAGGACATCGAGGTGGGAGCACTCCTCCGAGAAGAGCAGGGCCGCACCAAGGTTTCCCTCCGTGCCAAATACGAAGTCAATGTCAACCATATAGCCCAGCAATTGGGTGGAGGTGGACATACCAAGGCCGCAGGCGCCACCAGCCTCAAGCCTTTGACCGAGACCCTGACCGAAGTCAAACAGCTCTTAGGCATTGATGGCCAAGAACCTCTTAAAACAGCAACGACCGCATGAGACTGAATATCACATATCTGCTATACACTCTCTCCCTAGTCCTACTGCTGGCCTCCTGCGGTGACCGCACACCCGTTATCGACCTAGAAACTGACAACAGCACTCGGTTCAAAGAAAACATGATCAACGCCAATAGGGTTGTCATCCAGTCAGAGTCGACCCAGATCGAAGGCTATATACAACGCAGGGGCATGACTACTAAAGAGTTGCCCTGTGGTGCGCTTTACCATGAATACCAACATGGTAACGACAGCATCATCAATCCCGACGACACCGTAGTCGTCACCTACCGCCTTGAGGCGCTCGACGGCACACCCTTCTACACCCGTCAGACCGACACGCTGGTTGTAGGCCGACGTCAAGTGACTGTGGCACTTGACGACCTGCTACAACAGCTCACCTATGGCAGCCAGGCTTGGCTTATCGCCCCGTCCAACGCCGCCTATGGTGTGGCTGGAGACGGCGACCGTGTACCTACCCGTACAGTGATAATTTATAATATAGTATCAATAAATAAATTTTATTCCAACAAATCATGAAAAAAGTTTTAATGATTGCCTCCGTGGCATTGGTTTGCGCTGTCATGATGTCAGCCTGCAACTCCAACAAATTCAAGAAGTCCCCCAACGGCCTCCTATACCGCTTTGAGACCGTCAACTCCGACGGCGAGCAGCCCAGCGTAGGCGACTTGCTGGTTGGCGAACTCATCCTCCGCCTTGAGGACGATACCCTCTTCACCAATGTGGGCAGCCCCGACCGCATCTTCCAAGTTGCAGAGAACTGCATGTTCGAAGGCGACATCCAGGAAGGTCTCCTTATGATGCACACCGGCGACAAGGCCATCTTCAAGATTCCCGCCGACTCTATCGCCAACTTTATGCAGCCCAGCCAGATGCCCCCGATGTATGAGCAGGGCAAGGGTCAGTTCTTCTATTATGAAATCTCCCTTATGGACATCGTCACCAAGGACGAGCTAGCCCAGGAGCAGGCCAACTTCATCGAGGAGATGGAGCAGCGCAAACAGAATGAGCCCACCACTTTGGCCCAATACATTGCCGACAACAACATCACCGCCAAGCCCACCAAGAGCGGCCTCTATGTAATCGTCAACAAGAAGGGCGACGGCCCCAAGGTTGCTGCTGGCAAGAAAGTGAGTGTCAACTACACTGGTCGCCTGCTCGATGGTACCCTCTTCGACACCAGCCGTGAGGCCGACGCTAAAGAGGCCGACAAAGTGCAGCCTGGTCGCACCTATGAGCCCCTCACCTATGTGGTTGGCGAACAGCCCATGATTAAGGGATGGGACGAAGGCATTATGGGTCAGACCGCTGGCAGCGACATCACCCTCATCATGCCCTCTGAGCTCGCTTATGGCGGACGTGGCGCTGGCAAGGACATCCTGCCCTACAGCCCCCTCGTATTCAACCTCACTATCGAATCTGTTGAATAATTATTTCTGACTGATGAAAAACATTGTCATCTTCGGCGCCCCAGGTGCTGGCAAAGGCACCCAGAGCGACTTTATCGTTGAAAGATACGGACTGACGCACATTTCCACTGGAGATTTGCTGCGCCGTGAAATCGCTGACAAGACCGAACTAGGTCTCCGCATCAAGGACATTATGGATGCCGGCCAGCTGGTCAGCGACGATATCGTTGTCGAAATGATTGACAATGCCATCGCTCGCGACGATAAAGGAATCCTCTTCGATGGATTCCCCCGCAACGTGGCACAGGCCGAAATACTCGACCAACTGCTTCAAAAGCATGGACGTACACTGACCTGCATGATACGGCTCGACGTGCCCCGAGAGGAGCTCATACGCCGTATGCTCGAACGTGCCAAAGTCAGCGGACGCAGCGACGACAACGAAGAAACCATCAAGAACCGCCTTGTCGAGTATGAGAACAAGACCCTACCCGTCGCCTCGTACTATGCCAAGCAGAACAAAGAGGTGAAAATCAACGGCCTCGGCGACATCAAACGTATCTCTGAAGATATTGCCAACGCCATCGAAACCCTCTGACGAATACCATTAACTAGAAAGTTCTAGAGAGTCTAGTTAACTAGATAATCTAGAACTTTCTTTATAAACAGCACCACATGACATCCAACTTTGTCGACTACGTTAAAATATTAGTTCGCTCTGGCAAGGGAGGCGCCGGCTCGGCCCACCTCCTCAGGGTCAAGTACAACGCCAAGGCAGGTCCCGACGGTGGCGACGGTGGCCGCGGCGGACATGTCATCCTCCGTGGTAACAGCCAGCGCTGGACCCTTCTGCACCTCAAGTATACCAAACACGTCTTCGCTGAGGACGGCGAGCATGGGGGTGAAAACCTCTGCACAGGACGTACTGGTAGAGACCAAATACTCGAAGTGCCGCTGGGCTGCATCTGCCGCGACGCCGACACGGGAGAACTACTGGGCGAAGTGACAGAGGACGGACAGCAGGTAATCATTGCCAAAGGAGGACGTGGCGGACTAGGTAACGACCATTTCAAATCGCCTACCAACCGCACTCCACGCTATGCCCAGCCAGGCGAACCCGCTGTCGAGCGTTGGGTTGTCATCGAACTTAAAGTCTTGGCCGACGTCGGACTGGTAGGCTTCCCTAATGCGGGCAAGAGTACCCTACTGAGTGTCGTCTCAGCCGCCAAACCCGCCATCGCCGACTACCCATTCACCACCCTGGTCCCCAACCTAGGCATTGTAAACTACCGTGACGACAAATCCTTCTGCATCGCCGATATACCCGGCATCATCGAAGGCGCCAGCGAGGGTAAAGGACTGGGTATCCGTTTTCTGCGTCACATTGAGCGCAATGCCATCCTCCTCTTTATGGTCAGTTGCGAACAACTCGACATCGACCACGAATACCATGTGCTGCTGGAAGAACTGCGCCGATATAACCCGGAGCTACTTGACAAACAGCGCATCCTTGCCGTGACCAAATGCGATATCATCGACGACACCATGATGGAGCAGCTGCAAGCCCACCTTCCCAAGGGAATCGACAGCATCTTTATCTCTGCCGTATCAGGACTGCATATTCAGGAACTTAAAGACCTGATATTCCAAAAGTTGGAAGAAGAGAGCGCCACTACCCTTTCCTCTCACAATCCCGAAGTACCCTCAGACCCAACGCCTACAGCCTCTGTCTAAAACGAAAAAAAGACTCATTCTGACACATGTTCTCCCAGCTTCTCCAGACCGACACAGACCTCTTTCTCTGGATCAACCAACACCACTGCGCCGCCGCTGATTGGGTGCTGTGGGTTGCCAGCCAAAGCTGGTCGTGGGCGATTGTCCTCCTGCTGGCTTTTCTATTCACTACCTTACGACACGAACCCCGACGTTGGTGGCTTGTTCTTCTAGGCATCGTGCTCTGCTTCCTTTTTGCCGACCGCACATCGGTCATTATCAAAGACATTGTATGCCGTCCCCGCCCCTGCCATGCACTCGAGGGTGTGCGTATGTTCCACACCTCCTGCGGCGGTGCCTACGGGTTCGTATCCTCCCATGCCGCCAACGTATTTGCCTTGGCTATGTTCCTCACGCTCCGCTATCGCAAAAGCAGAAGTACCTCTTCACACGTCCGTCAATACCCTGCCCTATTCCCCATTCTTATCTTTCTTTGGGCGGCTGTCGTAGGCTACTCCCGTCCCTACCTTGGCAAGCACTATCCTGGCGACATCCTCTGCGGTGCCCTTTGGGGTATTGCGTTGGGATTGCTAGTCTTTCTCTTGACACACCTCGTCGACCAAGCGTTACAAAATAGGGCAAAAGAAAAAAAAGTTTCAACAAAATGAAACAAAAAAACGTCATTTGCGTTATAATAAACGTGCTTACTTATTTCAAAGATGTATTTGACGGAACGTCTCCTTCGTGGGGGCGTTCTTGTTTTTTCTCCAACCATATCCAACTCACTCGATTGCAAATCCAATCCTTATAAATCATAGACAAAAAACGAACCAACCCATGAACGTACTCGACATTATCCTCGCCATACCCCTATGCTACTTTATCTACAAAGGCTGGCGAAGGGGCTTTATTTTCGAACTCGCCGCCCTTACGGGAATCATCATCGGCTGCTGGGCTGCCATCCATTTTTCCACCTGGGTGGCGGAGCTACTGGGTCTGGAGGGCGAAGGGTCTCTCCTCATCGCCTTCTTTATCACTTTCCTCGGAGTGGTGATTGGGTCTTATTTCCTCGGCAAAGCTATCGAAGGATTCATCAAGATGGTCAAAGCCGATGCCCTGAACAGGATACTTGGTGCCCTGATAGGCATGGCCAAATGCCTCTGTGTACTCAGCGTGCTGCTCAACTTCGTCCTACTTGTCGACCTGAACCACCACATAATTACGCCCAAACTACAAGAAGAGAGCAAACTCTACAAGCCTACCTACACTCTTGGAAACAAGCTTACTGCCACCCTTAAGACCCACCTGCACGAACTCCGCGAACAACAAGAAAACTGCTAACACCCCTCGCCATGCTCATCCTGGCTCCCATGCAAGGGCTCACCGAACTGATGTTTCGCAAAGCATACCACCGATGCTTCCCTGAGGCTATCGACTATGCCGTCTCGCCCTTTCTTTCCCTCACGCACGGCAATCTAGCCGATGCTTGGAAGAAGATTGACGACGTCCTGCCACAAGACAATAAAGACTCTCTACCCGTCATACCCCAAATCTTGGGTAAGGAGCCTATAGAGTTTGCAGACCTCGCCAACCGCCTCTACGAAGTGGGCTACACCGAGGTGAACTGGAACATCGGCTGTCCCATGCGACGCGTCACCGCCAAGCACCGAGGCAGCGGCATCCTCCCCTACCCCGACGAAGTGCGTAGCATACTGGAATATGTCGTCCCTCGCCTCAAGCCTCGACTGAGCATCAAGATGCGCCTTGGGTTGAACAGTCCACAAGAAATATTTGCCCTCATCCCCATACTCAACGACTTCCCGCTTGCCAGCGTCACCATCCATCCCCGCACCGGCCGACAGCAGTACGGCGGACAGGTAGACCTCGATACTCTCGACCGCGTGTTGCCCCTCATACGCCACCATGTCATCTACAACGGCGACATCTGCACCCTTGCCGACTTCCACCGCATCCAGAAACGTTACCCCGCCGTCACCGACCACATGATAGGACGAGGCATACTTTTTGACCCTTTGCTGCCCTTGCGCATCCGTCAGGACCGTTACCAACTACAAGAATCTGAAATGAAGCAAACTATCAGATTCATCTTTTGCCTCCTTGACGCCATTGACGAAGGCGACGTGCGCCCGCTAAGCAAAATGCGCAAGGTGAAAGAATACTGGTGTCTTCTGCGACGCAGCCTACCCATCACCGAACAGCAATCCCTCTCGGTGCTTCATGCTCAGGACTATGATGAAACCCTCGCCTGCCTACACCAACTCGTCGAATCTGTCCGAACAGACGGAGGAATCCGCCATTGTGAATAACTTTTTTAGGGGAATACATAATAAAAAAACAAAATAGTCGTTTACCAATTTAATGAAAAATATAAAACTCCTACTCATCCTCTTGATTCCTGCCCTATTAGCTCTTTCAGCCTGTGGCAGCCACAACGATACCCCCGACATGTCGAACGAGGAGGCTCTTAAAGTTCTCGACATCCAGATTCACAAGCATCCCAAAGACGACAACCTTTATTACAACCGTGCCAAAGTCTATTTTGAGCTAGGCCGCGTCAACGATGCTATTGCCGACCTCACCCGTGCCGTCTCACTCAACGACAAAAAGCCCGAATACTACATGCTCCTTGGCGATGCCTACCTGGCCAACGGCCACATCGAACAGAGCTATTCCAGCCTGCAACGCGCCCTCGAGTTAGCCCCCGACAATCAAGAAGCCATGCTCAAGCTAGGTGAAATATCCTACTACAGCCACAACTACGACCGCGCCATGGAATGCCTCAGCAATGTCACCGCCAAAGACCCACAGAATCGCACCGCCCTCTTCATGAAAGGCTTCATCTATAAGGAGACGGGCGATACCGCTAATGCCATCACCCTGATTCGCAAAGTATGTGACCTTTACCCCGACTACGAACCTGCATTTGAGGAACTGGGCATCCTCTATGCCACCCATCTCGACCCACTGGCTCTCGAATACCTCAACACCGCTATCCGGCTTGACCCTCAGAACACCAACGCCCTCTACGCCCTGGCCATGTACTTCCAAGACCTTAACCAAATGGACAAGGCCGAAGAGACTTACAAGCAGATACTTGACATTAACGCTAACCACAAAGACGCTTGGCACAACCGTGGTTATATCGAACTCTTCACCTATGGAGACTACCCCAAGGCCATCGAATACTTCACCCGCGCCATCCAGTGCGACAGCACCTTTGCCGAAGCCTGGGTCAATCGTGGATGTGCCTACGAACTCTCGGGCAACCGCCAGCAAGCACGCGACGACTTCCGCACCGCACTTGACCTCGACCACACTTTCCAGCCCGCTATCGATGGCATCAAACGTGTATCTTAACCCATGAATACAAACAATTAAACTAACGATATATGAGCACACTTAAAGGACGCAACCTCATCTCCATCACCGACTTCTCTAAAGAAGAATATATCGAGGTGCTGGACATAGCCGAAGGTTTTGAAGAAAACCCCAAGCAACGTATTCTCAGCGACAAAGTTGTCGCAACCCTTTTCTTTGAGCCCTCTACCCGTACCCGCCTGAGCTTTGAGAGCGCAGCCAACCAACTCGGAGCCCGCATCATCGGCTTCAGCGACCCCGGTGGCACCAGTGTTCAGAAAGGTGAATCGCTCCACGACACCATCGTCATGGTCTCCAGCTATGCCGACCTCATCGTCATGCGCAACCCCAAGGAAGGCTCCTCGCGCTATGCCTCCGAGGTAGCCTCGGTGCCTGTCATCAACGCTGGCGACGGGGCCAACCAGCACCCCACCCAGTGCATGCTCGACCTCTACTCTATCCGTAAGACACAGGGCACACTCGACAACCTCAACATCGCCCTTGTCGGCGACCTCAAGTACGGCCGCACCGTCCATTCGCTCGTCCAGGCCATGTGCAACTTCAACGCCACCTTTCACCTCGTGTCCCCCACCGAGCTGAAACTCCCCTCGTCAGTCAAGATGAGCATCAAAGACGCTGGACTAAAATACTACCAGTATACCGACATCCGCAGCATCATCCCCATAGCCGACATCATCTACATGACCCGCGTGCAACGCGAACGCTTCCCCGACCCGCTTGAGTACGAGCGCGTCAAGGACAGCTGCATCCTGTCAGCCGATATGCTCCAAGGCTGCAAGCCCAACATGCGTGTGCTACATCCCCTGCCCCGCGTCAACGAAATCACCACCGATGTCGACAAGACCCCCTATGCCTACTATTTCCAGCAGGCTCAGAACGGTGTCTATGTACGTCAGGCTCTCATGGCCGCCATCTTAGGTGTAAAATAACCACTTATCAATATATCAACAAGCAATTATGGAAACCAAGAAAGAACTCGTCGTTCCCGCCATCGAAAACGGCACCGTCATCGACCATATCCCCACCGAATCTGTTTATCAGGTCATCCACATCCTCGGTCTTGAAAACTACAAAGACGAGGTGATCATCGGCAACCACTTCCAGAGTGGAAAACTCGGACGCAAAGGCATCATCAAAATCAAAAACAAGCACTTCACCAAAGAGGAAGTCAGCAAAGTGGCCCTCGTCGCCCCCTTTGTCACCATCATCACCATCCACGACTATCAGGTGATTGAGAAATTCGCCACCGAAATACCCGACCACATCGAGAACTTCGTCAAATGTGCCAATCCCAAGTGCATCACCAATGCCGAGGCCGTGCCCACCAAATTCGACGTAGTGGACAAAGAAAATCTCAAGCTCCGCTGCCACTACTGCGAGAAGTTCACCACCAAGGAGACCATCCATTTCAATCTCTAATTCACAACCATTCTACCCTCCCCGGCCCGCCTGCTCAAGGCTGTCGGGGAGGAATATTATCAACACCTAACAATCCTTACCATGAAACGCTACTACGTTGCCCTCATCATAGTCACCATCGTATTGGTGCTAGCCGCATTCTGCACCCAATGGTTTGGGACAGGCCTTTTCCAGACCGTCATGCCCCTGTTACCGCTCTACTTTGCTGTGGTTACGGGTCTACAACACTACGTTGTGGTCAAAAGCCTCTATAAGGACCCCCGTTCGTTCGTCAAGAACTTCCTCGGCGTAACCGTCGGCAGCCTATTCCTTCATTTGGTCATCCTGTGCCTCTGGGCCTTCACCCACATGACCACTGCCCGCACCTTCATCATCGCCTTCTGCATCTGCTATATCGTCTATCTGGCATTCGAGACCATTCAACTAGTCCTTCTCGTTCGCCGCAAGCGGAACGAATAAACGCTACCACATTGGCTCCATGTAATCTAAGCGCTACACACCCCATGCCCTCCCTTTTTTCTTTGGTATAAAAATAAGGGACGCACAACAAGTTGCGACATCATAGAACCCAAGTAGTACTATTTTGACTAAAAAAAACACCCGTGTCTTGCTGTGACACGGGTGTTTTTTGAATGTATGGGAACGCCTTATTTGTTCACTAAGCGTTTGTGGACAAGGCCTTGAGGAGTCTGGAGTTCGACGATATAGACACCGGTATTGGGCAGCAGGAGTTCTTCCTCGGTGCCTTTGACGGCTTTGTCTTCAACCAGACGGCCGTCGACAGAATAGAGGCGAAGACGCTGCACCTGGACGCTACCAAAGTCAACCATGCAACGGCCTTGGGCGGGATTGGGATGGAGAGAAATGCCTTCCTCGAGTACATCGGAGACACTTTGTGGCAAAGGCATGGTGTCGGTAGTTATAGAGATGAACACCCAGGGGGTAGTCGCCGTGTCGCCACACAGGGCACGGACATAGAAGTCATAGCTGGTGTTAGGCGAAAGGTTGTAGAAGAGGTAAGTGCTGTCAGATGTGGTCACCACGGTGCCAAAGCCCTGCATGAATCCTCTAGTGCCATACTCTATCTCCCAATGATCGGGGGTGGCTGTGTTGTTCCATTCCAATTGTACATACATATGGTTGTGGAATACTTCGCGAAGGTTTTCCACGCGGCCGCAAGGACCGGGGAACTGAACCAACTGCAGGCTGTCGATGAACAACCGCGAGCCTCTGTAGCGGGCTTTTTCGCCAACCGAGGAGATGACAAGAATCACCATTGAGTCGGGCTCGGAGAAGGCATAGCCTTCGGGAAGGTAGTCGCCAATCGAGAAGTAATCCATATAGAACGCCTCGTAATTAACAGAGTCATAGAGCTGATAGAGCGATTTGGAACCTGCTCCGACAATCATACGGCGATGCTCGATGGTATCGTAACGGGTGCCGAGTGCTATCACTGCACCATAATCGCGAAAGCCATAACTATGGTCATAGATATATTTGTAATAGCCCAACAGACGCCCCGGCAGGAAGCCGTTCAGGGGGAATCCGCCTTTGATATAGTTGTTTAAGTCGGCCGTATCTACAATGTCGAGCAGCCAAGAAAGATCGTCAGGATTGCCCAAGATATTTTCCATCAATGGGATTATCTTGTTGATATCCACCTGACCCGTAGAGACGACGGAGGGCAGGACGGTATTTACAAGGCCTGTGTCCAAAAAAGACTGAGCCAAAGAAAAGGCCATGGGGTCCAACACGTCCTGGAAAATAAACGATTCGGCAACCAAGGCAGAACTGCCTTCGGGTGCATTGACCGAGTCGCGATACACCTTACCTAGGGGAATAGATGTGTTAATCGGCAGGGTAAGCCCCATATAGGATACCGTGTCGTTGATGTCGTAATGGGGTATTTCCCACCCTTCGGGGAGGGTGTAGCCCGAATTGATTGGGATAGGCAGGCCCATCAAGGACATAGTGTCGCCAGGGAGGGTGTTCCACTGTTCAAAACAGCCGAAGGGCACAGACATAGTGTCGGCCACCTGGGCCTTTGCGGTAGGGGCAGAAAGCACTGCCGCCAACAGAAAACATAAGACAAAACAGTTTTTCTTCATAATACTTTTTTTAATTTACAGTTATTCTATTTGGGTATTGAGTCCCATCACATATATTTTGGTACTAATTAATGATTTCAGATTGCAAAGATACAACTTTTTTTTCTAATTCAAAAAAAAGTTGTATCTTTGCAATCGCTTTGACCGAGAGAAATCTCCGTTACGCACTGAAAATTAGGAGAGGTGCCGGAGCGGTCGAACGGGGCGGTCTCGAAAACCGTTGACCCCTTTTGGGGTCCCAGGGTTCGAATCCCTGCCTCTCCGCAGAGAAAAAAAGCAGCATCAAGGTGCTGCTTTTTTTATTGTAAGGATGTTTGATCTAATTGATAGGGATTCCTTGTTGGTAGACGACCAGGGTGCCGCCGCTGACTTTGAAGGTTGTGCCAAGTGATTCGTTGAGGGTTCCTTCCCACAACCAGTTGAGGTGGCGATTTTCAATAGGATAACGTAAACCGCTGACGCTGACTGGCACTTCAGGAGAAAAGGAGAAAATAGACACCTGCTGGCCCGGAAAGGAATCGAACTGCCGTATGCCGTTGACAGGTTGGAAGTAACCGTAGTCCGAGAGCATTCGGAACTCCACTTGGGGAAACTCTTGAGCATAATAGGCCAGCAAACTGATATTGCCCAAGGCGTGGTCTTCGCGAAGTCCCGTGGCTCCTAGAATGTCGACCTTCACATCATCCATTCCTTCAATCTGTTGCAGCGCAAAATGCACAGCCTTAGAGAGGTCGTTGCTTTCTTGCTCGGAGACTACCACACGACAAACCTCCTGCCCTTGAGTGCGTGCTTCGTCAAGTATGTCAGAAGGAAGCGAGTCACCATCGCCGACGACGATCACCTCCTTGCTGTAAAATGAATGCTGCCGACACCAACAGAAATATTTTTCAAATGCCCCATCACAACACACGATGCTGTCGGCACTGGAAAAACGGTTGAGCAAAGCTGATGATGAGGGAAATTGCCCATTTGCAACAACAATGATATACATATAATTAGAGTTGTAAGTGACGTTTATATTGAAATGCAAATGTACACAATTATTTTCAAATGAACAGTCTACCGAACACAATCGGCCAACAACATATTATCGACAACACTCTTCTTTCTTTTAGAAAGAATAATGGATAAAAAAAAGCAGGCGGCACAAGGGCCGCCCACAAAAAAAAATGGAGAGTCTCAAAAAAAGCCCCGCACAAGATTGTGCGCCGGAGTGCGGGGCTGAAAAAAATTGAGGGCGCAAGACGGGAAGAAGCTATTTCGTTTTTCCTTGAGAACACTTCTCCCGCCCTCAAAGCCCAAGGCATAGAGAAGCCTAAATCTCTAATACGTCCTTATAACGCAAAAATAAAAATTATATTGTGTGGAAAATAAAAAAAAATCATTTCGCAAAAAAAGTATTGATTTGCAAATAATAGAAAAGACTCGCAGCAGAAAATGTATACGTGTAAAGAAAAAAAACAATGCATTTAACTTGTAACTTTGTAACATCTCTGCAAAAAGTTTGGTATTAGGATATTATGCAGCGAATAGGGCGACAGATGATACATGATATTGTAACGTGGAGTGGTGTTTTAGTTTGATATTTTGCTCGGAAAAGTTTGCCATGCCGTTATTTCGCATTATCTTTGCAATCGGAAACGGACGAGAGGTGGACGCTCTCACAGTTGACTGCCTTCCCTGCCAAGGTGGGTCAGGAGAAGCTTCGCTGTAGGTTCGCTGTAGGTTCGCTTCGTGACCGCCTCAGGAAGCGAAGCAGCTATTGAGGTAAGAAGAATAAACTAAGAAGTAAGTGTTGGAGATGGGAGTTTATGATTTAGGCTGGCTCTGCTAGCAAGCTATCCCGCCACTATCGGATGTAAGCACTCCTGATATGCGTTATGAACATGGGAGAATGATGTTCTTTGAGATTGAAGGTAAATCCAAATAATTCATTCGGAAGAATTTCCAATTCTGTTATAAACTCTACTAACCGATGTGGGATTATAAAATGTGGATTTATTTGATAAAAAAAAATCCACAGATTAAAAAAAATGTGTACTTTTGTGTTTTGAACAATACCTCAATTAAGCAGACCTTAGATGCATAAAGCTTTAGAATTAAGGCAGTAAGCATCGAAATATCGTTTATTTAGGGTACTTTCAAAATAATGCAAAAACATTTATCAACTAATACTTAATATCATGAAAAAAATCTTACGTTGTTTAGCACTCATTGCCGCGCTATGCGTGGGATGGGTTGCGAATGCACAGGAGCTTGAAGAGTATACTTACTCTACAGGCATCGATTCAACAAAATGGATCGCGTTGACCGACTACACCGATGTATCGGGTACAGGGTCGGGCGACAACTGGGCGTCATCCGTGATGAGTATTGGGTTTAACTTTCCCTTTGGGGACAATGTCTACACCCAATATTCGGTCAACTCGGACGGCAACCTGCGTCTGGGCTCAACCGTTACGGGCTCGAACAACTACTCTACCCCGTTCAGCTCGTCGGCAGCCAACACCAACAACCCGAAGATTAATTTCTTTGGCTGTGATGGTTACTTGGTGTCGGGAACCCATTTTGTCCATTCACAAAATTTCGGCGACACCCTGCTAGTTGTGGAATACTGCCTAGGTCCCTTCAGCAGCTCCTATCGCAACAACCAATTCCACTGGCAGGTACACCTGTACAGCAATGGTAAGATTGAAGCCGTGTTTGCTTCACCCTCTAACCTCAGTTCTAGCAACGCCCATTACATGGGTATGTGCTTAGACGCTACGGACGGTTGGATTATCAACAGCTCGAGCGTCGCCTCTCATTTCACCAACGGTGTTACCACTACCTCCAGCTGGACTAGCACCACTTGGCCCACTCCTTACACCTACTTCACCTTTGTAAGACCTGTTATCACTTGCCCCCGTCCGTCGCAAATTACAGTAAGCAACGTGACTGCGACTTCGGCCTACGTCACCTTTACTCCCTCTGGTACTGAAACCTCATGGATTGGCACTATCACAGACGGCAACATGTCGTTCACCACTATTTTGACCGACACGATTGTTGCCTTACCTCCCACGCTCACTCCTAACACTGAATATACGGTGAGTGTCCGCGCCTTCTGCAGTGTGGGCGACACCAGCGCTGAGAGAAGTACTACTTTCTATACCGACTGCATGCCTCTGACGCTCGCCGACCTGCCCTATACCGAAGATTTTGAGGCTTACGGCACGGGGTCGGCATATCCTATCGGACATTGCTGGACCAAGGGCACCAACGGCACCACCGCCTATCCCTATCCTTACTCCACCGCCGCCATCAACGGCAGCAGAGGCCTCTATTTCTATGGCTACAAGCCTACGTCGGCAACAAGCACCCATATTTATAGCTACGCCGCCATGCCCGAGTTGGCATCGTCGGTGGATGTGTCGGGACTGACATTGCGTTTCAACATGAAACGTTACGGAACCACCACATCGAACTACCGCACGCTGTTGTTGGTGGGCGTGATGACCGACCCGACCGATATCACTACTTTCGACACGATTGACACTTATAATATCACCAGCCTGCCTGCCTCAACGGTGGTAAACGTGGAACGTGAACTGAGCGACTATACCGGCACTGGCAGATATATCGCCTTCCTCGTGCCGCCTATCGACACTAACACCTCTTATACATATAACTATGTATATCTTGACGATGTGGAGCTGATGGTGACACCTACATGCCGCCGTCCCTCAAGTCTGGCTATTTCGAACATCACGAGCAGCAGCGCCGAGTTGAGCTGGACTCCCGGAAGTGCCGACCAGAACAGCTTCGCAGTGGCATATGGCACAGGCGACAACCCCGATTCGATGACTTCGGTGGTGGTGACCGGCAACAGCCTCACCATGTCGACCCTCGACCCTGCCACCCAATACAATGTGTTTGTGAAAGCGGTGTGCAGCTCCACCGATGAGAGTGAATGGAGCATCGCTACCTCGTTTATCACAATGCAGATTCCCGTGGATGTAACCACTGGCAACTTCTTCAAGGACGACTTTGAGGGCAATGTGAACTGGTTACTGTACAACGATGTGAACAACAAATGGTTTATCGGCAATGCCGTGAACCACGGTGGCGAGCGCTCGCTGTATATCACCAACAACAGCGGTGTTTCGAATGCCTACGGCACCAACACTGTCCAGTGGTCGTATGCCCAAAAGGCATTTACGCTGAGCGAAGGCCAGTATGTGGTGTCGTTCGACTGGAAAGGCAATGGTGAAAGCAACTACGACTATATGCGCGTCTTCATGGTGCCTGCCAGCGTGTCCCTCGCAGGCGGTGTACCTCCTGTGACCAACGCTGTTCCCTACAGCTTCCGCACCACAACTCCTGACGGCTGGATTTCACTCGACGGCAGCTCGAAGCTAAACCAGCAGACCTCATGGCTGACCCGTGTCGACACTGCTACCATCACCACTCCTGGTGTGTATAATCTCGTCTTCCTCTGGACCAACGACGGTAGCGGCGGCTCCCAGCCTCCCGCAGCAGTGGACAATGTGAAGGTTGTGTACAAGCCCGCCAACTCGGCCATGGTAGTCCTTGCCAATGCCGACCCGACTATGGGCTACACCATTCCCGAGCCCGACAACTACTACTTTGCCGTAGGCGACACCATGCGCGCTACCGCATTGCCCTATTACGGCTACCAGTTTGAGTATTGGGAGCTGGATGCAGGCCTTGTCCGCGACTCCCTTACTATCAATCCCATCGCACAGGTTGTGCCAGCCTACATGGCCAACATGTCGTTTAACGCTACCGCCCATTTCACCCCGATGACCTACACGTTGAGTGTGGTTTCCAACAACACCTTGCTGGGTAGCGTTACCGGTGCGGGCAGCTACACCTATCTCGACACCGCCACGCTGACTGCCACACCTAACAGTGGTTTCCGTTTCCTGCACTGGAACGACGGCGACACCAATACCACACGTACGGTTGTAGTCACTAGCGACTCTGCCTTTACCGCCATCTTCGACTACCAGCCCGTCACCGTGACGCTGTCCGTAGCCAACCCCAGCATGGGTACCACCGTTCCCGCTCCTGGCACCTATACCTTCAGCGTGGGCGACACCATGCGTGCCACCGCCATTCCCAACCAGTATCACCGCTTTGTGAGCTGGACTCTGAGCGCTATGGGACTGAGCGAGAGCGTTACCATGAACCCCGTAAGCGAGGTTGTTCCTCTGTTCCTGGCAGGCATGAACTTCAACATCACCTGTAACTTTGAGGAATACCACCTCCCCGCTTTCGACTCCATTTACGACTTTGAGAATGCCGCTGCCGACAGCGTATGGACCCTCAACAACGGCACCGTTACCAACCAGTGGGTCATCGACAGCGCCATCAGCAATGGTGGCAGCCGCTCGCTGTATATCTCCAACGATGGTGGCATATCCAATGCCTATACCAACAATTCCGTCTCCTTCGCCTATGCCGAACTCGGTGGCTGGATGGAACCTGGCATCTATAACATTTCTTACGACTGGAAAGCCAACGGCGAGGGCAACTACGACTACCTGCGTGTCTTCCTCGCCCCGATAGACTATGTCTTCACAGCCGGCCAGACCCCCATTGGAACCACCTCGTCCAATGGATTCCTCAATATGGTACCCGAAGGTCTTATTCCTCTGGACGGTGCCACGAAGAAGAACCTCTCAACGAGTTTCAACACCTTTACTGCCACTGGCGTGCCCATTGCCACCCGCGGCGAATATAAGATTGTCTTCATGTGGGCCAACGACCTAAGTGGCGGCTCTCAGCCCCCTGCAGCCATCGACAACATCGTTGTTGAGATGCCCCCATGCCCTGCACCTGCATCGCTGACAGCCACCGACATCACAGCCAACAGTGCCGTTTTGTCGTGGTTTACCACTCCTGATGTCACCAACTTCGTTGTTGAATATGGCTATGACACCACCGCCGCAACCATGGCATTGGTTACAGGCAATACTACCACTATCACCGGCCTTATTGACAATACGACCTATTATTTCCGTGTGGGCTACACCTGCGACAATAACATTAACGCAATGAGCGAATGGGTATCCTTTACCACCCTTTGCACTGCAATTGCCCCGTCGCTGCTGCCCTACACCGAGAATTTCGACAGCTACACCACTACCACCACCTCTGCCACCGGCATCGAGCCTGACTGCTGGACTTTGGCTCATCGCGATGTAACGATTTCTTCCAACAGCTATCTCCCACAAATATACTACGGTAGTTCTAACGCACACAGCGGCAGCTACAGCCTGCGTCTCTACTACCGCTGTATCTACGCCATGCCGGCCATCGACACCAATATCAGTGCCCTGCAAATGGGCTTCTGGGTGAAACAGACCAGCACCAACTACCGTATGATAGTAGGTGTGATGAGCGACCTGGAGGATGAGACCACCTTTGTGCCGGTCGACACCATCATCAACTCCTCCACCTCTGCTTCTGAGTATCACGAAGTCCTCTTCTCCAACTACACTGGCAACGGCCATTACATTGCCTTCCGCAACATTACCCCCGCTTCCTACAACTACAGCTACAACTATATCGACGACATCACCGTCGACTTCATCCCCACTTGTCCTGCTCCTACAAACGTCACTGCCGAGCTGATTAACGACAGCACTGTCACCGTTACCTGGACAACTTTCGACAATACCCAGAACAACTTCGAGGTGGCCTACGGCACTGGCAACAATCCTGATTCGATGTTGTTCGAGTACAGCAACACTGCCTCTGTCACCATCACGGGTCTCTCCGCCGAAACCAACTACAATATCTTTGTTCGTGCCATCTGCAGCCCCGCCGATGTCAGCCCGTGGAGCATTCCCACCAATGCCTATACCGGCTACTGCCAGCCCGCTCCTACCTCAATCGACAACCAGGGTATCACCAATGTTACCTTCGGCACGGGTGACGAGATTGTCAACAACAGCCAGCGTCCTACCAGCGCACCCTATTATGGCAATTACTACAACCAGATAGGTGCTGTACAGGCAGGTGATTCAGTGAATGTTGCCATCACCTACGCCACCGGCTTCACCTATGGTACCATCATCTGGGTTGACTGGAACAACAACCTCACCTTCGACGGCAACGAGGTGGTGTATGTAGGCACTGCGCCTAACAACAACCCCACCACTCTTAATGCCTCCTTCGAGGTTCCTGCCACTCAGGAAACCGGCATCTACCGTATGCGTATTGCTGGCGCCGACAGCTACTACGACAGCTACACCAGCTCAATCGAAGCAGCTGCCAATGCCAACCCCTGCCCCACTAGCACCTACACTATAGTTCACGACTACAGCCTGCATGTAATGCCTGTCGACAACTGCGGTAGCACTTGTCAAATCACTATTAATGGTACAGACAGCTACGGTGACGGTTGGAATGGTGGCGTTATTACCATCGTACAAAACGACAGCACTATAGGCACTTTCACCATTGATAATGGCAACACTGGTTCTGCCACGTATAGCGTTTGCAGCAACTCACCTGTCGTCTTCAGCTGGACTGCCGGCAACTATGCCGACGAAGTTTCGTTCACCATCCAAGACGGTGGTGGAGCAAACGTTTACACCTGCACTGACGGTTCCACTCTTGACGACACTGTGTTCTACACACTGAATACCCCCTGCCCCAACTGCATTGCTCCTGTTGTTGAAATCACCAACTTGAGCACCAACAGTGCCACCATCAGCTGGACGGATAACAACAGCAATGCCACCTACACTATCTACCTCAACAACACGGTCGCTGACTCTGGCATCACCGCCAACACTTATACCTTCACCGGCCTTACCGAGAATACCAATTACTCCTTTGGCGTTCAGGCCAACTGCTCCGCCACCGACGCTTCTGGCATAACCACCGTCAACGTTCACACTCCCTGCGGAGCACTTGCAGTTCCCTTCTACGAGAGCTTCGATACCGCCAGTGCCACCCTCGGCTGCTGGTCAGTATACAGCATGAACACTAACAACAGCGTTCAGCTCTCCTCGTTCAACAGCAACGGCATCGCCCTGCGCTTCAGCTCCTTCAACTCGGCCGACGACTACAACCAGTATGCCTTCTCGCCCGTGCTCAACTACACCGGCACCGAGAGCACTCTCAACCTTAACATTGTATATTCCACTTACGGCAGCGGCGACCATCTGTGGTTCGGCTACATTACTCCGACCGACACGGTGTGGACCACCAACTACTACACCACCACCGGACAGAGCGACGTTCAGACCTACACTGCCAACATCCCTGCCACGGCCACTCAGATTGCCTTCCATTACTATGGCAGCTACGCCTACTACGCATGGATTGACAGTGTTAGCGTCACCGTTGGCGCATCCTGCCTGCCTGTCACCGCTCTCACCGTCGACAGCGTCGGCACCTACTCTGCCAGCATCAGCTGGACGGGTGATGGCAGTTCTTACACCATCTACAACGGCACCACTGTCGTAGCTACTGGCATTACTGCCACTAACTACACCTTCACTGGTCTTGCCGCCTCTACCGACTACACCTTCGGAGTTGAGTCCTACTGTCCCTATGGCAGCCCTGCCTCCATCGTGTACGTGAATGCACACACCTTGGCAGAGCCCATCATGTGCGGTGACGACCCGGCCAGCATCTTTACTAATGCCGACAGCGCCACAAGCACCGTCAACTACTTCCCCGCCTACAGCCTGTACGACTACAGCTACTCCGAAGTCATCATCCCCGCCGAGCGTCTGACCGGTCTTGGCGAAATCAAGGGTATGGAGTTCAAACCTACCAATGTAGCTGCAGGTAGCTCACACCTCACCAACTGCGATATCTACCTGATGCACACCACCGCCACTTCACTCTCCGACGGCTTTATTCAGGATACCAACAACTTCCAATTAGTCTTCTCTGGCGACCTCAGTTACGACAACACTAACTGGCAGACAATCACCTTCGATTCCAGCTTTACCTGGAACGGACTAGACAACATCCTTGTCGCTGTCCATCGCAACGATGGTAGCTGGGCATCCAGCGGTTCCTTCGAGTCGTTCTCTGCCAGCAGCCAGTTAGCTCGTTACGTCTATCGCGACAATACGCCATACACCATCGGTGAAATCACCGGCGGTACTCCCACCAACAACGTGCCTGTCTACCACCTCATCGGTTGCGAAGCTCAGACTCCTGCTGGTGTTATCGCCAACATTGCAGTGAACGACACCGCTATGGGTACCACCATTCCTGCACCTGGCACTTACACCATCAACTTGGGCGACACTATTGGCGCCTATGCCGTTGCCAACACAGGCTACCATTTCGACTACTGGACCGTCTCGGTTCTCGGTCTCACCGACACCATCACTACCAACCCCATAGCCGATGTTGTGCCTGCATATCTGGCTGGCGTAACCTTCGACATCACCGCCAACTTTGCACCTAACATGTATACCATCACCGCCACTGCCAACGATGCTACCATGGGCACCGTCACTGGCTCGGGCAGCTACGCCTACGGCACCACCGCCACGCTGACTGCCACACCTGCCACCGGCTACCACTTCGTGCAGTGGAATGATGCTGACACCCATGCCACGCGTACCATCACCGTGACTAGCAATGCAACCTACACTGCCACCTTCGCACCCGATACCTATACCATCACCGTTGTTTCCAACAACACGCTGCTGGGTACCGTAACGGGTGGTGGCACCTACACCTACGGTGCTACGGCCACATTGACCGCCACGGCTGCCACCAACTGCCACTTCGTGCAGTGGAACGATGCTAACACCAGTGCCACCCGCACCATCACAGTCACCGGCGATGCCACCTACACGGCCACCTTCGCTTACAATCCTGTGACCGTCACCCTGACTATCAACGACACCAACATGGGTACCACCAATCCTGCCCCCGGCACCTATACCTTCAATGTTGGCGACACCATCAATGCAACCGCCCTGCCCGCAACCGGCCACCACTTCAACCAGTGGATGCTCAGCGCTGGGCTGCTCAGCGACTCCTCCAGCGACAACCCTGTCACCTTCGTGGTTCCTGCCGTCATGGCTGGCATGAGCATCGGCGTCACTGCAGAGTTTGATATCAACATCTACAACATCACCGTTGCCGCCAACGACAACGCCCGTGGTTCCGTCACCGGTTCTGGCAGCTATCCTTATGGCACCGAAGTCACGATAACCGCCACACCGGCGCTGCACAACTACCTGCTGCAGTGGAGCGATGGCGACACCAACCTGACTCGTACCATCACGGTCACACACGATGCCACCTACACCGCACTCTTCCATGCCTACCCGCAGCACACCGTCACGCTTAACGCCACTACTGGCGGTACTGTGACAGGTACCGGTGTCTACTACGAAGACGACATGGTCACCATCACTGCTACACCCGACGAGTACTTCGAATTTGTCAACTGGGTTGATATCAACAACAACGTTGTCTATACCGAACCTAACGTCACCTTCGAAATGGGTACTTCTAACATCGTCCTTACCGCTGTCTTCAACCAGGTAGTCTTCGAGGCCACTCTCGATGTCACCATCAACAACAGCGAATGGGGCTATGTGCTCATCAATGGCGAACGTTCCGACCGTTACCAAGGCCACACTGGTGACACCATCACCCTCGAGGCTGTTGCTAACGATGGCTACCACTTCGACTACTGGCAGGGTGTACATTCCGAAAACGACACCACTGCAACCGTCACCATCGTACTCGCCGAACCCGCCACCGACGTGCTCTGCTTCTTCGCTGAGAATGTCGGCATCCGCGACGTTGTCGAAGACAATACTATCATCTACACCAAGAACAACAACATCGTGGTCAGCGGTGCTGAGCAGCAGACCATCCGCGTCTTCGACGTGGTGGGCCGCCTCGTAGCACAGCGCAGCAATGCCGCCGTTGAAGAGACCATCCCGATGCCCGCCACGGGTGTCTACCTGGTCCAGGTCGGCAACCGTCCTGCCCGCCGTGTGGTTGTACGCAAGTAAACAATCAACAGGTGGCAACCCTTGCCACCTCGACTCAAAGAAGTCCGTCCACAAACGTGGGCGGTCTTCTTTTTATATAAAAACACTTACTATATCATTTTTTTTGTGTATCTTTGCATTTTCAAATCAACGCATATTCTATCAATGGATGAGATTATCACCTTTCTTAATAGTTGCGTGTGGAGTTGGCCTCTCGTAGGGCTGTGCCTGCTAGGTGGGCTATACTTTTCATTTGGCACCCGATTTGTACAGATACGCCACTTTGGTGAGATGGTGCGACTGCTGTTTAAAAACGACAAGACCAAGAAAGAGGGTATCAGCTCGTTCCAAGCCTTTGCACTCGCCTTGTCGGGACGTGTAGGGACGGGCAATATTGTGGGCGTAGCGATGGCTATAGGCTTCGGAGGCCCTGGAGCCATCGTGTGGATGTGGATCATTGCCTTCTTCGGGGCTGGCACGGCCTATGCCGAAGCCTGTCTGGCACAAATCTATAAGCAACGTCATGGCAACCAACTGCGAGGTGGCCCCGCATACTATATCGAAAAGGGTCTAAACTGCCGTTGGCTGGCCATTCTATTTGCCACACTCACAGTGTTGGCTTGTGCCCTTTGTCTGCCCCCCATCCATAGCAATAGCATCTCCATGTCGTTTGCCTCCACGTTCCACATTGCCCCCTGGATGGTGGGCGTGGCCGTCGCCGCACTTATCGCCTTGGTAGTGCTGGGCGGAGTGAAACGTATCTCGGCCGTGGCAGAAATAGTTACACCCTTTATGGCTATAGGCTACATAGTGCTCAGTATCGTAGTGCTGATAGTAAATATCCATGAAGTACCTGCCGCCTTTCACGACATGCTGACCAGTGCCTTTGGCATGCACGAGGCCTTGGGCGGCATCGTAGGCTCGGCCGTGGCGTGGGGCGTGAAGCGGGGTATCTACAGCAACGAGGCAGGCCAGGGCACAGCACCCATCGTGGCAGCGGCTGCCAAGGTCGACCATCCGGTGAAACAGGGATTGGTTCAAGGGTTCTCGGTCTATGTCGACACCCTGCTGGTTTGCACCGCCACTGCGGTGATGCTGCTCGCCACTAAGTGCTACAACATTATCGACCCTGACACAGGGGGCTATCTGGTACAGTCGACAACCGCCGAGTTGGGACAGCCCAGCGTAGAATATACAATAGCAGCTCTTGGCACCCTTTTGGGACAAAGTGCAGGAGGCATTGTCATCAGCATCACGCTGTTTTTCTTTGCCTTCACCACCGTGATGGCTTATTACTACTATGCCGAGACCAATCTAGTGTACCTCTTTGGTAAGGCTCGTGAACGCCGCATCAAGATTCAAGGCAAGTACTACGACATTTCCAACGAGGTCGAGGCCAAGAAGCGCGACCAGATGCTGTTCGACACCCAAAAGGACGAACGCCGCATCATCACACTGTTGCGTATCCTTTTTATCGGATCTGTGTTTTTTGGCAGTCTCAAAGAGGCTGGTGTTATATGGAGCCTTGGCGATATGGGCGTGGGAATGATGGCTTGGATCAACATCATCGCCATTCTATTGCTTTCACCCAAGGCATTCCGCATACTGCGCGACTACGAACGGCAGAAAAAGGCAGGCATCAAGAATCCCAAGTTCACGCCCCACAACCTCAATATCAAGAACGCCGACTTTTGGGAGGAGCAGTGTGATTAGGGCAATAAACAGAAGGGGCACGATATCCTAGCAAGTTGAAGCATCAAATATGTTAAATTCCAGTATTGTTTGAACGCTGATTGTAAAAAAAAGTGTATCTTTGCAAAATTATTTATACGTTGCAAATACTAAACTAAAAAGGACCAATAACACACACAGCCATGAAAAAGATAGTTTTAGCACTGGCATTGATGATGGCGACGATGACTGTCGCAGCCGAGAACATCCTTTATTTCACCTACAGCCAAGCAGCACGCACAGTAGCCTGCCTGAACAATCAGGACGAGTTGATGATTTACTGTGGCTACGAGAACGAGTTGCCCACCTACGTACTCATCAACGAGGTATGGGCCGAGCAAATCAGCTCGTCGTTCTACGAGATATGGCTTTATGGCTACGATGCCTACACGGGTGAGGAAATCTTCATGCCCATCGACCTTGAGTGCATCTATCTGATGCAGAATCGCAACATCTATAGCGCGGCACAGTACCTGCGCTTCAAGTACACCCACCATCGACCCACCTTCGTGTGGGCAATGCCTCCGTACAACCCCTTTGTACGCGCCCCGCGTCCTGTGGTGTACTACTATACCTACCACTACGATATCCACCGTCCGGGTTGGCACTACAGCCACTACCCCCACATTCACTACCATCCTTACTACCACCGCCATCCCAGCCATCCCGTACCCATGCCTCCCAAACCCTATACCCCAGGTCAGAGCTACCCTGGCTATCAGATAGACCCCAACGGAGGCTTCCACTACACCAACGAGCCGCTTGTAGGCCATATCACCACCTCGCGTTCACAAGTGAGGGTGCAGAACGACCCAACACAGCGTAGCGGCAGCCGCATCACCAGCGAGCGTGGCTCAGGTACCATCACCACTACCGACCGTGCAAGCGGTAGCCGCAGCACCTCGCCTGCACCCAGCCGCACTGGCGAAGTACGAGGCGACAATAACAATAACCGTGGCACTGGCACCTCCAACCGCTCAGGTGTGAGTACCGACAATGGTAACAATCGTGGCACAGGCACAACCAGCCGCACGGGCACCAGCACCAACAACGACAACGGTCGTGGTAACGGAACTAGCAGCCGCTCGGGAGTGAGCACTGACAACGGTAGCAGCCGCGGTACAAGCACCAGCAACCGTTCCGGTGTTAGCACTGACAACGGCAGCAGCCGCGGTGCAAGTACCAGCAATCGCTCTGGTGTTAGCACTGAGACTGGCAGCAGCCGCGGTACCAGCACCAGTAGTCGCACCACCTCTACTAAGGAAAGCGGCAACACTAACAACCGCTCGGGTGTAAGCTCTGAAAGCAGCAGCAGCCGTGGCACTGGCACCACCAGCCGCACCTCATCGACCAAGGAGAACGGCAACAACAGCCGTACTAGCACTACCAACAGCAGCAGCCGTGGCAGTGGCACCTCCAGCCGCTCAAGCAATACCAAAGAGAGCGACAACAGCAACAGCCGCAGTTCGGCAACGAGCAGCCGTGGCACCAGCAATAATCGCAGCGGCAATGCAAACAACAGCCGTGGCAACAACAGCAGAACCAGGAACTAACAACTAAGTAGATTCGTGAATGTGTTAATGTGTTAGTGGACATTCCCCAATTAACACATTAACACATTCCCACATTCCCCCCATTCCCACATTAACATATTAACACTTTAACACATTCAACAATGTCAATCAAAGCCAGCGAACTAGTCCTTGCCCCTAATGGGAGCTTGTACCATATTAACCTCACGGGGGATACATTGGCAGACAACGTGCTGCTAGTGGGCGACCCCGACCGCGTGAACATGTTCAAAGAGGTATTCGACAGCGTGGAACACGAATCCTACAACCGCGAGCTCCATGCCCTTACCGGACGCTACCACGGTACACGTTTCACAGCCCTTTCGACCGGCATGGGATGCGACAATATCGACATCGTAGCCACTGAGCTGGATGCCGCTGCCAACTTCGACCTCACCACCCGTACCCCCCTCAGTACCCACCGGACCCTGAATCTCGTACGCATAGGAACCTGTGGGTCGCTACAGGCCAACGTCGATTGTGGCAATTTGGTAGCCTCGCAGTACGCTATCGGAATGGACGGACTCATGAACTATTACATCCACGGCGACGACGGCTTCATGCATGACATGGAGCAGGCTTTTGCCACCCACATGCAGCTCGACCCACGGCTTGCTGCCCCCTATTGCGTAAAGGGAAGTGAGCAGCTGCTGGAACAGGTTGCCCAGGGAATGCATCACGGCATCACCGTCACGGCACCCGGATTCTACGGTCCTCAAGGACGCAACATACGCCTTGCCCCCAGCATTGTTGACCTCAACGAGCATCTGGCCGAATTCAGTTGGAACGGGGTGGCGGTCACCAACCTCGAAATGGAGACCTCCGCCATATATGGTTTTGCCAACGCCCTTGGCCATAGAGCACTGACAGTATGCCTCATCATTGCCAACCGCCCCTTGGGTACGTTCCTCAACGACTATCACAAACCCATGCGCGAGGCCATCGGCACCATCGTAGAACGATTAGCATAAAAAAATTGAATGTGTTATTACTGGAATGCTATTGAATGTGTTAACGTGTAAATCATTTGACTAACGAATTAACACATTAACAAATTCAGATTTACGAATTAACACATTAGTGAATTAACGAATATAATAAAACGCCATGCGTCACACTCCTTTTTTAGTTTTTAGTCTTTATCTTTTAGTCTCGACGTGTCTCCTAGCTCAGACACAAGCAGACTATATCCCCGAACAGCTGGGACGTGATTCACACCACATCATCCAAGGCCTCGGGGCATTCGTAGGCAACGAACGGGCTGAGAGTCAGGCGTTCGACATCACCTATATGCCGGCAGGCAACGGCGTGGACGGCATCATGATTATCAACACTGCCGACTACCGCCTCACCTTCAAGCTCGACAAGCAATACGACCTCTGCTACGAACTCCTTATCGACATCCGTTCCCAAGAATTCCTTGACCAATTCTACAACCTCTTTGCCACCTACCGCACCGATAATCTTGACGACCACCGCCTGATGTACTTTGGCAACGAAAAACTTATTGTCACTGAGAACCCCTCCACAACAACCCGCTACCGCAGCTTCAAATTCACGCTTGAGTAGATGTGATTGCCTTTATTGATACCGAAGTCAGTCTTAGTAGTCAGCGAGTGGCCGACTATGGGGCTATTCGCGACGACGGTGCCGTACTTCACACCCATTCAGAGAGAGAGTTCCATACGTTTATCGAGAATTGTGACATTATTTGCGGGCACAATATCATTGGTCATGATCTCAAATATCTCACCAACCTTAATCTAGAAAGCCACCACTGCATAGTCGACACACTATACCTATCACCCTTACTATTTCCCCGAAAACCCTATCACCACTTGGTAAAGGATGATAAACTGCAAGTCGATGAATTGAACAATCCTGTCAACGATGCACTCAAGTCACGTGACCTCTTCCACGACGAAGTAGCAGCATGGCAACAACTCAGTCCCTCTCGACAGTCTATCTATTACCATCTTTTATCCGGCTCTCCTCAGTTTCGTGGCTTTTTCCAATACCTGTCGCGCTATCACTGTGACACCCAATTATTCACCAACGGGGGCACTCCACCCAGTCTAACACAATTATTGTTTGTCCACAATGGGATTCTCCCTGAATACGAAAATAAGATATGCCATCATGCCAATATCCTAGCCGTGGCACATCAATATCCCATCGAATTGGCATACAGCTTGGCAGTTATTGGAGCCGACGACTTGATGTCACTCACTCCTCCTTGGGTTATTCGCAACTACCCCAAAGTGGCGAATGTGATGAACTTTCTTTGCAACACGCCCTGCGGAAATTGTGAATATTGTAGACAGCGTCTCGATGCACACCAAGGACTGAAGGACTTCTTCGGATTCAACGAGTTTCGCACCTTCGATGATGTGCCCATGCAACAGCAGGCTGTCGAATCGGCCATACGTGGCGAGTCGTTGCTCACCATCTTTCCTACAGGAGGAGGCAAATCACTCACCTTCCAACTGCCAGCCCTTATGGCAGGGCGAAACACTCACGGGCTGACCGTAGTCATCTCTCCTTTACAATCTCTGATGAAAGACCAAGTCGACAACCTCTCCGAACGTGGTATCACTGACGCCGTCACTATCAACGGATTGCTGGATCCTATTGAGCGGGCATCTGCCATAGAGCAGGTAGCTGACGGTAGGGCCAATCTGCTCTATATCGCACCTGAGATGCTGCGTTCCAAAACAATCGAGCGCCTACTGATGGGTCGCAACGTAGTCCGCTTTGTCATAGACGAAGCACACTGCTTCTCGGCCTGGGGACACGATTTCCGAGTCGACTACCTATATATCGGCGACTTCATCCGCCTTTTACAAGAGCAGAAACAGCAACGCCATTCCATAGCTGTCTCTTGTTTCACTGCTACCGCCAAACAAAAGGTAATAAGCGACATATGTGACTATTTCCACAACAAATTAGGGCTCACCCTTAAGGTCTTTGCAGCAAAATCCGAGCGTAAAAACCTCCGCTACAGTGTCATCCATGCCGACACCAACGAAGACAAATATAACCAACTGCGCCACCTCATCCTTGGACACCAATGCCCTACCATCGTTTACGTTTCCCGCACACGTCGCACAACTGAGATTGCCGGCCATCTTTGTGCCGACGGTATACGAGCCCTTCCTTTCAACGGCAAGATGGAGGCTGCAGATAAAGTAAAGAACCAAAATGCCTTTATGTCAGGCGAAGCACAAGTCATTGTCGCCACCTCGGCTTTCGGCATGGGAGTTGACAAGAAAGATGTGGGGTTGGTCATACACTTCGACATCAGCGACTCGCTCGAAAACTACCTTCAAGAAGCTGGCCGTGCAGGACGCGACCCTGTAATGCAGGCTAACTGCTACGTGCTATACTCCGATAACGACCTCGACAAACACTTCATCCTCCTCAACCAGTCAAAGTTAAGCATCAGCGAGATACAACAAGTATGGCGAGCCGTACGCGACCTCACAACCAAATTCGACAAGGTGAGTTGCTCTCCACTAGAGATAGCTCGTCAGGCAGGCTGGAACGAAGAGGTTTACGACATAGAAACCCGAGTCAAAGCAGCCATCTCCGCCTTAGAAGAGGCTGGTTATCTGCGACGTGGTAACAATGTCCCCCATGTCTTTGCCACCGGCATCACCGTCGCTAACATGAACGAAGCACGCCATCGCCTCACCATTTCACCACTCTTCGACGACACCTCACGCGAAGAGGCTGCCCGCATCATCCGCTCGCTCATCAGCAAACGTGCCACTACCTCCAGCGACGAGGCCGAAAGCCGCATCGACTATTTAGCTGACATACTTGGCATGAGCAAAGAAACAGTCATCCGCAATGTCAATCTCATGCGGCAGGAGGGCATCCTAGCTGACAGTCGCGACATGATAGCTTGGCTAGGCAAAGACTCAACTCTGCGCAAACTTGACTTGACCTTGCACCTCGAGCAATTTATCCTCTCACACCTTAGTGAGAACACCTGCCATCTCAACTACAAGCAGCTGAACCAAGAGGCGCAATCGGCGGGACATAAACATTGTACTACACGTTCCTTGCGCACACTACTCTATTTCTTGGCCCTCAAAGACTATATCCACAAAGAGGAACACGCAGCCTCTGGCTACGTATTACTACATCTACAGGCTCCACCTGATACTATTGCCGCTCGCTATCAAAGGCGTGCCTCCATCTGTCGTTTTATCATCTCACAACTAACTGCCACCAACAAAAAGGACGAAGCTGTATCATTCTCGCTAGTCGACCTTCTGCAAAAGTATATCCAAAGTGAACTTCTCTTCGAGAAAGATAACCCTCCTTCGGTCGCCGACTTTGAGGAGGCATTACTCTATCTTACAAAGACCAAACTACTCAAAATTGAAGGAGGATTCCTAGTAGTATATAACACCATGCAACTGCATCGTATAGCCGAACGCCGCACACACTACGGCAAAGAGCAATACCGCATGCTCGACGAGTTCTACAAGCAGCGCATACAGCAAATACACATTGTGGGCGAATATGCCAACCTCATGGTACGCGACTACGATGCCGCCCTCCAATTCGTCAATGACTACTTCACCATAGACTATCGAAAGTTCATATCCAAATACTTTAAAGAGGGGCGTTCTACCGAGATAAACCAAAACATCACACCCGGTAAATACAACAAACTCTTTGGAGAGCTCTCTCCACTGCAGCTAAAGATTGTCAACGATAAGCAATCAAAATACATCATAGTTGCCGCAGGACCCGGCAGTGGCAAAACCCGTCTGCTAGTACACAAACTAGCATCACTACTGCTACTCGAAGACGTGAAACATGAGCAGTTACTCATGCTCACCTTCTCTCGTTCTGCTGCCACCGAGTTCAAAAAGCGCCTAATGGAGCTCGTGGGGAATGCCGCTCACTTTGTCGACATCAAGACATTCCACTCCTTCAGTTTCGACATCCTAGGGCAGCTGGCCGACCAAGAAGAGTTTGGCAATATCGTGCTACGTGCTGCTGAAATGATCGAAAGTGGTGAAATGGAAGAATCTAAGATTGCCAAAACCGTGCTGGTCATCGACGAGGCGCAGGACATGGGGGACAACGAATACCGTCTTCTCCAGGCTTTGATGCTTCGCAATGAAGAGATGCGCGTCATAGCCGTGGGCGACGACGACCAAAACATTTACCGTTTTCGTGGCTCCGACTCCGCTCACCTCCGTGCTTTAGTTGACCAATACGAGGCCACCCTCTACGAAATGACCGACAACTACCGCAGCGACCAATCTATCACACACCTCTCAAACCAATTTGCCACCCTACTGCCCGACCGAATGAAGCAGACACCCATCCAGTCTGTCGCCACCACTGAGGGCAATGTCGCCCTACACTGCTACTCCCCCGCATCCATCATTCCTCAGGCCATCGCCTCTATACAGCCACAAGGTACCACTGCCGTTCTCACTCTCACCAACGAACAGGCACTGCTCGCTGCCCACCAACTCCGCAGTCGTGGGCTTCACCCTAGACTCATCCAATCCATGCGTGGGTTCTCATTCTACAACCTTCTCATCGTGCGACACTTCCTTACAGGCCTATCAGCCGAAACGGGCAGCACCATACCCTTGACACTGTGGAAACAAGCCAAACAGCACACCATTGACACCTTCCGCGAAAGCAGTTGTCTCGACATCCTACTGCACTTCTGTGCCGACTTCGAGGCCACACACCGTACACTCTACCGCAGCGACCTCACAGAATATCTTGCCGAATCTAACATCGAAGACTTTATCGCCACCGATGACACCACCGTTTTCGTCTCTACCATTCACAAAGCCAAAGGCCGCGAATTCGACACCGTCCATCTAATCCTTACCGAACTTGTCAAAATCGACCCCGACCGATTGAGAACTCTATATGTCGGCATCACCCGCGCCAAACACAACCTAGTCATTCACACCGATATCTCCCTTTTCAACTCATTCGCCACCCCCATCGTCCACTCCCCTATCAATGGATACACGCCCCGCATCTCTATTCCCCTTACTCACAAAGACGTATACCTAGATTACTTCAAAGACAAGCAAGACCTCATCCTACCCATTCGCGACGGATCACCCCTTCGCTATTCTAATGGATACTTCGTCACCCCTCATGGCAACTACGTTGCCTGCCTCTCTAACACCATGCGCGACCGCATCGCCCAACTACAAACCAAAGGCTACCACGTCGCCGAAGCCGAAGCCACTTTTATCGTACTATGGAAAGCACATGATGACCAACAAGAATATGCAATTATACTCCCAACAATTTATCTTGAGAGATGCGGTTCGAAAGATAATAGCTGTATTGAGCAATAACAGCCTTCAGCATAATCTAAGCTTCATAATATCTGACCGGTAGTAATTACTTAGTCATAACAATGCATTTATTCTGAGGTCTGTCTCTTTTTTTTTCATCGTTGGCGAATATTTTGGGGGTGTTGTACGTTTATTAGGTAAATGACAGAAGATGACTGAACGCGAATACTCACATATTGCCCAACAGTGCAGAGAGGATTTGTACCGCTACGCTGTGCGTTACACGGGTGACGGCGACAGCGCGTGGGACGTGGTGCAGGATGCGCTCGTGGAGCTGTGGACACACCGTGAGGATGTAGAGCCAGACAAGGCAAAGGGCTATATGATTCGCGTGATGTACCGTGAACTGGTAGACATCCACCGTCACGAAGTGCGTTTCCGTGAGCGGATGCCCGAACTGATCGGCGAGCAGTGGTACAGCCAGCACGACAACTTCGAGCTGCACGACGCCATGCAGCTAGCCCTCGCACAACTGCCCGACCAGCATCGCGCCATATTGCTGATGAAAGATATAGAGGGCTACAAATACCAAGAGATAGCCCAAATGACGGGACTTGAAGAATCGCAAGTAACAGGCATTCTCTACCGTGCCCGCATCAATCTTAAGAAAGCATACATCAAGTTGAACACAATAAAACAATACGCGATATGATAACTCTTGAGAATTACGAAAGCTACCTTTTCCTTTACCAAGAAGGCGAATTGGACAGCAGCACACGCACCGAGGTGGAGCGGTTCTTGCTGCAGCACCCCGACATACGCGAGGAGATGGAACAATACTATGACCCAACCTTTATAGTGACTGCCGAGCCTCCTACCCGCAAACGCCACACTGTCACGTCCTTCTGGCGTTGGGCAACTGCTGCCTGCGTGTTGCTGGCATTGGGCTATGGAGCCTATATGCTATACCCCAACAGCACTGATAATGGTACTCTGCTGGCGGAAGTTCGTCCCACCAAGATGGTCAACACAAAAAGACCACAACCTATTGCACATATCCCTAACGACACACCTAGCCTACACCACAAAACAAGGCATAATGCCCCTGCCCATACGACAATCCCACCTATATCGGCAGATTCGGCAGCCCCAACCAATACGGTGATTGAACCAGAACCGACAATCGTGCACCCAGAAATCAACCCATCTCCCCAAACAGAGAAGGCCAAACCTACCACCCCTGAATACATCCTCACCGACCGACTGGCGTTAGAGCCCATCCTTGTGGACAATCTGGCAGTGGAGGTGCCCAACAGTTTCCCATATCCTTCCTCTCAGACCAATCTGGCTGGAATGCTGATGGCATTTTCAGACAGAAAGAAACAAGAACTCTTTGACTTCTTACATCGTGAACAACACCCCCAACATAAGACAATTCAATTAGCACAAGAAATATATTAACCATAAAAACTAACCATGATGAAAAAAACCGCCATATTCTCCGTTCTCGCGTTCCTCTTTCTCACAAGCAACGCGCAAGTAAACACCTATCGCCAAAACATCAACCAAGAAATCCGAAAACTGGTAGAGTCAGGCAACTGTTTCGGCCATCTGCAACGAGACACCTGCAACTGGGTGTCATACCAAAGCACCTCATTGCCCGAATCGCCACAGATGGTAATAATCGAAGGCAACGTACTCACCACCA
>JAEEGL016237420.1_pt1 | contig 35780 bp, 21 predicted proteins | sample 9134231 | NCBI WGS metagenome assembly JAEEGL01 (sample SAMN16246548, study PRJNA631951) | gut metagenome | biome: gut microbiome; feature: rumen; material: fiber-attached | host: Bos | place: Iran: Karaj | collected 2018-10
ATACACCCATATCGACCTAGGAATCGCCAAACTCCATTTTGAAATCGGAGCTGGTGATGGAAATTTTGAATGGGAATAGACAATTGGAAAATCGCAAAAAAATCCCCGAAAGTAAATTTCGGGGATTTTTTTGTTTATAATATCACTCAACCATCAAATTTCTATGCTTTTCCAGTAGTTTTTTGTTTGGCATAAATCGTTCTGGTAATATTATTGATTTTCCTTCATATTTACCAAAATATTCATTTACCACTTCATTTGTATAATAATCCTTTATTTCTTTACTGACAATCATTCTATAATCATCATCAAATGAAATTAGGTGTTTATCAAACGCTGCATCATAAGTTGCACTTAAGCACAATCCATTTTCAGGATCCATTCTATGCTTTACATTTTCTGCCCACGATACAATATGACTTGCACGGAGCAACTGAGGAATATTAAGTCCGGACACACAACACTTGTTAGCATAGTTTGCCAAAACCATTTTTCGGAAATAACTCTGACCTAATCTCACTTTTGCAGGAACCTCTTTATCTAGTCCTTTTTTATCAATATCAAATAGAGTAATCAATTGATTTGAAATGGCAGAACCTTTTGTGTGACTTGATACAATTTCGCTCGCTTTCTTTTCTTCAATATCATACTTATGATACTGAAGAAGTTGCTTGATAGCTGCAGAACAAAAGCCTTTTCCCGGATAGCTATTTTGTCTTGTATTAACATTACGAAATATTGAAAATTCTCCCTTTTTAAATAAAGATTGTTGATCCGAAACGAAATCTGCTATTCGAGTTAATAATTCTGTATCCTCAATAGATGTAACAGATTTCCCCTTAAGAGCAAAAACATCGTTATATTCAAACATCTCATCAATTATATGAATAGCTGTTATATAACTCTTAGCAGTTCCAGTTTTTTGTCCAAATAGAGCATACAAATAATCTTCAAAACCTTTTTGTGTCATATTTCATACAATTAATTTTTACTTCTACACATACGTCTCAATAACAACTTCTCTCCATCTTTGATTATTTTATCTATCTGTCCGACGTTATTGAAAGGAAGATTGACAAGACGAAATGGGTTAGAATCTGGAAATGGATATACCGGTCTCATATACTCAATCTTCATATGATGTGATTGCACTTGATATTCGCGTCATATTTTGACGTGAATAAGCGTTTTATTCACGTCATTTCTACCATTTAATAGCAAAAATTCAAACAAAATTAGAAACAATCCCCAATTTCACAAGCCATTCCGTCTTCAAAAATTGGAAAAAATTCCCCTCGTCTTCACCATTCTCAATCTCAATCATACACGTCGGCATACTCACAAAAATCTTGTCATAAACATGCATCTTTTTTATTAGATTCAATGGCAAAAATGAGTGTCTCTCCAAACGCATAGTAAACTTATTGATAATCTGATTTTAAGATATAATTTTCCTTCTAAAACATAGGCAACTTTCGCCCATTTTCTTTCTAAAACATAGGCAACACGCATGATTTTGTCATATTGGGATAGGTTTCACAACCTACCCTATGATCTTTCGCACTTTCAGTGCTTATTTCAGATAAAATATTTATTTTTGTATCATTAAACAAAATGACAAATTTATGAATATCTACATACCTCCTTTCGAATATTTAGGAATTTTGGTGCAGGGCGGAAACATTTTCTACTTCATGATCAATGCGATATTCTTGTTTTTCATCATGCCTAAACTGCAACCGAAGCGTAACACGGCTACCGTCGCCATTCATAAATCTTTGGGCTGGCTTCTGACGCTCTACGTCCTGAATTTCTGCCTTTGGATCGTCCCTGAACTGTTCCAAGAGAAATGCGGATACTACCAGATTGGCAAGGTTTATCCCGCCTATAATACGGTCATGGAATATTTGGATCTCGCCATCCTGCCTCTTTCCATGGTGTTCGCCGCCACAATGCTTTTGAGCAAAATGCCGAAGCCGTGGATCATCCCGTCGATCGTTTTCCCATACATGCTCTATGCTTTGAACGATATCTACAGTATCCTGCCTTTCAAATTCTACCAATTCGCCTACATCACCACTATCATCGTGGTCTTCGCTCAATTGGCGTGGTACGGATTCTTCATCAAGAAATTTGATAAGAGACTGATGGACAACTATTCCAATCTCGACCGCAGAAGCATCAAATGGATGATGTGGACTCTCATCCCTTTATGTCTGCTCACAATCCTATATATCCCTCTCAATATGATGTCAAATAACGACGAGTGGATGATCATCTACGACTTCCTGACTTTTTTGATCTTATCAAATATCGTGGGATGCGTACTCTCTCATAAGGTGGATGACATGACGATAGAGCTGATCGACGAGCAGATGGAAGAGATGCAACAGGAAGAGAAGAGTGATAAGAAGGAAGACGCTGCTGTGTCCGACAACCCCAAATCTAAAACATCTTCAAACCTCAACAGCAAGTTTCTTAATTTCGACGAGATTTTCCAGAAGTTGGAAGAAGAATGTTTCTATCTCGACACTGAAGTGAATATCGACTGGATTTCAAGCAAACTCGGTACCAACCGTCATTACGTGTCAGACTATCTCAACAGAGTCAAACACGTCACATTCTACGAATATGTCAATACTCTCCGTCTGATCCATGCTGAACGTCTGCTGAAAGAGGGAAATGAAAAGATGGCGGACATCGCTTTCATCTGCGGTTTCAATAGCGACCACACATTCCGTAGACTCTTCAAGGAAAGATACGGATGCACCCCTTTACAATATCAAAAAAGTGCATGACAAGGGGGTGCCAAAATTGAGAAATCCAAAGGGTCAAACGTCCTTTTTTCCACAAATTCGCGTGTTCCTAGGACGAATGTCTTAACGATTATAAAAAAATTTCAATGATTTAATGCGACAGACTGCAAAAAACAGTTCTGTCGCATTTCATTTATACACAACAACTTAGCATTTTGTACAATTTGTGAAAACGTACAAAATGTGAACTTCACAAACTGTCCACACACATTTCATAGTCTGTCCACCCGACCCCATAACCTTAGTCTATCTTTGCTACGTCGAAAGGAACGAAAGAGTTCTGAAACGACAAAAGAAAATTAATATTCACACGATAAAATTTTACGGCTATGAAAAAGATATTATTGACAATCGTTTTTATTACGGTTACATTGATGGCAAATGCATTAGAGACAAAATTCTTCTCAGTTGATTTCGACAAGATGGAATTGGTGCAGAACGGAGAGACATATGAGTTGTTAGAGGTCAGCAAGAAAGAGCTTGTCAACGGACGCGTAGTGACATACCGTTGTATGGATCAAAGCCTACGAGCTGTAGCGTTCAAGTTGGTGGTATCAAACAAAGGAAAATTCCTAAGATTCAGAAAATGCACATTAGAATCAAAATAGAAATTGCGGAGATGTAGAGACACACGGATGTGAGATACACGTCCGTGTGTCTATCTATGTGTATTATTATCTTTTTACTCCATTCAAAAGTTTATTCAATTCAGGATATTTCTCCCTCATTTCGGTTTCTTTATCTTTAAGCTGTTTCAATTCGACATTAAATTTTTTTTCCTCAATAAGATTGTTGACAAGACGAGTGAAACAAACCATCTTAAGATGCTTATATTCTGTATAATCCAAATCGTATGGAACATTCTGTTCCGTAAGAATCTTTTTAGCCAAATTCTTTACCTCTTCTGAGTATTCAGCCATTTTTATCTTTTCACAAGTTTCATATTTATCTACAAATTTATCTATAATAATCATTTTTGTTTCTGACTCAACATAAACCGTAAATGGATTATCATCTAATGCAGAAACCATATTTTGTTGTTGTGCAGTTTTTAGATTAAAACCAGCACATTCTTTCTTGAGTCGGTTTCTGTATTCTTCATCAATAGAACTCATTTGAATCATATTAATGTTTTCAGAAATAACGTCTTCCACAGGACGGTCTAACCAGTTTTCATCACTTTTATCAAATAATGATGATGTTTTAGAAGAAAGTGCACTACATAAATAAGTAGAAAAAAGTGAGCCAAACATGCCTAACAAGAATGAGTGTTCGTCAAGCATCTTATCTATAGCTTCCCTTTCCATCTTCACGCTTTCCAAGAATGATATAGTGATCTCATTATTGGCTATATTATTAGCCTTTTCAATTTCCGACACTACATCTTTTATGTTTTGTGACACATTATGAGCCACATCATTATATTTTTTATCAATAGCCTTTTTTAATGCTTCAACATCCATAGGCAAATTTAACTTGAAATTAGGATCGCCCAAAATCTCTCTCATTTTAGTCTCCACTTCCTTTGCTCTATTTGTGTTGAATTCTTCTAGCAGTTTTTTTAGTTCGATCTGTGAATCCTGAGCCCCTTGTATCGCTTTCTCACAAGCACTCATATGATTTTTCAACTCAACACTCTTCTTCTGAATCACGAATGCCATCTTTTCCTTTGGTCCAAGAACTGAATAATTCTTAAATTCAGTTCCACTTAAGTTTTTTCTGATCTCAGATTCTAATTCTTTTAGTGTATTTTTATCTTTGAATAGATCAACAACATTATAAGTTCTTTTATCTCCTATCAAGAACTTTATCTCCTTATTGCTAACCATTAGATATTCATCACTAAAGATATAGTCCAATTTTTCATTCAATTGTTTATTGAATGAAAAATCTTTTTCTAAACTTTTGAATTTTTTTGTGAATTCTTTGAATTCTCGATCTGCTAATTCAATGTAGTTATTTATTAGACTTAGTTCGTGCTTTCCTGATTGATCTAATTCTTTAATAAATGAACTTAAAGAATTCTTATTTTTAGTAGATAGATTATTAAAAAATTCAGATAGCAGACTCTGAGTTTTACGTTTTTTCATATATTCAGAGAGGGTCTTTGTGCATTTATTCATAAGCCCACCTACAATAAATGAAGTTCCGAATCCTAAAATAGCATTCACAAAGATCTTTGCTATTTCACTTTTATAGTCAATTTTATACGAAACGCCAGACTTATACAACAAATTCATTGTGTCCAACAAAACACTTGTTCCAGCGTCCAAACCTGCCTGAGTAAGCAGCACTCTTCCTGAAGTTGCCGCTTTGCCTGCAATTTTTGAGGCCAACGGTCCGGTTAGACAACCGATTAAAAATACCAAAATGTCCTTTAATACTTCGCCTTTATAACATGCTTCTTCGAAAAATTTTTTTTCATATTTTATGATTATTGCGAAATCATATCCATAAGCCTCGATTGAATGATATGACGCATAATTCTCAATATTCGGCAACAAATCATCTAAGAATTCAAAAGATTTAGTATATCCCGTTATGACTTTTATCAACTGATCTGATGATAATGAACGATAATCATCCTTATTCACATCACCAAAAATATTGCAGAAAAGATCCAACAACTTATTATGCTCTTGTATCGCTATTGAATTCGTATATTCCTCTTTAAAATCAATGTCATAATATCCCGTTATAGCCGAAGCAATCGACATAGAATTTCGGTTAAACTCGGCATCTGATATTATACTTTTTACCAGTTTGTCTATATCCTCTCGGATTAATCTTAGACGATACATTGTCAAATACATGAAAAATGCTTTATTCGCCGCTTCTATTTTATCCTTATCATAATCAACGCCAAATACTTTTTTATGTATCTCTTTCATTACACTATAGGACTTTTTGTCTGCTTTGTATTCTTGATACATAGCATACTTCTCATCCTGACTAAAATTTACGCTTTCGCTGAAATTATAGATTCTTTTTTGAATTTCCCTCCAATAACTTTTATCTGAGTAGACGTATCCTGCATTTTCAAAAAGGCCTAAACTATTCATATCTTCATTATAATTAGTTAATGCAGTATCCCTGATATATTTGATTATTTTGTAACTATTAATCGTTTTCTCACATTCCTTCAAAAACTTATTTAACTCTTTTTCCTGATTAGGTGACACTGTTTTATTCTCATCCATTGAAACTGGTTTGCTTGGTGCGTCTTCCCATTCGTCGAATAAGTGATTCAACAATAATGGTCTTGCAAAATAAAATAACATTCCAGAAGAATCTCTGACAGCCTCTATTCCAAGCTGTTCGACGTTTGCGTCAGATATCTTTTTTTCTGCAATATATACTAAAGTGTAAGTAGCGCCATTGCTCACACCGCATACTGACATCTTTTTTTCCTCATAACATCTCACTTCATAACTGAGCTCTTTGACATATTCACTCGAACTTGTTCCTTTAGATAAATTTTTAATATTTAAAGATTTTGAAACTATCTGCCCATTATTCAAACCTACGACATCAACTTTTCCATCATTACCTACAGATGAGACAATACGAAAATTCTCTGACTTGTCATCAAAATCAACACTCAACATTAAATCTCCCGGTCTAACCCCAGTCAGATTTTGAATAGGTAAAAAATATCCAGGGAATGTTTGATCCACATCCTTCTTCTTGAATTGATCATATATGAAACGATGGGCATTTTTTACATTAGCTACATTATATTGGAGATCATCATCGTCAACAAACGACTCAAAAGCATCAAACATAACAGTACCAGTAAATATAGCAGAATTCTTGATATTCGCCAATTTACTAGGATCACTATTTTTTGTTATCTCACGTTGAATAGCTTTAGACAAAGAGTTATAATTGCCAATCTCAGATGAATTAATGCTAAAATAAAAGTTCTCATTAACTGCACTGGAATAAAAGTAGTTTGAAGATACATCTCCTTTACATAAACTCTTGAATTCTCCAGAACTCAATAGCTTTTTTATTCTATTTTTCTTAGCTTTTTCCAAATCCTGTTGAGAATCACCTTTGGGTGATTCGCCGTTTAGTAATTTATAAAAATTCGGAGTATTTAGAAAATTTGTAAACCCTTTGATTCCATTCGTTTTGAATATGAATCCTGCAATCACAGCATTTGGAAAACATTTTACAAGATCCTGTAACGCAACTTTTACCAGATTCTCTTTACTGTCAAAACGGAATACCACCAATTTTGCGTCAGGCAAAACCATAGTGGAAAAATTATAATCTATGATTATCGATGCTTTTTTAGGATTGACATCAAAAAATAAGACATCCGCGCCATTTAATTTAGACACAAACGTACTTACAGGTGGAAAAGATGTGTTAATACAATCCAAGACTCCATTATCATACAAAAGATGCTCCATGTTAGCATTGCAACTCTTAAAATGACAATTTGTCGTGCTGTTGTTTTTTGAAAATTTTTTTCCTAATCTATTCTTTAAAATACCTAGTTCATCAATTCCTGCGATATTTATTGTATTCATGGCATTAAAAATTAGCGATATTTTTCAAAAATTTCTTTAAGTTTAGCTGTTTGAGGAACGAAATTTGGGAATTCCCTTTTTATTTTCTTCTCAAGTATTATGCACAATTCGTTCTTCTTATGAATATTTTTGCGAGCTATGCTTTTTGTTCCCCATAAATGTGTAAATATTTCATTCTCTTTTTGGAACGGATCTTCCAAAAATGAATAAATATCAATGTGTTTTGCCTTTGCGCACATAGAGAATAATCTCTGCTCAGCAAACACCATCTGAGACACCATCTCCATCGGATATTCCACATTGTCTGTCATGAAATCAATGGCTTTGGTGGTGTAGTATTCTACAAATTCAGGATCATTAAAGTACGCAAATGCGGTATTGCATGGCTTTTCTGTCCAGTCCCATAATGGATCAACTTTGTATCCATTACGTTTTTTCAGCAAATCATAAGGAAGATAGCAATCAATATCCAAATTTTCTCTATGCAGACAAGCTAGTGTTTTGTCTGACAGGATCTCATTGATATCTTTCCATACAATCAAATCTGTATCAATAATGGCAAAAGGCACCGTCTCCTTTCGGATAGCGAATAATTTAGCGGCTGCCCAAAATATCTCCTGGTTGATGGAATCCGGAATATTCTTCAATGTTTCCGTATCAATACCGTCGTCCCAGATATCAGTAAGCCCCAGTTCTTGATAATAGGAAAGAGCGATGTCATCAGTATACAGTTTGATCGGGCCATTGAAGAGTCGCCACATCAAAGCGGACAAAATGGTACTGAATACTTCAAAATCATCAATTTCATATTCATCCGCACTATTGGAATATAAAAATGGTTTGGTGCAGTTGACGTGAATGCCCTTAATCATAGTCAATCCTCCTTAGTCTCTTCTGTATCCTCAGATTTTTTCCTGTTCAAAGAGATTGCTTTGCCAGTACACTTCTCTATCAATTCATCGAACATCAGTCCACTATTAGACTGGTATTTTGAAATTGATTTCTTGACACCAATCCAATTGAAACTCTTTCCTAGGAACCATCTTGTTCGCTGGGCAGTCTTCGTCAGTTTGACACCATATCCCAACACCTCTTCTTCATTGATGACCATAGGTTCAATATGATCGATATCAAAATTGCTGTTTCCCGACAAAAGAGATGTCGATGGTCTGACAGAAAGATATACTCCTTTATAGAACAGAGGCATTCTTCCTCTTCTGAGTTGCATACTACGGTTGCTTCCGGCAACTGCTTCCGGCACAAAAGGTATCCAGTTCAAAGGCATATTGTTTTGAAGAAGATAAGAATACAAAACGTCATCATCCATATTCTCTTCATCGACATTCTTCTTCTCCACTTCTGTCAAGCGAAGCACATTATCCGACAAATCATCTCCGCTGGCAGAGTCGCCTATCAAATCAGGGACGACTTTCTCAACTCCCCACACCATGTTTGCCATCTCGTCGCGCAAGAACTGAACCTCCTCGATTACCCTTTCCTCGTTACGCATGACGCTTGACGGGAAAAACAATCCTCTGTTTACTGAGAAATCATTTTGTTCATAGGCATTGTGACGTGTATTGCCGAAAAGATTCCATCTGTCTATGAATTGTCGGCTGTTGAATTCTTTCTGGCTCTCGTTAGAGGTATTCTTGAAATATTTATAGTCTGAATCTTCCGCATCTGTATGAATATAAAGATATTCTCCGAATGTATCCTTGACAACTATTCCTTCAATATCCAAAATCACACCAGCTTCAGTCTCCAAAGGAGTGACCATCCAATCATTATTATAGCTGTTGACATAAAGCATCACCGCAGCATTTGCCATAGTGGAGAATCCATCAGTCTGCACATAACCTGTATTCACTATAGTATTCTCAATAGCCCACAGACGTGACGATGGCGCACCATGTATATTAGCCGGAGTAGGTATGTAGGAAAGCATTTTTGTCTCCTCAGTTAATGCATTTACTCCATCTCCCTTATCATGATCGTATGAATACCACGACAATTGGCCGCTATCATAGTCGTCCGCTTTATATATATCGTTTCCACAACTCATCTTGGAAGAATAACTCATTGTCTGCATATTCCATCCAGATTTGTTCTCTTTTCCACAAGGGAAATATTTAGCTTCGTACCATACGACAAAATCTTCATATACAGTTTTAACCGTCTCATTATCTAAATATGGAATATCTTCATCTTTCTTCACAAGAGCGGTATACAGCTTGCTTCCATCAAATATTTTATCCTTGTAGACGGAATAATATTGCTTCAGAGACTCATTGCTTTCAATCTTCAGCATGTCAACATCTGTCGAAATAAATGGGATCGGATTATCTAACGGATATTTGGCAATCAGTGATTTTATAATATCCTTTATTTCAGACAAATCAGTTCGTAGAAGTTTCTTCTTCACTCTCAATGCCGAGTCGACGGAATCAGCAATTGTCAGGGTTCTGTTCTCCTTTTCGACTATGTATTCGATTGGCTTCTCATTCGTGTATTTGTCTTTGGCTTCATTTTCAAAGCCGTGGTAAAATCCATCAAGTCTCTTTTTTATGGTCTTTACCTTCATAGTCACTGGCGTGCCACAATCGTTAGCCTGGAATCTGCCATACTGCCACTGTCTTGTTAGCAGCCACAACGGATCAAACACTTCCATAGACAGGGCGTGTCCATAGATGTCGTCTCTTGTTCTTGGCTCCACAATGGTCGAGCGATAGCTTTTATTACCAAGAGCAATCTTGTCGAAGAAATGTGGATTCTTGTCTATAATCGACGCTATATCACTAAAATATGAGTTGTCTATCATAATCATAAATTTTTAAGAAGGTCACCGCCTACCATTAAATCAAAAATATCGCCTTCAAGTCTGCCGTTGTATGATCCAACACCAGAAGATCTTCTTCTACTTTCTCCATAAGAGATAATTGTCCTGCCAATCAATGGATAAATCAGATGTGTCGGAGTCTCATCTCCTGTGGTTTTCGGCCACGTATACAAATGGTCTGGCTCTACAGCTCTGTTCATTGCCAACAGTCTGGTGAATCCTAAAACATCAAGAAGTATTTCAGATGTCCATTTTCTATTCTGGAGTATGTTTACCTCTGGATGGATAGCCAGCAAAACTGTCTGTGGAGCCTCATTGTCAGGGCGATCACAATAGATCGCCAATCCAGCAGAACGCTTCTTATAAGGGATATATTCCACCCAACTGTCGAATACAATGCCACAAAACTTCAATGGCTTTCCGTCTGACACATTGATTGCATTACTGTTGTAGATGACCATCGTATTTGAGTCAGAAAGTGTGTCTTCATTCGGCACCTCAGTTCCCATCCAGAAGTCATCCTTCAACATGTCATTCTCATCTGTCTGGATAATGCTGACGTCGCCCATGTCGATATCATACGCTGTCTGTACCGACTGTAGTTGTCTCCATATTCGCATGCCATCCCTGACATCTGAAATCTCACCCTGCCAATCATCAAAAATATCTTCATCCAGATTCTTGTAGGCTGTTAATGTCTTTTTGACAGTCGGTCTGAAATCATTCAATCCCTCTACCCCACTCAACGTGTATCTCTTCTCCACTTTGAAATTGCTAAGTGTAAGAATCTTAATCGCTGATTCGTATTGCTCAGCATTGACAGAATTAGAATTCACAGACTCCTTAGCTTCATCAATTCTCTTGGAAAGAGTCTTGAAAATCTTATCAACACCTTGGACTAAAGCTATCTGGTTTTCTATGATCTCGTTATATTTTGTAAGGTCGACGGTAGGATCTACATTGTCAATGAATACGGCAGATGAGAAATCCACCATCTCATTTATCATTCCCGTCTCCACAGATCTCAAAACCAAATTGTATGCTTCACATATTTGCTTATCACTCAAGACCTTCGCCTTCTTCACATTATCAAGCCATATCTTCAATCCATCATAGATATCATTGTTTTTCGACAACAATGAATCATAACGATCAGAAAGGTCCTGCATATCAAGCATTATTCTCTCATAATCAGACTCTTCGATATTACACTGCCAATCAGATGGTGTCATCGCGCGCGACTTTGCCAACAGAGTGCGTATCTTCGAAGATCTCAATTGATCATTATGGACATCTATTAATTCTGAAGAATTCTCAATGTCATAGTCATCTGTTTTGAAGATGACCGTCAGTTTACCATCATAGATTTTCAATACAAGTCTCGCCTTCAACTCGACATATTTCTTGAATGAGTCAATATACGACGACAGATACACGTACTCAAATGCTGTGATGCCAAGCGTACCCAATGATAGGATATAAGTGTCTTCTACTCCACCATCGGAAACATATTCAACTGCAAAAATTATTTTGTCCATATCGCCGACCTGAGACTCAACCCAAGCGCTAAGCGACGGACTTGCCACAGATAGAGGTTTGTCTGCAGTTGATTTCGGATCAGGGAGAGCGAATCCAGTCTTATATGTAACGACGACTTTTTCCATCGGCATGTTTACAATCTCCGGGTCAGGCAAATTACCTTCTCCTGTAGCAAGATATTTGCTGATAGCGACATAATTAGTCTTGTCTCCCATGACTAATCGGAAGACTCCTTCGGAAAGGAGCAAGTCGGAAAGTGCGTCAAAGGAGTCTGCCAGTCTCTCGATGATTCTGAAGATGGCTCGTCTATGCTCTTTATTATTTTTCAAATCAAGTGCCCCTACTATATCTAAGCTATCTTGATTATTTTCAAGCCAATCGAAGAGTGATCCATCATAGCTCCATTTTTCTAGGATTGAATTCAGTAGAGACTCGCCATTGATCACCTGCATAGTGTAGTCGTTGGCTCTATCGTCTCCATTATCAGCCGTAAGATTTATCGAAAGCGGATACAACTGGCGTAAAGAGTATATGTAAACGTCCAATTCTTCTTTGTCATCGTGAAGATTGCGTTCCATTTCAGCTCCCAGCACAACGCCAAGCGACATATTGCTCTTCAATGCATGGAGAAGTTTCATCGCATGTCTTACTCTCATCGAAGACAAGTTGACGCAATTATGTCCATCTTCACTCTTATCTTTTTTATCTCTGTTTTTGATGTATACACTTCTTAGTACAGCCGCAGCATATGCATGCTGAACAGTCGGACACATAATATAATGGTTTTGATCATCACCGTCGGTTTCATAAATCTTCGATGGCGAAACCTTCTCCAACTTCATCGACTTGATGATTGCATCCTTGTTGGCGACTTCTTTTCTTGAATTCTCTTTCAGGTTGAAAACCCATCCGTAAGAACCAACACAAGGTGTATGCTCATGTCCCTTGTAGAGATAACATAGTATACCACTCAACCATGCATCAAGGCGATGTGTGAATATATCATAAAAGCTGCTGACCAATAGTTTGGCCTCGTCGTTATTCACACCGACTTTTTTCTCAACCAAGGCAACTAATTCTTCAACCGATGTCGACCAATAAGAGTTGTCTACAGCTTGACCTCCAAAATAACAGATGTCAGACAACTCTTGCTCATACGCAGATTCTTTAATAATCGGCCAGTGTAAAGGGAAGAACGGAGAATGAATGACATTTCTTTCTGTAAAGCTGACAGAATATGGAGTCTGTCCCATCATCTCTATAAAATCCGACTCCAATTTGTGATTTCCTGTTTTTGTCAAGCTCTTCACCATTCCTTTTCTGATTTTCTTCCATGTGTCGCAAAGATTAATCAGCTGACAGAACAGTTCTGTCACTTTCCTATCCTTCTCCGTCTTGGCGTTCTCTTTAAGCTTGTTCTTAAGGACTTCAAAGTTGGTTATCGGGAAGATTCCATAAGGAAGATTATTTACACGCAAGACAGACAAATTGCCCAAAGGATTTACATAATCGCACACAAAATCTCCGACGAAATCCAGCATGTCCATCACCTTCTTATCGCCATTTCTGACATCTTCCGGCAATGTTTCGACAAAATGACTCCACAATACTTTGTATGCCAGATTCACATTGTTTCTCTGGCTGCTGTCGGAATTGATCACTCTGCTCCAGCAGGAATCGAAATTCATCTTTAGGAAAGAAGACATGAAGTATGTGTCGTAGTCTTTGACTTTCGGATTCTCCATCACATTATTGACATCCTTCACCTCAATATCATATCTGCGTTTTAGGATCTCTTCTTTGTCCATACAGATGAATTCAGGGCCGTCATCCACCATATTAGTTGGTGTGCCTGCCTTCATAAGTTCAAGCCCTGTTGCACTATAATTATGACCAATAAATAGGTTTTCAAGCACATCCGGATTATTTAAGGAATCAGTATTTATTCCCAAGACATACACATATCTGAATCCACAGATGTCTTCATCAATCGGAACAGTGATAGCCATTCCAGCCTTCACCGCAGCGTCATAATCAAGCATCCAGTCCAATCCGCCCTCTACCTCTAAATCTCCGTTTTCGTTGATTCTGAGTTTTTCTATATCTTCCTCTTTTATCTCGTCATTCTCATCTTTTTTCTCATCCTTCGATTTAGTGCTGAATGCCATCTGAAGATTCTTCTTGACCGGATTTCCGATAGCATAAAGCATTTGCTCCTTTTTCTTTCCATTTCCATCAGCAACACCATCCTGACCATCTTCAATCTCTCCGATGAAGTAGAATCTGTCAGGAAGTATATTTGTCACAGGGAGATCCCATTGGTTGTCTTCTCTGACGCCTACATTAGGGAAAACAATATGTTTAGGGTCATCAAGATAAAGGTTTATCAAGTCGTTGAGGGAAATCTTATTTTTTGCGATTTTTTCTCTATATGCTTCAACTTCTTTCTTGAATGACAACAAAGCGGTATAGTCGATATCCCACAACTCCAACATACGGCTGTTATGAGCATAAAGGCTACCGTTTTCCTCATAAAAAGAAAGGATATACGACAATCTGTCATTCAAGTAGGAAATCGTACCGTCGACATGCTCATATAGATAATCTACGATATACTCACATGTGTATAGACAGCAATCCAACTTGAAAAGCAACTCTTTTAATCGGCCAATGGTTTGTCTAAGGTCGTATTCAAACTTATATTCACCAGTATCTGTCTTTATGGTGCTTTTGGTAAATCTGATATTAGATACAGTATTCTCAATATTCTTACAGTGAGAGAAGATCACCTCCATATCTCCGTATGGTCGTCTGTAGAAATATTTTCTTCCTTTGGCAAAATCCTTAATCGACTTTGGTTTCAAACATCTGCAAATCCAAGACGCTCTGCTGACAGAATATTTTTCACATAATACCTTCCACGCCTCATACTCGTATTTTTCACAGCAACTTGCGATATACCACTGCAACCAAAAAATTCTACCATCCTTGATCTCCTGCTTTGTCAAACGTTCTGTGTGATAGTCGAGCATAAGTTCATCTGGAATAATCCTCACACAAAGCTGCTTCTGGTTAACTCCGCTGTTCTTATCAAACTTATGTCTGAAATGAGTCTCTATTCTCAACGGAAAAAACATTATCGGAGCTTCCTTTGGAAGCTTCGTCAGTTCCCCGTCAAGTTTCATTTTTACTTTGTCAAATATTTTATTGAGTTCCATACTTAATTGCTCTTCTTTAATGCTTTCTTATAAATTTCCGAAGCTATTGCAAATACATGTTTTGAATAAATCACAGGAGTGACAACCTTAATCAGGTCGTTTACCATGTTTTTGTTTTGTGCTGATCCTGCCATCATAAAATCATTGTTCACCGGATCCTGCTCAAACACAAGCAAATAGCCATGATTATTAGGAGGATTACCTATTGCTTCGCTTAAATTGATTCTGAATCCAACGATAACGACATCGTCTCTTAAGAAAGCCTGCGATGACGGCAATATAACGCTTCCTTCAGAAATTATACGATGATATTTATCATCCGACTTTTGCAGATATATCTTTGTAGAAGGATAAGTCTTTATCAGTTCAGCTTTGATCACAAATTGTAGCAACTGCCCTTTTTCATCAAGATGATTTTCTCCCAACTTGCCTTTCCATTGGTGAAGAGGATTGACATCGAAGTACTTGTCGTTGATAATTGAGTCTTTATCTACCTCTGTATCCCAGAATTTACGGAAATACGAGCCTCTCTGATCTGTAGGATACTCTCTCCATAGCAGTTCTTTTCCCATCTCCGTATTCATTCCACATAAGTATGATTCAATAAACGCTGCGTTGTTGATATACATAGAAATGGAATTTTGTGGTATTTCACCGATGCTCGGCAGCACAAACCTATCAGACAATTCCTTCAAATAGTAATAAGTTGGCTCTGGGAACATCGGGTATGCCATTATCGGATGCTTTGTAGACAACAGTTGCTCGATGTACTTATCCTGAAGATCTTTGTTATTCATGTACACTTCAAAGAAAGTCTTCACCGATTCCAAATTATCCTCTCGTGGCTCATTCTTATACATCTCTTCCTGCAATCCTTCTATATCACTAGTATTGGATCTTGTTTCAGATGCTTCTGCCTTTGGCATACTGTCTAGGATATCCTGCAACTCAAAGATGCTGTCGAGATCCTCGTTTATGCCTCTTAGGTTGGGCGCAAAATTCATGATATCGTTAATCGATTCAAAAAATTGCACCTTGTTATTTGATTCAAAATAATCTTTATCAATCACAATGAAATCAGGAGTATACCACAAGCTGTCCTTAAGATCAGTCAACATCTTTGGATATTTTTCTTTAAGTTGATTGGCTATCCATGGATCAAAAAAATTATTTGGATTATAATAATTCGGAGCAAAACATGTATCATATCCCAATTTTACAATATCTTCTCTTTCTTCTTTATCCAGAAGATTTATTCTAAATGGACTCTTATCCTTAAATTTTTCTTGTCTCATGTCTGTATAATAAGACACAGGATTGTCATAATAATCCTTTTTAATTAGAGAAGAATAGGCAATAACACTATTCTTAGAGAATTTTTGAAAAGGATGGTAATAATTCTTGAGCAATCTACAATGTTTAGCTACTTCAGAGTTATGATCACATTCTTCAATGATTTTATCTATATTGTATATATATATAAAATCATCTTCTCCTTCTCTTTTTCTAATACGACTGATTGAGATTTGATTTCCCAAAATTTCCACATACTCTTTATTTCGTATTCCTATCATATTAGGATTACGAAATCTGAGTCTAACAGCTTCCTCAAATTTTTTTTCGAAATCTGCACCAGCAATTGAAACCCCTGGAATCAACAAGTCATTAACGCCTCTCATCATGTATAGGCTTATTGCTTTACGAAACAAATCATATTCTATTTCATGTTGATAAGGAGCTAGAAATTTACTATTATTCTTTATTTCTAATTTGGGTTCAATGAAGGAATAGTAACTAGACATTCTAGAATAGACACCATACTTTAATTCCAGATCCATCACATTCTTCTCATCCTTGATACAATCTCGAAAATGATTTTTGAATATTTTAATCATCAGTCTGTTTCTGATTTCCAATGCAGCTGACTGCAACAGCTCTTTCTTTGGAAAAAGACCATATTCAGGAGTCTGATTCTTGTAAATATGTGACTCTGCGATCTTATCGGAAACTGTTTGCAAATCAACGTTTCCACTCATTTTTGAGAGATAGGATGACACTCTGCGGAATGAAGCCGACGCAAAACTCTGTGGAATATCATTTTCCCCCATGATAGATGATACCGACACTCCTTCTTTTGTCTTGTGTCTCGTTTTCGTCTTGTTCATTGATGGAAGCTTCACCATAAGTCTGGACAACACTTTCTTTTCTCTGATTTTATCTCTTCCTTTCAGCGGTCTTAGGAACGGAAAAGTTCTATTTTTCAGTGATTTGTCCAATTTGGCCGCCAACTCCTTGTTATGGATTATTTCATTCAGTTCATTGATATAGTCTAACTGTTTCCACGCTCTACCAACAAATTCTTCCTGATGTAGCTGAACAACTTTTTTTCCAAGACCGGCAGCTGCCCTATAGTTCACATCAAGGTTGATCTGGTTCATCCATTCAGCATTTTCTTCATCAAGGCTGGTTGCCATGATGTGTTTTGCTCCATATACAGGCGGCACGACCCATGGATCATCCTTGTCTGGTATGATAAGTCCACCTACTGTTTGTCTTCCATTCTCATCAAATACGGAGTTTTTCGTCAATAGTGATTTCAATCTATCGGCTAAAACATCCTCACCTTTCTTTGTGGAGTCTGGGTATCTGGAATCTACTCTGTTGAATGTCTTGATAGCGGTAGGCATATCAATGAGTTTTCGTTCCGGCACTTCATTAAGCGTGCTATAGTCAAACCCATCTCCCATCTGAGAGACATCGACTTTTATCGAATCTGTTGCCTCGCTATTGACACCTATCTTCTTCACAAGGGTCTCAAAACTTCCTTTTCCTGCCACAAATGACCAATGTTTATAAACAGGAAACATCCATGGATTCTTATGCTCTTTGTTCTGTTCCTCAAATGAGCTTCCCCATGATGACTTCTGCAGATCTATATTTTCTAAATCTTCTTCACCACATCCTATACCACGAAGTCTACCGATCTCAAATGTAGGGATAAGCAACACCATATACTCCTTATCATCCATATCCTTTTCAATCTTCGACATTGAAACGACTCTACAAAAATCGGCTTTATTTGGTGTTATTCCTTGTGCATGGGCTCCGTAATCTATCACACAAGGATCTGGAAAAATTCTTTGGTAATCATCGTTATCTTTGATATCAAAGACTACTTTGGCTGTATTTTGTGTAGCATTTGCTATCCTACATTTCTCTTTTGGACATACAACCAATGACACCCATGGACGTAAACGACCATTTGCTCCTGGACTCGCCGGTGTGAATCGCCATGCGAAATCTGGTTCCCAAAACTCTATATATGGCAAATAATCATTTGAAAAGCCTACTTCTCCATCACTTGGTTTGAAAAGTTTGATGGCAGACGCATTAATACCCAAGATATCGGATGGACCAGCCAAATCCAATATCTTGTCCAAACATCTAGTCTCTACTTTCTGACTATTGTTTATCAAATTAACAGATGTCGCTAATCTAACTGTAGGATGAAGGTTATAATTTTCGATGCCGTTTCCTACGACCTCTCCTAATGTGTCTTTCTCACTTATTTTGCAACTTATACCTTTCCTTACCCATGGAAAGAAATAATTTTGTTTATTCTCCATCTCTTACTTTTTCTTTATTAAGACTTTCAACAATACATTTGTCAAGATTATTGATATATCGCTTGAATCCTGACGCGTCTCTTCTTGCCGATGGCATTCTCGTCACAAACTTGTCATTTAGATTGATTACTCTGCTGTATGCCAAATCTGTCTTCTTTGTTAATGATTTCGAAGCTTTGTTTTTCTTCGCACTTTTGTCTCCAGACAATGAAGCATACAACTGTTGCCACTCATTCGTGTTGAAACTCTTTGATTGATCATCCCAGATTTCCTCCACATCATACGTGACATTTTTAATATTCTCTGAATTCTTGACGTCAAAGTTGTTTCCGAGCTTAAAGCCACTGTCCATATCCTTATATGAAGAGGCAGCAAGCTTTTCGTCATCAGTAAGATTCTTTATCAATGACGGTGCAAAAGAGTCTTTATTTAGTTTATATTCTCCAGACGCACTGTCTTCTCTTTTTGCCGTTGGAGTTTCATCGCCAATCGTAACAGAAGAAATCTCAATCTTTCTGTAATCATCTATCTCTTTTTCGCCATATCTCTCCATATCTGTGTTGAGAGGTACTGCACATTGGCTAAAACTTATCAAATCTGACGGGCAAACTATGTCATTTTGTTTTTTAGAGTTTAACATATAAACTAATTTGCCTGAATCATCAGATGATATGGTTTCCCAATTCTCACTTTTGTTCCACTCTTCATAGAACAAAGAATATACCTTAACAAGTTCTCTTTGACTGTCATTTTGCTTTTTGCCCCATGTGACATCGAAATCAACACCAACTTCAAAGAACAATATTTTGACATATGCTGTTCCTTTCGCATTCCATTGTGCAGGTCCACTCAACTCGAATGACAATCTGACGCTTAACAATGTTCTTCCGAAAGCCTTCAATGTGACTCCGGCTCCTGTTTTTATTTTGAAATAGAATGGCTTAAACTGGAATAAAGCATCAAAAAACAGATATCCGCTAATACCCCATCCGTGAGACTCCGCCTTAATGTCGACCCTTGCTCCAAACTGAACTGTATTTGAAGTTATAGCAAAATATGCCTGAAGCGACATCTTGACAAAGCTATATTTAAGTCCTATGCTTAGTCGTTTCATTTCAGCAGGCAGGTCAAATCCTTTTGGTGGCTGGTAATCTGGATGGAATCCTCCTACACTAAGGATGAATCCCTTTGTCGATCCTGCCCAATAAATTCGTAAGGCCATATCGCCTTCCAAATTCAAACCTACCAGTTTAGAATCATGTATTGAGGCATCGAAGAATAGTCCTTTGGAAAGTTCTATTCCTCCCATAAAACTTACATTGATAGAGAGTAACGAGTCTGATGAAGACGTCACCTTTATCGATAGTTCGCCCGCTATGATAACCTTGAGGTCTGGTCCCTGAATAAACAGTCCGAGATCCGCTTTAAGCAGTTCTCCCCATGTCAATTGGGCAAGAAAACCGAAATAAAACTGATTGTCGGCATAAGGATAATAAACAGAAAGATTTTCGAGTACCTTGCCAAGATTGTTTTCCAAATCCTTCACGAAAAGTACAGAAGATAAAACTCCTTCATACAATGCTGTACGCAGCTTGTCGACACTCAATCCTCTGTTGATACCCAATGATCCTCCTATTCCATTCAATACGAATCCCATTCCGAGCTGTATTCCAGGATTAAACTGGAAATTAAGGGCTCCAGCAAAAGAGAATGGATCCATTGTTAGCAAGAAGAACGTCTGCACTCCAAATTTCTCCAAGATTTCAAGTGAAAATGCTCCGGTGACCTTATCCTTATCCCAATTCAACATTCCGGCACCAGTCACACATGAGGTATCGATTGCTATTCCTAATCCCGTAGGATACTTGAATTCTGGAGATAGATTGAAGTCGCCCAACTTTCCTTTCGAATCTAGGACATTACATGTACATCCTATTCCTAAATCGTTAAACGATATCGCAAAACCATGCAGGTTGGCGGTGAATGATGTGCAGACTTTAGATACTAAATTTCCATCCTTACCTCCTATCTCTACACAGATATTGCTGAACTTTATTCCCTGGAACTCAATGTTGGTCTCCAATGGAATCTCAACATAGAAACTTCCGTCTATGCTGAATCCTTTCTTTATTGTGTAAGCCAGTTTGAGTTCCTCAAGATTGATCTCAATGTCTTTCTGAAGTATCTTATTGAAAAACGCATTCTGATTCTTAAGCTTCAAAAGCAGTTTAAGGTTGTTAGCCGCTCCACTCACACCCGCATCAAACGAATCATCATCGTATGAGAAGAACACAGACAACGGATAATCATCGATACTCAGATCAGCAACTTTCGTACTGAATATCTGAAGTGTATTATTGGGGGTTCTACCAAATTTAGCGGAGGCCTCTACTTTAATTGCCTCTCCACTAAACAATGGCTTCATACCAAGTTTTAATTTCTCCTTGGAGTAGATGAACAGGCCAAAACTCTTGTCTTTATCGCCACCAGCGTTTACTGAGAAACCTCCATTCAGCGACAATTTATGATTGTCACCAATGCCAATTTCAGTTTTTCCTTTACCTAATATTTTAGGAATGATGTATACTCCCGTCTTTTCAGAGCCTTTATCAATTTCCTTTTTTCCTACAAATGCAGTAAGCTGTAACTTGAGTTCTGAATCTCCTGAAGAAAGATTGCACAAATCAACGGATACAAATTTATCTTTCGCATTAAAGGAGCAATTAGGAAGCTTAAAATTGTCTAATCCGAATTTAGGGAGCGACGGCATATCCTTTATGCCAAGATCTTTGCCATCCAGTGCGTTCAGAATCTCCTTGATGGATGTTGTACTGTTGGCCCAAGTCTTGATATTATATAGAGTCTCTGGAAAATCAGAGCCCTTGGAAATCGTGTCTGACGGCAATGTTTCGAACAGACTCTCTCTATATTTGTTCAACGCATCTCCAACACTTTCCACATATGCTGACGTTGCATAACCGTTGATAGACGTCTTCAACGACATCCACAATCCAGTCATCACATCAGCGACTATCTTTTCTGCCTTATCTTCAATCTGTAACTGGGACAATGATTTTTTTGTCAGATCGGCTACCGCATTTGCAATAGATTCATAGTGATAGTCAAAATCTGTTGGCAGGACACTAACCAACTCATTCTGAATTGTCTCAAGAAAACCGTCAACTGAGAATCCCTCTATCTCAACGGTTTTTGATTCTTGCTTATACTCAAGAATGTTATCTCTAAACAGATACTCCGAAGCTCTGGCAACAGAGTCTATTGAATAATAGAAATTCTCAGCCCAATTTTCCTCAACTGCATCATCCACTTCATTTTTCAAAGATGAATATGCGGAAAGCACAGCCGAAACAACGCCCTGGGTAAAGTCATCATTTTTTGTGATCTTATCAATTTCAGTCTCTCCAAAGTTGTCTATCACACACTCCTCAAGAGACTTGAAACATAGATTCTTGACATCATCCTTTAATACGTCGACAACATTATCAATCTTTCTTTCAGTCAACGCGTCTCTGACGTCGTCCTTTATCTTGAACAGAAGCGAATTTCTATTTCCATTATTATAAAGTTCGACATCCTTTTTGATCTTTTCCTTTATGTTGACATTGATTCGTTTTTGGATATCGAGCACGCCCTTCACTTCTGCCTTTCCTTTCGACTTCAAAAATAGCGAATAGACAAGTTTATCACTCGAATTGAAGTCGACGGTGCTGCCCTTGAAAGCCTTCACCACAGCTATTATCTTTCCTAGCAGTAGCTGGGCATCAGAAATATTATCGATTTTATAGACAGTCTTCAGGTATCCCAATGGATCCGTAAATATCTTAGTTATCAGATTCCATTTCAAGGTAACTATCTTTATCGAGCAATCAAATGTGCTTCTTATTTGCTCATTTGGAATGAACGTCTCCAATCTGACAGTCTTTTCCTCTATGATTCCCATGAGGTCGAGGATGCAGTATATCTGCTTGAACACCCTGGCTATCTTATTGTACCCTACCTTACCCTTTTCCAGCAATGCGTCCATCTTTGAATTAGCCTCGTCCAACCTCACCTGAAGATATGGAGTTGGAATATATCCAATTTCAAAGCTGTTATCAATAGAACAAAGCCTGAAATATTCTTGTTCGTCTGCAATTTCAGCCTCTGCTGCATCTATCTCATCCTGACATTCAATCAATTCCGCTTCAGTGGCTTCAAACATACCTTCAATGAGGTTTTGTCCAGACTCTTTTACTGTATGGATCAAATCTTTTACGTCATCTCTAAATACATCTTTAGTATTTTGAAGCAAAAGAATAAGCACATAGTCCAAAATTCGCTTTCCGAAATTCTCGGTGAAATATGTTTTTTTTATGAATTCACCAAAACCTTCAGCATCATCCGCTATATTTTTCCATTCTACATCAGAGAACTTCTTTATTAGGCTTACAACATTCTTCACCTGATTAAACAGATCCTTAATCTTATCTATATCAAGACCATCACCCGTGCCGTTAGATGATTTATTGACACTATAAGCCAAATCCTGAAACAGAGATTTCGTCACTGAAAAATTCGAATCAGAAGAAGATTCCGCATATTTATCCATCAATCCGTTCCAATCCACTTTGCTGCCCATCTCAATTATTTCAGATACACTCTGCTGTAACTGTAGTGTTGAGCTGACAAGGGATTTGAAAAGATCTATAATTTCATTGGATTTGCAGTTAGAAATATCGTATCCTAACTTCTTTATGATTTCATTAATGAATCTTTCTAAAATAGAAACACCTTCTTTTGGATCAGTCAACGCCTTATTCTTAAAGTCGTCCCATGTCATATTGTCAGCAGACAATCCATCCAAGATGTCTTTTACTATAGTATCTTTTACTTTAGAAAGTACTTGTCCTATATTAGAGACAAATTTTTCTACAATTTCCAAAGAATTATCTTTTTCGCTATTATCCATCTATATCTAAGTAAGAAAAGCTATTGCAACTAATTATTATCAAGTCTTTACAAATATAATGATTTTTTCTTACCTTTCTTTATTTTAAAAGAAAATTTTGAATAAATATTGAAAATCAGTATTCATTTTCAAATAAGATTCGCAAATTTATGAGCATTTTAGTTGATTTGAAATGAAGACGAGGTTGAATCACGTCTACATACAAAACAAAAAAACACTCGCTTTTGCAAGCGAGTGTTTTTTATTTAATAATCTTTGATTCTGATTATTATCCGCCGAAGTTATCGAAACGGATCATGTCGTCCTCAACACCTAGGCTATGAAGCAAGTCAAGAACTGTCTTTGCCATCATTGGAGGTCCACACAAGTAGTACTCACAATCCTCTGGATTCTCGTGCTGCTTCAAGTAGGTATCACCCATCACTGGAGCAACGAATCCTGGTGTATACTTGATTCCTGCCGCATCAGCCTTTGGATCTGGACGGTCCAATGCCAAGTGGAAGTGGAAGTTAGGGAAATCCTTCTCCAACTGCAAGAAATCGTCTAGGAATGGGATCTCCTCAAGTGCACGTGCTCCATAGAAGTAGTGCATTGGACGGTTACGGTCCTCATCTGAGATTCCATGACCCTTCAACATATGCATGATCTGCGCACGTAGAGGAGCCATACCGGCACCACCACCGACCCAAATCATCTCTCTTCCTGATCCGTATACTGGACGGAACTCTCCGTAAGGTCCTGACATGAACACCTTGTCTCCTGGCTTCAAGTTGAAGATATAAGAAGACGCGATACCTGGGTTAACCTCAACGAATGGGCTCTCTCCCGGTGCCAATACATTTGGAACTGGCTTGCCATCCTCACCAAGGATTGGCTTGTTTGTCTTAGGATCCATCTTGAAGCGAGGCTTCATAGGAGGAGTAGCGATACGCACATTCAATGTGATGATATCACCCTCATCTGGATAGTTGGCCATTGAGTATGCACGGATTGTCTCTGTTGGGTTCACACAACGAAGATCAAACATCTTGTTGTTGTTCCAGAAAGGAAGATAAACATCACCGATCAACTCTTTATCAAAATCATTGTAGCTGATATCAAATGCAGGAATCTTAATCTGTGCGTAAGAACCTGGCTCGAAGTGCATGTGCTCACCAGCTGGTAAAGCAACCTTGTACTCCTTGATGAATGTAGCGACGTTTCTGTTTCCAATAACTGTACACTCCCACTCCTTTACGCCCATCACAGACTCAGGAACCTTGATTGTCATGTCGCCCTTAACCTTAGCCTGACAACCTAGACGCCAGTGTGCTTTCTGCTCCTTACGTGAGAAGAATCCCTTCTCTGAATCAAGGATCTCACCACCACCCTCTGTGATCTGGCACTTGCACTGTCCACAAGCACCCTTACCACCACATGCTGAAGGCAAGAACACACCGTTAGAAGCCAATGTTGAAAGCAATGATGAACCAGACTCTACCTCTAGCTCCTTGTCGCCATTGATGCTCAATTTAACAGGACCTGATGCCACCAAAAACTTCTTTGCTACAAGAAGGATAGCAACAAGAGTCAAAACAACTGCGAGGAATACTCCAATACTTGCTAAAATCAAATTCATGTCCATTTTTTATTCCTCCATTTTAGATTTTAAGACCTGAGAAACACATGAATGCCATAGCCATAAGTCCTACAGTGATGAATGTTAGTCCAAGGCCTTTCAATGCTGCTGGAGCGGCATTATAGCTCAACTTCTCACGAATAGCAGCCAAACCTACGATTGCCAATAGCCATCCTAGACCAGAACCCAATGCGTATGCAAGACAGTCGCTCACACCACCGATGTACTGTGTGCTGTCTGGAGACAATGTGATTCTCTGCTGCATGAATAGTGACGCACCCATGATTGCACAGTTTACTGCGATCAAAGGCAAGAAGATACCCAATGATGCGTAAAGTGATGGGCTGAACTTCTCTACTACCATCTCAACCAACTGCACAATACCTGCAATAACGGCGATGAATAGGATGAAACTCAAGAATGACAAATCAACACCATCTACAAGACAATTTGGTCCAAGAACCTTTGTGTACAATAGGTAGTTGACTGGCAATGTCACGCACAACACGAAAATTACAGCAAGACCAAGTCCTAATGCTGTCTTCACATTTTTCGAAACTGCAAGGTAAGAACACATACCTAGGAAAAATGCGAAAATCATATTGTCGACGAAAATCGACCTTACAAATAAACTAAAAAAATGTTCCATATTCTTTTCCTAAATACCTGTTGTTATTTCTCCTGCAATTCAGGGTTCTTTGCTCTCATCGCCCAGATGATGCATCCTAGGATGATCAATGCCATTGGAGGCATAAGCATCAAACCACAGTTCATATAACCTGCCTCGTATAAGCAATCAGGAATAACCTGGCAGCCGAACAATGTGCCAGCTCCGAATAGCTCACGAATGAAAGCTACGATCACCAAGATGATTGCATAACCAAGACCGTTGCCAATACCGTCGATCAATGATTCTACAGGACCGTTAGCCATTGCGAATGCCTCTAGACGACCCATCAAGATACAGTTTGTGATGATCAATCCGACGTACACTGACAAAGCAACGCTCACATCGTATGCGAATGCCTTCAAAACCTCACTTACGATTGTTACCAATGTAGCGACAACAACCAACTGAACAATGATACGAATACGGTTTGGAATAGTGTTTCTCAACAAAGAGATAACAACGTTTGCTAGAGCAAGAATGATTGTTACCGACAATCCCATTACGATTGCTGGCTCAAGCTGTGCTGTAACTGCAAGCGCAGAGCATATACCAAGCACCTGCACAGCCACTGGGTTGTTCAAACCAAGCGGTGTAAGAAATGTTTCTTTAAGATTACTCATTTGTATATCCTCCTTATGTTATTTTTTCAACTCGTCTTTAACTTCCTTTACAATAGAATCAGCCTTAGCAACAAGTGTATCCTTCAATGCGCATACTGTTGAATCAACAGCAGCCATCTTTGCTGCGGCAGAATCCTGTGCTGCATTCTCTACTTTTGTAGCTCCTGAAGTTGCGTCTGCAGCGGCAGAAGACAAGAATGCGCTGTATCTCTTCAAGCAAGACTTCAACATCTCATCAACACCCTTAGATGTGATTGTACCTCCTGAGATACCATCAACCTCGCAAGATGAATCAGAAACCTTTCCGTTCTTAACAACGCTCAAAACGATGTTGCCATCTCTTGAAACTGTCTTGTCTACGAACTGCTCTGTGAAGAAAGGCTTTGTGATCTCTGCTCCAAGTCCTGGAGTCTCTCCTTCGTGACCGAAGTAAGTTCCATATACTGTGTTCTTGTCAGCGTTCAATGCTACATAACCCCAGATAGGACCCCAAAGACCAGCACCTCTTACAGGGAAAACATATTTCTTCTCACCATTAACATTGCTCTCAAATACGTGAAGCTCTGTTGTATCAGAATAGTTTGTTCTGAAATCTCCGTCGTAAGCTGAAAGAGTACCGTCTGCATTCAAAATGAAATCACTAACATTCTCCCAATTTGCAGCGACGTCGCCATCCTTAATGTTCAAAGCACTCAAAATCTGCTTCTTTGTATCCAACTTAACATTTTCTGTCTGCTTCTCTTTCAAAGAAGAAGAAATGAAAGCTAGAAGGAAAGCTACGATAATAACCATTATCGAAGCATAACCGATAGTATAAGCATTACTATTTGTATTCATTTTTCTGCTTTTTTAATGATTATTTATTATTAAGACGGTTCAATCTCTTATTGATGTTACGCTGTACGAAACAGTAGTCAATCAATGCTGCGAACAAGTTCATCAACAAGATTGCCAACATCATACCCTCTGGATAACCAGGGTTCATACAACGGATCACGATTGCTACAACTCCGATCAAGAATCCGAAGATGTACTTACCGCTGTTTGTACGTGGAGATGTAACTGGGTCTGTTGCCATAAACACAGCACCGAAGCAGAAACCTCCGACACACAAATGCTCCATCCAATCAAGATTCCAAACCTGGTTCGACTCGCTTCCGATTGCGTTGAACAAGAATGCTGTAACAGCACCACCAACGAATACGCTGATCATTGTTCTCCAGTTTGCAACACCTGAAACCAATAGGATAACCGCACCGATCATGATTGCGATCACACTTGTCTCACCGATTGAACCTGGCATCAAACCGATAATCATATCCTTTAGATCAACTGCCTGGTTTACAGCATTTGTGATTGTTGTAGACGATCCTGTTGCCACCTGACCTAGAGCAGTAGCTCCTGTATAACCATCGACACCAGCCAAATCATTACCTAGTCCGAAGATTGACTCCTTAGCGATCCAAACCTGATCACCACTCATCTTTGTAGGATAAGCGAAGAACAAGAATGCACGAGTGATCAATGCCACGTTGAAGATGTTGTAACCTGTACCTCCGAAGATCTCCTTAGCGAAGATTACAGCGAATGCTGTTGCTACAGCGATGATCCAAAGTGGACACTCAACTGGAACGATCAACGGAATCAACATACCAGAAACCAAGAATCCCTCCTGGATTTCCTCATGTTTCCACTGCGCTACTGTAAACTCGATTCCTAGACCAACAACGTAAGAAACGATGATCTTAGGAAGAACTGCCAAGAATCCGTAGAAGAATACCTCCATGAAGCTTGCCTGATCTAGTGTACCTGCCACCAAATAGTTCTGGTAACCTACGTTGTACATACCGAAAAGCAAAGCTGGGATCAAGGCAATCACAACAAATGACATCACACGTTTGCTGTCGATTATGTCGTGAATATGTGTTCCGCTCTTCGAAACTGTGTTTGGCACGAACAAGAATGTTTCAAAACCATCAAACACAGAACGGAACGCTGAAAGTTTGCCGCCCTCCTCAAAGTTTGGCTTCACTTTATCCAGAAAATTCCTTAAAGCTTTCAATTTATCACTTATTTAAATTATTACTCCAATTATGCCAACTCCTTACGCAAGTAATCCAATCCTTCACGAACGATTCTCTGCGTCTCAATCTTGGATGTGCAGACATACTCGCAAAGCGCGAAATCCTCTGGCGCAACCTCGTAGATACCAAGCTGCTCCATCTTGTCGATGTCCTTGTCCATGATTGCTTTCACCAAAAACTCTGGCAAAATATCCATTGGGAATACTGCGTCGTACTCACCGCTCATGATGAACGCACGCTCACCACCGTTGATGTTAGTGTCCGCAACATACTCCTTTTTGCTTCCTAGCAACCAAGAGAAATAAGAATGGCTTGTGCTGAACTTGTTAAGACGTGGCATAATCCAACCAAACATCTCATTGTTCTTGTTTCCTTCTGGAATAACTGTGATCTGGTGAGCGAAAGCACCGATGAAACCATCTTTGCTTACCTGTCTACCAGTCAACGGATTACCGCTGATGTATCTTACATTCTCCTCTGTCACCTGACCCTTCACTACAGAAGCGATCTCAGCACCTGGATATGTCTTGTAATATGATGGTTTAGAAACTGATGATCCTACAAGAGCAACAAGTCTTGAGAAATCAATTGCTCCTTTCTTGAATGCAGAACCAATAGCCACTACATCGTATGGGCTGATTGTCCAAACAATATCACCCTTGTTGATTGGGCAGATGTGGTTGATCTGTACTCCCACGTTTCCTGCTGGATGAGGTCCCTCAAACTCTGTGATGGCAACACCCTTCAACTCCTTGAATGCACGAGCTGCAGAATCTTTGTGAATAGAGACGTAAACCTTGCCAGTAGTCAACTTTGCAAGAGCATCGATACCTAGCTGAAGTTCATCCTTACACTGTGTGTAATCAAACACATAGTCGTATGACGGTGCCAATGGAGCAGAGTCAAAACCCGAGATGAAGATAGCCTTAGGGGCATCGTTAGGGTTAGCGACTACATCAAATGGGCGCTGGTTGATGAACGCGAAGAATCCACTCTCCAAAAGAACCTTCTTCACCTCATCTGAACTTAGCTGCGATGGCTGAGCTTTCTCAAATGGTACAGACTCAAACTTACCATCTGACTTCAACCTAATATCCAACACCTTTCGTCTCTCACCACGATTGACAGCTTCAACCGTTCCGCTACATGGAGAGACAACCTTTAAATCTGGGTTTGCCTTGTCGTAAAACAACACCGAACCCACCTTCACTGCATCTCCCTCCTTAACAGCAACTTTTGGAGTCATGCCGTGAAAGTCGTCAGGGCGCATAGAAAAAAACTGACTCTGCAAAGCATCAGACTTTGTCTCTGCTGCCTTACCCTTCAGTTTTATGTCCAGGCCTTTTTTGATTTTAATTGATTCAGCCATAAATGGATCTAAAAAAAGTATTAAAAATTATAGGCAAAGTTAAATCTTTTTAACGATTTAATAACAAACATCCTCGTTTTTTTGTTTTTTTATTGATAAATATTGGCAGAAACAGACATTTTGGTATCAAAACCAAAATTCTAATTTCACATTTCCAATTTAGCATTTTGCATTCAGAATTTACTCCAGATCCACCGTCTCCAAATCATAAGGCACCTCTACCCTACCCGAGAATCCGAGTTTTGCCTCAGCTGTATACTTCTCTTTTCTCGTCTCCAGCGTCTTCTCCTCAGTGTGATAAAGCAGAATATTCTTCACTCCCAATGTCGACGCGATTTCTCCCGCATCTTTCGCAGTGCTGTGATGCTTTTCATATGGATGGAATCGATCACGGTCGTCGTACAAGCAGAACGCTTCACAAAGCATCCAATCGACACCCTTCACATAATCAGCACATTTCTCATTATACGGTTCGTCGCCAAGGCATGCGACCTTCAGATCACCATACTCCATACGGTAGCCGAACTGCTCCAATTTAGTGGAGTGGATAGAAAACGCAGTGAAGTGGGCACCGATAGCTTCAAACGCTTCACCGTCGCCAATCTCATTAATCAAAATACCCTTTCCAACCTCAGAAGCGATCTTTTTTGGCAACATTTCCGTCACCATCATCTTCAATAGTCCACAAAGGTGCGAATGGCCATATATATTGAATTTACCTTTATATTCTCCACGGTTAATAGCAGTGGAAATCATACGCACGATCCAAAGAGCTCCAAGAAGGTGATCTGTGTGGGCATGAGTAAGGAACATAGCGTTCAAACTACGGTAGTCAATGCCCGCTTTTTCAAGTTGGACAAGCACTCCGTTTCCACCACCTGCATCAGTAAGAAAATTACCCTCATCAGTTGAAATAACAAAACAAGTGTTATAGCATTTCGTCACAAGGGCATTTCCCGTACCCAACATTGTTATTTTAGTCTTCATTTCTTATTTTTTTATTTGGGATGCGAAATTACGATATTTTTATAACGGCTACAAATTACAAAACATCATTGTTTTTAGACATCGTTTTTCCACATTCGTTTTTAAACCCATATTAATAACATGAAACTCCAAACTATTTCATATTTTTGTACTTGTTCTATTTTCTAAATAGATATACAATAAAATCAAAGCCATGAGAAAAAAATTAGTTTTATTGATAGTTTCATTCTTACTATGTATGCCAGAATTTGCATCAAGCAAAAAGAAAAAAGATGTCAAAGATAGTGAGACTGTCGAAGTTGTGGATGCATCCAACTCACAACTGAAATTCAATATTCTAACCGATTCCACAGCAGAAGTAACAAAAGATGATACATACTGGAGCCTTATATCTGCCACAATACCAGCCAAAATACGAATAGGAGACTATGTATTTACAGTAACCCGTATTGATTCAAAAGCTTTTGAAAAATGTCAGAACCTGACAAGCGTAGAAATACCGTCAAGTGTGACATCCATTGGAGACGAGGCGTTTTCGGATTGTAACAGCTTGATGAAAATAAAAATACCATCAACCGTGACAAGCATTGGTGAAGGTGCTTTTTTCGGCTGTAAAAGTTTGACAGACATTGAATTACCGTCAAATATCACCAGCATTGAATATGGTGTTTTCGAAGGATGCAAAGAATTGACAAGCATAAAGATTCCGTCGAATGTAAACAGTATCGGAGGTGTTGCATTTAATCAATGTACTAACTTGAAGAAAATAGATATTCCTTCAAAAGTGGAAAGCATTGGCAATGGAGCATTCTATGGATGCGAAAAATTGAAAAGCATCAACGTAGATCCAAACAATACGAACTACTCCACTATGGATGGTGTTTTGTATAATAAAGACAAAAGTGAGATTGTAGTTGTCCCAGGTGCGGCAAAAGGCAAATTCACAATTCCGTCAAGTGTAATCAGCATAAACAAAGGTGCATTCGCCAAATGTAAAGAATTGAAAAGCATAGAGATACCATCTAGTGTAACTTATATCGGAGAATTTGCATTTTCGAATTGCGACGGTTTGACAAGTATAGAGATTCCGACAAGCGTGACACAAATAGGCGATTATGCGTTTTCTACGTGCAAAAATATAAAAAGCATAGTGATTCCATCAAGCGTGACAAATATTGGCGATTGGGTGTTTTCCCATTGCTATGGTTTGACAAACATAGAAATACCATCCAGCGTAACAAGCATTGGAGATTGGGCATTCGCCAACTGTGAAGAATTGATCAGTATAAAAATCCCATCAAATGTAACCAGTTTGGGTGACCGAGCATTTTTTCACTGTTTTAGTTTGACAAACATAAATATACCTTCGAGTGTCACTAGATTAGGAACTTCATCATTTGAGAAATGTACAGGTCTGACAAGCATAGAAATTCCTTCGAGTGTAACACATATTGGAGAAAAAGCATTTTATGAATGCAAAAATCTGAAGGTTGTAATTGACAATTCAGAAGACAATCTAAAGATTGGAAATGAAGCATTTCAAGAATGCGGATCTGTGACATACACAAAAAATGCAATAGAGCAAACGGAACAATAAAAAGGGATGGAAAGATTCCAATAAATTAATCCACAAGGCTTTATCCACCCCACTCGATTTTCAAACCAAACAAACAATAGCAGATGAAAAAAGTATTATTAACGGTTTGCGCTGTATGTTTTGCGCTACAAGTTTCAAGTCAAGAAAATTTATGGTGGAAGACTCCAGTCAATTCTCCAGAAGTACACAAAGATAACACTGTGACATTCCGTCTGAAAGCGCCGAACGCCTCATCAGTCGAGGTTGTTGGTGACTTTCTATCAAAAAATGAGAAAGCTGAGATGAAAAAGGTGGATAATGACGTGTGGGAATACACAACACCCAAATCATTAAATCCAGAATTGTACAGTTATTCGTTTATGATGGACGGAGTGAAGATTTCAGACCCATCAAATGTTTTCATGTCGCGCGACGTTGTGACAATCAGCAATTTATTCATGATAGACGGGAAAGAAAGTGAGCTGTATAAAGTTCAGAATGTGCCACACGGTTCACTCTGCAAAGTATGGTATCACAGCGACAAGCACAACGCAGACAGGCGTATCACCGTCTACACACCAGCAGGTTATGAAACCAATAATCAAAGATATCCGGTGCTGTATCTTCTGCATGGCATGGGAGGAGATGAAGATTCATGGTCGACGTTGGGACGTGCGGCTCAGATTTTGGACAATCTGATAGCGCAAGGTAAAGCCAAACCAATGATTGTGGTCATGACCAATGGCAATTCAGATCTTCAAGCAGCCTGGGGAGAATCCCCTACCGGTTACGTCACACCAACTATTGAATTACCAAAAACTACAGACGGTTCGTTTGAAGATGCATTTCCAGAGGTGGTGACATTTGTAGACAAAGCATATAGAACAATCGCAAAAAAAGAATCTCGAGCGATTGCCGGTCTGTCAATGGGAGGATTCCATTCCATGCAGATTTCAAAAGAGTATCCGACTCAATTCAACTATATCGGACTCTTTTCTGCATCGGCAAGATTCAAAGGTAGGAAAGAGTCTCACATTTATGAAAACTGTGAGGAAAAAATAAAAAAGCAATTCTCACAAAAGCCAGCTCTATATTGGATAGCAATTGGCAAAGAGGATTTTCTTTATGAAGAGAACCAAAAATTCAGATCTTTTCTAGATGCTAACGGATTTTCCTACACATACGTAGAAAGTGAAGGAGGACACATATGGAAGAACTGGAGAAATTACCTATGCCAATTTTTACCATTGTTATTCAAATAGAAGAGACACATAGAATACTTTGATATACAAAACAAGGACCGACTCCATTTGGAATCGGTCCTTTTGTTCTTTTAATTAATTAGAATATTACAGAGACATCCGTACGCCTCCACATCCCAATTATTTTCTTAGGATTAACTTATATGCAAGTTGACCCTTGTCGTTCTTTACAACGATAGCAACAACATTGTCGTCCTTAGTAGCCTTGCGACCTTCCATATTGTAAGCAGCAACCAATTCTCCGTTTACAACTACGATGTCACCATTCTCGTCTACATAAGCAACGATATCAAAAGCATCTGCCACAAGCTGATCCACCTTAACATCAGCAAATTTCTTAGAAGATAGCATAATATCATCGACCAAGTAACCTGCCTTACCGTTGCCTTTGAAGATCAAATCAAAAGATTCTGCGCCAGCAGGAACCTCAACCTCACCTTCAAACTTAGTCCAGATTGGCTTAATTGTATCATTTGTCAAATCTACAATCTCACCAGTATTAAACTTCAATAAAATAGGAAGATCATACTCAGCAAAATCGGTTGTATCTTTCCAAAGGCTCCTTTCATTTTTGTGTTTCTTGATAAGCATCTTTGAATAGATTTTCTCTGTTCCAGTAGGAATTGCAATGCCAGGAAATACAATAGAATCACGATCAGATTCAACTTGCAATGCATGAAGTAGTTCACAGTCAATATAACCCGATCCGTCCTGATCAGCAACTGAATCAGGAAGGAAATCACGGAATAACATCAAATCACGACGGCAATCGGTTGTAACTACCGGTCTAATGTCTCCATTATACAAAGATTTCTTTTTTAGTCCTTTGAAATTTTCCTCATAAAACTCACCAAGGTCAAAGCCATCAAAGTTTTCAGCATAAAAAGGTTTTCCTTCCTTTATTGACACAAAAGCCATATTCTTAATATATGGAAACTCCGTCAATTCCCCTTTATAATAATCTTTACCAGGTTTGTATTCACGTGCATATGAAAAATTCATACCATAAAGAGCCGAATCGCAAAGAGCAGATTTGGAATAAATATATTTATACGTTGTAACCCACTCATCTGCAACACCCCATTTTGCGTCAATCATACTATAAGTCTCAGCATGAGTCGCATTCTTTGTGTCTAGATTATATTCATTGCTAGCGAAACCAAAAATCCACAAAGGCTTATTACCATCACTGATCATCGTACCTTTATGAGAAGATGGGATCATATACTCCAGCATCATCACATAGTTTGTAGACAAATCCAATGGATTGTTAGCATTAAACTTCAAACGTACATCCAAAAAATGCTGAGAAATTTGTTTGTAAACAACCAAATTTTCACCATCAACAATAGTGTCCTTTAGTACATTCGGTATTTTTTCTTCCAAATCTTCTGGATCGTAGTCCCAAACCTCAACATTGTCTGTTAGTTTTCCATTCTTAACAATCCAGTATGCATCATCAAAAGAAAGTTCACCAAATGCAGATGCAGACAGCATTAATGAAACAATAGAGAATAATAGTTTTTTCATCGTAAATAGTAATTATTTTTTAATAAATAGCAGCCAAAACCGACCTTTATCCAGTTTTGGCTGCCAAGTAATTTTTATAATCTATTGATTATTTTACTTTACAATCAATTTCTCTGTTGTTGCGTTAGCAGCACCAACCACAGAAACGAAGTAAACACCAGGAGCAGCATTCAAATTAACCGATACAGTTGTATTAGCCTCAACATTAGCGGAATAGACAACAGAACCTAGTGAGTTAATAACCTTAACTGCAGAATTTTCAAATACAGACACGTTAAATACTCCACCTTCAGCTGGATTTGGAGCAATTACTGGAGCATCACAAACGACATCATCTACAGCAGAATCTTCCTTACCCTTCAACTTGATAGCTCCAAGTCCTGAATTAGAAGTCAAGAACGAGATACCTAGCACATGTTGACCTGGCTCTTCAAAACGAATATGGAAATTATAATTATCTGTTGGGAATTGGAAATTCGATAGATCCTCATACGCAGGATTGTCCTCAGTAGCAAC
>JAEEGL011068661.1_pt1 | contig 35779 bp, 30 predicted proteins | sample 9134231 | NCBI WGS metagenome assembly JAEEGL01 (sample SAMN16246548, study PRJNA631951) | gut metagenome | biome: gut microbiome; feature: rumen; material: fiber-attached | host: Bos | place: Iran: Karaj | collected 2018-10
ACGCTTTCGTCTGGATGGTAGGCCTCTTTATTGTTATCGAGCTTGCGCACTAAGCGCTGAGCGATAAGCAAACGCACGGAGGTCGAGAAAATTGGGTTCACGCCGATAAGATCAATCATGCGCGAGAATGCCGCAGCTGTAGAATTTGCGTGGAAGGACGAAAGTACCAAGTGGCCAGTAATCGAAGCCTGAATGGCCGTCTTTGCAGTATCGCCATCGCGAATCTCGCCGACCATCACGACGTCAGGGTCGAGACGAAGCACACTGCGAAGACCATCCGCGAAGCTGCCGCCCTCGGTGGTGTTAATCGGAATCTGCGAAATACCAGGAATGCCATATTCAATCGGATCCTCAAGTGTAATAATCTTACGCTCGGTGCTATTCAGGGCATTAAGAATCGAATAGAGTGTCGTAGATTTACCAGAACCAGTAGGACCGACCATGAGAACGAGCCCGCGTGGGTGCGAAATGACTTCCTCGATTACTTTACGCTCGTCTTCGGAGATGCCGAGCAAATCAAGGTTCAACAAACTTTCATCGAAGTTGAAGAGACGAAGCACGGCATCGAGTCCGTACATCGTCGGCACGACCTCGACGCGGATATTCAGCACGTGCGAAGCGCCATCGCGATGGATATCCATCTGCATATGGCCAGACTGCGGCTTATTGCTTGCGGTCGAAATGTTTGCACGGGAGCTGAGCTCGCCGAAGAAAATACGATACTTATCGCGACTGATTTCGGCTACTGGGTGAAGAATACCGTCAACGCGCATGCGGATGCGAATCACGTCGCGCATATTCTCGATGTGAATATCGCTCGAGCCTAGCTTATCTGCCTGGTCGAGAAGGTAATCAAAAACTCTATCGGTCGAAACCTGATCGAGCGTCTGAGAAACTTGCTGAATCGTTTCGCTATCGCCTTCGCTTGCGATCTCGATATCGTCATAATGCACCTGCATTGGTGGATCGTGGCGAAGCATAAAGACATGGTAAGCAGAATTTGAAATGAGGAAGAATTGGGCTCTAAGGCCTCTCGACTCATAATCGGACATCATGCGCTCAATCACGCTGCGTGGCGTTTGGCTCGTTACCATAAACTGATATGGCCTAGTCTCATCGCCGCCCTGCAAAGGAATCATGTAGTCCCTGTGCATTTGGTCTTTGTCGAGCACATTCATCGCGAGCGGCAAAGTCTGTTCAAACTCGCGCGTATCAAGATAGGCTAAACCAAGAATACGCGCCCGTCGCTCGGTCGCCTCTTCTTCATTCTGCCTACGCTTGGCTTGTACCTCACCCTCATTCATAATATAAGTATATCATGAATACGCTAATGGTTATCCTATATAATATCCGTTCCACCTATAATGTTGGTGCAATTTTGCGCAGCTGCGAATGCCTCGGCGTAAAAGACATCGTTTTAACGGGCTACACCCCTTATCTCGACAAGGGCCTCCCGCACGAGCAGGCCAAGCTGAAGAAGCAAATTCATAAGACGGCCCTCGGCGCGGAGGAAATGTTGAATACTCGCCGTATTGACGACATTAATGAAGCGATCATGACACTCAAAGCCGACGGTTATCAAATCTTAGCACTAGAGCAGGGCGAACATTCGCTCAACCTTGCTGACTCACCGAAACTCGATGGCAAGCTCGCGCTCATCCTCGGCGAAGAAGTCCACGGAATCCCGCAGGACATTCTTGCAAAATGCGACCATCTGCTCGAAATTCCGATGCTCGGCAAAAAAGAATCCTTCAACGTTTCAGTCGCGACCGGCATCGCGCTCTGGGAGCTTACCAAACCTTCCCTGAGTGGAACAAGAAAACATCTACGTACGCAAAACTAATCCCGACAATCATCGCAATCCCGCGAATCTGGTCGAGCCAGACGGAAATGTTGTAGGCAAGAGTATCGAATGCGAAGATAGACGATAGCGGTTCGGAAATCAAAATTACGAGCACGATTGCGAACACAATCGACTCAATAATGCGCAGCGCCCCGAAGAGGCCGCTTTTACCTGAGCGCATATAGAGCAGAAGAGGGAAGCCGAGTACGAGTGCGCCATAGAGGATATATTCCACGATATGAACCTGTGCGCCTGGCAGCCAGTCGGCCAATGCACGCGCCGCTTCGAGCCCCCATGCCTGATAAACGGCATAACCAGCAATCATCGCAAGGAATGGCACGCCGACATTATGGCGAACCAAAATGAAGAGTAGAAGTAGCGCTGCGAGTACGATTGCTAATATCATGTGTTTGTTTTGGCTTCTTTCTCCTTAAATTTAAGCACAAACGGCATAAAAAAATCAAGAAAAAGCCTCCGGCGAAGGAGGCTTTTTGTTAGGCGCCGACGCGGTCTTTTTTCTGTCCGCGTTTGGCGTTGTGTTCGACGTATTCGATAATTTTTGCGGCGACGTTGCGTCCGGTAATCTTTTCGATGCCAAACCCAGGCGAAGCATTCACCTCGAGAACGAGTGGACCACGTGCGGAGCGCATAATGTCGACACCGGCAACGTTGAGGCCCATCGCCTTTGCGGCGGCGATTGCCATCTTTTCCTCCTTAGCGGTAAGTTTAATTGGCGTACCGCTACCACCCTTGTGGAGGTTCGAGCGAAAATCGTCATCGAGACTCTGGCGTTGCATCGAAGCCACTACCTGGCTACCGACCACGAACGCACGAATATCCGTACCAGCCGATTCCTTGATGAATTCCTGGAGCAAAATGTTCGTACCATTATCATTCGTGAGGTAGAATGCCTGCATCGTAGACTTGGCGGACTTCTTCGTCTCAGCCAAAATCACACCGTTACCATGCGTACCGTTCGCGAGCTTGATGATCACTGGCATCTCGCCGAGCTGATCAAGCAAATCGTCGATATCGGCCGTGTTGCGGCTAACGACGGTTTTTGGAATATCCACGCCATACTTTGCGAGCACCTGCATCGAGCGTAGTTTGTCGCGAGCGCGGGTGATTGCAATCGACTTCGAAAGCACATATTCGCCCTGCATCTCAAGCTGGCGCACAATCGCGGTGCCGTACTTGGTCATATTTGCGGAAATACGCGGAATAATTGCGTCATAAGAGCCGAGTGGTTTGCCTTTGTAATAAACCTTGTTCTGGTGCGGCTCGATCGAAATGTAGCAGTTCTTGTACTTGATAACGTCGACTTCGTGACCGCGCGCCTTTGCTTCTTCTACGAGGCGCTGCGTGGAGTAGTTGGCGTTGCCGTTGGATAAAATCGCGATTTTCATTTCTCATTCTCTCCGTTTAGGTAGTTCTCTTTATAGAATTTGTAAGGGTTTTGTTTCATTTCTTCGTTCAGGCTTGTTGGGGTATTTTTCTTTCGTTTGACTAAATATTCAGTTTGACTAACATCTACTATAAATCTGCCACTCAGGGTTTTACGCCCAATCAGTATCGGGTAATTATGCGTCGCGCGGTCGCTTAGGCCAAAGGTCGTGCAGAGCTTGCGGCCAGCGAGGCTGATGCGAAGCTTTACGCGGTATTTGAGCGCCGTTTCGCCGAGCGAGCTCTTCGTCACTGCGACGCTAAAGTCGCGCGTCGTATGCTCGATACCAGTGTAGTATTTCGAGCCCTTACCAAAGAGCTTAAAGTGAAGCACGTGCTCTGGGTCAACAAAAATGTCGCTTGCCCACACTGCGGAACTATCGGCTCCAGTGTCTACCTTGGCAGGTACATTTCTGATCTCTTCGCCGAAGTCTACTGCGACTTCGCGCCCGATAACTTTCTTTCTGTTAGCCATAATAATCTCGTTTCTAACCGTCTTATTATGGCACAAACACCGTAAAAAGTCAATACTGCTTGTATTTTTCGCTATTTTGTGATATAATGTAATTATATTATCTACCAGGGAGTGATGAGATGAAAAAAGAGTTATCCAAGCTTCAGCACGCTAGAAGTGCTAAAGATTTCCCAGAAATCGACCTCGAGTCGGACGAATATGTCGTGCTCCACATCAAGCGCTCTCGCATTGGCATTGCTTTTATTTGGGTAGTTGTTGCGATGATGGTCATGGCGCTTAGCCTCGCCCTCATTTTGCTAGCAGGGAACGTTAGCGACAACACTGTTCTATCTGTTAACGCTGGCGCGATGCATTATCTTCGCCTCGGCATCCTTGCGCTTTACGCCGTGTTTATCTTTGGCGGCTTCATCGGCCAGAGCATCTATGATGCAAACCAGATCTATGTCACGAACCGCCGTCTCATTCAGAAATCCCGCAACTCTCTCTTTGCGAACTCGACGAACATCATCGAGCTTCGCCGCATCGAGGACGTTTCGTTCCGCCAGACCTCTTTGGTCGACCACCTCTTCCACTTAGGCGTTCTCCGTATGTCTACCGTCGGCGAGGAAACCACCTATAGCTTGAAATATGTCGATACGCCACGCGACGAAGTGAAGACTATCTCCCACCTCGTCTACAAGTGCAAGAAAAACACTGACGATCCATCGAGCAAATAAAAAAAGACCCCGGTCAAACGGGGTCTTTTTTGATGACTAATTGCGGCTAGATTTGATGTAGCTAGCTTCTTTTTCCATTTCGGCGCGGAGCACGTAAGACTGGCATTTGCCATCAGTGCAGTCGCTTGCCTCATAGGAATAGTTGCTGCCTTCGTCCCAGAGGTTAATGCCCGTTGGGTCAGTGAAAAGGTTCGGGTCGATCCACGGCAAAACGTCTGCCTTCTCGATATGCTCCGGATAAGCCTCGTTCTGGACGTAGTAGCCTTCCTCGAGCGCGTAGTACATCGCGTTAATCGCGGTCTTGCGCTTCTCGTCGCGGTCCATCGCAGCGAGGTTAACCTTCTGCAGGAAGAACAAAACCACAAACACGCCCACGAAGATAATCGCGAGCACCAATTCTAAAACAGTAAAAGCTTTCTTCGTTTTCATGTCTATATTCTATCATAGTCAAAAAAGATTTCAGGACATGCGCCTCGAATCATAATCCAAAAAGAATACGCGCTCATCCACAATCAAAAAATTTCAGGACATGTGCCTGAAATTTTTTCATAATCAGTTCTTTTGACGTCGGGAACTTTTCTTTCTAAGAAAAGTGCCCGTTACTGTGGTAGCACCGACTGGGATCGAACCAGTGACCTTAGGCTTATGAGTCCTACGCTCTAACCAGCTGAGCTACGGTGCCATGGCGAGTATTATAACACAAAAAACACTCTGGCGGAAGGAGTGAGATTCGAACTCACGGTGGTTATTCGCCACGCCGGTTTTCAAGACCGGTGCCTTAAACCGCTCGGCCATCCTTCCAACAGATTGATTTTAGCATAAAAAATGCCCCCTGTAAAAAGAGGGCATTGAAGTTGATTAAACGCCTGTGCTGCCAAAACCGCCAGTCTCGCCTCTTGCTGATAGGGAAAGCTCATCTGTCTCTTCGATTCCGAAACGATGTCGCTCCTGGATGATACCCTGCGCGACCCGGTCGCCCGGATTAATGGTGTAGGGAAACCTCCCGGCGTTGTATAGCAGAATGCTCAATTCTCCGCGGTACCCCGGTTCGATTACGCCTTCATGTGCACAGAAGAGCCTGTTATTTTCGAATTTCTTCAGCATCTCGTCGTGCCTCTTTTGGAGCTCTTCATACACCTTCTGAAGCGAATCATAGGCCTTCACAAGCTCCTCGAATGTCTTCGCGAGCTCAGGGTGAATCGCGGTATCGTCTACGCACATTATGTTCTTTACCCCCTCCAGGCTGCTTCGCCCTCGAAGATCGAGCCAATAGCCCATCGGCAGCTCGTAAGCGATTCCAAAACTGATCATTCTGAACTCATGCGGCAAGATTGCAACCGAATAATCCAAGCAAGCGAAGAAATCCATGCCCGCAGCGTCCTCGGTCATATATTCAGGCAGCCGCGCGTTTGGTCTCAACTTCTTAACTTTCATGACGCCCACTCACATCACCTCCTTTAAGGTACGAGTCTATGGCCCACTAATACTGCCGCGATTATACCACAAAGCGCCTTCCTAGTGTTGTAAATATAACCACAAACACTATATATAGCGTCTGAAACCAAAAAATCTTCATCTGTAAGCATTGTTTTTTTTACAATTTGTATGGACAATCGTCTACATATAGCGTTAACATTATGACAACAAACACTATATCTAGTGTTTAGGAATCAGAAAAAACAGGAATAACAGCAAGAGATTGAACTACGGAGGTAAAAATGTTCAAGTCAATTCGCAAGCGCGACGGTAAGGTCGCCTCTTTTAACCTAAATAAAATCACCGAGGCTATCGCCAAGGCTGGCGCCGCTACCGGCGAGTTCGGCTACGATCGTGCCGAAAACATCGCCGAGAAGGTCGCCCGCACTGCAGAGAAGGAAATCAAGACTCGTATCCCAACGGTCGAACAGATTCAGGATATCGTCGAGAAGGTTCTCATGGAGTCCGCTTTCAAGCGCACCGCCAAGGCCTACATCGAATATCGCGCTGAGCGCAGCCGCATCCGCAATGCCAAGTCCAAACTTATGCAGATTTACGGCACCATTTCTCAGGCCGACGCTACCGAAGATTCCGATGTGAAGCGTGGTAACGCAAACGTCGACGGCAACTCCGCCATGGGCAAGATGCTCCAGTTCGGCGCAGAAGGTTCCAAGGAATACGCTAAGCTCTGCTTGCTCAAGCCAGAATTCGCCTACGCTCATGACCACGGCGACATCCATATTCACGATCTCGACTTCATGGCAACCGGTACTTTGACTTGCTGCCAGACTAACGTCCTTCAGATGTTCGAGCATGGCTTTAACACTGGCCACGGCTTCCTCCGCACGCCAAATTCCATCGGTACTGCTGCCGCCCTCGCCGCCATTATCCTCCAGGCCAACCAGAATGAACAGCACGGCGGTCAGTCCATTCCTAACTTTGACTACGCTCTCGCACCAAGCGTCGACAAGACCTTCCGCAAGAGCCTCAAGAGCAATATTGCAAAATATGAAGAATTCACCGGCAAGAAGGTTAACTTCGAGGTAACCGACGACATCGCTTATGGCGACGACAAAAAGCTCGCTAAGAAGGTTCCAGAATGCGTTCTCAAGGAGTCCAAAGAAGACACCGAGCATCAGACTCTCCAGGCAATGGAAGGCTTCGTCCACAACCTCAACACCATGCACAGCCGCGCCGGTGCCCAGGTTCCATTTACCTCGATCAACTTCGGTACCGATACTACCGAATCTGGCCGCCTCGTTTCGAAGATGCTTCTCGAAGCAACCATGAACGGTCTTGGCCATCATGAGACGCCAATCTTCCCAATCTCCATTTTCAAGGTCAAGGAAGGCGTCAACTACAATCCAGAAGATCCAAACTACGACCTCTTCAAGCGCTCCATGGAAGTTTCCGCTAAGCGCCTCTTCCCGAATTTCAGCTTCCTCGATGCGCCTTACAACCTCCAGTATTACAAGAAGGGCGATCCAAACACCGAGCTCGCAACCATGGGTTGCCGCACTCGCGTCTTCGGTTCCTGCTTCAAGGAGACCGACGGTAAGGTCTTTGGCCGCGGTAACTGTTCCTTCACCACTATAAACCTCGTCCGCATCGGTATCAAGCACGGTATCTGCCTCGGCGAGCGCAAAGAACCAGATTGGGACGGCTTCTATCACGAACTCGACGAGAAGCTCCGCCTCTGCGCCGACCAGCTCTACCAGCGCTTCGAATTTCAGGGCAACCAGAAGGTCAAGAACTTCCCATTCCTTATGGGGCAGGGCAACTGGGTTGGTAGCGAAAAGCTCAAACCGAATGACAAGCTCCGCGACGTTATCAAGCACGGTACGCTTTCTATCGGCTTTATCGGCCTCGCCGAAACCCTCGTTGCTATGATTGGCAAGCATCATGGCGAATCCGCCGAAGCTCAGGAAATCGGTCTCGATATCATTGGTCATATGCGCGACTTCTGCGATGAAGAAACCAAGAGAATGCACCTCAACTACTCGCTCCTCGCGACTCCAGCCGAAGGTCTCTCCGGCCGCTTTACCAAGATGGACCGCAAGGAATTCGGCACCATCAAGGGCGTCACTGATCGCGACTTCTATACCAACTCCTTCCACGTTCCTGTCTACTATCCAATTTCCGCCTTCGAGAAGATCGACATTGAGGCACCATATCACGCCCTCTGTAACGCCGGTCACATTACCTACATCGAAATGGATGGCGATCCAAGCGAAAACATTGAAGCCTTCGAGGCAGTTATCCGCCATATGAAGGAAGCAGGTGTTGGCTACGGTTCCGTCAACCACCCAGTCGATCGCGACCCAGTCTGTGGCTTCTCCGGCATCATCAAGGGCGATACTTGTCCAAACTGTGGCCGCCACGAATGCGAAGGCGACTGCGGCTTCGAACGCCTCCGCCGCATCACCGGTTACCTCGTTGGCTCGCTCGAGCGCTGGAACGATGGCAAGAGGGCCGAGGAAGCTGCTCGCGTCAAGCACAATATCTCTGTTGGCCAGTACGATTTGAAGACTAAGTGCGCCCGCGAAACTAAGAAAGCTTGCGCCAAGAAGGCCATTGGAAAGGCCTAAATGCCCGCTAACGAAGATTTGAACCCGTCAACCGTCTCGCACACCCGCAAGGCGGCGGACGGCGAGAGGACCGGCAGACCACAGACTTGGCTCTGCCGTCCTCAACTCGATGTCCCAGATGGCTATATCCGCCTCTCTGGCGACCTCGAGCATGATTCCATCGTGAACGGCCCAGGCCTCCGCGCTGTGCTCTGGACTCAGGGCTGCCGCCAGCATTGTCCTGGTTGTCAGAACCCAGAAACCTGGACCGAAGATCCGTCTGTCGGTGCGACCGTGACCATTGAAAAGGTCAAAGACGAGCTCCGTAAGCTCAAAGGGCAGAGCGGTATCACCTTCTGTGGTGGCGAACCAATGCTTCAGTGCAAAGCCTTGCTCGAAGTTGCTAAATTCTGCCACGAAGAACTCGGCTGGAACGTCTGGTCCTTCACTGGCCTCGTTTATGAGCGCATCCCTAAGGGCGGCATCGAATGGGAATTCATTAAGGAGCTCGATGCACTTATCGATGGCCCATTCATCATGAGCCAGCGCGACCTCACTATGAAGTTCCGCGGCAGCCGCAACCAGCGCATTCTCCACCTAAAAGACGGCGAAATCGTATCTGAAGAATAGTATGAAAATCTCAGGGAACAAGCTAAAATTCGTAGCAAAAATCTTCGGATTCTTGCTCGGATTTAGCGCCCTGGGTTTTTTGTTGATTGCCGTGAGCTATACTTTGCCACGCGGCGGCATCACTAAGCATATCGCCGAAAGTAGCTCGGCTTATCTTGACGATGTGCGCTGGGCGCCGACCCTTCCTGCCACCTGGAATGACCGCTTCTCGGATTCGCTAATCCTCGGCACTGTCGCCTACGACAAGGGAAATTCCATCGAAAAAGCCGCCCTTGCTGCCCATGACGAGATGCCTGGGCTGTCCCCGATGGAGTCGCTCGACTACTTCACGACTGGCGAAGGCAATACCGACGAGGCCGTTTCGATCGACTACGCCCGCTACTGGCATGGTTATCTGGTATTTCTTGCGCCTCTGCTCGAATTCTTCAACCCATCTGAAATTATTGTCCTGAACTCCATTGTTCAGCTCTTGCTGATCATTGCGCTCATTGTAGTGGCGTACCGCCGCTACGGTCTCAAGCTTGCTGCGGCGCTCATGGTCTTCATTTCCTCGCTCAACCCTCTGACGGTTGCGCTCAATTTCCAGTATTCTGCGGTGTTTTATCCGACCATCGTCGCGCTCCTCTTGATTTTACTTTTCCATGGCTGGCTTCAGGAGAAGAATCGCTATTGGTATTTCTTCCTTTCGCTCGGCTGTGTCACGGTCTACCTCGATCTCCTGACCTATCCGCTCGTGTCGCTCGGCGCACCGCTCGCGCTCGTATTCTACCTCTGTCGCTACGACATTAAGAAGGCTCGCGACCTCCTGCCACCACTTCGTACTGGCGTGCTCGCGGGCGCGTGTTGGGCGCTCGGCTATATCGGCACTTGGGCGTTGAAATGGGGCATTTCTAGCCTCGTGCTCGGCCGCGATATGTTCTCGCCGGCCATTCATCAGATCTTGTACCGCTCTGGTAATGATTTTGGCCACCTCGAGACGATTCGCCTGAATTTTGTCGATATGTTCAATCTGCCGATGGTCTTCGTCCTCTCTATTCTGGCCGTCGCCATCGTTGCGCTGCTCATCGCCAAGAAACTCCGCTTCACCTGGCATAAATGGAGCCTGCTCCCATATCTCGTGCTCGCGGCTATGCCATTCGTTTGGTATTACGTCGTCGCGAACCACTCTTTTGTCCATCACTGGTTTACTTACCGCGTCCTCTCTATCGCCGTCTTCGCCGCCGCGCTCGCCGTAGCCGGCTCATTTACCCGTTCTAAAAGGTCAACAAAGAAAGGAGCAAAGAAATGACCAAAAAACCTGCCAAAAAGGCATCTATCTACCCAGAATTAATCAAAAAATCCGTCGCTGCGAGCCTTCTCATCGGTCTCGGCGACTACGTGCTACTAAAGATCGGATCGCCACTTGGCCCAATCCTCTTCGCCTTCGGTCTCCTCGGCGTTTGCGTGATGGGCGCTAACCTCTTTACGGGGAAGTGCGGCTTCCTCTTCGAGGATAAAATCAAACCGCTCCATCTCCTCACGATTTTGCTCGTGAATCTCGCCGCTGGCTATCTGGTTGGCCTCGCTTTCAGCGCTTGCGATGGTGCCGTCGTCGAAGCTGCCCGCGCCAAAGTCGAGAGCTGGGATATCAGCTGGAGCTTCTTTATCCGCTCCATCCTCTGTGGCATCATCATGTATCTCGCGGTCGCCATCTATCGCAAAGGCTCGCCCCTCGGCATCATCTTCGGTATTCCGCTCTTCATTTTCTGCGGCTTCCAGCACTGCATTGCGAACATCATCACAATGGGCGTCGCCGCGACCTGGGATTGGTCAATCGTACTCGCCGTTCTAGGCAACTTCGCCGGCTCGCTCATGGTCTGGTGGCTCCTCCCAATGGGGCAGAAGAAATAGGCCGATAGCCGTTAGCGCCATTGACTTTTTGGCCAATCTGTGCTATAACAGTACTGTTAAGTAGCCGTTAGGCTAACAGAGGTACATTGCAATAGACGTCTAGGTCTATGGGTTTTGCAATCTTTTGGCTCGTCTTGGCTATTATCCTAGTAGCCGGAACGAGCTAAAAGCTTAATAAACTTAAAGGGGGAAGACCTATGAAATCCACAATAAAGAACCTGAAACAGGCAGCCGCCATCCTTTCGTCATTCAACTTGATCGGCGCCGATCGCTTTAGGGTTAGCTGCGGCTTCGTCACGTCGAACGGTGATGCGATCGCCAGCGAACACGGCTATGGCGTTCTTAGAGGCAATGCGGAGAACGATTTTGCGAAGGGCAAGAAATTTTGGGCCCAACTTATCCAGGCGACCGCTTGGGAGGCAAATTTGGATAATGTCGAACGCGTAGACTGGTTGGGAATCTTCTTCAGGCGGGAAGGTAAGTACTGGAAGATAAAGATGACTGATCTCGACGCTGGCCTCTTTGACGTGCTCCAGACTGACGCTGGCAAATTCGTGCACCTGACTGAGCCGGAATCTCGGCACATCAGAGGCGTCTGTGACGTTTCTAGGTTGGTCAAAAAGCTTCCTAGCGCCAGATGGGAAGAAAGGGAGTACGACGATATGGTTGGACTGCTTGTGTATGACCCGGATATCGATGGTGATGATGACGCCTAATGTAATCCCCGGCTTTATAGCCGGGGATTATCTTTGTCCCTTGAATTTCTATCAAAAAGTGTTATAATCGCATATCAGAAATTGCTCTTTTCCATCATTCGGCTAAATGGAGGTGATCATATGTCATTTTTAACCGAATTTTATCTATCAAAACCCTATAATCCAATCATTATGTTACTGATATGCTGGCTGTTTTGGCCAGGCTCGATGTTCTTCTCGGCGGCGGTTTTCGAATCGCGCAAGGTCTACCTCGGCAAGGGGCAATCGCGGATGTTTTTTCCGGGCGATTTCTTCCTCGGCGTGACTATAATTGCGATTGTTGGCGCAATTGCGAAGAATCCGGTGGGCTGGGCTCAGGTTGATGAGCCTATCTATTGGCTTGCGACCGGTATCTTTCACGCTGTAATCGCGGTAGCCGTCCATATTCCAGATGCCGGCCGCTATAAGGCAGTTGGCTCGCGTACGAGCCCAACGAAGCTTACGCACGACTTCTTTGGCTACTTCATTTGCCCCTGGCTAATGGCTTCGCGTGGTCTTCCAGAGCTTTTCTGGTGCGTTAAAAACTTGGATTTCAGCAGAAGTCCCGTCGAATGGATCGTAATTCTTGTTTCGTTTTCGACATTTATGGGGCTGACGGTCTACGACATCAAGCATCCGCCGACGGACGAGCAGCGACTTCTCATGCATCCGGACAATTGGCGTCCATGTTGGAAAAAGTAGGGGAATAAAGTCCCGGCCTCGCGTCGGGACTTTTATTATGCTCATGCTATAGTCGAGGCATGAAAAGCACTCATTCTAGCAAGAAATAATTAGGTTTCATAGTGGTCGAATGGGGTGGTTCCGAGCTAGGGCGCTAGTGTATAATAAAGGCAATAGAAGTAGCTTTTACTGGAGGAAATAATGTCAGAAGCACTCGCAATTGGCGGCGAAAAGCCCATCGAAAAACATGGCGACGATCGTCTTAAAGTTCTTACCGAAATGAGTGATAAATTTGACCCACAAAAGGCCGAGCAGCTCGAAAAAGAGGCAAAAGCGGAAAAATTAACAGGTCTTTCCGCGCTCGAAGACGAAACTGACGTCGCGGAGCAAGAGGTATCTGCGGAATTTTCTCCTGAGGAGGCCTCGAGAGAGTACCTCGATTTGCTTATGGATTTGAGCGGGAATTTCACCAGCCCAGAAGCTAAGACTAGTAGAGTTGCGGAATATAACAGAGACGGCGAGATTACTGTCGTAAACAGCGGCTATTCCGGCTCAGAACATAGAATAGTCGGTCAGCTGCTAGAAACCGCCACCGGCAAGAAGTTCAATGAAGAACGCAGGAAGTTTGATGGCGAAAAATATGATGACGAGTACATGGACAGGGAACTAGCCCTAGGTATGGCCGACGACATCATTGAAGCCGAATTGGAATGGAGAGAAGCCGGCGAAGGCACTACGGTTGATGAACAGGAGGCTGAGCGAGCAGTCTTGGCGCAGGAGCATAAAGACGCCAAAAACAAGCTCGCCAAGATAGGGCGCGGCCCGTTTGGGGGAATCAAAACGGCTTTCTTTAAGCTGTTTAGAGGCAAAGAGTATAGAAGATTGGTCAGTATAACCGCTGCCCCTCCTCAGACTGAAGCCGAAAAATTCGCTAGTAGCGCAAACAGAAAATTGCAAAAAGCGCTCGAGGCAGCCTATTCGGAAGATTACGGCTATGGACACCACCATTTGAAGCATACTCCAGACGGATCATATGCTGATAGAGTTAACGAAGAGTACAATAACGCATTCTTCGACGACTCAAGAAAAGAAAAAATCGACCGTGCGGTCGAACTTCGTCGCAAATTACGCGAAGAGGGGATTATAAAAAGATAATAACGTTTTAGAGCCCAGGCATCTGCCTGGGCTCTTTTTGTTTGAGCTTACTGCTCTTCTTCGTCGAGAGGCACCTCCATTAATGGAGATGTTAAGATGAAGTACTGGGGAAGCGATTTGTCCATTGCCCGCTCATAGACGCAGTTGAGGCTCATAGCGAGCTCTTTATTCCCCTTTCCGGATCTAGTGTAGCTATTGCCTCCCAACCAGACGTAAATCGTCCATCTGCCGGGGGCATTTTCGATGACCCCTTTCGGTTTCTTCTCCTCCTCCGCCTGATTCGTATCTTCGCCCTCTTCCTCTTCGGCCGAAGTCGAAAGATAATCGACGTACCTTACTACATACTTTCTGCAGCAGCGTTTCGGTAGGGTTTTGTCGCCGATGTCGAGTATATAGTGAGGCTTGTCTTCGCTGTCGTGCTGGTCTTCGATTCTGAAGCGGCACGGTCTGCTCTTGAAAGCGTCCTTCTCTTGATCGTGACTGGTCGTTTCTGTGCAGTAGTCCCCTATAAGGGCCTTGGTGATTTCGCAATCCACTGTCGGATCAAAAACGGCCTCGTTGATTACTGGGTATTCCATAGTTCACCATTGATTTTAAGTCTCTCGACTTTAGTTTTGTAAGGTTCTCCCTTAACTTACTATTATACCACAAGCGGCTTAAAAAGTCAAGATAGAATAGGGGTAGCAAAAAGGCCCGACCGCGGTCGGACCTTCAAGCATGCAATTAATCGGAAAGGCAACATTCGACGATTGACTCGATGTGAGCCTCGGTCGAATCGATAACCGGTATCAGATCGTCGGCTCCTCTTATCGCCTGATCTCTGAAGAGCATGTCTAATTCCGTGCAGCCGAGGACGATTGCGTCCGGTTCTTCGTCGGCGTCGTCGAGGAATCGGGATATAAAATCCCAGAGATAATCAGCCGACTTGTTGGTTATGTCGCCACGGCACAGCTCCTCGAAGATAATTCGGTTAATCTCGTCGATTTCCTCGGGATATCCACTCAGATCGATAGTCTCAATCTCGTGCATCTCCTTTAAGTAGTCCTTCAGGAAGCTCTCGGTCATCGTGAACTTAGTGCCAAGAAGCAGGATTCGTTTCGCATCGACCTCTTTGCACTTTTTAGCGATACTATCACCGATGTGGATGAGCTCGACATTGACTACTGTCTCCGTAGGGGGCCAAATATTGTCTTTTATCGTGTGTGCCCCGGCGACAATGCTTGCGACTTTATGCATCGTGTTCGTTGCGATTGCGACATAGTCGCACCCGTCTAGTACGACGAGATCTAGGGCCATATGATCGAGCCTATGAGCGATTTCGGTCCAGTCGCCAGCATCCATCAGTTCGTGGAATTCTGCAAAGTTTACGCTTTTGATTACCAAATCAGCAGAATTAAGTCCGCCGGCGAGGTCGTTAACCCGGCGATTAATCTCTTCGTAGTAGTTGGCGGTCGATTGATAGCTCATTCCTCCAATAATGCCAATTCGTTTCATCGTTTTGTACCATCCTTCTCGAAAAATAAATGAGCGAATCCTTATATATCTGTCGATTTCGCAGTAAATTTAAGAACTCTATCTGTAATTATAACATCTTTACTAGATAAAGCAAGAAAACGCCGCGGCAACAAAAAAGCACCCCTCGCGGGTGTTTTTGATCTGGTGGACCTTAGTTCGAGAAGTTCGGACCATTATTCAGGCCGATATTCTTGATGATTTAGGGCACTAATCATTGCCGAATGTGGCCTTGAGCTCGTCTAGATTATTGGCGACGACGAAAGAATTCATTACAGCTTCTTTTACGAACCCCTCTTTTGCTATCTTTTGGAAATACCCTAAGATCTCATCATAAAACCCGCAGGAGTTATAGATGACGATTGTCTTGTTAAACTCTTTGCAAATAATGCCTTGCATCGCCAGGAAGAACTCATACAATGTGCCGAATCCGCCCGGCATCACCACTAGTGCGTCGCATTTTTCGACCATCAGGTTAATACTCTCGACTATTCCATCAGTCGTTATTTTCTCAGTGCACTGCAAATTCGCTAAATCACCCTCATAAATCTTTGGGCAGACCCCGACTATTTCCCGGCCATGCGCCAAGGCGCTCCGGTAGGCGCACCCCATCAGCCCACGGTCGCAAGCACCGAATAGCAGATCATTATTCGTCAACAAGTAGTCCAGAACATCGCGACAATCGTCGAGATACTTTTCCGGAATATCATTGCTTTCGCCACTTGCAATATACAGTAACATTATTTCTCCTTACTGCTATTCTATAACAAAAAAGAGCCGAATACGGACTCTAATTCTAAAATGGTGGATCCAACAGGGCTTGAACCTGTGACCTCACGAATGTGAATCGTGCGCTCTAGCCAACTGAGCTATGGATCCGCTAGAACTCATTATATCAGATACGCCATAGAAAAACAGCCGGAATTATTGTAAAATATGGGCATGAACTTAGATTTTGATGCTCTCGAGGCAGAGCGCCAACAGATTACGGATTTCCTTAGCCAGCCAAATGCTTACGCTGACCCAGATTTTGCTGCCAAAAATCGCCGCCTCCAGGAGCTTGATGAATTAATCGCGACAGGGAAGAAGCGCGACCAGCTCGTCGCTGACATCGCCGAGGCCGACCAGGACCCAGATCTCGCCGAAATGAAGCCAGATCTCGAAAAAGAACTCGCCGAAACAGAGGCGAAACTCGCCGAAATGCTCATTCCGCGCGATCCAAACGACGACAAACCGGCTATTCTCGAAATCCGCGCCGGCGCCGGTGGCGACGAGGCTAGCCTCTTCGCTGGCGACCTCTATCGCATGTATACTCGCTACGCCGAAACCCACGGCCTCAAAGTGGAGCTCCAGTCCGAGTCCATCAATGACGCCGGTGGCTACAAAGAGGTTATTTTCCGTGTTTCCGGCGACCAGCCATACGGCAAACTGAAGTTTGAAGGTGGCGTCCACCGCGTCCAGCGTATCCCGGTAACAGAGAGCCAGGGCCGCATTCACACTAGCACCGCCACTGTTGCCGTCCTCCCTGAGGCCGAGGAACACGATCTCGAGATTAACCCCGAAGATCTCCGCATCGATATCTATCGCTCCGGCGGCCATGGCGGCCAAGGCGTCAACACTACCGACTCCGCCGTCCGTATTACTCACCTTCCTACCGGAATCGTGGTTGCCATGCAAGATGAGCGTTCCCAGCAGCAAAACCGCATCAAGGCCATGACGGTTCTCCGTAGCCGCCTCCTCGAGCGTAAGATTGCCGAGGACCGCGCCAACGCTTCTGACGCCCGCAAATCCCTCATCGGAACAGGGGACCGCAGTGAAAAAATCCGCACCTACAACTTCCCGCAGGACCGCATTACTGATCACCGCATTCACTACAACCGCAGCAATATCACCGCCGCTATGAACGGCGATATTGAAGATATCATCGAAGCCCTCCAGGCCCACGAACGCGAACTCAAGTCCGAATAAAAACTACCCCTGTTATTCAGGGGTATTTTAGCGCATAAATCCGCCGGTTTTTGGTGTCGGCCTCGCTGGGGCGTCGAATCTCGCCGCGCGCGCCGCTCTGGTGCCGCCGGCCCCTGTTCTATTAATCGACCCCAGATATTGCTGCCTCGTGTCATATTTGCGCAGTCCGCCCCTCTCCATTCGGTTATTAAACTCCTGATGGGAGGTCGTAGCATCACTATACTCACTCGCAAGGGAAGCTCTCTGTTCCTCAATCGAGCGCGCTTTTGGCATCATCTTTACATCTGACGCGATTCGGGCGTTTTTGTACCCCTGTATTAGCTTCCGATTTTGCTCAATTTTCTGCCTCTCGGCGAAAGAAGTGGCATCCGCGGCGCCAAAGTTACCTCTGTTGCCCACCTGGGCGTAGCCGCTGCTATGCATCACATCCGCGGCGGAAGTGTTCGAAATACGCTTAATAAGCTTAACATTTAGGCCCATCTTACCCCTTATTATACCACTTATTCCGCTTATGTATAAAACAAAACGCTTAAGTTGTAAATTATGGTGTAATACTATTGACAAAACGTAAAAAGTTTGATATAATAAGCACAGCTAATTGTGGGAGCGTGACCGTCCTCATAAGAGGCGCATCGTTAACAAGCCAGATCATTGCTGCACACAAGCAGCAACTGAATCATTTACGGGTACAACCTAGTTGTTCCCGGCGATGGGGACAATTAGGTTTTACCTAAAAGAACTTTATCAGCCGTAGGAACAACTAAGAAGGAGAGTTGTTCTGAGCAAGTCTTGTATCATTAGGAGGATAATAACAATGGCACAGACAAACAATACACGTAACAACAACACACCCGCTAACGCTAACAGATCCGCAACACCTACAGCAGCTTCAAACGAGAGGTTGCTCAAGGCGATGGCAAGGGATGCAGCAGCTGCGCGCGAGCGTATGCTTGCCTCGATCCTCGAGGGAAGAAACGCTTCTAGCCAGGAGCACAACTCGATTAATGAGAACATCCATATGGCAGATGCCAACGGGCAGACACGTCACGAGGAACAGTTGAAGTGGCTTAAGAAGATTTTTAAGTCACTCAACAAGATGTTTGGCGGTTATTCAAAGGGATTCAAGGCCTTTGTTATCGCTATATTCTTTACCTCACTCGCAGCGATACTCATAACAACCATAGCATTGGGACTCAATGTTTGGTTGATTCTGGGGCTCGCGGTCGTGGGACCGTCTTTCCTGGTAGCAATCGCCACAATGTGGCATGACATCCTTCGCTAAAACAGGAGGTGACTGAAATGGACAGGAAGAAAAAATCAATCCTTTCATGCATAGTCATCGTACTGGGCGTAGTGCTATTTGTGCTGCTCTGCGTTGCGATGGGCTCTGCATTGAGAGGCTGTAGCGCTCAGACCACTGAGACTACAGAAACCACGATAGGCGTCACAACGCCTACTCCGACCCCCACGCCTACGCCGTCAGTCAGCGAAGACGATGCTTCGTCTTATACGGACGAGCAACTCCTCCTGATTTACGGTCAGCCACGCGAGTTCAAGAGAACGTCAACTAAAATTGACGTCGAACCTCGCGTTGAGGCGACCAAGATTTTCGACGCGGTGACCTACAATGTCTCCCCTGAGGGACTTGATGGAGTCTGCGAAGAAATCTTGGCTAATCCTATCTATCTCACTGGGGTAGATCAGGCATTGAGAGAATGCAAAATTGTTGGTCAGTCTGACTGGTCCAACAAATTCAGGGCTTCTTATGAACCTGTTACCACCGAATGGTGGGAACAGTGGATTGAGAAGGATGCAACAACGGGTAAGTGGTACGTAACCAAAGAATACCACCTTATCGCCGCTAGATACTGCTGTATCGTAAAAGGTCTGCAGTACCTTAGAGAAATCGATAAGGCAAAGGTTCGCGTCCACTGGCCGTTGAACGTGGAGATGGAAGTTTGCTATAGGAGCGAGAATGATGAAAAATATCCGTTCTGGGTATATCGATTCATTTTCAAGGACGGAAGGGAAATCTACATCGGTATCAATAAAATTGATTACCGCTGGGCGATAATCCCTCCGGTTCCTACGCCGACACCCACTTCAACCGTGACGCCGACGCCTCCTCCGAGCACGCCGACGCCAACAACGACACCACCGCCTTCTACGCCGACGCCTACGCCGGCGACGAAGCCGAAGAATAGGGACCAAGATCCAATCATCCGCAACACTGACCCCAGTGCTGCAGCGGATATTGGAACGCCGTCAGACCCGGGTAATCACAATAACCAGGTCGACGAGACCCCGGAGCCGACAAGCCCTAGTTCATATACGAACCAGGTAACTCCGACTCCGGAGCCTACAAAGGCTCCTACCGCAGCGCCCACAGCGGTGCCTACAACACCGCCCAAGCCGACGTCGACTCCCAAGCCGACGTCACCCCCCGCTTCCCGTGGTTCCGGACAAAGTACACCACGTACAACACCGTCCGTTGAACCCGGAGTAGCGGACGATGGTATAAACCATGGGGACGCCGATTACGGCGACCCCGACGATAAATGATTCAGTTGGGGTTTCGCAACACCCGTCATCAAAATTGCGAGAAGCTCCTTTCGAGGGGGCCAAATTCTGGCCCCCTCACTTCTAAGTTTGTATTCAGCAACGATCTGACTTGCGAGCGGAAGTTTAACAATACGGCTAATGTTTGTTACAAACTTCTTATCTTGGAATTATTTCTAAAGAAAGGAATCAATATTTATGAAGAAACTTACTAAGGTCAGTCTTGGCGTTGCAGCCGCTGCTGCCGTCGCTGGCGCTGGCGTAGTTTCGGCGTGGGGTCCTGCTCGTACTACTTTTACGATGGAGAAACCAGCTAATTACGTCACTTTCAACTCTATTACTAACAACGTTATTGGTGATGAGCGCTACTTCGTTTCCGCTTCTGAATACACCGGTAACGGCAATAATAACCATTATGTAGACGGCATTCAGGTCGAGGAAGGCAAGGAATATGTTGTGCGTATGTATGTTCACAACAACGCTGCTTCTAACCTCAACCTTGTTGCTGAAAACGTTCGCGCTTACGTGATCCTTCCTACGGACACTGCAAGCGAAATCACGGTCGCTGGTAAGATTAGCTCTTCCAACGCCAACCCAAAGACTGTTTGGGATGAAACAACTTTTAAATCCAAGAATGGTAAGAAGTTTAGCCTCGCCTATATCGATGGTACGGCTAAGTATTACAACATCGACAAGAATGGTAAGACCCGTTCGTTTAGCCTTGATGCATTAAACGACGGCAACGACCTCTTTACTAGCAAGGGTCACCTCCTTGGTTACGACCAAATGGACGGTAAGATTCCTGGCTGTAATGAATATTCTGGTTACCTCACTTTCCACGTAACTCCAAAGTTCGAGGAAGAAGCAAAGCCTGAACTTGAAATCCAGAAGGACGTCAAGATTCGTGGTACTTCTACCTGGAGCGAAACTGTTACGGCTAAGGCTGGTGACACGGTTCGTTATCGTATCCACGTGAAGAACATCGGCAACGCCGTTGTTAACAACCTCGTGGTTCGCGATATTTTGCCTGCTGGCTTGACTTATGTTAAGGGCAGCACGCAGCTTGTTAATACTGCGCATAAGGATGGTATTACCCTCAGCGATAATATCGTAAATAATGGCGTCAACCTCGGTAGCTATGCTGCTGGTGCTGGTGCTTATCTCTACTTCAACGCTACTGTTGATCAGGCTGTTGGTGAGAAGTGCGAAAACTCTAAGCTTCATAACAACGCTCAGGTTTACGCAACTGAAGTTCCAACGCCAAAAGAAGACGGTGCCGACGTGCTCGTCAATGGTAAGGCTTGTAACGAAGACCCTAACTTTACCATCAACAAGATGGTTCAGTTAAAGGGCGGTAACAGCTGGGCAGAGAATATCACTGTTAAGGCTGGCGACACGGTTCGCTATCGTATTCAGTTCAAGAACACTGGCGACGTAGAACTCAAGAATGTTGCTATCCGCGATATTCTCCCTGCTCATATCAGCTATGTTAAGGGCAGCACTGTTGTTGACGGCAAGTCCGTTAGCGACGGTATCACTACTGCCGACGGCATCAAGATTGGCAATGTTGCTAAGGGTGCCGAAGTTACTGTTTACTTCTACGCTACGGTTAATGCCGCTTTGGCAAACAACTGTAACGATTCTACCCTCACGAACATCGCGAAGGGTAAATACAATAACGACGCTAAGACTGAAAAGTCTGACACTGCTAACGTCTCTGTGAAGGGCAAGGTCTGTAATGATCCTGAAATTCCAAAGACTGGTGCTACTAGCATCGTTACCGGCATCGTTGGTGCAACCGCTGTTGCAACCGCCGCTGGTTACTATATCATTAGCCGCAAAAAGCTAAACTAAGTTGACCGCCAATCTATAGAGCTTTCCCAGAAGCTTTTATAACGACGGGAAACTAGAAAAATACCTCCAACCCATCCGGGTTCGGAGGTATTTTTTTGTTGCTTTTCGCATTTTGCTTATGCTAAAATAATAGATATGAATGAGGGTGAGAATACTGGCATGCCTAAGTCTCCTGATTTTTCATCCCCAAATAATCCACCGGAAAATTCTGCTTCGGCGTCCGTATATTCTGCCGCCGCGAGCCTTCCAGACGAAGACCCGTCGCAGCCTACGCAGTCAATTTCGTCTGGCAAACCTGCTCGTCCGCGCCTCGGTTTTTCTCGCAAGTTCAAAGAATCGCAGCCGACTCAGCCGCGTGCTAATACGTTTAGTAATGCACCAGAGTTTTTCAACCAAGCCGTTGGCGACATCGTAATCGCGAACGATAACGCAAAGGCGCAAAAAAAGAAGAACAAAAAATTCGCCGTTCTTGCGGCCATTGTATTGGGCGCGCTTGCTATCACGATTGTTGTGATTCTTGTCGTTAGCGGCATCAATCAGCCGAGCGCCAACAAGGTAAAGACCGCCTTCAATCGCTATGCAAACTATGTGCTCTATGGCGAAGAAAAAGATAGCAACATCGGAGAATATGAAGAGTCTGCGCATTATACGATCATGGATAAACTCGCGAATACGGACGATAACTATAATAAGCGCCTCAAGGAGCTTTTCGATACTTTCTACAAGGCATATAATGCCGCCGCGGAAAGTGGACTATACGAAAAGGGCGGCATGAATGACTACAAGTGGATTGTCTATGATACCTACCTCAGTATTTATCTAGAAGACGCTCTCCCGGAAGATGAGCTAGTGGAAAAATTCTCAGAAGAAGGCGCGGAGGGGCTCAGGTCTCTTGTCAATGCTAAGACCGAATCGTTCCAGGACTTCCAGGAATCGTCTTATATCAAAGCATGGGCAGACGCTCGGCTCAGTTTTATCGCGGTGCTAGAGTATGAAAGTAAGTTTAGCTGCTACCTTGGTAGCCCATCGAACAACGCGAAATGCGACGTCAAGCCTACGTCAGGAGAATTGTCCGCCATGGAGACGGCATATTCCAACTATAAACAGTCTGTGCAAGATCAAGAGTATTACGAAAAGATTAGTACGCAAGGAATAATAAACTACATATTTGACTATAGAGGAGCGTTTGATGGCAAAAAGAAGTAAGATAATCGCGGCTCTCGTCCTAATTGTCGCAGCCATTTCTTTAGGCATTGCTATGACTACAAACGTCAGTGCAGACGGGGGGAGCTACCGCAGCTCTATCGATAAAAAGGCGTTATTCCAAGGGTTGGCAAAATGTATCTCGGACGGATACATGGACGACATTGCGAACAGTGGCGCATATACCGGCCTAGAGTCTCTGTATAAGAGCAAGAGCGATTCGCTCAACAGACCCCTTGCTAGCTGGTCTGACAGGGTAGTTAAGAATTCCAAGACGGCATATAAAGATATGGCGAGCTGCAAGGGCATTATTACCGGCAAAAACACCAGTGGCACGAACGCCGCCGACATAAAGAGCATATTCGTCACTATGGGCAACCAAACCATGGCTACCGGCAACGTTAACATGGGCAAGTATTTGACGCTGAAGTTCGGCTACGTCAATCAGGCAGTCGGTAAGACTGAGTGTATCCGATACAAAGTGCCGGTGAGGTATGTGTTCGATAATGGCGCTAGAGCGTCGGCGGACAGGTATACAGACACCTTCTGTATCGACTATAATGATAAGGATAAAAAAGTCACCAATGTATATTGGACCGTAGACCCAGCATCTGTATCTCTCCAGACTATGAATTGCGATTGGGATGGTGGCGGCGTCGGCTGTTGGTATTCGAAATGGGAGACTGTTCTGCATGAACGTTGGGGCTGGAACCGTATTACGGATCTCAAATCTGCAATTATTGGTCTCGTTGGCTACATATATCGTCTAAGAAAAAACGAGAATGCTTTCGAGATTGACGCTGCGAAAAAACAGTTCAAGCTAAAAAACATTGGCACTGTATCTTGGGACGGCGTTACTATAGACACGTTCAAAAATAACATCATGAACGGCATTACTAACGGTTCGAACTTCCAGGAGAGGAAAAGGGAGCGCAAGATTGGGGGGACTTACAATGCGGCCTATATTGCTTGGAGCAATGAGCATAGTTGCTACGGCTTCGATACTCAGCAGGCTATCTGTGCGTATGACGGTAAGACTGGCATAACGACAATTAGGACCGAAGTACCTGATACTGAGGTAGTGTCGCGTGCGACCGGGGACGAGGGGGATGGCCCGTATAGCGTTTATACTGGTAAAGACTACGACCAGTATAGGGCGATTGCGCAGATGAATGACTATACTGGCAAGATCGATACGAGCGACATGCGTAGCTTCGCTATCAAAAAGACATATCTTACGAAAACTGAGCAAGTACTTCTCTACATGCACTACTTGAATACGAACTTAGGCGCCGACGTAGACTGCGACGTCCCGGCCGATAAGCAGTCGTATTACGGTGATCCTATTAAGTGGGTCAAGGACGGCGATACCAAAGTTTCTAAACAGTGCTATATCAAGAACACGTCTAATAAAGATTTGAAGGCTCAGTTCAACGCGGTCGGTGACGCTTCTAGGAGACTCGGCGCCGCAGCCTTTGCTGGCGAGTTTTCGGGTAAGATAGGCTGGGATGGCCTTGTTGAATACTTTAAGAATCTCAACGAATCTCTCGTTCTAGACATGCCGTCGGACAATGGCGGCAATGAAGGCTACAACGAGGGCACCGATCCTCGTGACGTCATTAGCACCACGGAAGCCGAGGCAGACAAGAACTGCTACAATTCCGCCGGTAGTTCAAACTGGATTGCCTGTCCGATTATCGATAACAGCTCCGTAGCATCCGAAGCTATGCAGGCCTTCATCACTGGCATGCTCCAGGTAAACACTAAGCTATTCTCGAATGTTGACGGCGAAAACGGAACTTTCGAAGCGTGGTCGGCTTTCCGCAATATCGCTAACATCGTGTTTATCATTGTGTTTATAATAGTGATCATTTCCCAAGTTACTGGCGTGGGCATAGATAATTATGGTATCAAGAAAATCCTCCCTAAGCTCGTTCTTGGTGCGCTTCTTGTAAACGTTTCGTACTTCATATGCCAGGCCTGCGTAGATGTTGGAAACATCACTGGTGGCGGTATCAAGAATATCTTTGAGGGCATCGAACATAGCCTGAGCAATAACCGCTCTGTCGCATTCTCCTTTGCGCAGCAAAAAGCAGGTGCTGGCTTCATCGGCTTCAACGCGGCCGCAATTCTCATCGGTATCCTCGGTGCAGCATGGTATCTCTCGGGCGGTCAAATCTTAGTTCCGATCCTTCTTGCCGCAATTGGCGTTGTGATCGGTATTCTATTCCTTCTCATCCTCCTTGCTGTACGTCAGGGCTTAGCAGTTGCGCTTGTTGTCCTTTCGCCGCTCGCGTTTGTCATGTACATGCTTCCGAATACCAAATCCATATTTAGCAAGTGGACAAAGCTATTTGGCGGCGTTCTCTTAGCCTACCCACTCTGTAGCCTAGTCGTCTACGGCGGTCAAATGGTCTCCGCGATCATCCTCCTCTCCGCAGCTAAGGCGGCAGATGAAGGACTCGTCGTCACTAACTTTGCTCTAGCACTGACCTCAACAATCCTTTCGATCGCTCCAGTCTTCTTCATCCCGTCTCTCATCATGAAATCGATGAGCGGTGTTGCGACCGTCGCTAATGGTCTTAAGGCTCGCGCAACCAGCCTTGGCAAGAGCGCATTCGATCGTAGCCATACCGCAGAAAATATGCGCAATGTCGCTTTGGCTAGAAAAGACAACTTGAACGCCAGAAGCGCACGCAGAGCGCTCGAACGATATAAAGACGACGATTCCCTTACCGGTAGAGCGAGAAAGAGGGCAGCGAGAAACGTGCTCCTTGGCATCGATAAGAAGAATGCGGATTACTATGCAGGTGAGGCGAGAGGGTTAACCAAGGACCAGCTCATGGGTATGGGCAGAGACGCATTTAGAGATGGTGGCTTTGATGCGGAAAAATATGACACTGCTCTTGCTCAGCTTTTTGCGACCGGCAATGACGAAGATGCATATCAGCTCATGAGTGACGCATCCGAAAGGGCGGCAGATATGGGTATGAACGGGGAGATGCTCGAGAAACTCAAGTCGTCCAACGCTCAAAGAGGCGGAACGATCGGTAAGGCACTTGCTAAAGTTCACGGAAAACATGGTGTCATGAGCCTCAGTCAAGCGATGAGGGATGGGCGGATGGCCGAGGCGTTTGCCGGGATGGGGGCTAATGCGGTAGCGGGGATGACAAAAGACGAGATGAGCTTCCTGTCTGGGAATAGGCGCGACAATAATGGTCATGATACTGGTATTCCTCGTTTTGACCTCTCCAGGATATTTACTGATACTAATGGCAACCAATTCTCCATGTTCACCCCAGAACAATTGGCTGCTGCTGCTGCGACCCATACATCCGGTAAAGCTGGCGAGAACTTTAATTCCCTCCTTACTGCTTCCGGCCAGCAACAAGCCGTTCGCAGCAAGATTTCAGTCGAGCAGTGGGCTAAGATGAGCGAGCAAACTCTCAATAACCTCGGCTTTACCGATGCACAAAACGAGGCCTTTGCGCAGAGTATTATAGACAGCGGCGATGGCGAGCTCATGAACAGCGTTTCTGGTGGAATGCAGAGAGATCTCATCAATCAAAAGAATGCCGCAAAGGCAGCTGCAGAAGAGCTAGCGGCTCAGGCAGAAGAGGCTGCACGAAACAGCCAAGCTCAGTTCCAGCAGCGTATGACGCAGGCCGTTCAGAATGCGGAGCACGCTAGAGCTCAGCAGGCGCAATTGAACTATAACGCTCAGCAAAGCCAGCAGCGCTTCCAGCAGCGTATGACGCAGGTCGTCAATGAAATAAAACAGAACATGCAGCAGCCGCCAGAATCTTTTAGCGACGGCGGAGGCATCTAGCCTCGCATAGAACCGCCCGTTTTAGGGCGGTTTTTGTTGATTTTCAGATTTCGCTTATGCTAAAATTATAGGTATGAATGAGGGTGAGAATTCTGGCGTGCCAAAGTCTCCAGTTTTTTCATCCCCAGACGCTTCACCGGAGAGTTCAGAGCAGCTACAGCCGACTGCGGCTCCGGATCAACAATCCGGCCAAATGATTGTCTCGTCCCCGGACGCCGCGGGTGTTTTCCCCCAGCCGATTCAGGGCAGCGCTCGTCCGAAGCAGCGTATTAATTTCGGTTTCACTCGCAAGTTCGCAGGGCCTCAAGCGACCCAGCAACAGACGGTAATGCCGAACAATACGCCAGATTTCTTCAATCAGGCTGTCAACGATGTCGTTCTCGCCGACGAAGAAGCGGTCGCCAAGAAGCAGAAAACGAAAAAGATCGTTCTTCTTTCTGCGATTGCGCTCGGCGCGTTGGGTATTATCCTTATTGTAGTTCTTCTCGCCAAGCAGGCCGGTCGACCAAGCACCAATACGGTAAAAACCGCCTTTAATCGTTATGCGAACTATGTGCTTTATGGCGAAGAAAAAGATAGTGACATTGGCGGGCCGAGCAACGACGTCCGCTATACGATTATGGACAAATATATCAACGTGGACGATAACTACAACAAGCGCTTCAAGGAGCTCTTTGAAACCTTCTACGAGAAATATAATGCCGCTGCGGAAAGCGGGCTATACGAAAAAGGTGGCATGGACGGATACCGCGGCACGGTCCAAGACGTATATGCCAGCTTTTATCTTGAAAATGTACTAGGCGAACAGGAGATAATTAGGAAATTCATCGATTTTGGTACGAGCGGCATCACGAAAGATATCGACGAATCAGTTAACACGTACGGCTCTGGGCATAGCAATAACTATATTGACTACTGGGCAAAATCAAAAGAGACGTACTTGAATATGGTGGCTTATCTAGACGAGCACCATTGTCTTCCATTGGATTACAGAAATTATGGCGATATCGCGTGCGACATAAATATGGAATCCGATGAAGGCTACAATAACGCTCGCTCCCAATACGAAGAATATCTCGACAAAAAGCGAAGCGAAGCTATATTCGAGCGCCAGTCTATCTATAACCAGATGTTTAATATAAAGCAGGAGTTGTATGAGAAATAAAAAAATAATAGGACTAGTCGTTGGTTCGTTCGCTGCAGCTGCTGTGCTCATCGTCACTTTGACTACGGGGGGCGCCAGAGCTGATTCTGGGTATGATAGAAGTCTAATCACTACTAAAGCCATGCTTCAGGGCCTGCGTTTTGTTGTGGAATATGGCGACGCAGACGACAAAGACCCGAAATATTTTAATTCATTCTCGAATTTGAGCGCTTTTACTAATGCGTCCGCCCTTATTAATACGGGGAATATCTATGCCGGCAAGAAGATGACAGTCCCTCTTCCTGGCGTCGCCGGCGGCGATGGGCTGTACCATAACAACAAGACTGTTGTTGACGGAGTCCCGAGACTCATCATTAACGATCTTATCACTGGCAATAAGGAAATCGACAATGTGTTCAGCCGCACTCACAACCCAATCAGCGCGGCGCATGTTGAGTGGAGCGATAAATTCCTTACGGAAAAACTAGCGTACACGAAGACCGCGGGGGGCGTAAGTAAATCTTGCTTTAGGTTCAATGTAGATGTTACCTGGTCTGGGCTAACAAACGGCGTTTCTGCTGTTATTAATTCGGATTGGAGCAGGACGGAGACGCGCAATACGGCGCAGATTTGCGCTTCAGTCGATAAAAGCACCGGTTTCGTCAATAACCTAGAAATAATCGGTGCCAATTATGACAATGACTATTCAGCTAGATGGCGTGCCTACACGTACCACTGCGGATTCCTCCAAAAGTGCGAGTATTACGCCGGCGCTAGGATGGATAGTATGTGGTCATGGAATGTTATTGTCGGTATAGACCATGGCGATATCGAAGACCCGTTTGGGGATGTGAACATGCCTTTCTTCGATAACGACAAAGGGGATAATGTATTCAAGATCGATGAATCGTCTAAGTCGATCGAGGTCTCTAGGGGCATTCCTGTCTCGTATCAGAATAAAACGCTAGCCGATTTTAAGAATGACTTACTTAGCGCGATTAACAACGGCGCCGCAACAAGAACCGGAGCCACCGCTCCTCCGTCTGTTGGATCGAGGGTTAAGGCTAACGGCTATATTGTTTTTAGCGCTCCTTACAATTGCGCCTCAAAAGTCCACAATCTTCGATTAAATGGGACATATGTGGCTATTTGCTACCCAGGGACTTATCCGGAGGTGTTCGCTCAGCAGGTATCCACCAGTACCGCAACACTGGAGGAGACCCAAAAAGAAGTAGGGGACGGATCCTACGAGCCGCCGAAGAGTTCGGACAAATACAAAATTCTGGCCGCTCTTACTGGGTATACCGGCAGCTTTACGGATAGCGCTAAGGTCAAACAGTGGGCGGTAGAGCATGCATATCTGACGAAGAGTGAGCAGATATCCCTCTACATGGATTACCTCAATAACGCAAAGATGCTAAATGGCGTCGTCAAATGCGGCATTGATGGGGCAAACGGCGCATACGGTGACGCAATTAAATGGTTCGAGCCTGGCAAAACGACTCTGACGAAAGGCTGCTACGTTACGAACCAAACTGGCACCATGAAATTTAATAGTGTTGTGGATAATGGCGCGATAGAATATCCTTCCAATGCCTACAAGTTTGCGGGTTCATTCATTGGCGCAGGCACGATAGACCTTCAAGGACTTATGGAGTTCTTCAGAGATTTGCCAGACAATACTGTGCTAGATTTTCCGTCGGACTCTGCTAGCAATACTACGCCAACGCCAGGCGAGGGCAGCGAACCTGGAGATGGCGAACTTGGCGAAGCAGAGAAGGACTGCTATAACTCTGCTGGCAGCTCAAACTGGATCGCGTGTCCAATTATCGAGAACGGTACCTCCGCTTCGACGGTCATGTATAGCTTCATCGAAAACATGCTTCAGGTCAACACTAAATTATTTAGCACTGATGGCAAAGTAAACGGCACATTCGATGCATGGGGCAGCTTCCGCAATATCGCGAATATTGTGTTCATCATGATCTTTATAATTGTTATTATTTCTCAGGTAACCGGCGTCGGAATTGATAACTACGGCATCAAGAAAATACTTCCAAAACTTATTCTCGGCGCATTGCTCGTGAACATATCATTCTTCGTTTGCCAGGCGTCTGTCGACGTTGCCAACATTGCCGGTGGCGGGATTAAGAAAATGCTCGATGGCATTACGCACGATATGGTTGGCAGTCAAGAAATAAAGTTTGCCTTCGATCAGGCTAAGACCGTAAAGACGGCGACTGGCGTCGGCGCCGCCGCTCTACTCGTGGCAATTGTCGCAGCCGCTTGGCATTTCTCCGGCGGGTCCATCCTTGTCCCGATTCTTTTGGGTGTCATCGGCATCATCATCGGTATCATTTTCCTCCTCATTCTCCTTGCGGTTCGCCAAGGGTTGGCGGTTATCCTCGTCGTAATATCTCCGTTGGCATTCATTGCCTACATGCTGCCAAATACGAAGGGACTGTTTAGCAAGTGGATAAAAGTATTCTCGGCGACCCTTCTGGCTTACCCAATGTGTAGCTTGGTTGTCTATGGCGGACAGATGGTTTCTACTATCCTTCTTCTTGCTGCGAGCGACGGTGCGGTCACGAACTTCGCGCTCGCCCTTACTGCCGCCATCCTTTCTATCGCTCCAGTATTCTTTATTCCGTCACTCATCATGAAATCTATGAGCGGCATCTCGACCGTCGCTAATGGCCTCAAATCTCGCGCGACCAGTCTCGGCAAGGGCGCCTTTGATCGCAGTCACACGGCCGAAAACATGCGTAACGTCGCTGCTGCTAAGAAGGAACAAATGAATGTGCGCAGGGCGCAAAGTACCATCGATCGTCTCAAGGGACGTAATAACCTTAGTACTGGCGAAAGAGCACGTTTGCGCACGGCACAAAACGTCAAGGACTCGTATCTCAAAAAGAATGCCGACCTTTATGGCGGCATGACGAAGACTATGGGCAAGAAGGCCTTAGCGGATATGGGTAGAGATGCATTCAATGGCGGTTATGATGCAGAGAAATTCGACGCAGCCGTCGCCCAGCTATTCGCGACAGGGAACGACGACGAAGCCTTCGCCCTTATCGACGAAGTCTCTAGCAACACTGCGTTTATGGATAACCCGGAGCAACTCGAGAAGTTTAAGACCACCCTCGCAACTCGTGGTGGCACAATCGGGAAGGCTTACGCTAAGGTGCTCGGCAGCAATGACGATCATATGAGCTTCGCGACCGCAATGGGCAACGGCGCAATGGGCAAGGCCTTCTCGGGAATGGGAGCTAATGTATTGGCCGGAATGACGAAAGATGAAATGGGCTTCCTTGCTAGCAAAACGAAAGACGACAGTGGCAATGATGTCAATCGCTTCAATCTCTCCTCTATGTTTAATGCCGAGCAATTGGCCACCGCTGCGGCAACTCATACGTCAGGTAAGGCCGAAGAGAAGTTTAATGAGCTCCTCGGTGGCGTGAGTAACGCCGATAGGGACGGCGCGAGATCGAAGCTCTCTGCTGAGCAGTGGGCTAAGGTGAGTGCACTGACTCTCAACAGCCTATTCTCCGATGGCAACGGCAATGTTGACACCGCTGGACTTGACGCCTTTAATGACAAAATGGCGCAGAGCATCGTCAATAGTGGCGATGGCGAGCTGATGTCTACTATTAGCGGCGAGAAGCAAAAAGCCGCAATCCAGCAGATTAATGATGCAAAAGCTGCCGCCGCTGCTGCAAAAACCAAGGCAGAATTGCAAGCTCGCGACAGCCAGCAGCGCTTCCAGCAACGGGTCGCTAAAACGATGGAAGAGATCAAGGACAACACGGGCCGTCACGATAACTATAATGACCAAGCCTAACAAAATAACCGCCCACCGGGCGGTTATTTAAAACTCTAATTATTCTCCGCAGGCTCGAATTACGTTCTCGAAGAGCATTGCGACCGTGAGCGGTCCGACGCCGCCGATGCGCGGGGTGATCGTGAGATCGTCGCGAGATTCGCGGACTTCGTCGGAAATATCGCCGACGATGACGCCGTTCTCGCTGGCCGTGCCAGCGTCAACAACGACCGCACCTTGCTTGAGAAGGGAAGGCTGGATGAGGCTTGGCACGCCCGTCGCCGTTACAATCACGTCATAATCAATCAACTTAGATAAATCATCGCCGCGATGGAACATCGTCACGTCATAACCGCTATCCGACCACATTTTTAGCAGCGGCGCGCCAACGAGCTTCCCGCGCCCGACAATCGCGAGTTTGAGGGAAGGGAGCTCAACATTGTAGCCGGTAAGCAGCCAATGAATCGCCATTGCAGTTGCCGTATCGCGTTCACCGCGCAGGCCATCAACGTCTTTTGCATTTGGGATTAACTGTAAAATATCCTCGCTGCATTCAGTGAGCGGGAGCTGCACGATAATCCCGGAAACAGACGGGTCTTTAGCCGCAGCGGAAACTTCATCGGCAGCATTCTCGGCAGTAATCTTGCGCGTCTCGACATCGACCTTGATGTCTGCGCCGTATTGCTCCTTGAGAGCAATATATTTCAAAATCACCGGATTATCATTATCGTAAAAAATCACGAGCTTAGGGAAGCGCTTAATCGCGCGAAGATGCCTGACTTGGTGCGCCTGGCGCTCCTTGATGTAGCCGGCGAGCTCGCGGCCATTTAATTCTTTCATTCGCCGAGCTCCATTGGCTCCTGCTCAAGCGTATAGCCAAACTTCTCGCGCACGATGCGGACGATTTCTTCGCGTGCCGCGGCGAGATCTGCGTAATCGCGAGCAGATTCATTAATGAGGACTAGGGAAGCCTTGTCGGAAACGCGCATGCCATGGAAAACTTGGCCCTTGAGGCCTGCATGTTCGATGAGCCAGCCGGACGGGATCTTGCCGCCGTCCCATACTGGGATGCCGCGCGCTTTCGCTGCTTCAATTTCTTCGTCGGAAGTGAGATAAACATTCTTAAAGAAGCTACCGCTACTAGCAATCATTGCTGGGTCCGGCAACTTTGCTGCGCGGATTTCGCAAACGGCATGGCGAATCATTTCTGGTGTGTATTCGGTAACGCCGTGTTCGTCGAGCCAAGCCTGTAGGGAATTATAGAATGGCGGTTCCATCTTGTCGCGGTTGAGCCGCACGACGACTTTTGTGATGAAGTATCTGCCGACCTTATCGCCGCTATTGAAAATACTATGGCGATAGCTGAGGTCCATATCGTAAACCGGAATATCTACGAACTCTTCGAGTAGCTGATCATAGGCGCGCACGAGCACCAAGCTCTGCGCGATATCCTGGCCATAGGCACCAACATTCTGTACTGGCGCTGCACCGACCGTGCCTGGGATTGCGCTGAGCGCTTCCATGCCGTGCCAACCACGGGCGACCGAATAGGCCACAAAATCGTCAAGCAATTCGCCGCTGTTCGCAAATAACTCAATCGTTCCATCGCGTTCTTCGTCGTATACGCCCATCCCCATGATTTTATTGACAAGAATCACGCCATCAAATCCGCCGTCGCGCCCAATGATGTTGCTGCCAGAACCCAGCACGTAAACTGGCAATTCTTTGTCGTCAGCAAAAGCATAGGCCGGCTCGACTTCATCCTCGTTCGTGATCTCAATCACGTAGCGAGCGTTGCCGCCAAGGCGCATAGTCGTTAATTCAGAAATTGGAACGTTTTCGCGAATATTCATATCTGTATTTTATCATAAAAAGGGGTCTAGAATGGTACACCCGGCGGGAGTCGAACCCACGACACCTGGTACCGGAAACCAGTGCTCTATCCACTGAGCTACGGGTGCGCCTAGAACTAATTATAACAGATAGAGCAGGGTATAAACAAATATTTCACAACAAACCGGCAAAAAGTCAAGCAAAGGGAAGTGGTATAATATTTTCATGCACCCGTAGCTCAGTGGATTAGAGCGCCTGTCTTCGGAACAGGAAGTCGTGAGTTCGAATCTCTCCGGGTGTACCAGGAACTATATATGGAAAACATTCTCGAAGTAAAAAACCTCACCAAAACTTACGGCCGCGGCGATAGCCTCGTGAGGGCCGTAGATAACGTCAGTTTAACTATCAAAGAAGGCGAATTTGTTGCCATTATCGGCGCGAGTGGCTCGGGGAAGTCGACTCTCCTTCATCTCATCGGCGGCGTCGATCGTCCGGACGAAAAGAAGAAGTCTGAGATTATTATCGACGGCACCGACATTACGAAGCTAAACGACAATAAGCTTGCCCTCTTCCGCCGCGATCATATCGGCATCATTTATCAGTTCTATAACCTCATTCCTGTTCTGACCGTAAAAGAGAATATTACCCTGCCGGCCGATCTCGCAAAGAGGGATGTCGACGAGAACTATTTGAAAGATCTCATTAAGAATCTCGGTCTCACTGACCGCGAAAACCATCTTCCGAACCAGCTTTCTGGTGGCCAGCAGCAGCGCACTGCTATCGGCCGCGCACTTTATGGCCGTCCAGACCTCATTCTCGCGGACGAACCGACGGGGAACTTGGATTCGAAAGCCGGCCAAGAAATTGTGAAGCTTCTAAAGCTCGCCAATGAAAAGTATCATCAGACAATTATTCTCGTCACGCACGATCTCGAAATCGCCAAGCAGGCCAGCCGCATTATTACGGTAGCTGACGGCAAGATTGTTTCTGATAAGGGAACTCGCAATGCGCGTTCTAAGTAGGCTAACGCTCCAGAATATTCGCAGCAATTTGAAGCGCAGCATCGTCACGATGTTGGGCGTTGCCCTTTCCTCTGCCCTGATTTTTACTATCATCGCTATTCCAATTAGCTACTTCGAAAGCATGAAGAGCTACGAATGCGCCGAATATGGCGACTTTCACGAATCGTTCGATCCGGTTCCTGGCGATAAGGTTCATATCGTAGAAGAAGCCGTCGGCGTCGAGAGCGTGTACTATGCCGAGGAAATTACATTCACGCCGGCGACGGTATATTTGGAGGGCAGCGACCAGCCGATTCCGGCCAAGCTCTATACGCGTCTCGATTCCCTGAGCGACGAGCAGCGAACTGCCGACCATTCGTTTATTGTCTTCGTGCGCTACACGAAACCGAAGCGCAATATTCGTTTTGGCAAAGACATCATGTACGCTTTCGAGGATGAAGGCATGGAAGGCATCACTAACCGCAAACACACTGCGCTTCTGCGTTATGATGGCGACGTAGACTATAACACTACGACTATCATTACTTGTCTCGGCGCGCTCATCGTCGGCGTTGTTGCGATCGCGAGTATTTTCACGATTCGTAACTCGTTCAACATCTCGACTACGGAGCGCATCCATGAATTTGGCATGCTCAGTTCCCTCGGCGCAACGCCGCGCCAGATTCGTCGCTCGGTTATTCTTGAGGCATTGTATATCGGTGCGATTGCGATTCCGGTTGGCATCGTCCTCGGTATCGTGGCGACATTATTATTGCTGCTAGCATCGAATTCCCTACTAGGTCTCGAAGACATCGTCATGCGCTTTGCTTCGCCATGGTGGCTCTATGCGGGCGTCGTGCTACTTGGAATTATCATCGTCTGGCTCGCTAGTGCCTCCGCTGCAATTCGCGCCAGCCGCCTCTCCCCTATTGAGGCCATCCGCAGTACGCAGGATATCAAAATCAAATCAAAGAAGCTGAAGACTAGCCGTTTCTTGTCGAACTACTTTGGTATCGGTGGTGTCATTGCGAGTAAAAACTTGAAGCGCAGTCGTCAGAAGTATCGCACAACGGTGATTTCGATTGTCGTGAGCGTCGCGGTTTTTGTTGGTCTGTCGAGCTTCGTCATTGATGGCCAACGTATCGTGAAGGCATTCTTGCCGGACTTTGGCGCAAATTACATCGTCAGTGGTGGTAGCGTCGAAGAATACAAAGAACTCGCAGAGAAATTCCATCTCGATGATTATGTCATTCAGCGCAGTGTCCGCACATCCGGCTCAACTCTCGCCATTACCCTCTCGGACAATTACTTTGAAAAATATGCCCGCTCGGTCGGAATTTATGGTGATTACGAGCATGCCGTGATTTTGAATAGCTACGTCACGATTACGCATAGTAATGGCGCACAGACCGTTAAGAATGTCCTCGACTATAACGCGGGCGATAA
>JAEEGL013100958.1_pt1 | contig 35779 bp, 28 predicted proteins | sample 9134231 | NCBI WGS metagenome assembly JAEEGL01 (sample SAMN16246548, study PRJNA631951) | gut metagenome | biome: gut microbiome; feature: rumen; material: fiber-attached | host: Bos | place: Iran: Karaj | collected 2018-10
GAACTCGCCCTCGTGGATCTCAAAGCTCACGCCACGCAGCGCCTTCACCGTCTCGTTGCCGACCTGGAAGTGGCGTCGCACGTTGTCGAGTTTGATGACGACTTTGGACCCACCCCCTTGCCCCTCCCTTTTAGGGAGGGGAGTAGAATCCTTGGTCGGCTTATTATTATCTTGGTTCATTTCAGACAGTTAAAAGATTATTCTTGAAGGTGACCGCTCCCTCCCTAAAGGGAGGGCGGGGGGTGGGTCTATTATTTCTTTTGTGTGGCGTTGGCACCGCCTTGGCGCTGCTGGTTGTTTCTGTTGCGCGGTCCCGGCATGAAGGGATTGCTCTTCTGCTGCGAAGCGTCCATCGTGGGCAGCTCCTCGAACACCATTTCCTCGAGCACCTCCGTGCCGGCGTTGACGCCACCAGTGATCTCGGTCAGCGTGCCGTTGGAGACGCCGAGTTCTACGGGCAGGGCTTTGAAGGTCTTGCCCTCGCGTATCCACAGCTTAGTTCTGGCCTCGCAGGGCTCGATGGTCTCGTCTTCTGCAATCAACGCCTCGTTGGGTGCAAAGCGCAGGGCCTTGGCCGATACCGTGAGCACGTCGTTCTTCTCCAAAGTATAGATGGTGACGTTGGCGGTCAAGCCGGGTTTTAGCTTGAGGTCGGCGTTGGGCGCGCTGATGACCACTTCGTACGTGACGACGTTGCTCTCCGTCGTAGCCTGCTGGCGCACTTGCGTCACCTGGCCTTGGAAGATGTCGTTGGGGAAGGCATCGACGGTGAACGTCACGCGCTGGCCGTCCTTCACCTCGCCTATGTCGGCCTCGTCGATGTCAGCAATGACGCGCATGTTCGTCAGGTCCTGGGCGATGGTGAAGAGGGTGGGGGTGGAGAAGGAGGCCGCCACGGTCTGGCCTTCCTCGACAGCCTTCGACAGCACCACGCCGTTGCTGGGCGACGTGATGGTGGCGTAGCCCAGGTTCGTCTCGGCGCGCTTCACGTTCTGACGTGCTGTGGTCACCTGCTGCTGAGCCTGGACATACGAGAGGCGTGCCTGCTCGAAGTCGTTGGCCGAGATCAAGCCTTTGTCGTACAGCGTCTTCTGGCGCTCGAAGTTAGCCTTCTGATAGGCCAGTGAGCTCTGGACGCTGGTGAGGTTGGCGCGCTGCGAGGCCAGTTCGCTCGTGAGGTTCGTCTTATCGAGTTCGGCGATGACCTGTCCCGCCTTGACCTCGGAGTTGTAGTCCACGTAGATCTTGGAAACGATGCCGCTGACCTGCGTACCCACTTCGACGCTCGTGACAGGTTCGATGGTGCCCGTTGCCGTCACCGTGGTCGAGATATTTCCTTTCTCAACCGTTGTCGTCTCGTATTCTATCTTGGGCTTCTTGGAGCAACCTAGCAATAATAGGATGGTCAACCCAAAGATAGACCCACCCCATGCCATCCCTGCAAGGGAGGGAACAGAATGTTTTTTGAAATGGAATGTATTCATAAATACTTTATTATGTAATTCTTTACTCTATTCTTGTTGGTAACCTCTCCCTCCCTCACAGGGAGGGTTGGGGTGGGTCTATAGACCCAGCTCTCCACCTTCGTAGAAGCGCAGGAGTTGCGTGTTGAGGATGGTGGTGTATTTACTTTGCAGTTTGTTCTGTTGTGCTTGCAGCAAATTGTCGCGAGCCTGCAGCAGATCGACGATGTTCTTCAGTCCGGCCTTGAACTGCTCGTTGATCAGCTCGTAGTTGGTCTCCTGACTCTTAACGGCTGCGCTGGCGCTGATGAATCGCTGCTGAGCGCTCGTGGCCTGCAGCCACAGGTTCTCGATGTTTGAGCCGAGCCTCGTCTGCTTGTCCAGAAGGTCGAGGGCGGCGTTGGTCTGGTTGATCTTGGCGCGCTCGACGTTGGTCCTATTGCGACGGTTGTCGAAGATAGGCACGCTGACGCCGAGGCCGATGCTTCCGTTCAGGTTGCGTTTCAGCTGTTCGCCATAGCTGTCGTCGGCTGCGCTGTAGTGGCTGTCGCCGATGCCTGCGTTGACACTGATGCTGGGCAGATAGCCGCGCTTGGCGATGTCCAGCTGCACGGAGGCGGCGTCGGTCTGCAACTGTGCGGCGCGTATCTCAGGACGTGTGGCCAGGGCCTGGTTGTACACGTCTGTCTTATTGGGGATGGGTTGCAGGGCCTGCTCGTCGGCCATCTCGGCGGTGCTGATGTCGAAGGCTTCGTTGATGTCCAGCTGCAGCAAAGCCTTGAGCTGGCGCTTGTAGCCGTCGATCTGCGTCTGGGCATTGACCACGTCGTACTGTGTCTGAGCCACTTGCGACTCCAGCTGTGCCACGTCGGCCTTGGCCAGGTCACCCACCTTGTAGCGCTCCTGTCCGCGTTCCAACTGCTGCTGGGCGGTAGCGGCCAGCTGTTCGTTGACGCGCTTGGCCTCGATGGTGTAGAGCACTTGCACGTAGAGCTGGGCGATCTGCTCCTGAATGCTCTTCAGCGTCTGCTCCGTCTGCACGGCGGCGAGTTCGGTCTGCACCTCCTGTGCCTTGATGGTCTTGCGATTGATGCCTCCGTTCCACACGGTCCAGTTGGCGTTCAGACCGTAGCTTCCGTTCTCCGTCACCTTGTTGTTCGTCGAGGTTGCCATGCCGTTCTGCACGATGACGGTGGCTTCCTGGAAGGGACGGTAGCCCACGCTCTGGCTCATCGAAGCCGAGAGGGTGGGGAAGAGGGCGGCCTTCGCCTGTTTCAGCTGTTCGGCAGCATCCTGCTCCGAGAGGCGATTCTTCTGAACGGTGATATTCTTCTCGGCTGCATAGTCGAGACAACGCTGCAGCGTCCAGGTTTCCTGGGCCCATAAGCCCGTGGCTGACATGACACATGCAGCAGCAATCAATAGTCTTTTCTTTATCATAATGTGCGTGTTAGTGATGCGTAATTATATATATAAGGTATGCCTTTGCCGGCTTTTACCGGGCAAAAGTACTCCTTTTTTACGAATTACGACACATGAAGGGGCAAGAAAGTTTAATGTTTAAAAGAGTTTAACGCATTTTGTACCCCCTTACATTAATGGAGAATGTATAATGTATAATGTATATAATGTATAATGGACAATGTATAATGGACAATGTATAATGGACAATGTATAATGGACAATTCTTCATTCTTCATTCACGAAGTAATGACATTCCTCAGTTCTTCATAGTCCTTCACCACACCGTATGTAACGCTTGAGCTGGAGATGGTCTCGAAGTGGCGCTTGGCACATTCTATCTTCACGCGCTCCGTCTCGCGATAGTCCGTCATCTCATCGCTGCGGTAGCCCTTGGTCTCTGCCACGAAGTAGATGTGCTTGATGTCTGTGCCTTCTTTGAAGACGATGGCCCAGTCGGGGTTGTAATGCCCCACGGGCGTATTGATGTAGAATCCTCCTGGCAGCTTCGTATATACTGCCACCTCGTTCTGCATAATATAGGCGGTTGAGAGCTGCGTTATAGTAACCTTCACCTGCAAGCAATGCAGCTTCCTTCATAGTCTCGTAAGCCCTATCTATCCTGTATTGGATTAATGCTACACGGCTCTGATCATCTAGAGTGTATTAGTGTATTTTTGGACAATACACTCAAGAATACACACAAAATACACTAAATTTTCCGATGTTATAATGATGAAATACAATGTATTAAGCATAAAAGAGTGTAAAAGTGTATAAATTTTCATCATATCTTCGTATGTATGTAGAATGAAGCGTGATAAGTTAGCATGTACGACGGGTGCAGCCAACATGAATGACGGATGCAGCCAACATGAACGACGAGTGCTGCCATAACGAAAAGCCGTCGGCGCCGGAACGTCTTAACGTCGCAGCTTGAACGTTCAATGGTGTAGGTTGTTCGGTCGCGAGCGAACAACCTACACCGTTAGAAGCTTATTCATGGCTTCCGATAGCCTATCCTGCCAACCAATTTTCATGATAGGCTATACAACTGCATGTTAAACGGCATAGCACTGTTCCCGCTCGTGACAGCAAACATACAAATCTATTCAAACCCTCATAGAAAATGCTTTTTTCCATCGATTTTATTTGCTAATGAATATTTTTGTTCTTCTCACCGCCTTCATCATTGTTTCAACGCTGCCAGATGGCACGAAATGGGTTGGAGACAGCAAAAGAATGAAAAGATTTGCTGAATATTAGCGAATTGTCGAAAAAAAGTTGTACCTTTGCGCCCGCAAAAATGATGAGGGAGTCATCGTAGAGCGGTAAATAGCTCGTTGTGCAAATGGTAAATCGCCAATCATATAAGCGGTAAGTCGCAATTATTAAATCCTAATAGATATCAATGATCACAGTCTCCAACCTCGCCATTCAGTTTGGCAAACGCGTTCTGTATAAGGACGTTAACATGAAGTTCACCAATGGTAATATCTACGGCGTCATCGGCGCCAACGGTGCTGGCAAGTCCACGCTGCTGAAAGCGATTAGCGGCGAACTGGAACCCAATAAGGGCACTATCGAGATGGGACCCGGGGAGCGCCTGAGCGTGCTGTCGCAGGACCACTTCCAATACGACGACCAGACCGTTCTGGACACGGTCATGATGGGCCACACCGTGCTGTGGGATATCATGCACGAGCGTGATGCTTTGTATATGAAGGAGGACTTCTCGGATGCCGACGGTATTCGCGTGGCCGAGTTGGAGGAGAAGTTTGCCGAGATGGGCGGCTACACGGCCGAGAGTGATGCCGGCGCGCTGCTCAGCGGCTTGGGTATCAAGGAGAAGAAGCACCAGATGCTGATGCGCGACCTCTCGGGTAAGGAGAAGGTACGCGTGATGCTGGCCAAGGCTTTGTTCGGCGAACCCGACAACCTGTTGCTCGACGAGCCAACCAACGACCTCGACCTCGACACGGTGCAATGGTTGGAGCAGTATCTGTCGGAGTTCGAGCACACGGTGCTGGTTGTCAGCCACGACCGCCACTTCCTCGACGCCGTTTGCACGCACACCGTAGATATCGACTTCGGCAAGGTGACGATGTTTGCCGGTAACTACTCGTTCTGGTACGAGAGCTCGCAACTGGCGCTGCGCCAGGCGCAGAACCAGAAGGCGAAGGCCGAAGAGAAGCGCAAGGAGCTGGAGGAATTCATCCGTCGTTTCTCGGCGAATGTGGCCAAGTCGAAGCAGACCACGTCGCGCAAAAAGATGTTGGAGAAGCTCAACGTGGACGAGATCCAGCCTTCGACGCGCAAATACCCCGGCATCATCTTCACCATGGACCGCGAGCCGGGCAACCAGATCCTCGAGGTGGAAGGTCTGAAGGCTACGGCCGAGGACGGCACGGTGCTCTTCGACAACGTATCCTTTAATATAGAAAAAGGTCAGAAGACGGTGTTCCTCAGCCACGACCCGCGTGCCATGACCGCTCTCTTCGAGATCATCAACGGCAATCGCGAGGCAGACGCCGGCACCTACAAATGGGGCCTGACGATCACCACGGCCTACCTGCCTTTGGACAATACCGAGTTCTTCAAGAGCGACAAGAACCTGGTCGATTGGCTGATGCAGTACGGCGAGGGCAACGAGGTGTTCATGAAGGGCTACCTCGGACGTATGCTCTTCTCGGGCGAAGAGGTGCTGAAGAAGGTCAACGTGCTGTCGGGTGGCGAACGTATGCGTTGCATGATAGCCCGTATGCAGCTGAAGAATGCCAACTGCCTCATCCTCGACACGCCGACCAACCACCTCGACCTCGAGAGCATCCAGGCCTTCAACAACAACCTGAAGCTCTTCAAGGGTAACATCATCTTTGCCTCGCACGACCATGAGTTCATCCAGACCGTGGCCAACCGCATCATCGAGCTCACGCCCAACGGAACCATCGACAAGCTGATGGAGTACGACGACTATATCTCCGACGACCGCATCAAGGAACTGAAAGCTAAGATGTACGGGGAAGGGGAGAGTTGAAAGATGAGATTTGGCACGTTGTTTGCTGGAAGAAAGGCAAACCAAAAACGTAAAACTATGTCAGAAGAATTAAAAGATAAGGAAGAAATCCTGAAGGACACAGAAGATCAGGAAACTCCGGAAAACCCGGAAACTCAGGAAAACCCGAATAGTTCGGAAACTCCCGAACCTGCCGCCGAGCCTACGCCCGAGGAGCTGCTCGCCTTGGCTAAGGCCGAGATTGAGGAGCTGAAGACGCAGGCGCTGTACAAACAGGCCGAGTTCGAGAACTACCGTAAGCGTACGATCAAGGAAAAGGCGGATTTGATTCTAAACGGCTCTAAGTCAGCCGTTACGGCACTGCTGCCCATCGTCGATGACTTGGAACGTGCCCTGCCTTCGATGAAGAAGGCCGAGGACGTGGCTGCCGTGGCCGAGGGCGTGGAACTGATCTATCAGAAGTTCCTCAAAGCGCTCGAAGGCCTGGGCGTCAAGCAGATTGACACCGAAGGCAAGGACTTCGACGTGGATCTCCACGAAGCTGTGGCTCAGGTGCCGGGCGTGCCTGACGAACAGAAAGGACGCGTCATCGACTGCGTCGAAAAGGGCTATACCCTCAACGACCATGTCATCCGTCATGCCAAAGTGGCAGTGGGAATGTAAGGAAAGGAGGTAATTATGGCAGACCAGAAACGAGATTACTATGAGGTCCTTGGCGTCGCGAAGAATGCTACCGAGCAGGAGATCAAGGCGGCGTACAAGAAGATGGCCATCAAATATCACCCCGACCGTCAGGGCGACAAGTCGGAGGCTGAGAAGAAGGAAGCCGAAGCCAAGTTCAAGGAGGCGGCCGAGGCCTACGACGTGCTCCACGACCCGCAAAAGCGTCAGCGTTACGACCAGTTCGGCTTTGCCGGTGTGGGCGGTGCAGCAGGCGGCGGCTACCAGAACATGTCGATGGACGACATCTTCTCGCAGTTCGGCGACATCTTCTCCGATCTGTTCGGAGGAGGTGGCTCGTTCGGAGGTTTCAATCCCTTCGGCGGCGGCTTCGGCGGCGGACGCGGACAGCGAAAGCCGATGCACAAAGGCGGCGACCTGCGTTTGAAGGTGCGCCTCACACTCAAGGAATGTGCCACGGGCGTGACCAAGAAGTTCAAAGTGAAGAAAAAGGTCACCTGCAACCATTGTCACGGCAGCGGTACGGAGAACGGCAGCGGCGACACGATGACGTGTCAGACCTGCCACGGCACAGGTTATGTGCTGCGCTCCCAGCGCTCGATGTTCGGCATGATGCAGACGCAGAGCGTATGTCCCGACTGTCAGGGCGAAGGCGAGATCATCAAGAACAAATGTCATCTCTGCGGAGGCACGGGAGTCGTGACCGGCGAAGAAGTCGTCGAGGTGAAGATCCCTGCCGGCGTGCAGGACGGCATGGTGCTCAATGTGTCCGGCAAGGGCGACGCCGCCGTCCGCAACGGTGTGCCTGGCGACATACAGGTGTTCATCGAGGTGGAGCAGGACAAGGACTTCGTGCGTCAGGACAACGACATCATCTACAACCTGCTCATCGACGTGCCTACGGCCATCCTCGGCGGCAGCGTCGAAGTGCCTACGCTCGACGGCAAGGTGAAGCTGAAGATTGATCCCGGCACGCAGCCCGGCAAGGTGCTGCGGCTCCGCGGCAAGGGATTGCCCGCGCTGCAAGGCTACGGCTACGGCAACGGCGACGAGATTGTGAACATCTCGGTCTATATCCCCGAATCGCTGCACCGCGACGAGAAGGAGGCCATCGAGAAGTTCCGCCAGAGCGACAGCTTCCAGCCCAGCTCGACCACGAAGTCGAATATCTTCAACAAGTTCAAGCAGATGTTTGACTGATGAACTACGCAGAAACCGTTGATTATCTCTATCACGCAGCCCCGATGTTTTCGAACATAGGGGCTGGAGCGTATAAGGAGGGGCTCTCGACGACGATGGCCCTTGACATTCATTTCAGCCATCCCCACCAGAAGTTTCGCACCATTCACGTGGCCGGCACCAACGGCAAGGGCTCTGTGTCCTCGACCCTGGCTGCCATCCTGCAGTCGGCAGGGCTGAGGGTAGGACTCTACACCTCGCCCCATCTCGTCGATTTCCGAGAGCGCATCCGTGTGAACGGCGAGATGATCAGCGAGGATAGGGTAGTGCGCTTTGTGGAGCAGGAACGTGCGTTCTTCGAGCCATTGTCGCCCTCGTTCTTCGAGCTGACTACGGCCTTGGCATTCAAGTATTTCAAAGAGGAACAGGTCGATGTCGCCGTCGTGGAGGTGGGCTTGGGCGGTCGTCTGGACTGCACCAATATCATCCGCCCTGACCTGGCCGTCATCACCAACATCTCCTTCGACCACCAGCAGTTCCTTGGCGACACGCTTCCGCTGATAGCCGGCGAGAAGGCTGGTATCATCAAGACGGGTGTGCCCGTCGTGGTCGGCGAGACCAATGGCCATCCCGATGTGCGCGAGGTGTTTGCCGCCCGAGCCAAGGCCAAGGGCTGCATCATCCGTTTTGCCGACGAAGAGCAGTTCCCGCAGGTCGAATGTCAGCTCAATGGCGACTATCAACAGGCTAATATGCAGACCGTGCAATGCGCTGTCGATGAACTCCGTAAGCAGCGTTCCTATCGCGGCCTGCTGACCGATGAGGTCGTAGCCCATGGACTCCTTCACGTCATGGAACTCACGGGTTTGCAAGGCCGCTGGCAGCAGCTACGCGAGTGTCCCACGTTGGTTTGCGATGCCGGACATAACGCTGCAGGCATCAGCTATGTCGTCCGTCAGCTCTCGGAGCAGCCCAACAGTCACCTGCGTATCGTCTTCGGCATGGTCAACGACAAGGACTATCAGTTTGCCGTCTCGGCCCTCGAGGCGTTGAAGGATCGTGCCACTTATTATTTCACGCAGCCTTCCTGCCATCGCGCCCTGCCTGCTGATTCCCTTGCTGCTCCTTTCATCGGCAAAGGGATTCCCGTCCGCACCTTCCCCACCGTTCAGGCAGCCGTGTCGGCAGCCCTGTCCGATGCATCCCCCTCCGACTTCATCTTCGTCGGCGGTTCGTGTTATGTTGTAGCCGACCTGCTAACGGATTGGGACACGATCAATCACCTATTGCGTACAAAATAAAACAATGATATATCAGTTGGCACGGAAGATGTTTTAAAAGACAACGTTTAATTCATTAATTAGTTGTAGAAAATGAGTAAGAAAGTATTATTGGGAGTTGTCGTGGCTTTGCTGTTTTGCCTTGGCGCGACGGCTCAGGAGACTTATCGATTCGCAGAGCGTGATACCTGTGCGCTCTACCTCGACATCTTCCGTCCCGATTCCAGCGCTCAAACCACCTTCAAGGGCGTAGCCAAACCCGCCATCATGTTTGTTTTCGGCGGCGGCTTCGTCTCGGGCAAGCGCAGCGATGCCGGGATTCGTCCATGGTTCCGCCATCTCAATGCCAACGGCTACACCGTCATTGCCATCGACTATCGTCTGGGCATGAAGGGCTACCGGATGGGCAAAGGTCTGCGTGGTGCCGTGAAGGCGCTCGACCGCTTCATGCTGTCGCAGCAGATGGGTGTCGAGGATGTCTTCTCCGCCGTCTCTTTTCTTGCAACACATCCCGAGCTGAACGTACCAGCCGACAATATAGTCCTCTCCGGCAGTTCCGCGGGAGCCATCATCTCGCTGGCCTGTGCTAACGCCATCGCTAACGGCGAGACCGAGGGCCTGCCCGAAGGATTTGCGTTCAAGGGCGTCATGAGCTTCTCGGGCGCCATCATCAGCAAAACGGGCGCTCCTAAGTTCGAGCAAGCGCCGTGCCCGATCCTTTTCTTCCACGGCACCGCCGACAAGATCGTGGCGTACAACCACTTCGGCCTTCCTCGTCGTGGCATTTGGGGCAGCGACTATATCGCCAAGCGTCTGAAGAAACAGGGTTGCAACTACAGCATCTGGCGCTTCGACGGACTAGGTCACGACGTGGCGGCGTATATGGGTTTCATGTGGGATGTGGAAAAGGTCTTTCTCGAAAAGAATGTCATGCAGGGCATCCGCTGCGAGGTAGATGCAATGGTGAACGACCCGTCGCTTCCCACCTGGCAGTCGTGGGGCAAGACAAAGACCGCCGACTTGTACCAGTAAAAAACAGTTGCCACAGCAGTCGTTTATAAAACAACGAATTATACTAATTTTACGAATTCTTTCTTGTCCTATGGTTCTTTCTTCACAACCACGACGCAAGCTTAAATTCGTTTAATTTGTATAATTCGTTGTTTAAAAAGAAGAAATGTGGCAATTGCAATAATGATATTGAGCGGTTGTCTAACCGATGATCCATTTGCTGCCGGGAATGAGGGATAGGAGCTTGGTGGTGATCCAGCAGCAGAGGAAGGAGAGAATGGCGATAACGGGAATCGCTGCCCAAACCGGGATGAGGGGATTGGCTGCGTCGCCGCCGATGATGGCGTTGCTGATGGGGGCCAGGAAGAGCAGGTGCATCAGGTACATGCCGAAAGTGAGCTTCGCTGTCGTGGTAATCCATTGGGGTGCCTGCTTCTGTTCAATACACGTGAAGAGCAGGAAAGCGCCGAAGGTGGCGAGGACGACGTTGGGCGTGCAGAACTCCCAACTCCATTCCAGCAGCGGCGTCTCGATGAGCTGACCGGGCGTGCCGCGGTACCAGAACGACCAGGCGGTGAAAGCGGCACCGATGACGAAGCAGATGGAGCCCATGCGGAGACGTTTAGCGCGCGACCAGTCGAGATGCTTGTGGATGTAATGGGCAAGCACGAGGTAGCCCAGATAACCCGAACAATACCATAGCATGTCGTAGCGGTTCCAGAAGCAGGCGCCCCACAACTCGGGCATCACCAAACGCTGGAGCCATGGGATGAGCGTCGAGAAGGCGAAGATGCCGAGGAAGATGCGTTCGTCGCGGGCCGAGGCACGCTCCAACCAGGGGGAGATGACGGGAATGATGAGGTAGAGGCTGATGAGTGGATACATGAACCACAGGTGGCCTGCCATCGACGGGAAGTTGAAGGGAAGATGGCGAAGGTCGTTCATCGACTGTTCCCAAGTCATCGCACCCCAGGCGAGGGGCAGGAAGGTGTAGATGAGCATGAAGATGATCATCGGCGGAAGGATGCGCAGGAAACGATGGCGATAGAAACCGCTCATGCTCTGGTCTGGACGCAGGGGAACAAGAAGAAACGAAGATACTACTATAAATAAAGGTACGCACGTGCGCGCGAGGCCACCATCGTAGAAGGCCACCCAGAAACGGTTGGATTCGTTGGCCAGCATAGATACGTTGCCGGCTAAGCCGGAGGCGTCAGCGCCATAGAAATTCTCGCTGGCGTGGACGAGCATCACGAGGAAGCAAGCTACGACACGGATGTAGTCGATGAAGACAATTCGCTCTTTGGACATAACTGTCGAGGGGCTTTGAGGTTTAATCCTTGTCGCGTCCTTCGATTTTGCTCATCTTCTCGTTGGCGAGGTCGAAGGCGTACCACACTTTCTTGGGCTTTAACACCTTGAGGAACTCGGGATAGTACTTTTTCTTAGCTGCCAGTTCCTTGGTCTCGGATTCGAGCTTGGCCTCGAAGAGCTGCTTGGCCTGAGAGTCGGTGAGGGTGCCGGCTTTCTCGGCGGCCTTGTATTTGTCCTTGACGTCGTCGTAAATGTCGCCCGCAGCCTTGCGTTCGTTGAGGTAAGCCTTGAGGATGGGTCCGAAGGCTGCTTCCGTCTTCTTGTCGAGGCGGAGGTTCTTGATGGTGTAGTCGTAACGCTTCTCGGTCTTGGACTGAGCAGCTGCGGAGATGGCTACGCCGAACAACAGGGCGGCAGTCATCAAGGTGAGAATCACTTTCTTCATTTGTGCTTATTGTTAGGATGTGTAAATGATTTCTTGTTTTTGACAGCAGAGGTGCCGTTTGGTTTAACGCCGAAGAGCTTAGTGAGTAGATCCATGCGTCCGATGCGCCGTAGTTCCTCCTCGATGCGATGGCGCTCCTCGGGCTTGTACCAGAAGAAGAACATGCGTTGGGCTTGCTTCTCCGAGGGAGTGCGTGCGACGAAGACGGGTTGCAGCGTGTCGGGGTCGTAGCCTGTGGCCCACATGGTGGTGGCTGTGGTCATGGGGGTCGGCGTGAAGTCCTGCACTTGTTCGAGATGGAAGTCAAGCTGCTTGGTCTCGACGGCCAGCTCGGCCATATCCTCGGCATGGCAACCCGGGTGGGAGCTGATGAAATAGGGGATGATCTGCTGGCGCAGGCCGCACTCGCGATTGATCTGGTCGAAGCGGCGTTTGAACGCATGGAACAGACGGAACGACGGTTTGCGCATGAGCTGCAGCACGCGGTCGGAGGTGTGCTCAGGGGCTACCTTCAAGCGTCCGCTGACATGACGGGTGATGAGTTCGCGGGTGTAGTCGGCAGCAGCACGGTTGAGGTCATCGTCCTTCCAGTCGTGGAGCAGGAGGTCGTAGCGCACGCCGCTTCCGATGAAACTCCGTTTGATGTACGGCAGGGCATCCACGGCACGATAGATGTCGAGCAGGGGGCGGTGGTCGCCGTTGAGGTTGGGGCACACCTGCGGGAAGATGCACGAGGGGCGATGGCAATGGGCACAGGCCTTGAGGTTCTTGCCCTGCATCTGGTACATATTAGCCGAAGGGCCGCCGAGGTCGGATAGATTGCCGCGGAAGCCGGGCAGCTGGGCGATGGCTTCTACCTCGCGAAGGATGCTCGCCTTGGAACGGCTCATGATGTGTTTGCCCTGATGAGCCGAGATGGTGCAGAAGGCACAGCCGCCGAAGCAACCGCGATGCAGGCACACCGAAAAACGGATCATGTCGTAGGCCGGGATGCGTTTGCCTTCGTAGCGAGGGTGGGGCAGCCGTGTGTAGGGCAGGTCGAAGGAGTGGTCGAGTTGCTCGGTGGTCAGAGGCGGGTAAGGGGGATTGACGACGACCCATCGGCGACCCGTCTGCTGGATGAGGCGGTGGGCATCGTCGCTATTGCTTTGCTTCTCGATTTGGTGGAAGTTCTCGGCGTGATGACGCGGCTCACTGAGGCAGTCCTCATAGCTGTGAAGGACGATGTCGTCGGCTGTGATGCCGCTCGGGATGTCCTTCTCGTTGTCGTAGATGACGACGGACTGCTTCAAGGAAACGAGAGCCTCGCGCAGGGCCGTTGCGGTGAGCATGGCGTTGCCTTCGTCGTCGTAGGCGAGGGCAGGGTGGTAGCTCTCGATGAGCTCGAGGCTGCGGCGGGTGAGCTCCAACGTCGGTTGTTCGCCCATGCCGTAGAGGATGCAGTCGGCACCGCTGTCAAGGAGGATGCTGGGGCGCAGACGATCCTGCCAATAGTCGTAGTGGGTGAGGCGACGCAACGATGCCTCGATGCCTCCGAGCACAACGGGCACGTCGGGAAAGAGCTGCTTGACGGCTTGGGTATAAACGATGGTGGGATATTCCGGTCGCAAGTCATGACGGCCATCGGGTGAATAGGCATCCTCCGAGCGTAGGCGACGGGCTGCCGTGTACTTGTTGACCATCGAATCCATGCAGCCGGGAGCCACGCCGAACCAGAGACGCGGCCGCCCCAGGCGGCGGAAGTCGCGCAGGTCGCCGTGCCAGTCGGGTTGAGGGATGATGGCTACGCGTAAACCCTCGGCTTCCAACAGACGCCCGATGACCGCCGCGCCGAACGAGGGATGATCGACGTAGGCGTCAGCAGAGAGCAGGATGACATCAGCCTGATCCCAGCCGCGCAGTTCCATCTCCTTGCGGGTTGTCGGCAGAAAGTCGGAGAGCATGGGGGAGTTGAAAATTGAAAGTTGAGAGTTGAAAGTTGAAAGTTGAGCGTCAACAGATCATCGGTTGCGCAGAAGAATGCGGTCGAGGAGGTTCTTGTTGATGGCGCGCAGCTTACGCTGCTGAGCCTTGATGTCGCCTGTAATCTGGTCGTAGATGTCCTGTATGTCCTTGATGATCGGCGCTGTACTCTTGTCGGCGGCTTCATTGACTACCACGCGCAGGCCCTTTGGCACTAAGCGGATGTCGATGTCGCATCCCGTTTCGGCAGGTTCGCCGTCGTAGTGAATGACGCCGGGTTGTGTGCGATGGACGTGCAGCGACTGGCAGCGGAAGGTGCGGACGTGGGAATTGGTGTCGAGCGTTTTGTTGATCATCTGCATGACCAGCTGCGGTGCCTTGAGCACGTTGAGCGGCTCGATGATGGTGACGTCGAGCAGGCCGTCGCTCATGGAGGCTTGCGGCGCAATGTAGAAATTGTTGCCGTACTGGGCCGCGTTTCCGCAGGCAACGATGAACGCCGTATAGTGCTCCGTCTGGCCGTCCACCACAATCTCATAGGTTTCCGGTTCGTAAGACAGTCCGCCGCGCAGGGTGTTCTCGATGTATGTGCCGAGTCCCCGTTTTCCGGCTGATGCGAACTTCTCGCTGATGAAGGCATCGAACCCCATGCCGCAAGTGCAGAAGAAGGGAATCTCGTTGATGAGGCCGTAGTCGAGGGCTTTAATGTCGCAGCGTGAGAGCACACGCAGGGCACCGTCTGGGTTCATGGGAATCTGCAGGTGGCGTGCCAGACCATTGCCGCTGCCCATGGGCACGATGCCCAGCGCCGTGTTGGAGTGGCGGAGGGAACGGGCCACCTCGTTGACGGTGCCGTCGCCGCCGATGGCCACGCAGACATCTATACCATCCTCCGAAGCTTGAAATGCCAACTCGGCGGCGTGACCCTTGTGATCGGTCCAAGCTACTTCCCACTCGAAACGTTCCGCATCGAGGAACAACGGCAAGGAGTCTATAACAGGTTTCTTGTCGCGCGTACCGGAGATCGGATTGGCGATAAACAGCAGTTTGGTCTTGCTCATAGATTGTATTGTGTACATAATCCGCACAAAAGTAATCAAAAAATCTCATTCTTAGGCAGGCGAATAGAGAAATTTAAGCTTTCTTGCACATTTTCATCAAAAAAGTGCGTATAGTCGGGATTTTTTATGTACCTTTGCACCCGCAATAACGAATATACCTATTTTATATATGGGAATTTTACAAGAAAGACTGGCTAAGTACGACCGCCCTCAGAAGTATAAAGCGCTCGGAATCTATCCTTATTTCCGCGAGATTGAGGGCAAACAGGGTACTGAAGTCATCATGGAAGGACATCGCGTGCTGATGTTCGGTTCAAATGCGTACACAGGTTTAACGGGTGACGACCGCGTCATCGAAGCAGGCATCCAGGCCATGCGTCAGTATGGCAGCGGCTGTGCCGGCTCACGTTTCCTGAACGGTACGCTTGATTTGCACGTTCAATTAGAGAAAGAACTGGCTGAATATGTCGGTAAGGAGGAAGCGATGTGCTTCGCCACAGGTTTCACCGTCAACAGCGGTGTGCTCGGCGTGCTCACCGACCGCCACGACTTCATCATCTGCGACGACCGCGACCATGCGAGCATCGTGGACGGCGTTCGCAACAGCTTCTCGCAGCGCCTGAAGTACAAGCACAACGATATGGCAGAGCTGGAGGCTTTGCTGCAACGTTGTCCCGAGGATGTCGTGAAACTCATCGTTGTCGATGGCGTGTTCTCGATGGAGGGCGACTTGTGCAAGCTGCCCGAGATCATAGCACTGAAGAAGAAGTACCCCGGCACAGCTGTCATGGTCGATGAGGCCCACGGCTTAGGTGTCTTCGGACGTGAGGGTAGGGGTGTGTGCGATCACTTCGGCCTGACCGACGAGGTGGATCTCATCATGGGTACCTTCTCGAAGAGCCTGGCCAGCATCGGCGGTTTCATCGCTGCCGACAGCTCCATCATCAATTATCTGCGTCACCACACACGTACTTATATCTTCTCTGCTTCCTGCACACCAGCCGCTACCGCCGCAGCTCGTGAGGCCCTGCACATCATCCAGCGTGAGCCTGAGCGCATCAAGCAGCTTTGGGATGTCACTAACTACGCGTTGAAGCGTTTCCGCGATGCTGGATTCGAGATCGGCGATACCGAGAGCCCAATCATTCCGCTCTATGTGCGTGACGTGGACAAGACGTTTGCCGTGACGAAGATGGCTTTCGACGCCGGTGTGTTCATCAATCCCGTGATTCCTCCCGCTTGTGCTCCGCAAGACACGTTGGTGCGCGTCGCACTCATGGCAACGCATACCAAGGAACAGGTTGATGAAGCCGTGGAAGCCCTCACTCGTGTGTTCCGCGAGCTCGAAATCATCAAATAAGAAAGGCTAAATCGCCAAAAAGGAAAAATAAAGGGCAAAAAGTTTGGTCGTTTCGCAAAAACGTACTACCTTTGCACCCGCAAAACGAAAAACGACGGTAAATAACCCGTTGTGGACACAGAAAGTCCGCTTGTTGCGTCCTTAGCTCAGTTGGTAGAGCAATTGACTCTTAATCAATGGGTCCAGGGTTCGAGCCCCTGAGGGCGTACACAATAGGCAAGACTTCAACAGTCGGATGCGTCCTTAGCTCAGTTGGTAGAGCAATTGACTCTTAATCAATGGGTCCAGGGTTCGAGCCCCTGAGGGCGTACAAGCAGGTCTCACTTACGAGTGGGGCCTGTTTCTTTTTGCTTACATGTATAGACGTATCGGGCTACACGTATAGACGTATCGGGTTGCACGTATAGACGTATCGGGTTGCACGTATAGACGTATCGGGTTGCACGTATAGACGTGTTTTGGATAATGAGGATGTCCTTACGGGTTCAAAAAAGGTCGCAAGGGCTTATTTTTCATGCAAAAAGTTGCATATTATGTAAAAAAGTCGTACCTTTGCACCGCTTTTCACAAAAGGAGGCGCTTTTAGCCCTCCTGCAATAAACAAAACAAGGCAACGTTATCGTTGTATTTAATTAACTTTAAGGTAAAAAGAATTATGTTTGCAAAAGCAGGTGAAATCGCAGGTGCCATTTGGACGGCACTCAACGAAAATGGCGCTCTCAACGCTAAGGATCTGAAGAAGGCCGCAAAGGCTAAGAGCGAGAAGGATCTCTATCTCGGTCTGGGTTGGCTGCTCCGTGAGGACAAGCTCAACGTCGAAGGCGATGAGAAGGATCCCGTCTTCAGCCTCAAGTAAGACGAATTGATTGAAAAATCACACGATTTCCCCTGTGAGTGCAAGGCACTTTGCAGGGGATTTTTGCGTTTTGTACATTATTTATGGCCTTTTTAATGAAAAACGGGGCTTTCAATTTGTGAAAATCACATTCTTTTTGTACCTTTGCGCCCATGAAACATATTAGGAACTTCTGTATCATTGCTCATATCGACCATGGCAAGAGCACCTTGGCCGATCGTTTGCTGGAGCGCACCAACACCATTCAGGTCACTGAGGGGCAGATGCTCGACGATATGGATCTGGAGCGTGAACGTGGCATCACCATTAAGAGCCACGCCATCCAAATGGAATATGAGCGCGACGGACAGAAGTATATCCTCAACCTCATCGACACTCCGGGACACGTTGACTTCTCCTACGAGGTGAGCCGATCCATCGCCGCATGCGAAGGGGCTTTGCTCGTCGTCGATGCCACACAAGGCGTGCAGGCCCAGACCATCTCCAACCTTTACATGGCCATTGACCACGATTTGGAAATCATCCCCGTCGTGAACAAATGCGATATGCCCAACGCCATGCCTGAGGAGGTGGAGGACGAGATCATCGACCTGCTGGGCTGCAAGCGCGAAGAGATAATCCGTGCCAGCGGCAAGACTGGGCAGGGCGTCGATGACATCCTGAATGCCGTGGTCGATCGCATCCCCTGTCCCACGGGCGACGAGAGTGCACCTCTACAGGCGCTCATCTTCGACTCCGTGTTCAACTCGTTCCGTGGCATTATTGCTTATTTCAAGATTGTCAACGGTAGCATCCGAAAAGGCGACAACGTCGTGTTCATCAACACCGGCAAGGAATACAATGCCGACGAGATCGGTGTGCTGAAGATGGATATGGTTCCTCGTCAGGAACTCCATTGCGGCGACGTAGGATATATCGTCAGCGGCATCAAGACAGCCACGGAAGTCAAGGTGGGCGACACGATAACGCATGTTCAGTCGTTGGGCAAGGTCAATGCCATTGCCGGTTTCGAGGAAGTGAAACCCATGGTGTTCGCTGGTGTCTATCCCATCGAAACGGAGGACTACGAGAACTTGCGCGCTTCCTTGGAGAAGCTGCAGCTGAACGATGCCTCGCTGACATTCCAGCCCGAGTCGTCAGTCGCCTTGGGCTTCGGCTTCCGTTGCGGCTTCCTCGGTCTGTTGCACATGGAGATCGTCCAGGAACGTTTGGATCGCGAGTTCAACATGGACGTCATCACGACCGTTCCCAACGTATCCTACATGGTTTACGACAAACAGGGCGAGGTGAAGGAGGTGCATAATCCAGCCGGAATGCCCGACCCGACGCTCATCGACCGTATCGAGGAACCCTACATTCACGCTTCCGTTATCACCACGTCTAATTTCATCGGTCCCATCATGACGCTTTGCCTCGGCAAACGCGGAGAACTCATCAAGCAGGATTTCATCAGCGGCAACCGCGTGGAGATACAGTTTGCTATGCCTTTGGGCGAGATCGTCATCGACTTCTACGATAAGCTGAAGAGCATCTCGAAGGGTTACGCTTCGTTTGACTACCATCAGGCCGGATTCCGTCCGTCGAAGCTTGTGAAGCTCGACATCTTGCTCAATGGCGAGCCTGTCGATGCCCTGTCCACGTTGACACACGTCGATAACTCGGTGGACTTCGGTCGGCGTATGTGTGAGAAACTCAAGGAATTACTACCGCGCCAACAGTTCGACATCGCCATACAGGCAGCTATCGGCGCCAAAATCATAGCTCGCGAAACCGTAAAACAAGTGCGAAAGGATGTCACTGCAAAATGCTATGGAGGTGATATCAGCCGCAAACGCAAATTGCTCGAGAAGCAGAAGCGAGGAAAGAAACGTATGAAGCAAATCGGTAACGTGCAGGTGCCGCAAAAGGCATTCCTGGCCGTTCTAAAATTGGATTAAGGAGAGATTTCTATGGACAAACGAAGAGACATTGCACGCGAGATAGCTCGACGCTATTGCACGCTTTCAACCCAGGGCATCACCACGCTGTCTGAACTCTTGGTGCCGTACAAGGTAGCCAAGGGGGAGAAATTGCTAAAGGAGGGTGATGTATGTAAGTTCATGTACTATGTTGAGAAGGGTATGGTTAGACAGTTCTACTACAAGAACGGTCGTGATGTGACGGAACACTTCTCCTACGAAGGGCGCATCGTAATCTGTATCGAGAGTTTCCTCAAGCAGAATCCATCGCGACTGATGGTAGAAGCGTTGGAGAACTCCTGGCTCTTCGGCATTCCCCACGATGCCCTGCTCGCTCTGGTAGAGACCGACAAGGAAATGGCGCGTTTCTATCGTTGCATCCTCGAACATGCCCTTATCTCTTCGCAAGAACACGCTGACAGCCAGCGCTTTGAGAATGCCACCGAACGCTACGTTCGTCTTCTTAAGAGTAAGCCGGAGATTATCCTCCGCGCTCCTATGGTTCACGTGGCCTCGTTCTTGCAGATGACGCCTGAGACACTAAGTCGCGTCCGCTCTGCTCATGTTGACTAAAGCTACAATCCGCCTCGTCACATCCCTACGTCAACGCAAGTTCCGTCGTCAAGAAGGATTGTTTGTTGCCGAAGGGCCTCGGCTCATCGGCGAATTGTTACCTGTGTTTCGTTGCCGTCTGTTATTGGCTACTGAGGAATGGGCTAAGGACAATACTGCCGCCATTGGCGTTCATCCATCAGAAATCATCACTCACGACGAACTCTCGCGCATCAGCGCTTTGCAAACGCCCCAGCAAGTCGTTGCCTTGTTCGAAATCCCCTCCTTTTCCGCCCCCGATGCTCCTTCGTTGAAGGGCTTGCACATCGCTCTCGACGGTGTGCAGGATCCAGGCAATCTCGGCACTATCATTCGCGTAGCCGACTGGTTCGGAATCCATCATCTCTGGTGCTCGTCCCAGACCGCTGACGTGTGGAATCCTAAGGTCGTACAAGCCACGATGGGTGGCATCGCCCGTGTTCAAGTGCATTATGTCGAGCTGCCGTCGTTTCTCTCCTCGCTGCCCTCCGGCTTTCCTGTTTATGACACGAAGCTCGACGGCCAGTCCCTCTGGCACGAACCCTTGTCGGGCGATGGCATTATCGTTATGGGCAACGAAGGTAATGGCGTGTCCGACGAGGTCAGCGCCTTGTGTCAGCGCCATTTGTTTATTCCTAATTACCCGTCCGACCAGCCTACGACCGAGAGCTTGAACGTTGCCATGGCTACAGGCATCGTGCTGGCCGAGTTCCGACGTCGTCAAGATATTCCAATGTAGTCTCAATTGACGTGTTGCTTCATCTATAATTGCATTCGTTTTCAGTTATGTGTCGTCGCGCTCATCTGCTCCTCATCCTCTGCTTGTTCCCGCTGCTGTGTGGGCTGCTTGCCGGTTGTGCTCCTGAGCGTTTTCTTCAAGATGATGAATTGTTGCTGGATCGCATTTCGTTGAAGGCCGACGACGATGATGTGCCCACGAACCAGCTTAGCGGTTATGTGCGTCAGCATCCCAATTCCCGTTGGTTCAGCCTTTTCAAGGTGCCTCTCGGTGTCTATTGCATCAGCGGCACCGACAGTACACGCCGTGTGAATCGATTCTTCCGTAAGATCGGCGAGGCACCAGTCGTTTTCGATAGTGTTCAGGCTGAGCGCGGACGTGAGAACATGGAAGCTGCCGTACGCAATCTCGGTTTCCTCAACGCTGAGGTGGATGTTCAGAAACGCCTCCGCAAACGCAAATTGTCGCTTTCCTTTAATATCCGTGCCCATGAGCGCTACACTGTCAGCTCTATCACCCGCATCGTGGAAGATCCTATACTGGATTCCTTGATCACTTCAGATTGGGACGAGAGCTTGCTGTATGAAGGTATGCCATTCGACATCAATCAATTGGAGATGGAACGAAGTCGCATCACATCCCTGCTGCAGAACGCCGGTTATCAACGCTTCAACAAGAGTTTCGTACGTTTTGATGCAGATACTACTCAGGCGCCTCTGCAGGTAGCTTTAACCCTTCGCATACCGTTGTACCGTGAGAACTATGCCGATAGTCTGCATTTGCATCCTCGTTACCGTTTGGGGCAGGTCTATTTCCTGACCGATGTGGAACGGAGCCAGATTCAGAACCCCAGTAGCGACATCGACAGCTTCAGCGTTCGTGACATCCATTTCTTCCAGCGTGGCAACACGAGGCTACGCCCCTCTTTCCTCATGGGTAAATCCGAGCTCCAACCAGGAAGCCTCTATCGCGAATCCGATGTCCAGAACACCTATGCTAATCTTTCTTCGCTGTCGGCCGTGGTGGGCGCCAATCTCACATTGGATGCCTCTCCGCGTGCGTCCGACGAATTGGATGCTTATGTCAACTTGTTGATGGCCAAACATCATGGTGTATCCGCTGAACTCGAAGGCACCAATTCGGCCGGCGATCTTGGCGCTGCCGTCAGTCTGGGCTATCAGAATCGTAACATCTTCCGTCGGTCGGCGATGTTTTCGCTGGAGCTTCGCGGTGCCTTTGAGGCCATCAAAGGCTTGGAGGGTTATGCCGATCAGAACTATATAGAATATGGTGTCGAGGCAGACCTCAATTTCCCTGAGTTCCGTTTCCCCTTCCTTTCGCGCAAGTTCCGCCAGTCGGCTAAGGCACAGAGCATCGCTTCGCTGATGTTCGATTCGCAGGATCGCCCTGAGTTCCATCGCCGTGTGCTCACAGCAGCCTGGCGCTATCGTTGGAATCAGGACAACATGAAGCGTCAGCATCGCATCGATCTCATAGACTTGAACTATGTCTTCATGCCTTGGATATCAGAGACTTTCCGCAAAGAATATCTGGCCGACAACGGTAGCCGTAATGCCATCCTGCGCTACAATTACGAGAACCTGTTCATCATGAAGTGGGGCTATAATTTCCACTACACCAGCCTTCCTCCCACGGCTCAGGGTTCTTCCTATGGAACCAATGCCTACAGCATTCGTTTGGCCATCGAAACGGCAGGTAATCTCCTCTATGGCGTATCCAATCTCTTCCATACACAATACTCCGAGTCGCTGAGGGCCTATACGCTTTTCAACATTGCCTATGCTGAATATGTGAAGTTGGATTTCGATTTTTCCAAGAGTTTCCGTTTCGATGATCGTAATTCTTTTGCCACTCACATTGCTTTCGGCATTGCTTATCCTTATGGCAATTCTAAAGTCCTACCCTATGAAAAACGCTATTTCTCCGGAGGCGCCAACAGCGTTCGTGGATGGAGTGTTCGCAGTTTGGGTCCTGGTAGTTTCAGCGGTTCCGACGGTCGCGTGGATTTTATTCGTCAGACGGGTGATGTTCGCCTCGACATGAACGTGGAGTGGCGGAGCCATCTGTTCTGGAAAATCGATGGTGCTGTATTTCTCGATGCCGGCAACATTTGGACGCTGCGCGAATACGAGGAACAACCGGGTGGCCAGTTCAAGCTCAACAAGTTTTGGAAGCAGATAGCCGTGTCCTATGGTCTGGGGTTCCGTCTAAACTTCGGATACTTCATCCTGCGACTCGACGGCGGCATGAAAGCCATCAATCCGGCTTACGAAAAAGGACGACTCCGTTACCCCATCATTCATCCTCGCATGAAACGCGATTTCCAGCTTCATTTTGCCGTCGGATTACCTTTCTAATGTCTTTTATTGTAAAAAGACCAAAAAAAGTATAAGAAGGTAGCCAACTTTTCTCATTTTTCATTAACTTTGCGGCGGAATTTAAAATATAACGCTATGCTGAAGTTCATCTGTTTAGGCAGCGGCAGCAGTGGAAACTGCTATTACCTGTCTACTGAGACCACGGCAATACTGATTGACGTAGGCTTGACAATGCGCACGCTTAAACGTCATTTTCAGACCTTTGGCCTCTCTTTCAGCCGCATCAATGCCATCCTGATTACTCACGATCACGCCGACCACATTAAGGCTGTCGGTAAGATTGCAGCCGAGTATGCTATTCCCATCTATTCGACGGCAGAAGTTCATGAAGGCATTGCACGCAACTATTGTGTCTCGCCCCAGTTGAAGCCTGAGAGTAAATTCTTCTTACAAAAGGATGTGTCATTCGACATCGGCGACCTCCACATCACGCCTTTCGAAGTGCCTCACGACAGCAACGACTGCGTTGGCTATCGTATTGAGCACGAAGGCATACGTTTCAGCTTGATCACCGACATCGGCCACGTCACCGAACGTGTGAAAGAAGAAGTCGAGAAAGCCAACTACCTTGTGCTTGAGAGTAATCACGATTCGGAGATGCTTATGGCGGGTCCATATCCGGCACATCTGAAGGGACGCATCAGCGGACCCGAGGGCCATTTGAGCAACCGCGAAGCCGCTGAGCTGCTGGCAAATTCATCCAGTCCAGCTTTGCGACACGTTTGGCTGTGCCACCTCAGCGAGGAGAACAACCATCCCGAGTTGGCGCGCAAGACGGTGGATGCTGTGCTGCGCAGCTATGGCATCGTACCTGGCGTTGATTTCAACTTCGACGTGTTGCGCCGCAAGGTGCCGAGTGAATGCTATGAGCTCGTTCCTTAGAAGTTATCTCCTTCCTCGTAATGGTCAAAATGAACAACCTCATGGTTGACGTTGCCTGAAGTCTGAAACAATTTGCATTGGCGGTCGCATTCTGCGACGAAGCGTTCGTCGTAGATTTTGCAGTAGGCCACGATCGGGTTGTTGCTCCATTGCATGAGCTTGGCATGAATGCACTTCGCACAGCAAATTATGGATTTATTGTCCTTGTACTTGTTAGAGGCCATAGTAGGCAGAAAGATTGGTTTTCGGCTGCGAAGTTACACAAAAATTGAGAAATAATCATCAAATACACAAAAAATCTTTTTTCCTCCGACATTATATGTTCATTGATATCCTCATTACCATCCTTGGCGCGGCACTTGTCCTCGTCGGTGCAGACAAACTGACGGACGGAGCCGTAGGCCTTGCCCGTCGTTTCCAAATCCCAGAGTTGGTCATTGGTCTCACCATTGTAGCTTTCGGCACTTCGTTGCCTGAGTTCATCGTCAGTCTTCTGGCGAGTTTCAACCATGCTCCAGCGATGAGCATTGGCAATATTGTGGGCAGCAACCTTTTCAACACATTGATGATAGTAGGCTTCTCGGCATTGGTTTGTCCCATTGTGGTGTCCAAAGGCACGGTTTCCAAGGATATTCCTCTGTCGCTGCTGTCGGCCATAGTGCTTCCGGCTCTGGCTTTGGACACGATCATCAGTCAGTCGGGTAGTACCGATGTGCTTTCGCGTGGTGATGGCATCGTGCTTCTTGGCTTCTTCGTCATCTTCATGGCTTATTCCTTCTCTTTGGCTAAAGGCAACGGTTTTGGACAAACCGAAGAATCCTCCGAGCCTGATATGCCCATGTGGAAGATCATCACCTTCCTGCTTCTAGGCTTGGCCGGGCTCATCGGCGGCGGCGAACTGTTCGTTCATGGAGCGACGGGTGTAGCTCGTTCGTTGGGCGTCGGCGAGGCAGTCATCGGTCTGACCTTAGTAGCCGGCGGCACTTCACTTCCTGAATTGGCCACCAGCGTCATTGCCGCCCGTAAGGGTCAGAGTGCTATGGCCATCGGCAATGTCGTTGGCAGTAACTTGTTTAATATCTTCTGGATTCTCGGCTGTTGCGCCTGTGTCGTTCCGCTTCCCGTTGACGGGATTGTGTGGACCGACTTCGCCATGCTTCTCTTGGCAAATGTGCTGTTCTGGCTGTTTGCCCGCACGAGTCATCGTGTGGTTCGTTGGGAAGGTGGCGTGTTGGTGTTATGCTATGTGGCCTACATCGCCTACCTTATCAGCCAGGTCTGAGGCTATTGGCGTTTCATCTCGAAGTTGGAGGTGATCTTCACCAACTTCTTCCCAACCGCTTTCTTCATAACCGATCCTTCAATCTCGCGGAAATGGAGGGTTGAATCATTTATTAGGGTAAGTTCCACGGGTTGCGTTTCCGAGCCTAAATCGTTGGAGAAATGCACGATGGCTTTCTGCCCCTCAATCTGACGAATCTTCGAAATGTACCACGTACGGTAGAGACCTTCGCCAGCGATGTATCCGTTCAGCGGTCCGAACATCTCCATGCCAGGCACCTCAACGCTCTCGTCGTAGAGGTTGATTTCCAATTTCAGATTCAGGTCCTTCGAGGTGAAACGACCCTTAAAAGGTTCGCTTGAGAAGCATATAAGCGATGACAAAAAAGCGGCTGCAAAAGTCGTAATCAGATAGCGTTTCATGACATTTAGTTATGATTTTGGGGGCAAAAGTACAACTTATTGTGGACTTTCCAACTAATTTGGGCAGAAAATGTTGGTTATTTCCAATTTTTATTGTACTTTTGCACCCGAATTAAGATAAGTCCGTTTAGGTAAATGAGTCAAGACAAGCTTCTTCCCCATTATATTTTCGAATCAAGCTGGGAAGTTTGTAATAAGGTCGGTGGAATCTATACCGTCCTTTCAACACGCGCAAAAACATTACAGGAAGCACTCCCAGATAGGGTTGTTTTCATTGGACCTGACTTCTGGCAGGAGAAGGAGAATCCCTTGTTCAAGGAGGAGCCGCGCCTCTGGGCCGACTGGCGCAAGCAGGCAGTCGCTGAGGGGTTGAACATCCGCATCGGACGTTGGCAGATTCCAGGCAAGCCCGTAGTCGTCCTTGTGGATTTCCGTCCCTTCTTTGCTCAGAAGAATGATATCTACGGTGCCTTGTGGACAGAGTATCAAGTTGATAGCCTCCATGCCTATGGCGACTATGATGAGGCCTCGATGTTCTCCTATGCTGCTGGACGTGTGGTGGAGAGCTACTACACGCATTTTCTCGACGAGAGCATGAATGTTGTCTATCAGGCTCATGAGTGGATGACAGGTCTTGGGGCGTTATATGTCCAACGCCATGTGCCTGCGATTGCTACCATCTTCACTACTCACGCAACCACTATCGGGCGTTCCATAGCCGGTAATGGCAAACCGCTTTACGACTATCTTTTCGCTTACAACGGCAACCAGATGGCCGATGAGCTCAACGTACAGTCGAAACATAGCATCGAACGGCAAACGGCTCACCATGTAGATTGCTTCACAACAGTTTCCGATGTCACGGCGCGCGAGTGTCTCGAGCTTCTCGACAAGCAGCCTGACGTCGTTCTTCCCAATGGATTCGAGATGGACTTTGTGCCTAAGGGTGTCACCTTTGTCAACCGGCGCCGTAAGGCACGCAAACGCATCTTCGAGGTGGCCGAGTCGCTGATGGGAACTCACTTTAACGATGATACCATCATCGTCTCAACCAGTGGACGTTATGAGTGGAAAAACAAAGGCATTGACGTGTACATCGAAGCCCTTTGTCGCACCCTTCATGACGATCGTCTCCAGCGCCCTGTGCTTGCTCTGATAGAAGTACCTGCGTGGCAGGCAGGCCCGCGTGAAGACTTGAAAGAGCGTCTTGCTCAACAATCAACGCCCAACGCTCAACTATCCTCCCGCCCCCTTCCAGATCCCTTCATCACTCACAATCTCTATGAGCCTGGTGGTGATATGGTTTCGCAGGCTTTGCATCGGCATGGTATCAACAATCGCGAAAGTGCGCGTTTGAAGATTATGTTTGTGCCTTGCTATCTCGATGGCGCCGATGGAATCTTCAACATTCACTACTACGATCTCCTGCTGGGGCTCGACCTCACGGTCTATCCCTCCTACTATGAGCCATGGGGTTACACGCCTTTGGAGAGTGTGGCGTTCAAGGTCCCTTGCATCACTACCACGTTGGCCGGCTTCGGTTTGTGGGCAAACGAGCAGAAAACCAAGTCTTCGAAGGGTGCTGATGTCTGTTATCTCGACCGCGATGGAGTGGAAGTCATCCAACGTTCTGACTACAATTATGATGAGGTCGCTGACCGCATCCGTGATGAGATCATTGGCTTCTCAGCCCTTGCACCAAAGGAAGTGGAAGTTGCCCGCAAGGCTGCTTCTGCACTCGCTGCCAAGGCTCAGTGGAAGTATTTCATCGAGTACTACTATCAAGCTTATGACATTGCCCTCCGTAAGGCTCTCGAGCGTAACCGACAGACAACATAGCTATTCGTCTCTAACATTTATACACATATATAGATTACTAACAATAGTTATTTCACCATTTTATCAATATTATTAACACATGAAGATTAAAGCAAGTAATGCCAACGAGGCACAATGGAAGCCCGTCGTCGTCAAGAGCAGTATTCCCGCAGAGCTGAACAAGCTGGAAGAGCTCGCCCACAATATGTGGTGGGCTTGGAATCACAGTGCACGCAGCCTGTTCACTCATCTCGATCCCGCGCTTTACGAAGAATGTGGACAGAACCCCGTCCTGATGCTCGAACGTCTCAGCTACGAGAAACTCTCAGAGCTCTCTAAGGACCGTGATATCCTCAAGCGCATGAACGACACCTACAAGGAGTTCCGCACATACATGGACGTGAAGCCGCGCACCGATCGCGCTTCCGTGGCCTATTTCTGCATGGAGTATGGCTTGAACCAGGTCTTGAAGATCTACTCCGGCGGTCTCGGTATCCTCGCAGGCGACTACATTAAGGAAGCCAGTGACTCCAATGTCGATATGGTGGCTGTAGGATTCCTTTATCGTTTTGGCTATTTCACACAGACCCTCAGCATGGATGGTCAGCAGATTGCCAACTACGAAGCCCAGAACTTCGGCAGTCTGCCCATCGAACAGCAGATGGATGCCGACGGCAAGCCCCTTGTCATCGACGTACCCTACATGAACTATCAGGTTCATGCTTACGTATGGCGCGTCAATGTCGGTCGCGTGAAACTCTACCTCCTCGACACCGACAATGACCTCAACTCCGATTACGACCGTCCCATCACCCACGCCCTCTATGGTGGCGACTGGGAGAATCGTCTCAAGCAGGAAATCCTCCTCGGCATCGGCGGCGTGTTGCTTCTCAAGAAGCTCGGTATCAAAAAGGATGTTTACCATTGCAACGAAGGCCATGCAGCCCTCTGCAATGTCCAACGTCTCGTTGATTATGTCAGCGAAGGTCTCACCTTCAACCAAGCCCTTGAGCTCGTGCGCGCGTCCTCTTTATATACCGTGCACACGCCCGTTCCCGCAGGCCACGACTACTTTGAGGAAGGTCTTTTCGGCAAGTACATGAGCGGTTATCCACAGATGCTTGGCATCTCATGGGATGAGTTCATCGGCATGGGTCGTCAGAACCCCGATGACCACGGCGAGAAGTTCTGCATGAGTACTTTCGCCTGCAACACCTGTCAGGAAGTCAATGGTGTCAGTTGGCTCCATGGTGAGGTTTCCAAGAAGATGTTTGCCAACATCTGGCGTGGCTACTTCCCCGAGGAGAGCCATGTCGGCTATGTCACTAATGGCGTGCACTTCCCCACGTGGTGTGCCTACGAATGGCGTAAGCTCTATGCCAAGCATTTTGCGCCCGAGCATCTTGCCGATCAGAGCAACGAGCAGATTTGGCACTCCATCTACGATGTGCCCGATGCTGAGATCTGGAAGACCCGTATGCAGCTCAAAACCAAGCTTGTCGATTACATCCGCCAGCAGTTCCGTGACTCGTGGCTCAAGAATCAAGGTGATCCCAGCCGTGTCGTCAGCCTCATGGATAAGATCAATCCGAACGCCCTGCTCATCGGCTTCGGACGCCGTTTTGCCACTTACAAGCGCGCCCATCTGCTCTTCACCGACCTCGAGCGCTTGGAGAAGATTGTCAACAACCCCAACTATCCCGTGCAGTTCCTCTACACAGGTAAGGCTCACCCCGCTGATGGTGCCGGTCAGGGACTGATCAAGAAGATCTACGAGATCTCCCAGCGTCCCGAGTTCCTCGGCAAGATCATCTTCCTCGAGAACTACGACATGCAGTTGGCACGTCGCCTCATTTCGGGTGTGGACATTTGGATGAATACCCCCACACGTCCCCTCGAAGCTTCTGGCACCAGCGGTGAGAAAGCCCTCATGAATGGTGTCGTCAACCTCAGCGTCCTCGATGGATGGTGGCTCGAAGGCTACCGCGAGGGAGCCGGATGGGCACTTACTGAAAAGCGCACCTACGACAACCAGACCTATCAGGATCAGCTTGATGCAGCTACCATCTACGGACTCCTCGAGAACGAGATTATGCCTACCTACTACGCCCGTAATGCTAAGGGCTATAGCCCTTCGTGGATTCAGGTCATCAAGAACTCCATCGCTCGTATCGCGCCTCACTACACCATGAAGCGTCAGCTCGACGACTACTACACCAAGTTCTATAATCCCCTTGCCATACGCTCTAAGAAGTTGCAGGCAAAGGATAATCAGCTCGCCAAGGAAATTGCCCTTTGGAAGGAAGCTGTGGCTGAGCGCTGGGACAGCATTCGCGTAGTCAGCATCGAGCGTTCCGAGCCCGCCAATGGCCTTATTCTTGAGGCTGGTAAGAAATACGATGTCAACATCGTTCTCGATGAGGCTGGACTTGATAATGCAATAGGTATTGAGCTCGTTACGCTCACGACAGATAAGAAGGGCGAGGATCACATCTACAGCGTCGAACCCTTAGAAGTGGTCAAGCACGAAGGTAACCTCTATACCTTCCATGTCACCCATGTCTGCAACAATGCCGGTGGCTTCAAGTCCGCATATCGCATCTTCCCGAAGAACGAGAACCTGCCTCACCGTCAGGACTTCTGCTACGTCAAGTGGTGTTCATAAACTCCATTTCTCGTCATCCAGAACATCGTTCTGCCCCAACATCAGTCCACCCTGCAAGATCACGAGAGCTTGCGGGGTGGATTGTTAATAGTGGGAGCGTATTTTTGTGTGTAAGCTTCAAATAATTGCCTTTTCTTTTGGCGTGAATGCAATTCTTGCTTACCTTTGTATCGCATTTACGGGAATCCGTTAATGCGATGACATGAACTTTAGTAATAAAACACTTTGTCGTGCGTATGAAGCCTTCACTATTGATTTCCTTAATGATGCTCGTCGTGACTATCGTACCAGCCGAGGCCAAACGGAAACGCTTGCCCAAGGAGAAAGACATGGGTGCATATCTATTCACCTATTTCAGCGATCCTACCCACTCGCTCTTCATGGCTATCAGCTACGATGGTTACACGTTTACACCAGTGAATAATGGTCAGCCCATCATTGGCGGTGACAGTATAGCAGAGCAGCGTGGCATCCGCGATCCTCATATATGCCGTGCCCCGAACGGAATGTTCTACATTGCGATGACTGACCTCCATGTGTTCGGGAAGCAGAGGGGATTGCGCACGACACAATGGGAACGACCAGATAAGTATGGCTGGGGCAACAACCGAGGGCTGGTGCTGATGGCCAGCGACGACCTTATTCATTGGTCGCACCACGAGGCTCGTATAGACCTTCTCTTCCCGGAGCGATTCGGTGAGATAGGCTGTGCATGGGCTCCGCAGACCATCTGGGATCCTGCCGTAGGTAAGCCTATGGTCTATTTCACTATACGCCAACACCCTGGAGGTCGCACAAAGCTCTACTACAGCTATGCTGATGAAGCGTTCACCACGCTCGAAACAGAGCCGCAGCTATTGTTCGAATATCCAGATTCTACCATTCAAGTGCTGGATGCCGATATCTGTCCTATGCCTGACGGGCGTTACTTCATGACTTATGTTGCGCAGGAGAACCCTGGTGGCATCAAGTACATGATAAGCGACCGTATCAATCATTTCGACGACTATCATTCCGAGCAGATTGATGGCGAAAGTGGTGCCTGCGAGGCTCCCAACGTGTGGAAGCGTATTGGCGAGGAAAAATGGGTTGTCATGTACGATGTGTTCAGTGTGCGCCCGCATAATTTCGGTTTTGTGGAGACCTCTGATTTCAAAACGTTCACACCCTTAGGCCGTTTCAACGAGGGTGTCATGAAGATGAATAATTTCGTGTCGCCAAAGCATGGAGCCGTGATACATATCACCAAGGACGAAGCCAAGCGATTGGAGGACTATTGGAATAGTCATTAACAATTACGATTTTCAAAATGTTTGAGATGAATAATAATCTGTTTCTTCAAGGACTCTCGAAGTTTTTGGCAGGATTGGTGATTGTCATGGTGCTATTATTCATTCCTGCAGGAACGTTTGCTTATTGGCAAGCGTGGCTGTTCATTGGCGTTCTGTTTGTTCCGATGTTCTTGTTTGGGTTAGTCCTGATGAAACGTAATCCTGACTTGTTGCGTAAACGACTCTCTGCTAAGGAAAAGGAAAGTGAGCAGAAACGCGTCGTTGCCATAAGCGGTGTGATGTTTGTGGCAATGTTTATTATCGCCGGGTTCAATCGTCGTTTCGATTGGTGGATGTTGCCAGATGGAATAGTACTTTCTGCAGCTGCAGCTTTCCTGCTGGGCTATGTGATGTATGCAGAAGTGATGCGTGAGAATGTATGGCTGTCCAGAATCATTGAGGTGCATGAGAATCAGAAGGTTGTCGATAAAGGCTTGTATGGCGTCGTTCGTCATCCTATGTACACGTCCACTTTGATACTCTTTCTTTCTATGCCCTTGATTCTATCGTCCCCTTGGTCGTTTGTCATCATGTTGCTCTACATCCCTATTATCGTCAAACGCATCATAAACGAAGAATCTGTACTGTCGAATGAGCTCGACGGGTATGCTGAATACAAACAAAAAGTACGCTATCGGCTTATTCCTCATCTGTGGTAAATGCTTTCATGCATCATGTGTAGCGTAAAAATGAAGGCTGACATTCATCTCGAGTGTCAGCCTTCTTGTAATGGAAACAAATCGATGGTTTTACTTCTTAGCAGGAGCTTTCTTAGCAGGAGCTTTCTTGGCAGGAGCTTTCTTGGCAGGTGTCTTCTTAGCGGGTTCTGCCTTCTTCACTTCAGCCTTAGGTTCTGCTTTCTTTGCAGGTGAAGCCTTCTTGGCTGGCTCTTTCTTAGCAGGAGTAGCCTTCATCACTTCTGCCTTTGGCTCTGCTTTCTTTGCAGGTGCAGCCTTCTTGGTGGGAGTGGCCTTCTTGGCGGGTGCAGCCTTCTCAACAGGCTCGAACTTCTGCAAGCGTGCCTGTAGGCGTGTTATTTCAGCATCCTTGACATTAATCTCATCGGCCTGGTTGCGAATGGTGGTGAGCAGGGCATTGAGCTCGTCGTTCTCAATATCAAGTGGATAGAGGGCATTGACGCGGTTGATGAAGTCGCCAAGAATGTTCATGTAATTGGTGAAAGCATCGTAGGGTGAATCGTAGATGCCGCGATAGAAGCCTACGCCCATGTTCTTGGTAGTCATGAAGCGGAAGTTGTTGGAGGCCTGGATGCGGTCCCAGTCCTGGGTGATGCGGCGGTCCTTGCAGATGAGTACGCGGTCAGCTACGCTATAGAGCTTGTGGAAAGCCTCGCGCTGCATGACATTGCCGAGCCAGCAGCTGGTGTCGCGCTCCTCGTCGTTCCAGCTCATGGGGAAGGGTACTTCCATGGGAGCTACGCTCTTGGACTTGGATACGATTTCCGAGGGGAAGGAGAAAGTGATACCACGGTCCTTGGCCACAGCGGGTAGGGCTTTGATGAACTCAAGGATGTTGGACGACAGGGGTTGATAGATGCCGAGTGCGCAGAGCTCCATGAAGATGTTGATGACCTTTTCCTCTTCTGGTAGCTGGGCAATCCAATCCATGTAAGTGTCGGCAAAGAGCGGGTATTCGTTCCACGAGGAATCGTTGAAACGTAGCGAGATATCGTCGCTAAGTTTATAGTCGCGCAGTAGGAGCTTGAGGTTGGGGTTCTGTGCGCAATGATAAACGAAGTGTGGCGACTTCCAACCGAGAATGTGCTTGGCTCCCTCTGCAATCATGCCCTTGTAGCCCATGGAGGCTACGAGTCCGCCGATGTCATCGCTGTAGATGAGTGAACTGTTGCGCAGCACGGTAGGTTTCTTGCCGAAGAGTTCTTTCATTTTCTTGGCCTGACGGGCTACTTCATCGCGGAAGACGTCTTCGTTGGCTAAAGAGCTGAGTCCGTGGCTGTAGGGTTCGGCGAGGAACTCCGCGCAGCCTGTGTCGTTCAACTCTTGCAGCATCTCGATGACTTCGGGGGCGTATTGCTCGAGTAGTTCGATGGCGCAACCTGAGATGGAGAAGGCGACTTTAAATGCTTTGCCATAGAGTTTGGCCATCTCGATGAAGGTCTTGATGGCGGGGATGTAGGAACGCTCGGCTGTCTCGGTGATGCCGCGTTCGTTCTCGTAATCATCGAAATAGTAGTGATCCTTACCTATCTCAAAGAAGCGATAGCGCTTGAGATGTACGTTCTGGTGGATCTCGAAATAAAGACAGATGGTCTTCATATAGTTTAATGTTTAATGTTTAACGATTAATGTGAATACTTTTCCAAACACTGGTCATAGAGCTTGCGGATGCGTTCGCCCACCTTTTCCCATGTGATGCCATCGACTTCCTTCTTGCCTTCGACCTGCAGGTATTCGTGCAGGGCGTCGTTGGTGCAGAGGCTGTACATGGCATCGGCCATGGCATCGATGTCCCAGTAGTCGGTCTTGATGCACTTGTCGAGAATTTCGGCGCAGCCGCTCTGCTTGGAGATGATGCTGGGTACGCCGCTTTGCATGGCTTCCAAGGGGCTGATGCCGAAAGGTTCTGATACGGAAGGCATGACATAGACATCGCTGTCACGGAAGATTTCGAACACTTGTTTGCCTTTCATGAAACCAGGGAAGTGGCAGCGGTCGGCGATGCCATAGGCGGCTGCCATATTGATCATGTCGTTCATCATGTCGCCCGAACCTGCAAAGCAGAAGCGGACGTTATTGGTGCGCTCGAGCACACGCTTAGCAGCCTCAATGAAGTACTCGGGGCCTTTCTGCATGGTGATGCGTCCGAGGAAGGTGATGACCTTCTCCTTGCGATCCTTGTAAGGCTGACGTTGTTCGACAATGGCCTGCAGTTCAGGAGCCAAAGGATAGACGGCGTTGTGCATGGCGAAGCACTTGGCGGGATCCTGACCGTAGTGGTTGATAACCGTTTGACGGGTGAGTTCCGACACGCACATGATGCAGTCGGCGTTGTCCATACCATTGCGCTCGATGCCATAGACAGTTGGATTGACATTGCCACGTGAGCGGTCGAAGTCTGTAGCATGAACGTGGATGACGAGGGGCTTACCTGACACCTGCTTGGCATGGATGCCGGCAGGATAGGTGAGCCAGTCGTGAGCATGGATGATATCGAACTGTTCAGTGCGAGCCACCACACCGGCGATGATCGAGTAGTTGTTGATTTCCTCGGTGAGGTTGCTGGGATAGCCGCCAGCGAACTCCATGCAGCCGAGGTCATTGACGTGCATATAGTTGAAGTCGGCATAAAGGTGGTCGCGGTAGCGATAGTAGTCTTCAGGCGACATGATGTTGCCAAGGCGCTGCTTCACAAAGTCGTAATTGACGTCGCGCCAAGCTATGGGCACCGAGTTCATGCCGATAATCTTGCAGGCATCCTGCTCTTCATCGCCGAAAGGTCGCGGCAGGCAGAGTAATGTCTCGATGTCGCCGAGGGCTTTCAAACCATGAGTGATGCCATAGTTGGCGGTAGCAAGCCCGCCGAATACGTGAGGAGGATACTCCCATCCGAACATTAAAACTTTCATAGTATGTTTCCTCCTTTCTTTATTCCATTATATATTTATCAAGTAGTTTCACTATGCGCATGATTTCAGCCACGTTCATGGCAAAGCTCATGGCACCACGTCCGTGGAAGGGCGGATTGCCGTCGAAGACTTCGGGCAGCGTGCCGATGCAATGGTAGAAGAGTTCCTCCTCGTAGCCAACGAGCTGACGCTCGACAAAGCTGACGCGTGAGTAGCCGAAGACCTTGAGGCATGCTTCGAGATAGAAACCTGCAAGCCAAGGCCAGGCTGTGCCCTGATGGTAGGCATAGTCGCGCTGCACTTGTGGACCGACATACATGGGGTTGTAGCCGCCGCTCTTCGGTGAGAGGGTACGCAGCCCCTTCGGGGTGAGCAGTTCCTTGGTGCACATGTCAAGAACGCCCTTTTTCTGCTTTGCATCGAGGGGTGAATAGTCGAAGGCGCAGGTGAAGATCATGTTGGGACGAACGCTCCAATCGACGTTGGTGCCGTCGACATAGTCGAGCAGGTAGCCAAAGTCGTTGAGGAAGGTATCGACGAAGCTCTTCTTGGCTTTCTCTGCCAGCACCTCGATGTGCTCTGCTTCGGCTGCATCGTTCATCGTGTGACAGACTTTGGCACTGAACATAAGGGCATTGTACCATAGAGCATTAAACTCAACGATATAGCCAGAGCGTGGCACAATAGGATGTCCGTTCTGTGAAGAGTTCATCCATGTGATGGCTTTGTCGCGGCCGTTGGCATAGACAAGTCCGTTGTCGTGGACGTAGAGATTGCCATGCTTGCCGGCGATGAGCCATTCCATGATGTCGCGGAGTAACTGACCGTACTTTTGTATGCCTTTCTCCATCGACATGAACTTGCAATACTGCTGAATGCTCCAAACGGCCCAGAGGAGGACGTCGGGATGTTCAATCTCGTAAATGCGCACGCTGAGTGGCTTGCCTGCCATGAACTCGCGTATGCCTTTCTCGGCAGTTGCCATGACCTGTTCGA
>JAEEGL010554498.1_pt1 | contig 35777 bp, 27 predicted proteins | sample 9134231 | NCBI WGS metagenome assembly JAEEGL01 (sample SAMN16246548, study PRJNA631951) | gut metagenome | biome: gut microbiome; feature: rumen; material: fiber-attached | host: Bos | place: Iran: Karaj | collected 2018-10
CTTCGTGAGTGCCGCAGCCGATAGCCAAAAAGAGGGCCAGCCCGGCAAAGAGGAAGATGTTTTTACATTTTTTCATCATATTTCTCCTTGGCGCATAAGCGCATAATACACCGCTATTGGTGCAAAATTATTACAAAAATCATTATTTATGGATTGAGAAAATTTGGAATATATGTTATAATTAATTACCGCGACTGAACTGAACTTCATATACCTACCCTTAAAAGCCAAACAAAAACAAGGGGAAGGGTAGCACGGCCATATATAGATAGCAAGATGAAAATATGACGGTCTATATTTCAGCACTTTAGGGCCGATATATCGGCAGCTGATTCTGCACGGCTATTTTAAGACCTTATATACCGCGTGCTCCGGCCGCTGCCCACTTTGCGCAGCTTATTCTTTTTAACCAGCCGGCCGAGCACCGCTTCGATGGGAGTGGCACTGAGGCAGAACTAGCGGTTTTTTCACGGGAAATGCCTTTTCTGCATAAAAAGAGCACTTTTATATGCAGAAAGTCAAATCTTATCTGCATAAAACCCGGCATTTTATATGCAGAAATGGTAGTGCAAAATGCTCAAAGCCTTGTGTTTAGTGGCTTATAGCGGAAGCTGTAGTCTTGATGTAATGGAGCGTGTAATTTACCCTTGTTTGTGATACATTATAGGCAGCGGTGTTGAAGGAGGTCCAGGATGCGCTTAATTACTAAAGAATATCAGGAGATGCTTAATCAGAGCGAAGCGTGGAAAATCATCAAGAATACGCCCCGGCCTGATTTTACGGAACTGAACCGTTTGTCAAATGAATTTGAGCAGTGGATAAAAAAAGAGCATGAAAAAGATCGCCTCATTTTGCGGGAGGCGCCTTACCGGCCAAACAGGAGAAATTTGTTCAACGCCATGTAAAGCCCAAGTACGATGAGGGCTGCATTTTTATGTATCAGACTTTATAAATTGCCCGGAAAGTGCTTGTTCAATTGGCATATAGTTTACTTTTTAAGTTTGCCATAAACGGCCTGGGCCTATTTTGCTACTCTGCCGGGCGGTGATAAAAATCTTAAAAAAACGTCTACTGAAGCCGTAACGGGTTGAAAAATTTATAAATCTATGCTACGAGGCCGCCTGGATAAGGAGGCAGAGATATGCCGGAAGAGAAGAAGATAAAAGACCGTTTCAGCTGGATAATAGAGCGGCGCCTGGCCATTATATTGTTAGTTATTGTCATGGCCGGAGTCGCCGTGTTGGCTCTGCCGCGCCTTAGAGTTGATGCCGACTTTTTTAATTATATGCCGACCGACCACCCGGTGGTGCAAAAGTTTCAGCGCCTGACAGCCAATTTCAGCCGCGACAGCGCTATGCTGGTGATTGAGAGCGACAATCTTTTTAGCCGCGAAGGGCTCACGGCGGTGTGGAATATTTCCAAAAAAGTGGAAGAACTTCCCGGCCTGGCCTCGCTCACCAGCCTCACCAACGTGGCCTCAATTAAGGAGATTGATGGCGGCATAGAAATAATGCCGCTCTTAAATAAAGAGACGCTCACCAAAGAAGAGCCCTATTATGCTGAACTGAAAAAAGAGGTGACAAATGACCCCCATTATCGCGGCGTTTTGGTTTCGCCCGATGGCCGTTACACGGTGATTGTTATTAATTTTAAGAGCGATGCCAAGCCCGACCAGGTGGCTCTCGATATTCGCCGCATTGCCATGGAAAACAAGGGTGCGGCCAAGGTGCATTTTGCCGGCACCCCCATGATGATGAACAGCATTGAGAAAATCCTTTGGGGCGATATGCGCTTTTTGGTGCCGCTCGTGATTTTGCTCTTGGTTCTCACCCTCTATCTCAGCTTTAAACGGCTTATTGGCATTCTTTTGCCGCTTTCCGCTGTGGGCATTGCCACGCTCATGAGTATGGCCATTATGGCTCTTTGCGATGTGCCGCTCACCATTATCTCGGCCATTTTGCCCATTATTTTGCTCTCCAACGGCAGCGCTTACGGCATTCATGTCTTGAGCGCCATTCGCCAAAAACAGTCGCGCGAGCCGGAAGCCGATAATAATGAAACTATTCTGGCCGCTGTAAAAAGAGTGGCTCTGCCAGTTTTCCTGGCTGCTCTCACCACTTTGGTAGGCTTTTTGTCCTTCATCTCTTCGCCGCTCTCCATTTTTAAGGAATTTGGCGTGGAAGTGGCTATAGGTATTATCTTTTCGCTGGTTTTGGCTCTCACCTTTATCCCGGCAGTGTGTAGCTTCTTCCCGCCGAAAAAGAAAGCTCAAAAAAATGCTGCTGAATCAGCTGAAAAAGCGGGAGCAAAAGCCCAAAAAAGTCACTGGATCGATGTGCTTTTGGGCGCTTGGGCCAATATTGTGGGCCGCCATTACAAGGCTATAGTTATTGCCGCAGCTCTGGTGGCGCTGGCCGCGGTGCCCGGTATTTTAAATCTTAAGAGCGGCCTGGATATGATGGGCCTTTTTGGCAAAAAAAGCGAAGTGCGGGTGGCCGACGATATTATGAACGAAGCTTTTGGGGGCAGCCAGCCGGTTTTTGTCTCCATTAGCGCCGAAAGCGTGAAAAATCCTCTGGTTTTGCAAAAGATAAACCGCCTGACTAAAGAATTGCGCACTTTGCCGGAATTGCACCAGGTTAATAGTGTTTCCACCATTGTCGCCGAGCTCAATTATCACATCGATGAGGAGGAGCTCATTCCCGAATCGGAGGCGGCTATCGGCAATTTGTGGATGATGGTGGCCGGTAATGAATCACTCAGCCAGATGGTGTCGGAAGATAGCAAAACAGCCATGATTGTGGGGCGCTCGCGCATGGCCAGCACCACTAAAACCGAACAGCTCATCAAAAAAATCGATAAACTTTTAGCGCCGGAAAACCACTTGGTAGCCCTTCCACTTAAGGAACTTTCGCCAGAAAAACTGCCTAATATACAAGAAGATTTAGCGCTTGATATCGCCCAGGAACTTAAAGAAACGGCCCTCTATTACGGGGCCAAAGATTTTGATGTGGTTAAAGCTAATGAGCTCATTTTGGCGGCTATAAAAGCTCCCATGCCAATTTTGACCGCTGCTGACCGGGAAAATATTACCCGAAAATATTTAACTTCACCGGATGCCGATTTGCTGGTGGAAGATGGCGCTTTAGTAGCTAAAATAGCCAAAGCGGTGGGAGAGAGCACAGCCAGTAGCGAGGAAGATCTTAATGACCTTTTGGCTGATGCTGCCTCCGATATAGCTGGTGATGACCCAGACAGCATCTTTATGGCCGCCGGCAGCCTGGCTGACCTTTTGGCGCGCGGGCAAAAGAGCAAAAAAGTGGATAACCTTTTGGCCGCTTTACAAGAGGGCGGCCTTTTGCCCAAGAAGCTGGACCCGCTCTGCCGCCGGGAGGCCCACGGCGCGCTGTTCCGCCTTTATAGCGCATCTTTTGCCGTGTCGCCGGAGCGTTACCAAGAGCTCACCGGCAAAGAAGCGGCCAAAGAGGCTATCGTGAGCTTTAAAGTGGAACAAACCGGTATGCACCTTGTCAACGTGGCTATCGGCGATCAATTGGCTTCCAGCCAGATATACAGCCTGGTATTGAGTCTCATTTTGGTTTTCTTTGCGCTACTTTTGCAACTGCGTTCCGCCAAGGGTTCATTAAGAGCTTTAGTGCCGGTGCTCTTTACTATTATTTTCATGTTTGGCCTCATGGGCTATCTGGGCATAAATATTGATATTGTAACCGCACTCATCGCCTCTTTGGCCGTGGGCATTGGCGTGGATTATTCCATCCACATCTCCTTTGCCATAAATAGAGCGGCCAAAGCGGGCGCTTCTTTAACGGAGCAGCTTGCCCAGTCGATTAACGGATCTGGCCAGGCGGTGCTCATCAATGCCAGTGCTGTTGTGGCCGGCTTTTTGGTCATCACCGCCTCTGAGATGCCGGCTCTTCGCACTTTTGGCGGCCTGGTGGCTCTTGCTATTGCCCTTAGCGCCTTTGGGGCGCTCACCCTCATCCCGGCGCTCTATCTCACTTTTGCCCCCAAAAAATCACAGGATAAATAGAGGAAAAAATTGCATTTTAAAGATTTGGCCCGGGAAATAGTTGCCGGGCGCCGTTTGACAAGAGCTGATGACCTTTCACTGTTTTTGCAAGGAGACCTTAAAGAGCTCATGGCCGGAGCCGATTATATCCGCGCCGCACTCATGGGCAGTAAGGTAGATCTTTGCACCATTATTAACGGCAAGAGCGGCCGCTGTGGTGAAAATTGCCGTTTTTGTGCCCAATCGGCCCACCACCACACCGCTTGTGAAAGTTATCCCTTTTTAGATATAAAAACCATTTTGGCCGCAGCTAAAGCCAATGAAGCGGCCGGAGTGGACCGCTTTTCCATTGTTACTTCCGGGCGCACGCTCTCCGGGGCGGAATTTGCCGCCGCTATAGCCGCCTATAAGTGCTTAAAAGCAGAGTGCCGCCTTGAGCTCTGCGCCTCCATGGGCTTTTTAACGAGAGATCAGCTAATTGCCCTAAAAGAGGCCGGAGTTACCCGCTATCACCACAATATTGAAACTTCGCGCCGCTATTTCCCAAAAATATGCACTACGCACACTTATGACGACAAAATAGCCATGATTAAAGAGGCTCAGGCGGCCGGCCTTACTGTCTGCTCCGGCGGCATTATCGGCCTGGGCGAGAGTGGGGAAGATCGCCTGGATATGGCTATTTCTCTGGCCGAGCTGGAAATAAAATCTATTCCCATAAATATTCTTATCCCGGTAAAAGGAACGCCTTTAGAGAATTTGCCGCCTTTAAACGCAGATGATGTTTTGCGTGCGGTGGCCTTTTTCCGCTACATAAATCCCGAGGCCGATATCCGCCTGGCCGGCGGGCGCAAATTGCTTTTAAATAACGGCTGCGCGGCTTTTAGCGGCGGAGCCAGCGCGGCTATTACCGGCGATATGCTCACCACCAGCGCTTCTACTATTGCCGAGGATAAAAAAATGCTCCGGGAAATGGGGCGCGACACCGAGCCGCGTTATGATACAGTTCCTTCTTGTAAGGGAAATAATTGACGAAAAATTACTGAATCCCTCTTTTGACATCTTCAAACATCTTGATATAGCGGGTGGAAGCAAAGCTGTTAATGGAAGCCGGATTGATGCGCATAAAGGCCGAGCGCCCCACTTTAGCGGAAAAAACAGTGGCATCGTTGCCGTTGACCGCCCAGAGCACTACTAAGGAAACTATGTGTCCGCCGGCTTTGACGGCCGCCGCCACATGACAGGCCTCTTTATCAAAATCGAGGGCATTAGCTGCCTGCCACTTGACAAAAAGCACCGCCTGTTCTGTCTCGGTGTTGATGGTGACCTCTTTAATGCGTCCTTTTAGGGGCGTTTTCTCGAGCTCTTCTTTAACACCGGCTACAGTGCGCTCCTCAATACCGGCTGCTTTGACTTCGCCCTTGGCAATAGCCGCATCGAGCGCTCCCGGAGTGATATTGATACTGGCAGCTATTTTAGCTCTTTTTTGCTTATCGCTAAGTTTGGCGAGCTTGGGGGCATCGCGCAAATTCATATATGTGCGATACTGAGTATATTCCTCAGCGGTCATTTCCACCGGGGCGGCAAAGGCACTGCCGGCAGCAAAAAGAGTCAAAGAGAAAGTTAAAAAAAGTTGCTTCATGGTGGTCATTTTTTCCTCCCCCGCCCTTTAGCGGACAGGTGAAGTCTATAGTAAAATGGCGCCTCCGGGCAAGAGGTTGGCAGCTTTTTTGCCAATTATTTAACTAAATGATACTAAAGCACAAGCTATGCTCCGTTTCTCTATTAAACGGAGCGCCCATAAGGGGTTTGGAATATTGGAGCTGTAAATGGCCAAAGCTAAAAGATTTTCCGCCGCTATGCTGCTTGTCCTTTCTTGCCTGATGACGGGTTGTGCCAAAAAAGCGCCTGTTGCCGATATGCCTCCTGCCGATTTCCGCTTGCCCAAAGGCTTTGAACAGAAGATCACGGCGCAACGCGGCGAGGAGATATTGGTTCCGGAAGGACACACGATTTTACTTAATATAAAAGGGGTTTTTGCCAAGAACACGGCCTTTATGCAAGACCTTAGACCTTTAGAAAGCGCTTTGACAGTAGCCGAAGTGCCGGCGGGTACGGAAGTGCGTTTTTTGCCGGAATACAGCAATATACGCAAGGTTGACAGGCGGGTAGAGAGCAGCGGTGTTATGCGGATAGATGTTATTAACTTAAGTGCCGGAGCCTCTTTTGACTTAAGCGGCAAGCAAATGCTGCGCGAGCGTTTTAGCAAAGACAACGTATTAGAAGAAAAACCCTATAATTTTACAATTAAAATTGTGCCTTATGAAGCCACTTTGGAGATGATTAAAGACGACCGCGCCGCAGCGCTCTTTTATGTGGAAAATTCCCTGCGCCAATATGACAAACTCACTAAAAACGGTCATGAAGTTCCTTGGGAACCGGCAGAAATCGAAAAGAAGCTGGCCGAACTTGATGCTATGGAAGCAACCGGCCTCAAAAAGCTCCTTATCTCCCGCTTAAGAGCCGAGGAGGCCAGGCGCCATCTTTCCGTGGCGGCGCAAAACGGTTCCGGCGAAGTGGCGAGTGCGGCTAAAGATGCCTTGAAAGATGTTGATACCGCCTTTGAGCAGTGGAAAAATAAAGGCCTGGACAAAGAGAAAAAGGCCGAGAAAGTAGATCAGCTTTTTGCGGAAGATAAGCTGGATCGCCGTTATGCGCCGCTGGTTTTACCCAAAGAGGAAGGGTTTAATGCCAATATCGATTTGCCAACCATAGCTCGCCCGTGGCTCACCCCCATTTCTATGGGCCTAGAGCTGGAAAGCCGCTTTGGCGCTGTGGGCAATGCTAATCGCCGCTCTACTGCTATTGTGGAAACTCTTTCCGGCCAGCTGGCTATTCACCCCAGATTTTGGGTTGCTCTGCGCTTGCCGGTAGCTTTTATCAGGAGCCAGGCTTCCGGCAGTAAGTGGACTACCGAGCTTTTGAATCCCGGTGTTACTCTCGGTACTGCCTTTGTGAATCGCGAGCATTGGCGCATTCGTTTGGAAGTGGAATATCTGCCTACTTTTTCCGTTGACGAAGATTTGCAGCGCCTGGAACTCGTGCTCACCGAGATGCCCGGCTCGGCCACCAAAGCCCATACTATTGGCATTAATCCCAGTGTGGAACTTGCGGCTTCGCAATTTACGCTGGCTGTTTTAACCGGTGTGCAACTGGCGATAAATACCGGCAATAACAAGACATCGGCTCTTGATGCCTGGTTCCGCTATGCTATTGTCGGCGGTGTGTGGCTACATAAGCGCTTTGCTTTGCAACTGGATGGGCGGGGCCGTGTTTTGCTGAATGGTGACAACCACACATCTTACGGCTCCTTTGGCTTTTCCGGCCTTATCAATATTCACGATTATTGGAATCTTGAGCTTGGTTTAACTACCCCGCTCGGTGATGATTCCACCCTCTCCAGTATGCAGTTTTATATAACTATTGGCTGCGGCAAGTGGGGCGCGCTCACCGGCAAGAAAAAGAAAGATTAATCAAAGCAATAACAATTTGTCACTAAGCGAAGGTTGACGCTAACAAGAGAAAAAAATAAAGTGCCATCCGCTAGACTGCAAATTTGGCAGTTAAGAGACTCTTTGGGGCCAGCGGAGGGATTTTATGAGGAAGTTCAATCGTCTATCCTTTGTACTCGCTGTGGCGCTCTGCCTAAGTGGGTGCGGAACTAAACCAAGAGACAGTCATAAAGAAGAGCCAGCCAAAAATACGGATGCCCAAACCGACAAAACTCAAGATGCTAAAAGCGATGCCGGTAGCGATGATGCTAATACCGATTGCGCTGCCGGCTTCTTTGGCCCGGATTGTAAGCCCTGCACCTGCCAAATTGGCCAGTGCGATGATGGCAAAGAGGGTAATGGCAAGTGCCTCACCTGTGATGAAGGCTATTTTGGCGAAAATTGCCAAAATGAATGCGCTTGTGACGATGATGATGAAAACCAAATATGTGATGACGGTCCGGAGGGCTTTGGCTGTATATGTGCCAATAATAAAATAGGTGATAATTGCGATATAGAAATTACCTGTAAGCATGGTGAATTAGATGTTTCTAACGGTCAGTGCAGCAGTTGTAACAGCGGCTGGGCTGGTGCTGATTGCGATGAATGTGCTTCCGGCTTTTTTGGCGGCAAGTGCGATCAAAAAATTACCTGTCAGCACGGCGAGGCCAGCTCCGGCCTAACCGGTAGCGGTAAGTGCATAAAATGTAACGGCAATTTTTGGGGCGAAAATTGTGATAAGGAGCCCTCTTGCCAACATGGTAAGCCCAGCATTGGCCCGGGCGGCAATGGCAAATGTCTCTCCTGTTACAACGGCTGGGCCGGTGATGGTTGTAGCGAATGTGCCCCGGGTTTTGATAGCAACGTTAATTGTGTGGATTGTCTTTCCGGCCACTTTGGCGCCGAATGTCTGGGTATTTGCCCCGGCGGTAGCGAAAACGAGTGTTCAAATAACGGGGAGTGCGATGATGGCATCGATGGCGAAGGTTTTTGTACATGCAATAATGACCTAGTAAGTAGCGATTGCTCCGGTTGCCCGGCGGGTAAAACCAATTATCCCGCTTGTGATGAATGTATTCCCGGCTTTTTTGGCGGCAGTTGCGACCAAAAAATTACCTGCCAGCATGGCGAAGCCAGCCAAGGCGTAAACGGCAACGGCAAATGCCTCTCCTGCCATGACGGCTACTTTGGCGAAAATTGCCAAAATTATAAAACCTGTGTCAACGGCACCCCAAGTCTCGGTATTAACGGCGATGGCACATGTACAAAATGTAATGGTAATTACTGGGGCGAAAACTGCGACCAAACGCCATCTTGCGTAAACGGCACCCCAAGTCTCGGCACTGACGGCAACGGCAATTGTACAGAGTGTCTTCCTGGCTTTTATGGTAGCGATTGTAACCAGGCGGTCATCTGTCAGCATGGCGAGGCCAGCCAAGGCTTAAGCGGCAACGGTAAATGCCTCTCCTGCCATGACGGCTACTTTGGCGAAAATTGCCAAAAATATAAAACTTGCCTTAACGGCACCCCGAGCGTGGGTCTTACCGGCAACGGTAAGTGCACGAAATGTAATGATAATTACTGGGGCGAGAACTGCGATCAAACGCCCAGTTGTGTAAACGGCAGACCCAGTCTTGGTATTAGCGGCAACGGTAAGTGCACAGAATGTATCGGTAATTACTGGGGTATCAATTGCAACAAAAAGTCCACCTGTGTGAACGGCACCCCCAGTGTGGGTATTAACGGCGATGGCAAATGTACAGAATGCCTGAGCAATTTTGTAGGTGAAAACTGCGATGAGTGTAAAAACCCCGACATGACCGGTACTAATTGCGACCGGGAAATTTTGTGTCAGCACGGCACTCTGGATACCCAAACAGGGCATTGTCTGAGCGGTTCTTGTACTTCTGACTTTACCGGGATTGATTGCGATAAAAATACTCTCTGCCAGAACGGGACACTAGACACCCAAACAGGGCACTGCCTTAGCGATTCATGCGCTTCTGGCTTTACCGGGATTGATTGCGATAAAAATATTCTTTGCCAACACGGCACATTGGACACCCAAACAGGGCACTGCCTGAGCGATTCTTGTATCCCCCATTCCGGCGGCCCAGATTGCGAGTGTGCTGAAAAATGGAGCGGAGATAACTGCGATGTCTGTAGCGGAGGCTTTGGGACTAATTGTGCTACCTATGGTTCCGTAACCGATGCTGATGGCCACACCTATAAAACGCTCGTTATAAACGGCCTGGAATGGATGGCCGAGAATTATAAACGCCGGACCGGTTCTTGGTATTATCCCAATAATAAACCAATTAACGCAGATACTTATGGCTTGCTTTATGCTTGGAATACAGCTAGTAGGAGCGGATTTTGCCCAAGCGGCTGGAGATTACCAACCAAGTCAGAATTTAATGCTCTCTTAAATGCTGCCGGTGGTAGCGAATCCGCCTCGCTCAACCTGCGGGCGACAAGTTTTGCCGGCGGCGCCGATAAATATGGCTTTTCTGCGCTTCCGGCCGGCGCCTACAACCCCGTGGCAATTTATAATCCCTACACTGATTTCGGGACAGCTGCCTACTTCTGGACAAGTTCGGTTTATGATGATTTTGATGCCTATTACCTCTATTTGGGTAACGGTGTTGGTTCCGCCAATGCGTCCATACCCCACTATGACAAACCCACCGGCTTTTCGGTGCGTTGCGTCAAAAGCCAGTCCTAACCGACCATCCTCTGGCAGGAAAAAGAAAGATTAATAAGGCAATAATTCTCAAATCCCCAAAAATTTCTTAACTGCGCTATAAATTATTTTTCTGCTCTGCGAAGCTCCAGAAAATGTATATTCATCTTATCTCTCAGCGGCTTACTTGTTGCCAGGTCAACCATCTGGGTTTTGTGGTGGGGTTGGTCATCGGCGGGGAAGTGTGGGCTAAATGGCATGACTAGCTCCTTTGCATAGGATTATCCTTCTTGCTGTTTTGTTCAACTGTTGCGTTTTGTGCTGCCTTTTGAAACAAGTTAATAAATCTTTTTAGCTTGGTGGTTATTTTATTATTGTCGGCATTAGCTAGTGCTTCTTGTAACAATGGTACAATTTGCTCTGCATAGGCAACATATTGTTTTTCTTCGACCATTTGAAGCATTTCTGTCTTAGCATATTTGGGCAACTGCTTTTTGATAGCAGAATTTAATGGCCTAGCAAAGCTTTTATCCTCAATACGTAGTAGAGAAATAATGGCATCAAGCAATAATTTACTGTTTTTGTTAGCCTTAAATATCTGACTTACATAGTTTGCGGTATATTCTTCGAATTTCTGGGGAAATGTTTTGTAACACTGCAAAATAAAAATATGTACAGGAGAATTATTGGCTTTTGCCGCATTTAAAACAAGTTTTTGGAAAAAGTCGCTATTTAATTGACTGGGTGTAAAATAAAAAGCTGCTTCTGCCGTTGTTTTTGTGAGAATAGCGGCATATTTTTCGCTTTTGCTGCTATGCACTTTTAGTGCCTGGCTTAAATTGTATAAAGTGCCAGGTGTTGAGTAACTATGGACAATTAAAGCAAAATCATTTATTTTGTCATATAATTCCGCCAACTTATTCTGGTTTAGCTCTGCGCACTCCCCCGGTAATGGCAGTGTTTTGTCAATTTGGTGGAAAAGGGTAATTTGTGTGCTGACATCAAGATTGGTATCAGTAATGGCGTTAATAATAGTGCTTAATTCGCTCGGTGTTGCCACTGATAACCAGCTTTCAAAGAATAGCTGATGCTATGGATAAAGAGGTAAAGGCGCTCGATGGATTTTATCAGCAGCATAATTATCAGGTAAAATAGTGAAATATGTACAAGGTAGTAATATATTATTAAAAATATTGCTACAAGCCATAAACTGGTGCCGACATAGCCGATAACCATGGGTAGTATAAGCCAATTGCTTTTATCCATGCCGCTCCTAAGGCGGCTGTGCATTTCGGCAAATGAAATGCAGAATACTTCGAATAAATATGCGTATAAAGGGCCTAAAATAATTACTTTGAACGCTTCGCCGTCTTTTACCGAGCGGTATTCAGATAACTTGGTGGCTTTATCGAAGGCGTCAGCGATGCAAACAATAGCAAATATTAGACAAGTCACAAGGGTGATACCTCCTAGGGTGCCAAATATAATGGCAGCGTGGGCGGCTATAAAGCAAAAGAGCTCGTAGATACACCAGCCGATGAGGATCACGATGGCTACTATAGCGACAAATCCAATAAGGGCGAATAATGATTCTTCCATAGAAGACCTCGTGGAGCAAGAAATGCCAATGCTAATCCCTAACGCAGAGGTCAGAAAGAGCATATTTAGAGATTATGATAAACATAATCATACCGCATACCGGCATAGAATACGCTGAACTGAACATTACCAGCCCCTTATGGCTAAAAACCGTAAAAAAATCTAGCGGATCGGAGTAGGGCTGTCAAGCGGAAAATTGCGCTGGGAGGAAGGTGCTTCTCGGCGCCGGCTAAGGCCGGTAAGGGGCAGTTCGTGAGAAGTTTCTATGGTGTTTTTACCATAGATTTCTTTTTCTCCTTCTTCTCCCAGGGAGCGCTATCTCCGGCTTTAAAATTGTAAATCGGTTTGATAATCTTGATAACCTCGGCGGTCGGCTCGATATTTTGCAAAATGCTCTCCAGCGGTTTATAGGCCATGGGCGCTTCGTCGATGGTTTCCAGGCCGATGGTCGAAGAATAAATTCCCGCCATTTCCTTTTGAAAATCATCTAGTTTTAATTCTCTTGCCGCCTGTGCCCGGCTCATGATACGCCCGGCGCCGTGGGGCGCTGAATAGTTCCAATCGGGGTTGCCCTTGCCCAGGCAGATGAGGCTGCCGTCGCGCATGTTGATGGGAATTAAGAGTTTTTCGCCTTTTTGGGCGCTTACTGCCCCTTTGCGCAAGATCATGGCTTTGGTATCAATATAATTATGAATGGTGGTAAATTGCTCCAAAATATCTTTTGGGGCAATATTCATGCCGGTGCAAATGGCTTCGATCATGGCCCGGCGGCTAAGGACGGCAAAATGCTGCATGATGCGCATGTCGCTAATATAATTATCAAATAGCTGCCCGCTCACATAGGCCAGCTCGCGGGGAATTTTGGTAAGCACCTGGTTTTTCAGCCTTTTGAGCTCGCTTTCTATCTCTTTATCGCGCCCGGCGGCTTTGAGAGTGGCGATTAAAGAAGCTCTATCGCTTTTTAAATTGCCGTTTAGCTGTTTCCAAGCCTCTTCCTGGTAAAAGCCGGCTATTTCCAGCCCGGCATGGCGGCTGCCGGAGTGCACCACAAAATAGAGATTGCCCTCATCGTCGCGGTCGGCTTCGATAAAGTGGTTGCCGCCGCCCAGAGTGCCCAGGCTGAGTTGGGCCCGCGCCTTGTTATAGTGGCCGCGGATATTATCCCACTCCACCGCGCTGGCTAGCGGGTGCGGGGTTTCTCTAATGGCAAACCCGGCGGGAATATTGGCTTTTATAACTTCATCCAGCTTCTTAGGGTCAAAATTCTGGCTTGCCGGAGCGGCGGCGTGAATGGCTATGGTCTCCATACCACACCCTATATCCACGCCCACCAAATTGGGGCAAATTTTGCCCTCTATGGTCATGGTGGTGCCGATAGTGCAGCCGGCTCCGGCATGAATATCAGGCATGAGGCGTATCTTGCTGCTTTCTACAAATGGTTGATCGCAAAGAGTTTTTACCTGTTTTAACGAAGTGTCGTCAACGAGGTCGGTATAAATTTTGGCACAGGCATAGCGGCCGCTGATTTCTTTCATTGCAGATTCCCCGGTCTTTGTAGATAAAGGCATAAAAAAAGCCCGCTAAATTAGCGGGCTAAATTTTATATAAAATCTTGCGAAAAGCAAGACAGAAAAAACAGGGGGTAGGACTTGGAGTCCAAGGTTGCGGCATTTGCGCCGGGGAGATGTGAACAATACCCCACTCACAACCTTGGACTCCTAAGACAATAACCAATATAAATATTGGTTATAAAATGATATGTCTATTGAAGGTAGGTCAGGTAAAATTTTTTTAAAAGATCCAACACAAAACTCTATTGAGAACCGTGCCAGCTCATTTCCAAGTCAGGCGCTCATGCGCAACGCCCTTATAATATGCAAGTTCCGTGCCAACTTTTTGATACAAAGTATTGTTGAATTAAATCAATCAGTTACAGAAATGCACCATTTTGTAAAAACTCTATGCATTACCAGTAATAGGGTAAAATTACCACACGAAGCCACTACTTGTGGTAAAATAGCCATAAATTAACCCTTGTTGCCTCTTATAGCGGTCTGATAAGTTGCCGCTTGCCGGCAACGGGGCTGATAGGGGACATCGATCCCGCCGCCCATTTTCAGATTGAGTCCGAGACAAGGAGCACAAAACTGGCGCTTTTCACAGGAGTGGCAAGGAGTTGGCTTCTTCAATAATTCGCGGGCCTCTTGCATAACCGGGCCATTCCAGAGTTCTATAAAAGGCGCTTTGATTAATGATCCTGCAGCCTTAGGCCAGTTTATACAGGGCCAGAGCAGCGCCTCGGCATCAATAAAGGCGCTCATGGTGGCTGCACCGCAGAGTTCCGGGCCAATTTGCCTTTTGGCCATCCAGCCTATGAAAGAGGATTTTTGCCAATTTTCCCTATATTTCTCAATAGTTTTTAATGTTGGAACCTCAACTGGAGGTGCTTCCTTTAGGCGGTTTATAGGGTCCATAAAATAAATACCGGCACAGCTCGCGCCAACATCGCGGCATAATTGTTCGATCTCAGCTAATTCACTAATGTTTTCATCAAGGAGCATTACTTGCACTTTGCTCTTTATGCCATATTTGCGGAGCAATTTAAGAGCCATAGTGGTGGCGGCAAAGGCGCCTTTGTGGCCCACAAAGCGGTCATGTTTTTCCGCTGTGGCAAAGTAAAGGGAAGTGCGCACCAGGCGCACGCCGAGTTCTGCTAGAGCCGCAATTTGTTCTTCACTGGCCAAAGTCAGGTTGGAAATAAAGGTTACATCGAAATAGGCCTTTCGAGCATCACTAATGATATCAATGAGATCTGGATGAGTAAAGATTTCACCGCCGGTAAAAGTGAGCTCTAAAGTGCCGGCTTCTGCCAGCTGTGGCAAAATGTTTTGCCAGGTTTCGCGCGGCAGGCGCACGTTATCAAATTCTCCGTGATAGCAATGGCGGCAGCGCAAATTGCAGCTTCTGATGAGCTCAATAGTAATTTTAAACGGGCGAGAGTTTTTTTGAGCTTTTTGCACCATTTCCTTAAAAATAGTGTTCATAAAGTGCCCCGCAGAATTATCTCTTTGAGTGGCGCTTTTTGCTCCAAACCATTGCCAGTTAAGTAATAAGTGAGCTTTTTTATTGGATAATTTTCGGCTATGCGCCGCGATAGCGAGAGCATATCTTCGGCCTCTTGCCAAGCAATGCCCACACTATTTTCCAAAATAGCCTTCATCCTGGCGGCAACAGAAGGAATGTCTGCCAGCGAATAAGGGCGGTGGCCATCTAAAAGATATATCTTTTCCAGCTGATAGCCATCAGGATAGCGCTCGATATAAGTTAGGTTATCGAGAAAAGTCGGCCAAATCATGAAGTTGCCCTCCGCAGTTTCCCCCAGCAAAGTTAAGTCGCCGGTTAAAGTATCGGGAGCAAAAAGTTCAGCTATGGTAGATTTACCACGGCCAGACATCCCCATGAAAAGATAGCCTTTTTTATCAAAGCATAGGGCGGCTGAATGAATAAGCAGGCGCTTATAATGCGGAAGCCAGAGCATCATCATCAGGCGTATTATATTGCAAATCGACATATAATAACCGGCACAGCGACCTTCGGCAAACTGCGGGTCGGCAATAGTAAAAAAGGCCAAGGGCTCTTTTAAGCTGTAATAGCCGTCGTAACTGCCGGAATGAAAGGCATAAATGCGATCTTCTAGGCGGTTAAAGCGCGGGATGCCGTGGTCGGTCATATATGGTTCGGCCACATGGCCCGGGGTAACAAAAATGCGGCAATGGGGCAGGGCGCCCTCTTTATGGCAGGCAAAATTATTATAACGCCTGCTGAAATCCTCTATTACCGCCTGGCTTTCGGAGCTGATTTGCCAAACTGTTTCGCCAAGAGTGCAAAAAAAGCTATATTCATTAGCCATTGTTGCCAATATCTTTCTCAGCGCGCCGGCAGGAGGAGGGCGATTTCGGCTTTATCTAAAAGCAGCTCGCCGGAGCAGGGCGCGGTGCTGACTTTGCCAGTGCTTGAAATGCGCCAGAGGTTATGGCCGGCTGCTACGGCTTTTATCTCTTCGGCCGGGATTTTTTGCGGGTTATCCCAATCTTTATTGATAAGGGCTACCAATGTTTCACCGCTGGCGGCCCGTTTTTCAAGAAGCATAGTGGGGCGCTCAAAGGGAGTGAGCGGTTTTAGGTGGCCCTCGGTTTGCAAAAGCGGCTCAACCTGTTTAAGCACATTTACGCTCTTTATGAAGGGGCGAAAATCAAAATTAATCTCTTCCCTGTCGGCCGGTTTAGTAGTTACCACATTAAGCCTTTTGGTGAAGCCTAATTCAAAGCCCATGGGCATGAGGAGGCCTTCGGAGAAAATAGCCGCCAAAAGATAACGTTGGCATACCACTTGCGGCCTTCCTCCTACTTCGGCAAAGAGCCTTTCGGTATCATGCGATTCCGCAAAAGAGACGGAGGGGGCAATGCTACCGAATTGCTCATGCTGTGTAAGAGCCCAGGGGGCATCGAAGTTCCAATATTTTGAGCTGTTAAAAAGGTAATCCATGCCGGCCTCTTTTAAGGCGCTCACCTCTTCCAGGCGGCAGCCCAAAGTTTCGGCAAAAAACTTGGTGCGCTCATCGCGCGCTTTGGCCTCTTTTATAAGGCGGGCCCAGAGAGCTGCCGGTACCTTGTAGGCCGCATCGCAGCGAAAGCCCACAAAGCCCAGGCTTTGGGACCAGGCCAGGAGATCCGACCAATAGTTCCAGAGCGCCTCTTTCTCCGGCGAGGCGTTATTATCTATTTCGGCCAAATCGCCCCAAACGGTCACTTTGCGGGCATCGGCCGGGTCGATGGCGCTGGGGTGCACTATTTGGCCGTTTTCGTCATGCTGATACCAGGCCGGGTGCTCTTTTACCAGTGGGCTGTCTATAGCTGTGTGGTTGATAACTAAATCCATGATGGGCAGAAGCCCCTCTTTTTGAAAGCCAGTTAGAACGGCTTTGAGTTCCCGCATATCGGCTCTGTCCTGGCCTTCCTTCACAAAATCCTGGCATAAAAGGCGATAATCGCGCACGGAGTAGAGGCTGCCGGAGAAGCCTGGCTGGCTGATGGGATTTAAATAAATCCAATTAAAACCCATAGATTTGGCCTCTTTGCCAAAATGGGCCCACTCGCTTACAGTCCCGGCCAGGCGGGGAAAAAGATTATAAATAATAGGTGCTGTCATGGCTAAATCCTCCTTCGCCGCTGCTTTTTTAACACAACATAAGGTAGCTAAAAATGAAAAATCCGCTCTGATGCGCTTTTTTTCTTAGGCTATTCGCATAAATTTTGCTAGAAAGGGAAGCTGTCGCCAGAGCGGCGGCGCGGTGAGGATAATATGGATAATCTTCAAGAAGATGCTAGGCCCAAAACAGAAGCTAAAAACGCCCAGCCTATTGAATTAAAAGTTGAGTATCGCAAACTGAATACCTTCTTTTCCGATTATACCAAGAATATTCTGCATGGCGGTACTTTTATCAAAACTGATGTGCCTTTAAAAATCGGCACTAAGTTTCTTTTTAAATTGCTATTGCCGGTTGATATGCCCCCGCTGGAGATTAAAGGCGAAGTGGAATGGATTCGCCTGGCCAGTGAAGCTGAAGCCGCCCGCAAAGAGGGGCAGGAGAGCGACCCGGGGATGGGCATAAAGTATATTTACGATGATGATGCCCAACATAAAGCTTTTGATGATACGGTAGCCGGGCTGATGATCGATGCCCTCGGCGAGCGTATTTATAAAAAGCTGACCGCCAGCAAATAAAATAACATAAAGGGTTTATGTCTTGACGATATTTGATTTATTTCGTGCCAAAGATAAAAATGGCCAGCGTCTTGCCGACAATAGCCCGGCGCCGCGATCGGTAACCGAGGAAATAGCGAGTAGCAGCCGCTTTCGCCGCTGGTTTAGTGTTTATGGCGGCAAATATCTTTTGGTGATTTTTGCCGTTATCAGCTGCTCTTTTATTTTATCCATGAACAACGAGAGCGGCAGCTATGACCTCCATTTAAAAGAAGAAGATATCGGTAATCGGGTGGCCGAACAGGACATCAAAGCACCTAAGGACCTCTCTATTTTAGACCCGGAAATTACCAAACAGCGCCAGGATGAGGCGGCCAGCAAGGTTTATCCGGTTTATGATCACGACCCCAATGTTACCTCTGTTTTGGCTCAGCGCCTGGTGGATAGTTTTAGTTATATGCGCCAGGTGCTGCTGCCGCTTGATAAGCCAAAAGCCGCTAAAACAGCCGACGGTGCCAGCGAAAACGCCGATGCTCTTTCGGATAGCGCCGACAGCGATACCGATATCACCCGCCTGGCCCAGCGGCGGAATGAAATTTTAGAAAACAGCCGCCGGCAATTTGAGCAAAAATTGCAATCATCGGTAACCGACAGCGAATATGCGCTTCTTGCGCAAACGAATTTTTCCAAAGACATTGAGCAGTTGGCTATAAACATACTTAAGCGCTCCATGACTATGTATGTGGTGGCCGATATTTCTATGATGGAAAACGAGTATTCGAGCGCTTTTACCATTAAAAATACCGGTAGTTTAAGTGGCGGCGAGATTGTCCTCACCGACCTTTCCCGCGTGACAGAGCTCAAAACAGTGCGCGATAAAGTTTCGGCTGTGAGCCAGGATTTAACGGCGCAAAGCAGCGGACTCAGCCCGGAACTAAAAGCGGCCGTTACCGAGATAGTGAAGCGCCTGGTTTGCCCCAATTTAACGCCCAATAATACCGAGACCAAAGAGCGGCGTGAAATCAGCGCTCACAACGTGCCCAATGTGATGATTGCCAAAAAGAAAGGCGAGATTATCTGGCGCGGCGGCGAGCTTTTAAATGCCCAGCAATTTCTTATTTTGCAATATTTAGAGGCGGAAAATTCCAATAAATACAGTGGGCAGCTCTATTTTAGCATTATTTTGCTTTCCCTCATGCTGGTGCTCATCTCCATTCAGTACTGGGAGAATATTTTTTGGAAAATTAATATATCTTATAAGGACTTATTGCTCCTTGCCATTATTCTGGCCTTTTCTATGGCCATGGTGCGCTTGGGGCAGGAGCTTGGCTCCTCTTTGCCTTTTAGTCCGCCGGAAACCTTTTATCTTTACCTTATGCCCGTAGCCACCGGTGCTATGCTTTTGCGCTTTATTTTAGACCGCTCGCGGGCTCTTATGTTTACTATTATTCTCACTATGTCCACGGTGATTCTCTGTAACCGCCCGGTAGTTTATTGTTATTACATTCTTCTCAGCTGTCTGGTGGGCTCCTGGGGAATTTCGCACTCCAGAGAGCGCTCTTATATGTTTAAAACTTCGCTTTATATTGTGGGCGTAAACCTCGCTACCATTATTTCCATTGCCGGTCTTTCGCAGCGTATTTTTTCCATGGCCACCTTCTGGGAGGCTCTGGCCGGTATTATTTCCGGTTTTGTTTCCGTGCTTTTGATCTCAGCTCTGGCGCCGGTTATCGAATCGGTTTTCGGCTATATCACCGATTTTAAACTTTTGGAGCTGGGCAATCTTAACCACCCGATTTTGCGCAAATTATTAGTAGAAGCTCCGGGAACCCATCATCATAGCGTCATGGTGAGCCTTTTAGCCGAGCCGACAGCTCAGGCTATTGGCGCTAATCCCTTAAAAGTGCGCGTGATGGCTTATTACCACGACATCGGCAAAATGAAAAATCCCAAATATTTTGCCGAAAATCAGAGCGGCGAAAATCCGCACGATAAAATAGACCCCGCCCTCAGCGCCAGAGTTGTAAAACGCCATGTTACCGATGGCCTCAAAATGGCTCAGGAATATAAATTAGGCGAGATTATCGAGGCGGCTATTTTGGAGCATCACGGCACCTGCCTCACCGGCTTTTACGGCAAAGCCAAGCAACTGGAAACCCCGGAAAACCCGGTAAATGAGAGCGATTATCGCTATCAGGGGCGCAAGCCGCAGACTAAAGAAGCGGCGCTTATTATGCTGGCCGATAGTGTCGAAGCGGCAGTTAAGAGCTTGAAAGATCCCAATCCCGACCGCATCATGGCCATGGTTTCTAAAATAATAAACGGCAAATTTACCGATGAACAGCTCAATGAATGCGATCTTACTCTTAAAGATTTACACATTATTGCCAAGCAATTTACCGAGATACTAAAGGGCATGAATTATACACGGCCGGAATATGTCTCCACCAGTAATAATAATCGCCCCAAAGAGAAAGAGCCTAAAGAAAATAAAGAAGCCAAAGAGAGCAAAGAGGCTAAAGAATCCAAAGAGGTTAAAGAAAAAGAAAATGCAAATACTGATCAGAAACAAACGAAGCGCCCCGACAGTGTCCTCTACGTTGCTCCGTACAGCAGCCCGGAAGGCATTAAGCATCTTGGGCAAGTCTAAAAGCGAACTCTCCATTTTGGTGGTTGGCGATGACAAAATGCAAAAATTAAATCTGGACTGGCGGGGCAAAGACCGCCCGACAGATGTGCTCTCTTTTCCTATGGAAGAAGGTGAAGATGCTTCTTCGGAACTGGCTGCCCAAAGCGGCGAGGAAAAAGCTGCCGAGTGCCTTGGGGATATTGTTCTTAATATGGATGCGGCCAAGCGCCAGGCTGATGAACTTGGTTTTTCGCTGGAAGAGGAGGCAGTGCGCCTTTTAGTGCACGGCCTGGCTCACCTTTTAGGCTACGACCACGAAAAGAGCGAAGAAGAAGCAATTAAAATGCGGGCCATAGAGAGCAACGTACTTAAAGAGCTTGGTGTTAATATAGAGCTATAAAGAAGTTAGTTACGGTGTGAATTGCACTGCCACGCCGAGATAGACACCGTTAAGCTGGATATGTTTCATGAAATCGCCGGAAAGCCCAGAGAGCCAATAGCCGACGTGCGGCATAATAGTAAAATATGAGACAGGAATAGAAGCACCCACCTGAGCTGAGAAGGAGCCGCTCACCATAATATCGCTCCTTTTATCAAGCTCGCTCTTGGCCAGCACTAAGGCGCCGGTGCCGGAAATATAAGGGCCGATTTTATCCAAATCGCGGAACCAATAAGCCACTTTGGCACCGAAATTCGTGGTGTGAATTTTGAGATCATAAGTCATAGCGCTATAGACCGGTATTCTGGAACCAAAGAAAGCATAGCCAAATTCACCGGCAACAAGGAGCTTGCCGCCCAGCGGGCGGGCGCCTAAAGAAATATTGATAAGTGGCGATGTGCGCCCGACATGGCCGGTATCAATCAGCAGAGCGCCGGAAAGCATAAGGCTTAAATTATGAATTTTAGAGCCGTCGTTTTCTCTTGGCTCTCTTTTGGGCCTTTCTTTCTTTTCTTTTTTCTTTTTCTCTTTTTTAGCTTTCTTTTCTGCCGGTGCCGGAGCTGTTTCATCGCTTGAGCTATCAGCCTCTACGCTTAAAGGTGCCAGAGGCAGCAGATCGGTAACACTGTCGTCGGAGGTGGCATCGTTAGCTTTATCACTGGCGGCATCACCGGCAATATCACTGGCAGCATCGGCTTTTTCAGCTTCTTCGGCTGTAGGCGCGGCGGCAGGGGCACTTACGGCTGCGCTATCGGCTGTATTGGCCGGTGGCAGCGGGTCGTCGGGCAGAGCTAAATCCAGATCATCGTCAAGTAGCGGATCGTAATCCGCACCCTCCTGGGCAAAAACAGGAGCAGCACATAAAAGCAAAGCCGCTAAAAAAGATGTAAGTCTAAGGCGCATCTAACTCCTCCCCATAAAGGCCCATTATTTGTACCACAGAGCGCCGCCGGTAACAAACTATAATTTAAGCTCCGGCTCAGAAGGGGTAATTATCCTCTTCATCGCTGGAAAAATCAGGTGCTCCGCCGGCCGGTTCGGCCATTGGCGGCGGTGCCGGTTGGCGATATTGATTTTGCCCGCCGTGCGGGGAGCTGCTGCCATACTGGCTATATTGATTGCCGCCGCCGTATTGGTTGCCATCGTCGTATTGGGCACCGCCGCCGGCGCGGTCGTAATCATCGCCGCCGCGAAAGCCGGAATTTAAAAAGACTATATCGCGGGCGTTTATTTCGGTGGTGTAGCGAGTATTGCCGCTGTTATCCTGCCATTGACGGGTTTGGATGCGCCCTTCGACATAGACTTGGCGCCCCTTGCTTAAATATTTGCTGCAAAGCTCGGCCAGCCGCCCAAAAGCCACAATGCGGTGCCATTCGGTGCGTTCCTGCTTTTGGCCGTCTTTATCGGTCCAGTTTTCGGAAGTGGCCAGCCGGAAGGTGGCAACCGGCTGGTTGCTGCCCTGGGTGTATCTGAGTTCGACATCGGCGCCTAAGTTGCCGATAATTATTGCTTTGTTGAGTCCTGACATTGTTTACTCCTTTTATCTTTACGGCCTAGCCGCAAATTCAGTTAGTTTTATGGTTAAGTCTAAAATGCGTTCTGCCCAGCCGCTATCACCGGCTTCCTGGTGAGCGGCAGCCCGTTTTAAAGCGGCGGCAGCTTTATTTATATTTCCCTCGCTTATTTCGAGCTCAGTGAGATCCAAAAGAGAGCCCAGTGAGCCGGTATCGCCAATATTTTCTTCCCATGCTTCCCTGGCCAGGAGGCTTTTACCGCTCATGTAATAAGCCCGCCCCCGCATGGTGCCCAGTATGTTATCAAAAACAGTAAGTGATAACAATCTGATAACTTTTTTATAATCACCTTTTTTAAAATAATAGCCAGCCAGCTTTTCCAGCACTTCCCGGTTGTTTGGTGTTAGGTGGTAAAGCTCGCTAAGTGCTTTAAATTCAAGTGTATTTTGCCCGGATTTTTGAGCGGCGATAGCTATTTTCCTGAGTGCTTCCAAAAGGTATGGAGCTGCTTTTTTAGCCGCGCGATAATCTTTTACGGCGGCGCTGTATTCTCCGCACTCCAGGTGATATTCGCCCCAAAAATAGCGGCGCTCGGCTTTATTTTTAAAGCCGCCGATAAGATCACGGGCTTTTAAAAAATCCTTTTCGCGCAGTGCTATGTAAAATAACTGGCTCCTGGCTACGGTATTCTCTTTGTTCAAAGAGAGAGTAAATTCATAGGCTTTTTTAGCGGCCGCATAATCGCCGCGGCTATGGGCAATTGTGCCTAAATTTAAATTGGCCCACTCATGATTGGGAGCAATTTTTAGAGCCATATTAAGGGCTTCTTGCTGCTCTATATATTGCCCCAGCCTGGCTGCGCAAACGCCTTTAAAATTCCAATAATCGGCACTTTCCGGGCGGGCCGGCGCGCGCTTTAGCGTGCGCTCTATAGCTCCGACTTCCATTAAAATATTGGCTATTTTGTTATCTTTTGCCGGATCCGCTTGTCTTTCCAAATAGCTTACATAATCTTCTACCACCTTGGGGCAGATGTCCTGCTTTTTAAAGAGCTGCATGGTAAAAGTCCAGCCGGCTACTTCGTGGCGCAGATTTATTAGCGGCGTCAAAGTGTGGCAAAACTGCAAAATGGCAGCTGGTTCAGGGTAATAGCGCAAATCATCAAGCTGAAAGACGCGGCTCTCCAGAAGGGCCCGGGCCGAGAGCAAATTAAAAGAGAGAGCCACTTTGGCAAAAGAGAACATACGATAAATCATGCGCCTCACGTAGCGCTCGTGATTATGCAGGCGCAAGGAGACGGAGCCGGATAAGAAGACATAATCAAAAGAATTTTCTTTATAAGGATTTTGCAAAATATCGCGTACTTCAAAAACGGCCTCAGGGTAGCGTCTTTGGCACTCTTTAATCATTTCAGGAGCAATATCAATGCCGGTGTAGTGGACTTTGTAACCTTCGCGCTTTAAAAAGTCATAGAGCGCGCCCAGGCCGCAGCCCACATCGAGAATTTTGGCTGTGCCGGATTTTAAGTGCTCTTTGTTTAGGCTATCCAAAAGAGCAAAAAAGAGCAGTTCCTGCGCTTCTTCGCAGTTCCAATCAACGGCTAAGCCACCATCTTTATGTTTTTTAAGTTTTTTTTGGTAATAGTTGATGAGCTCTTCGTGCGTTTCCATCGCTTAATTCTTTCGCTTTAGAGAGAAAAAAACTTCTTCTGCCAAATAGGAGCTGCGCACCAGCGGGGCGGCAAAAACATATTTTAAACCCATTTCCCGGCCGGCGGTGGCAAATTCGGCAAATTCTTCCGGCGGCACATAGCGAGCGGCCGGGTGATGGCGCGGAGAAGGGGGCAAGTATTGGCCGATGGTGACGATATCCACGTTGCTATCGGCCAGAGTTTTAAGTAATTTAAGCACTTCATCATGACTTTCGCCAAGGCCCACCATAAAACCGCTCTTGGTCAAAAAGCCGTTTTCGGCTACCTCTTGCAAGATGGCAAGCGAGCGCTTAAAAGAGGCCCGTGGCCTAAGAGAGCTAAAGAGGCGCTCCACAGTCTCGATATTGTGGTTAATAACCTCTGGAGCTGCGGCCATAAGAGCCAGGAGTCCGCTAGCGGGAAAATCGGGAATGAGAGTCTCAATAGTGGGCTGCGGATTTAAGCGGCGGAGAGCGGCCACAGTAGCGGCAAAATGGGCGCCGCCGCCGTCATTAAGATCGTCTCTTGTCACCGAAGTGAGCACCACATGGTTAAGGTTTAGTTTTTGCGCCGCCGCGGCAATATTTTCCGGCTCTTTTTCGTTAAGCGCTTCCGGCGTGCCTTTAATAACCGCGCAATAGCGGCAAGCGCGGCTACACACCGGCCCCATGAGCAAAAAAGTGGCGCGCTTTTGAGCGAAACATTCACCTCTATTGGGGCAGGCAGCCGATTCGCAGACACTATTTAAAGAGCTTTTTTGGAGAAAAGCTTCAACATTTAAAGCTTCACCGCTTAGACAAACATTGCGCCGGAGCCATGCCGGCTTGGGCCCCGGCAGTACGCGGCTCATAGAGAGATTTCGCCGATATCGATATCAATACCGCCGGCTTCACCGGCTGATTCGCCCATATCTATGGTGATGCCGCCCTCATCGCTAGCCGGAGCTTCTGCCGGCTTTTCATTGGCGCCGCCGTAAGGTTTCACGGCCGGAATGGCATCTTTGGGGTCAACTTTTTTGGTCACTTCGATAACGAGGCGCGTTGATTTGCCGGCGAGCTTGCCTTTAGCCGGTTTCTTGTCGCCCATGGCTTCGGCTTTAATGCGCTTTTTAGCCACGCCCTTACCGGTTAAATATTTAATAATGACGCCCATTTGCTCTTTGGAAAGAGCCAAGTTTTTCTTCTTGTTGCCGCCGCTTGTGGTGTAAACCAGCATTTTTACTTGCTCTATTTCCTGATGATTGACGAGGAAAGAGGCCAGTTGATTGAGTACATCGGAATCAGCCGGTTTCAGAGCCGATTTCTTGGGCACAAAGGTTGGTTGTGCTTTGAGTGTTATCTCTTTCTTCACGAGAGACACCAAGGCTTTACCGCCTTTATCCGGGCAGCCGTCGCGGTCGTCTATGCCATTGATATTTTCCGGCTCATTCGGGCATTTATCTTTAGCATCCAAAATGCCGTCGCCGTCGTTATCGGGATCGGGGCAGCCGTCTTCGTCTTCATATTCGTCGATATCTTCAGGATGGAGTGGGCAGAGGTCGCCGTAATCGGGGATGCCGTCTTTATCGTTATCGGGTTCCGGACAGCCGTCATCATCTTCAAATTCATCGAAATCTTCTTTTTCGTTCGGGCATTTATCGTCGCCATCCAAAATGCCGTCGCCGTCGTTATCGGGATCGGGGCAACCGTCTTCATCTTTGAAGCCATCCATATCTTCCGGTTCGGTAGGACAGGCGTCCTGAGCATCAAGAATACCATCGCCATCGTTATCGGGTTCCGGGCAACCGTCTTCATCTTTGAAGCCATCCATATCTTCCGGCTCATTCGGGCACATATCGTCTTCATCGGGGATGCCATCATTATCATTATCGGGATCGGGACAGCCGTCTTCATCCTGGAAGCCATCGATATCTTCCGCCTCATTGGGACATTTATCTTTCTTATCTTCTATGCCATCGTCATCGGCATCGTCGATGCGCTCACCCATATAGTAACCGGCGCGGGCAAAAACGCGCATTTTCGGTGAACCGTAGCCGGGCAGAAGGCCAAAGCCGATACCGCCACCAAAGAATATTTCGCCAAAGTGATAAACGCGAGTGTGGGTGAGGCCAATCATGGCTTCCATGGGGTTTTGGGCTTCGGCTTTTGAGGCATCTACCAGGCCAAAGGGGTTAAAGGCGGCAGTGTGGCCGTAAATCTCGGCCATGACTTCCTACTAAGCTTTTTCGGCGCCGAAATTGCTACCTACACCGACTTTGTAAAAGATTTCGTCATCAAGTTCCAAAGAGAGCACTTTAGCGCTCTTGGCCCGCCAGCGATAACCTAAATCAACAGCAAAACGCACCATATCGAAAGTGGAAGAGAGAGCGAGGTAAGGGGCTAAAACTACACCCGCTTCACCGGCAAAAGCCTTTTCGTTACCTGTCGGCAAAATGGTATTCATGGCAATGGCCAGAGAAAAACGGCCATCTTCCAAATTCACTACTCGCACTTTGGGAGTTAAGCGAATATCGCCAAAATTTACAGCTTGCAAGCTGTCGCTCTGGACGCCTATTTGTACCTGCGGGGTGGAAAGGCCGCTTTGAAAGAGTATTACCGGAATATCAATAGCCAGTTCCACATAATTCCAAAAACCGATGGCGGCTACGATGTTGGCATCTAAGCGATGGGCCACCAGTTCACCGGCGCTGACTTTGGGCTTGGTGTTTTTATAAACCACAGCCAGTGGCGCCCAGGCATAATTAAAGTTTAAGCTGGCATTAACCTTAAGGTGTGGGTTGATATCGCCGGAATCAACGCTCATAAAGCCATACATATCACCGGCTACATGGAAATTTTGCACATCAACAGCGGTTCCCGAAGTGGAAGAGGCAATTTCCGCCTTAGCTTCCGGCTGCAAAGAGAAAAGAGATAAGGAAAGCGCTGCTATTGTTAAGGATAATCGGCTTTTCAACTTAACCACAAGCCACCTCCGGAGGTGTAAAAAACGTAAAAAGTGCCGATGAAAACTAGGTAAAAGCCGCTTTAGGCCAATTCTCGAGGCAAAAAACGAGCTTTTGCCACCGACACAGCATCACAATTTGTCACAAAAAGAGGTGAAGTTCAATTATTTAATATGGCGCAATATAATAATCGCTGTTTTTTAGGCTAATAGGGTGAGGAGCAATTGGGTATTGGCGAGGTAAATAAGAATACCGGTAATATCAAGAACAGTGGTAACGAGCGGCCCGGAGGCGATGGCCGGGTCGGTGCCGATTAATTTAAAAAAGGAGGGCACGGCTACGCCCATTAGGGCTGCCGTTGTCATGCTGATCATCATAGAGGTGCCGACAATAATCCCCACCAGCGGGGCGCCGTTATGAATGGCACCGATGGAACCGACCAAAATGCCGCATATAAGGCCGATGGAGAGGCCAACCAGAAGCTCGCGGATAAAGGTGCGCGAAAGATTATGTAGTTGCACTTTGCCGAGGGCAAAGCCGCGAATGACAATAGTGGCGCTCTGAGATCCCATATTGCCGGCCATAGCGGTGATAACCGGCACAAAGCTGATTAAAATCATGGCATCGAGCAGTTTTATATTGTCGAATTTGGTGATTAAATAGCCGGTGATGAGGCCGCCCAAAAGGTTGGAGACCAGCCAAGGCAGGCGGCGCATGATGATGCTAAAAATTTTATTTCCATAGACGAGGTCTTCCGAAGAGGTACCCACAAAGCGGAGCATATCTTCCGAAGCCTCTTCATCTAAAACATCAACTACATCGTCGATAAGAATACGGCCTAAAAGAACTTCGTTTTCATCGACAACCGGCATACTGACGAGATCGTATTTGCGGAAGAGGCGGGCTACATCTTCCTGATCCAGCTGAGGCGGCACGGTGATGACGGCCGGCTCTTTGAGATCGTCCAGCGTGGTATCCTGATCGGCATAGAGCAGGCGGATAATGGGTACCAGGCCCAAAAATTTACCATCTTTGTCGGTGACGTAAATATGGCGCAGTTCTTCTATTTCCTGGTGCATTTCGCGGAGTGAAGCAATGGCCTCCCGCACGGTGAGCGTGCTCTCCATGGAGGCGAGTTCCGTCTGCATGATACCGCCGGCGGAGTCATCGGGGTAGGACATAAGTTGCTGAATATCTTCGGCATCTTCTTCGTCCATAGAGTGGAGAATGGTCTCAACCTGCTTATCCGGGAGCTCGGCTAAAAGGTCGGCGGCGTCGTCGGTATCCATTTCGCCGACAATGGCGCTAAGGCGCTGGGTGCTTAAAAAATGCACCATCTTTTGGCGTTGATGTTCCGGCAGCTCTTCCAAAACGAGGGAAGCATCTTCGTCATTAAGATATTTAATAACGCGCGGCCAGTCGTCTTCATCTGGCAGCAGCATTAAAAGCTCGGCAATATCGGCCGGGTGCAGCGGCTCAAGGTATTCTTTAAGCGCACCGTCGCTTTCATCGGCCAAAATGCGGGCTATCTCCTCTTTATCCGGCGGGGTGAGCCCCTCTTCAACTTCGGTATTTTCTATCTCTTCCAACGTCTTATCTCTTCTCTAATCTTCTTTAGAAGCACCAAACTGCCGCCCCCTTAGTAACAGAATGAAATGGTGATTTCAATGATCTTTGGCAATTTTATGTGAATTACGGTAAAGCTCTTTTTTAAAAGTGGCCGCGTAGGCCGGATAAGGTGGATATATATGCAAAAGATATTGAAAACCCATGGTTTAATGTTTACTTTGGCTGCTCTTTTATTTTTGTGGGCTTGCAATACGGCTCCTGAACCTGTGCGGGTTTCCATTATTTCCACCAACGATTTTCACGGGCGCATCGACGGCGGGAGCGATAGCGATTTGGGCTATCGGGCGCATGGCGGTTTTGGCTGGATTTTGGGCTATTTTAACGCCGTGCGCCAGGATAACCCGGACGGCGTGATTTTAGTCGATGGCGGTGATCTCTGGCAGGGCACTTTGCTCTCCAACATGACCAAAGGCCAGGCGGTGATAGACCTTTACAACACTGCCGGTTACGATGCGGTGGCTCTTGGCAACCACGAGTTTGATTTTGGTAACGGCGGCGGTGAGAGTTCTGATTTGCGCCATGTTTTAAAAGAGCGCTTAAAAGAGGCTCACTTCCCCATGCTGGCGGCCAATGTTATTACGATAGAAGACCGTAAGCCACTGGAATTACCCAATTTTAAGCCTTATACCATTATCGAGCGCAAAGGGGTGAAAGTGGGTATAATAGGCCTCGCCACTCCCAATACCCGGCAGACAACTCTCACCAAAAATATTAAAGACCTCGATTTTACCGAGCCGGCGGCGGCAGTAATGCGCTATAGCGCCATTTTGCGGCAGAAGGGGGCCCAGGCGGTGGTGGTGCTCACCCATCTTGGAGCCACCTGGGATAAGGAAAAGCAGGAATGGAGCGGCGAACTTGTTGATTTAATAAAAGAAGTCGGTAGCGAAATAGACCTGGCCGTCGGTGCTCATACCCACACTATTATTAGTGAGCGCATTAACGGCGTGCCTATGATGTCGGCCGGTTTTTACGGGCGCTCTTTTACGAGAGCCGATCTCCTGATTGACAGCCGCAAAAAAGGGCGTGATGCTCTTTTAGGTGTTGAGCTGGAAGGAGCCACCTTTTTCTTTCGTAAGAGCACTAGCGAGGCTCCGCCCACTTACCATGGCCGGCCAGTTAAACGTGATAGTTCGTTTGATGCTAAATATGCTGAATATTACAAAAAAGTAGCTGCTATTGTCGATGAGGTATATGGCGAGGTGCCGGTGGAAATATCTCGCGAGGGCGACTATGATACCCCGATGGGGCGCCTTGTGGCCGATGCTCTTTTAGCGGCCGCTCCCAAAGCCGACCTGGCTATGACCAATCGCGGCGGTGTGCGTACCGGCCTTAATGCCGGGAAAATAACTTATGGCGATATTTTTAAAGTAATACCTTTTGATAATGAGCTGATGGTGGTGAATCTTAGCGGGCAGCAGATTATAACGGCTTTGGAACATGGGCTCAACACCTACTATTGGCCGCTGGAAATTGCGGGAATTATTGTTATATTTGATAAATCTCCCGGCGGTGATTCACGGGTGAAAAAGATAATTCTGCGCGATGGCAGCCTTTTGGCGCCCGCAAGTTCTTACCGGGTGGCCACCAACGATTTCCTCTTTGGCGGCGGCGACGGTTACGGCGCTTTTACCGGCGGTAGCGGCGAGCATACCAATATTCCGCTACGTGAGGCTCTGGCCCGTTATTTGCGTAGCCACTCGCCGATTGTAGCTCCGGAAGAAGCCCGCTATATTGTGGCTAACCCCTGAGCATTTTCTTGACCTCAGCCCCCGGCTAAGCGGACCTCACCTCCTCAAGTACTGGAAATCATTGAAGTTCGCCCCTCTCCCAAGCGGCGAGGGGCTCCGCAAAATGTCAAAATGTAAAATAACTAGTTACCGAGCTCGGGCAGGGTGCCGGGGCAGCAGCCCCGGCTAAGCCAGCCCCAGTTCAGAAGGCAGATCTCTAAAAGCAGGCAAAGCAGGTGGTACGGCAGAAAAAACGCAATAATCTGCCATCATTAGTAAATAATTCGCCTAGCTAATGACGGGGTTATTAGGGGCAGAGCCCATAATTCGCGGGCGGAGGAAAGGGAGGGAGCGGGAGGGAAAAACAGAGCGCCTCGAAACAAGCGGGGTTTTCCCTCCCGCAAAGAAAAAACAGCATAAAATCAAGAAGAAAAATCGAGAAGAAACGGGCGTCGTAGTTAAGAAGAAAAGAGACCGCACCGTTAGCGGAGGTTTTCCCAAAAAAGAAAAAACAAGTGACGAAAACAGAGCGGACTAAAATTGCACTCCACCTATAAATAACGGTGGCTTTTTTATTTTGATAGAGTAGAGTGACCTTTAATATTTTCGGCGGATGGTTCGCCGTTTTGGAGGTTCTCTATGAATTCTTATGCAGCTCGTGTTCTCGATGATCTCAAAGCGCGTAATGGTTGGGAAAGTGAATTTTTGCAAGCCGTAGCCGAGGTTTTTGAATCACTTTCCGAAGTTCTGGACAGTGATTCCAGCTATGAAGAAGCCGGTATTTTGGAGCGCATTGTTGAGCCGGAGCGGGTGATAGAATTTAGAGTACCCTGGCGGGATGACCAAAATAAGCCGCGCGTCAATCGCGGCTACCGCGTGCAATTTAATAGTGCTATCGGTCCCTATAAAGGCGGCCTGCGTTTTGCACCAAATGTTACTCTTAGCACCATGAAATTCCTGGGTTTTGAGCAGATTTTCAAAAACAGCCTCACCGGCCTGCCCATGGGTGGCGGCAAAGGCGGTGCCGATTTTGACCCCACCGGCAAGAGCCAATATGAAGTGGAGCGTTTTTGTCAGAGCTTTATGACCGAGCTCTGTCGCCACATTGGCGCTGATACCGATGTTCCGGCCGGTGATTTGGGCGTGGGCGCCCGCGAAATTGGCTATATGTTTGGCCAATATAAACGTTGCCGCAATATTTTTGAGGGTGTGCTTACCGGTAAAGGCCAGACCTGGGGCGGCTCCATCATGCGGCCTGAAGCTACCGGCTTTGGCGTTATTTATTTTGTGCGCGAGATGTTAAAGCACATCGGCCAGGATATCGAAGGCAAGCGCATTGCCATCTCCGGCTTTGGTAACGTGGCCTGGGGCGTGGTGAAAAAAGCCACCGAACTGGGCGCCAAAGTAGTGACCCTCTCCGGCCCGGATGGTTACATTTTGGACGAAGACGGCTTTAACGACGAAAAGATCGACTATATGCTCACCATGCGCGCCTCCGGCCGCAATAAAGTCCAGGATTATGCCGATAAATTCCATGTGCCTTTCTATGCCGGTAAGCGCCCGTGGGAAGTGGCCTGCGATGTGGCTATCCCCGCCGCTTTGCAAAATGAGCTCAATGAAGACAACGCCAAAGACCTCATCAAAGGCGGTTGCAAAATGGTTTGCGAAGCGGCCAATATGCCCTGCACGCCGGAAGCTATCAATGCCTTTATCGCTAATAAAATTGTTTATGCTCCGGGCAAAGCAGCCAATGCCGGCGGCGTGGCTACTTCCGGCCTGGAAATGACCCAAAACAGCATCCGCCTGCGCTGGACTAAAGAAGAAGTCGATGCCAAACTTTTAGGCATTATGCAAGGTATTCACCATAGCTGCCTGGAAGCCGCCGCCAAATATGGCCACCCGGGTAATTACATGGTTGGCGCCAATGTGGCCGGCTTCCTCAAAGTGGCTACAGCCATGAAAGAACAGGGCCACTGCTGATTAGTCTTTGAACACCGCTCCTAAAAACTAGCGGAAATAATTGTATATCACCACCTCCAATTTTTCTCATTACTCTCCCTCACCACCTCCGTTACAGCTGGTTATTTTTTTAGCGTAAGTGGCAAAAACAGGCGTTGCTTTAAAATCTAGCCATTGGTTATATTTGTTAGGGCAGGGTAATAAGCCCTGACAGAATGGAGGCAGCCATGAAAAAAGCGGTTAAAAAAGCAATTTTGGGTCTTGTAACCTCTCTTTGTCTCCAAAGCTTTAATGCTTGTTGTGGGGGCAAACCTGCCGAACCCGAAACTCAGGAGGAAGGTAATGCCAGTAATAGTAATGTAAACGAAAGCTATCCTGATGTGCGCGTTGAAGAAAATAACCGCGCGATAGTGGATGAAACAAATTGTCTTGCCATTGATTTGGGGAGTCCTGAGGGCTCCAGCGATTATGATGTGAGCGTAAAGGCCGAAGAGGGCGCTCTTACAATTGATATTAAAGCCGCCGAAGCGCTTTGTTTAAAACTTTCCGGCACTTTTGACGGCGGGGTGAAGGTTAAAAACAGCAAAAATGTCGATGTCGATCTCATATTTGATAATATTTCTATCACCAGCGAGGCACATGACGGCTTTTTAAAACTAAATACCGCGGATGATAACAGCGGAGCTCTCTACCTGGTAAAACTGGTGGGCAACTCTTCCATCAGCGGCTCAGCAACTGAGGAAGCCAAAAAGGTGCTCTCCGCCCAAACGCATCTGAGCTTTACCGGCGACGGCGTACTTAATGTAAATGCTCAATATAAAACCGCTATTGCCTGCGACGATGTATTAAAAATCTATAGCGGCACCATCAATATCAATGTGGATAGAAAAGCAGCGGCAAAGATTGATGGCTATGCAGAAAAAGGCTTTGGAATAAAGGCACTTAACGGCTTTGTGCTGGCCGGTGGCGCCGTTAATATAAAGGCCGATGACAATATTACCTCCTATGAAGCGCGCGGCATTAAAGTAGATGGCAGCGACGAAGCGGCCTATAGTAGCGGCAAAGGTTATATCCGCATTGAGGGCGGCTCGCTCACCATTATTGCCGATGCCAAGGGGCTCACGGCCGGCTGGGATATCGACGAAGACGCCACTACGGTAGCGACCGATGATGACCCGCGCCCCGATGTCATCATCAGTGGCGGGAAGATTAATATTACCACTTTGGGCACGCCGCGCGAGGATGAGACCAACAGCCTGAGCCCGGAAGGCATTGAAGGCAAACGCAATGTCACCATTTCTGGCGGCGAGATTATAGTAAATTCCACCGATGACGGCATAAATGCCGGTAAAAGAATTGCTATTGAGGGCGGTAAAGTTTTTGTTAAAGCCAGTACCAACGATGGCATGGATGCCAATAGTTCTATAATAATTTCCGGTGGTTTGGTCTTTACTTTGGGGGCCGGCGCGCCTGAAGCCGGGCTGGATGCCGATAGCAACAGCAATGTGGTTTATAAAGGCGGCACCCTTATAGCTATCGGCGGCGATAATAATGTGCCGCAAGGTAGCGGCTCTTTTGTCTCGGCAGCTCTTAATATTACTGAAAGCAGCGGCGGCGCCGGCCCCGGCGGTAATCAGCCCGGTGGCATGGGCAATTCTGCAGCTCTTGCCGGGCACACCTTGGCGCTTACGGCCAAAGATTCCAGCCAGGTATTAGCAGCCGTAAAAGTACCAGATAATTATGTGGGCGGCACCAATGTGCTGTTTTTGGCCAGCGGGATAACTGCCGGTTCTTCTTATGTTATTCACGATAACCCGGCTTTCTCTGCCGCTGATTTAAGCTGGTTTAATGCGGCTATTTTGGCGGGGAGCGCCACTTTATCAGCGGGGAGCGCGCTCACGGAAGTTACAGCCGGCCAGGCCAGCGGCGGCCAGGGTGGGCCCGGCGGCCCGGGTGGACCCGGCGGGCAGCCCTTCTGATTGTAAACCGTGCCGGCTTTGGGGCCAGAACAGGCAATTATTATTCATTAGCCCGATTATCTCCTGGTGGCTTTTTTGTAAGTTATAAAATGGCTTCTAGCCGGTTGAGAGGGAGGTGGCAAGTGAAAAACAGAGTAAAATATGGTAGTTAGTGCCCCGCGCCAAACTTTAAGCCTTATATAATTCTCCCATAGCGCTAATTTCCTCTTTAATTTCCCTGATGAGTTCCGGCGGCGCTAGAACACGCACTGTTTTCCCTTGGCCCAAAACCCAGCGCTTTATTTCCGGGAGCTGGGTGGTTTTAAAGTGCACATCCACCGAACCATCAGCGTTGCGCGTGATTTGCTGGGTGGAATTCCACACCAATTCTTTGGCAAAAGCGGCGAGTTCCGGGATAACGCGCAAGGTGATTTCATAAGGCACGCGCTGCGAGGCCCAAACGCCGATTTCCGGGTCGATATAATCGCGGAAATTAAAGCTTTTTGGCACGCTAAAGTGGCGATTTTCCAGCTTTGTTTCGCGCATTCGGCTAAAAGTGAAGAGGCGCACATCATCTTTTAATGTATCGTAACCGATGACATACCAGCGGCTTTTTTGGCACACCACATGGTAGGGGCGGATGGTGCGCTCTTTGTAATCCGGCTGCTCCATGGGGCGGTACAAAAAGGTGATTTCCCGCTTTTCGCTGAGAGCGGTAAAGATATCTCTAAAAACAGCGGAATCAATAGGTGGCAGCGCTTCGGGGATAAAAGTAAGATTATTGAGCGGATCCTCCTCCAGGATGGTCACTTTTTCGCTCAGGCTGGCCACAATTTTTCTGATAACGGCTCTAAGCTCGCCCTCGAGAGGTGTATTGCTGTAAGCCATGAGCAGTTTTTTGAGCAGCATGACACTGAAAAGCTCGTTTTTATCGAGGCTTATGTCTTTAATATAAAATGATTTTTCGGTGTAATAATAGCCGCTTTTGCTTCTGTCGAAGGCAATGGGAGCGTTGTAAAAGAGCTTTAGTTCCTCAATATCGCGGCTGATGGTGCGCACGCTGACTTCCAGCTTTTGGGCTAGAAAAGAGCTATTGGGGTAAGTATTTTTTCTCAGCTCGCTGTCGATGGCTTTTAAGCGGCGCAGAACCACTTTTTCCTGGGCCTTTTGCTGGCTTTTCATAAAAATCCTCACTACTGCCAAAGTGTTTCATCTAAACCGAGTTATCTTTTACCAAAAAGGCGGCTCGGGTGCAATATGGTAAGAGGGAGAGGTGTGGGGGGCACTCTTGTCAAATACCTATGTTTTTGAGAGTGACTATTTGTATGTTTTTAGCGCATTTGGCGGATCTTATTAGCGGCTTTGACCGTACATTTATTTATCAGCTCAATAAAATGATCGGTCTTATCATTGCCTTTTATGTCGTAGTACTTATTCTTTTGGGGATTATTATTATAAGTTCCCCAAAAACAGATATTTTTGCATTCTTTATCGGCAATTTTATATGAGATACAACTATTTAACTGAATATCAGCTTGTTCGTCCTCAATGGCTTTAATAAGAGTCAGGCGCGTGCCGATGCGCTTCATATAGGGTGAATCTTCGGCCTGATCCTGGGGATTATTCCGCAAATGGCTAAAAACCTTTTCCAGCCAGGCTTCAGTGGCC
>JAEEGL011637712.1_pt1 | contig 35766 bp, 28 predicted proteins | sample 9134231 | NCBI WGS metagenome assembly JAEEGL01 (sample SAMN16246548, study PRJNA631951) | gut metagenome | biome: gut microbiome; feature: rumen; material: fiber-attached | host: Bos | place: Iran: Karaj | collected 2018-10
GTTATGCATGATATCTTGAAGATTCTCTGAAATTACAGAGAGTTTTGTTTTTTGGATTGTTCAATAACCGACAACGAAGCCGCGGCATCGGCATCGCGCTGATTCTTACGCTCGTCGGCGAGTCTTTCCGGCACATCGTTGCGAGCGTTCTGTGCGGATTCTTTGACTTTTTCTTTCTTATCTTCCTGAATCACAAACAAATTGAGGCTGGTTGCGTTGTCTGACTTTACCTTTTTATTTTGTTCTTCACGCTGATATGTTTTGACCTTGTTGGTTTCTTCTTCATAAGCAATTTTGTTTTTGAGAATATCCTCGGCCTGTCGCTTTTTCTTTTGATTGTTTTCATAATAAACTTTTTGCGGCGGTTCTTTCGGATAAACCTTGCGGAAGTTGTGGTGCCATTAGAAATACTCCAAAAATACCGACGGAAAGGCCGAAATCAACATCTGGTCCATGGTGCGCGGTTGCGTCAACTCATAGGCGCGGGCCACCATCAGCCGCCGCGTATGCTCGATAAATCGCTCCATCTTTTTCTTGCTTTTATCGGTAGGACGGCCCAGACGATACTCACACATTTCAATCAGGCGGTTGATAATCGGGTCGCTCCCGTCCATAGCCATCTGGCGCAGAATCTTCAGCATTTTCTGCATATTGGCGCTCTTATTCCAAAAAGCGCGTATGGTCTTGGCCTGAATGCCGTCAAACCCCATTGCCCGCAGATTTTCCATACCGCCGGCTTCCTGTATCATCTCGTCAACAAAGTCGTAAAGCGCATCCCAGTTGATGGCACCGCTTGAATACAACAGCTCTTTGCAGCGGCCGTTCTTTAATTCTTTTAAGGCGTGCTTGACAATCGGAAAATCGGCAATTTGGATATCTTCACCCTGCAACAGCAAAAACAGCTGAGAAGAAGATGTATCCAAAATAAAATCTTCAATAGCTTCGGTTTCGCCGAACAAAAACGCTCGCAAATACAAATAAACATAGGCAAACACGCTGGAATGCACCGAGCGCAACATACCGATACTGCGTAGGGTGATTTTGTAGCGGTCGCGGAAATCCAGCAGATATTTGAGCCGTTCCTCGCCTTTAAAACTCTGGCGAATAGTTTGGTAACGAAAGCCGAATTTGCGCATCTGCGTCGGATACATTTTTTTGAAATGTAGCGCCATGGCCCATTCACGTACCATAGAATAAATCGAAAATATCGGGTCGCGGGAATAGCCGGTAATAACCGTGGCAGCCACTCCGTCGTAACCTAAAAAGTAAGGCTCCATGTGCGTACAACAAGCGTTTTTGCGAAACTCGGAATCCAAATACATTACGTATTGCTCGACATCTTCGTCGGTCATACCCCAAGCGGCAAAATCGGCCTCCAAATCCTGCGCCATACGCTTATAATCAAGCTGAATTATCAGATTATCGCCGCGCTCGGTATAGCCGTCGACATATTCATCGTAATAAATGTTCTGAAAAGCATATTCTTCATCGTCATAATAGGCTTTGAAATCGCCCAAATCGTCGGCGATAAATTCCTTGACATCATCAATGTAAGCCGGCTCATACACCTGTGTTTTCAAGTAGTGTATGGCATCTTCTTCCAACTGTTGCTTGCTGTATCTTAAATCCGAAAATCGCAGCATTTTTCGTTACCTCACATCGTATTCTCAGTATATCCGAATATTTCGTCAAGTCAATAAAAAACCGTTGCCGCCGGCAATAGTCGTTTATAACCGTATTTTGCGGCTCAAATGCCTTAAGCCGCTTGACATTAAATTATTATATGCTATTATTATCGACAAATTTTATCATTAGCAAATTATGAAGATATTTATCAAAACCATTGATGAAAATGTTTCGGACTATGTCACGGTATCGTTAGCAATGGACGAAGACGGAATGAAATATTCCATAAGTGACAGCCGAACCGGCGAGACAACGGAAGAACGCAAGCTTGATATCGGGGTTCCCAACATTTGCCGACGGGAGATTAAGCGCCGCTTTATCCCTAATGTGGACGGCAAAACGGGTACTTTACCCAAGTATCAGGTTATATCTCCGGAGCTCGAAGAATTTATCTGTGACTGCTGGAACACCATTTTTTATCAGGAGCCGCAGTTACTGCCTTAATTAATAAAAAAACACCGATTTCGAATCGGTGTTTTTTTATTAAATGAGTGTTGATAACGTATCCTTCAGCAAATTGTTCTTTGCCCCTACCAAAGTCTTCCCCTTGCAATGGTCGATATACCATCTCAGCGTTTTCATAACGCCGTCAATACGCGACCTCAGCAGGTTGTAGCGTGTTTCGCAGCGGAAGGGAACGTCATCGTCTTCGGTGATAACCTGGACATGGATGTTTTCTTCGTTTTTTTCCATCGAGGTAATCTTCATAAAACCGTAATGCACGTAGCCGCAAGTCAACGTACAACCGTCCTGGCGATATACTTTGGTATGCTCGCCGAGCACCTCATTGAGCTGATAAGCCCAGTACAGCCATTGGTTGAAGTTGACGTAGCGCTCGGTGTTATAAAGCACGTCAATGTGAATACGCTTAACATCATGAGCCAGATATTCGGAAAGCACCTTCAGATGATTAACCATCGATACCTTAATAACCGAAAATTCCGGTATCAGTATCAACGGCGCGGAAGAATTTTGCGACAAACCGCGAGAATTTTCCAACACGTGGCATCTTTCTTCTCCGAAAATGGTTTGCATAATCGCCGGCATTTCGTAATCACGATAGAATTTTGCTCGTTCGAACATCTTGTCGGAAACACCGAAATCCAACACCAGAGAGGGATTGATGCCGTGGCTGAGAACTTGCTCGAGATTCTGAAACTCTCCCTTAATCAAGTCTTTGCGCGGATAGCGGTCATCTACCTTGAAAATAACCTTGTACTCCGAAGGATACTTTTCCAAAACGGAAATCACACCCTGTCCCAGAGAGCTTAAAGCCCCCACGATTCCTAAATAATTCATAGGCAATGAGATATTTTAATAATTCGACTTTGAGTAAAGGCATATCACTTTATCCTTTGATTGTCAACGGATAAATCCCGAAATAAAATCAACGGCCGCCGAAAAGGCAGCCGTCAAATCAAACATCAATTAAGTTATGGCAAAAGGCCGAATTAAAGGCGTACAACCGCGCCGCCCCAAGTGAATCCGGCACCCATGGCGGTCAAAACAAGTAAATTGCCTTTGTGAATTTTACCCGATTCGATATTTTCGGATATGGCTAACGGAATAGACGCGGCGGAAGTGTTACCGTGATGGTCAACCGCCACAATGACTTTTTCTTTCGGCATTTCCAAATGCTCGCCCACACCGTCGATAATGCGGATATTGGCCTGATGCGGCACCAGCCAATCAATATCATCTTTATTGACCTGAGCCTTTTTCATCGCGGTTTCGGCCGCCTCGGAAAGGCTGACTACGGCGTGTTTGAAAACTTCTTTGCCGTTCATCTGTACAAAGCCGGCATTTTGGGTAGTGGAAACACCGCCGGTGGTATATAAATTGTCATATTGGCTGCCGTCGGCATAAATGCAGGTACTGAGCACTCCGGTATCGGCACTGTTGCCGGCACCTTCACAAGCGCGCAACACGGCAGCGCCGGCGCCGTCGCCAAACAAAACGCAAGTGTTGCGATCGGTCCAATCCACAATTTTAGAAAGACGTTCCGCTCCGATGATTACGGCAGTTTTTACCTGTCCCAAACGAATCATGTTGTCGGCCAAGGTCAGGGCATATACAAAACCGGAACAGGCCGCGGAAATATCAAAAGCCGGAGTACCCGCCTTAACGCCGATAATTTTGCCGACTTTGATGGCACTCGACGGAGTAGTGTTATCCGGAGTCACCGAAGCTAAAATGATTAAATCAACATCCTGCGGAGAGATTTTTGCCTGTTGCAGAGCCGCCGAAGCCGCTTTTGCCGCCATCTCCGCCGTGGTTTCGTCTTCGGCAATATGCCGGCTGCGAATGCCGGTGCGAGTCCGAATCCACTCGTCGCTGGTTTCCACCATTTGCGACAAATCGTCATTAGTTAAGATTTTTTTCGGCAGATAGTGCCCGAAGCCGATAAATTCGCTTCTAATAAACATCGTATAAAATATCCTGCGATAACTCGTCTAAATCAACGTGTTCAACTTCATCTCGTATGGTCTGAACAAAGTTCTGGCGCACCAACTTTGAGGCATTGTCAATCGCATACGAAAAACCGAGAGCATCGGTACCGCCGTGGCTTTTAACCGACAAACCGTTGAGCCCGACAAACATGGCTCCGTTATATTTACGCGGATCCATTTGTTTTTTCAAAGCCATAACGGCCGGCAACAAAAACGGCAGACCGATTTTGGCCCAAATCGATTTTTTGATGGTCGATTTCAACATACCGGAAATCAACTTTGCCGTGCCTTCCATGGTTTTTAAGGCAATATTGCCGGTAAAACCGTCGGAAACAACCACATCGGCATAACCTTCGCCGATTTGGTGCGGTTCGATATAGCCGATAAAGTTCAAATCAAGGTGCGTACTCTTAATCATCTTCGCCGCCTGATGAATTTCCTCGCGGCCCTTCATTTCTTCGGCCCCGATATTCAAAAGGGCAATGCGCGGGCGCTCGATTTCCAGCGTGTGCTTGGCCAGGATATTGCCGATAATGGCAAATTCCGCCAGGTTGACGGCGCTGCATTCGGTGTTTGCACCCAAATCAAGCATAACACACATACCGTTCTTATGCGGAATATCGGTGCAAATAGCCGGACGATGAATACGTTGAATGGTTTTCAAAATCATTTTGGAGATAGCCATTAAGGCGCCGGTATTTCCGGCGGACATAACGGCCGCGGCTTCGCCTTTGCGCACGGCATCAATAGCCATATACATACTGGTATTTTTGTTGCGAATAACCTGTGACGGTTTATCTTCGTTGCGCACAAACTCCGAGGTGTGAATAACTTTACAATAGCTGTTCATTTGCGGAAAACGCTTCAGATCGGCATTGATTTTTTCTTCATCGCCGAACAACAAAAATTTAATATCGGGATTGTTCTTATGCGCCAGATTAATCCCTTCTACTACGATACGAGGGGAATTATCTCCCCCCATTGCATCGACCGATATGACCAGATTATTTTCAGACAAAACCTGCTCCATATAAAAAATTAGTTCTTAAAAGTTATTTTGCAACTTTTTGCGCAACAACTTCTTTGCTGTCATATTGTCCGCATTTCGGGCAAACATGATGCGGTCTTTTCAATTCGCCGCAGTTCGGGCATTCCTGATAAGCGTTCGGAGTGAGCGCATCATGAGAACGACGCATATCGCGACGAGATTTTGATACTTTTTTCTTAGGTGTAGCCATTTTATTTCTCTTTTAGTTAATTAATTACACAAACATTCGGCGCATTAAATAGCATACTTTTATTTAAAAAGCAAGCAAAATAACGCGACCGAACAATTATGCTTCCTTTTATATACATTTTTTCGGATTTGCAAGCATTTTTTTCGCTTTTTTGCATTATTTTAGAGATAAGCCGCAAAAAGGCTTATGCCAATATTATAATAAGTGAGCATGATTTAGCGAAAAGAGCCTTATTTCAGCTTGTTCCAACCGGATTTTTGCGGCTGTTGTTGCGGTTGCGGCTGAGTTTCTTCCGGCGCATCGTTACCCCATTTTTTGCGCGGGGCACTGGTCGGCGCACTCAGACGGATCATTTCTTTTTGCGCTTGCGTTTGCGGTTGGCCGTTAGCAACCATTTGTCCGAGCAAAGCCGGAGAATAGAATTTTTCTTCCAGTTTGGAATATGCACCGACAATCTGCTCAACAATCTTGCTGCCCGGTGTGGCATTCAAAATTACCGTATCGCTGCCGTGGAAAAAGGTCAGCGACGGACACGGATACGAGAGTAAAACATCGGTGTGGTCCAAACCGTAAATATAGCGCAACATCACTTTTGGCGCAATTTCGCAGTTGGAAACGCTGTTAGAATAAATTATGCTGCTTTGAAACAGATTGTCTTTGATGAGTTTTTGCCCGACACTCGAAAGCTCGCCGCAAGAACCTTTAATCGCCAAATCATCCATGGTATATCCGTCATAACCTTGCGGTTTATATTCTACGGTATAACAATGAACTTTCTCCGCCTTGTTGATATTGCGTGCGGCCGCGGCCGGAATTTTGCGTTCCAAAAAGTCGGACAAAGTGCTTTTGGCAGCATTGGATTGCGGAATGTTTTGAATATCCTCGCCCAAAAGGTCATCGGCAGAATCGCCGAATATATCCGTTTCTTGCGCGCCGGCGGTACCAAAGGGCAAAATGCCGGCAATTAAAGCGATTAAATATAATTTTTTCATACTCGTTTCCTTTGTTAAAACGCATTATTAATGTATAATAGTAAAATTCCCGTAAATTTAAACCAAAAATATCACTTTTTTAAGACTTATTTTAGATATTCGGTTTAAACTTAAGCAAAATATTTAAGGAGACTACGAATATGTTTGCGTTAATGGATTTGGGACTTTCGGTTGAAATCCGAATGTTTTTTGCGTTTATGTCGGCTTTGGCCTTGAGTTTGGCTTGCGGTGCGCCGCTAATCGATTTTTTGCACGCCACGCAAAAGAAAGGACAGCCGATTCGCGAAGACGGTCCGCAAAGCCATCTCAAAACCAAAAAAGGCACGCCGACCATGGGCGGGTTGCTGATTTTGGGTACGGCAATTTTCTCGACTCTGCTGTTTGCCAATATCTCCTATCACTTTGTGTGGGTGAGTATGCTGGTGTTGTTGGTTTACGGCGCCACCGGCTTTGTTGACGATTATTGGAAGGTTAAACGCCAGAGCTCGAACGCCATGACTGCCGGGATGAAGCTGTTTTTTCAGTTTTTGACCGCCGCCGTTGCCGCCTGCATCATTACCGCGGCGACTCCGCAAAGTATAAATACGGTGTTGCATTTTCCGTTCTGCGGGTTTGTTCTCGGCCTTTCGTGGTTGTATGTACCGTTTGCAGTTATCGTAATGTCGGGCGCTTCCAACGGGGTTAATTTGAGCGACGGTTTGGACGGCTTGGCCTCCGGTTTGTTGATTGTGGCCTTTACTTTCTTTATGGCAGTGGCTTATTTGAGCGGGCAGCCGAATGCCGCCGATTTCCATTTGTTGTATATTCCGCGGTGTGCCGAAGTGGCAGTGGTATGTGCGGCCTTAATCGGTTCTTGTCTGGGCTTCTTATATTTTAATAAGCCGAAAGCACGTGTGTTTATGGGCGACACCGGTTCGCTCGCTTTGGGCGCGGTTTTGGGCGCTATTGCCGTTATGACCAAAAACGAAATTTTGCTGGCGATTGTCGGCGGGGTATTCGTTATGGAAACCGTCTCGGTTATGATTCAGGTGGCATACTTTAAGAAAACCGGAAAACGTTTCTTTAGAATGGCGCCGATACACCATCACTTTGAACAGCTCGGCTGGAGCGAGAAAAAGGTTGTGTTCAGTTTTTGGAGTGCGGCTCTGATACTTGCGCTCGTCGGTGTTTGTGCTTTGATTTAGGGGAGCGGATATGGTCAGTTTTTCACGCAGAAGTCACAGTGCTCTTTCCAAATGGTTGTGGACCGTTGATAAGGTTATTTTATTTGTATCGCTGGCCTTGCTGACCATCGGTATTATTCTTGATGTAACGGCCAGTCCGGCGGTGGCACGCACCATTCACGTCGACGACTTTTGGTTTGTGCGTAAACAAGTGTGCTATGTGTTGGCTTCGGTTGTAATGATTTTTGTACTGTCCATGTTCAGACTCCGCACCATTCGCCAGATTTCGCTGGCCGGAATTATCGTGGTCGGCGCGCTGTTGGTGCTGACGCTGTTTTTCGGCTTTGAAACCAAAGGCGCCAAGCGCTGGATCAGCCTGTTCGGCTTTTCCATGCAGGCCTCGGAATTTATGAAACCGATATTGATTATTGTTACGGCGTGGCTGTTGGATTGCGGCAAAAAATACGACTACTTTCCGGGAATGTGGATTTCGATTCTGCTGTTCGGTGCCGTGGCCGGATTGCTGTTGTTGCAACCGGACGTGGGTATGACTTTGTTGATGACCGCCGTGTTCGGATTACAACTGTTTCTGGCAGGTCTGCCGTTGTTTATTGTGGGGGCATTGGTATTGCTCGGTGTCGGCGGCTTGTTCGGACTTTATTTCCTCTTCCCGCACTTCCATGCGCGTGTTGACCAATTTTTATACGGCAGCGACGAAACCAGCTACCAAATCAATAAGGCCATGCAGGCTTTTCAAAACGGCAATTTAATCGGCAAGGGACCGGGCGAGGGAACGGTAAAACTCAATATTCCGGATGCACATACCGACTTTGTGTTTGCCGTGGCCGGCGAAGAATACGGCGTATGGCTCTGCCTGATTATTATCGCCTTGTTCGCGGTAATTGTGATACGTACGTTGAAAATTGCCTTAAAAGAAACCAATTTGTTTGTAATGTATGCCGAAGTCGGTTTGGCCGCTTCCATCGGTTTGCAGGCGTTTGTTAATATGGCGTCATCGCTGCATATTATTCCGACCAAAGGTATGACCCTGCCGTTTATTTCGTACGGCGGTTCTTCATTGTTGGCTAGTGCCATCGAAATCGGTATGCTGTTGGCCATAACCCGGCAGAATACGGCCTCGGAGGATAAGGATTTATATTGATGAATGATAAGCCGCACATAAATAATTTACCGAAAGTTCGCGGAGAATATAAGTTTTTTGAGCCGCTTAAGGGGTATACCTGGCTTAATGTCGGCGGTCCAGCTGATGTGATGTTTTTCCCGGCCGACGAAGATGATTTGCGTGATTTTTTGCGGCAGAAAGATAAAAACATCCCGCTGTTTGTGCTGGGCGGAGGCTCCAATTTGCTGGTGCGCGACGGCGGTCTGAACGGAGCGGTAATAAAGCTGAAAGCCCCGTCGTTTGCCCGATACAGAATTGAAAACGATATATTATATTGCGGAGCCGGCTGTACCAATTTTTCCCTCAAAAAAATCATTGCGGAAAACGGTCTGGGCGGTTTGGAATTTTTATGTTCGATTCCGGGAACGACGGGCGGCGCCGTACGCGGTAATGCCGGTTGTTTCGGCTCGGATATGGCAAAGGTCGTGGCCGCGGTTAAGGTAATGTCGGCCGACGGCAAGGTACGTACTCTTAAAAATGCCGAATGCGGTTTTTCCTATCGCCGCAGCAACTTCGGGGATAATGACATTATTTTGGAAGTCGGCTTGCGTTTTGAGCATAAAGACCCGGCCGCGGTAGCGGAAATAATCGAACAAAATGCCGAATATCGGCGCACGCATCAGCCGCAGGGAATTAAAACCGCCGGATCGACCTTCAAAAATCCCGAAGGAATGGCGGCATGGAAATTGATTAAAGAAGCCGGCGGCGATACTATGGTTTGCGGCAAAGCCAAAATGTCGGCACAGCATTGTAATTTTTTGCATAACGAAGGCAACAGCGCCGCCGATATTGAAAAATTATGCGATTCTATCGTCGCCGCCGTCAAACAAAAAAGCGGTGTAACTCTGGAACGTGAAGTTAAAATCGTGGGGCGGGAGCAGAATAATGGTCGCAGCTGATAATAAAGTGTATGAAAGCGTTATCTGGCCGTATCGGTTGCTCGGCAATCTTTTGTTGCTGGGAGTGATTTGGCTGCTGACTTTGGGGGTAATAACGGTGCGCCATAATCTGGTCGGCAAACAGATAGATTCGCTGCTTGATGAAATTTACGATAAAACGGCGGCCGTCGGTTGGGGCTTGAACGATATTACCATCGAAGGACGTCATAAAACCTCAAAAGAAGACGTGTTGCGCGCCATCGACTTAAAACGCGGCGATAATATTTTGGAAATAGATTTGGATGACGTAATTGCAAAAATTCAGACTCTGCCGTGGGTAAAAAGGGCGGTGGTATCGCGTCGCTATTTTCCGAATGTTATTCATATCGGTATTCAGGAAAAGAATGTTAAGTCCATCTGGCAATATAAGAACGAATTTTATCCGATTGACGAGGACGGAAACATCATCGAAACCGAGTTTGTGCCGGAGAAAAATTTGTTGCTGATTGTGGGCGAGGGCGCACCTGAGCACTTTAATTCTCTGCTTAAGGTGGTTGAGAAAGATAAAGACCTGTTCGGACGACTGAAAGCGGCTAATTTTATCTCCAATCGGCGCTGGAATTTGGTTTTTGACGATATTGAAAACGGCGTGACGGTAAAAATGCCGGAAGAAAATTTTGAAGAAGCTTGGAAAAAATTGGTAAAATTGGATAAAACCCGCGGTATTCTTAAACGTAAATTAACTTTCGTTGATTTAAGATTAAAAAATAAGGTTATTGTGCGTTTGGATACTTCCGACGACAACGCCGAATAAGCTGTTTAAACATAGATTTATAAGGGTTAAAACATTGAATCATCCGACCATTGCCGCTTTGGATATCGGCTCATCTAAAGTTTGTTGCATAATTGCGCATGTCAGTAAAGATAAAAAAATAAAAATAGCCGGATACGGCTACAATGCGTCTTCCGGCATTAAAAACGGCGTGATTACCGATATCAATCAGGCCACTATTTCCGTATGTAATGCGGTAGAGTCGGCCGAACAAAAAGCGCACGAGCGCATAAACAGCGTGATTCTCAATGTTTCCGGCGATAAAACCACCTCATATAACCGCAGTTCTTCGATTTCGCTGAAGCGCAACCGTCCCATTGGCGAGGCCGACCTCAATAAGGTTATGGAAAAAGGACTAACCAAAATCAATGTCGGTAATAACGAGCTGATTCATTGTCTTTTGACTAATTATAAGGTTGACGGCGGCGAAGATATCAAAGACCCGCGCAATATTTACGGTGAGGAATTGGCGGTCAATATCTTGCTCGGGATGTATCCGAGTCTGCCGTATCGCAATTTGGCGTCGGTGGTCGAGGCCGCACGTTTGGGAATCGATACCAAAGTTTTAACAGCTTATGCTTCGGGGATTGCCTGCTTGGTTGAAGATGAGCGCGAATACGGCGCCACGATTGTCGATATCGGCGGCGGCACCACTAGTATTGCAACGTTTAAGGGAGGTTTCCCGGTGGCATTTTCCACCATTCCGGTCGGCGGAATCAATATTACCCGCGATATTACGCGCGGTTTAACCACCTCTTTTGAACACGCCGAAGATTTGAAAATCAGAAGCGGCTGTGCGTTTAACGTGGGACACGACGAGCGTGAAACCATCAATGTATATCCGTTGGGCGAAGAAGACGACAGTGCGATTCGCCAAATGAAACGCGCCGATTTGAACCGCATTATTGCCCCGCGGGTGGAAGAAATGTTTGAATTGGTGGCGCATAAACTTGATGCACACGGTTTGCATAACCGCCAGAACCATCGTGTTGTGCTGACCGGCGGCTGCAGCCAGTTGGTGGGAATCCGCGAAGTGGCTAATATGATTTTGGATAAGCAGGTGCGTTTGGGCGGACCGCGCAATATTCAGGGCGTGCCGGAACAGCTTAATAACAATCCGATTTTTTCGACGGCACTCGGTATGTTGCTGTTTGAAACCAATAATATCGAACGCAAGCCGAAAAAGGTTATCAGCCACGTTTCCGGCGAGGGTAACCGATTCACCAAAATATTTAATTGGATACGCCAAAATTCGTAAAAATGGTAACTAAAACTTAATTTATTTGCGTTAAATTCAAGGCAGTGAATAATGTAATTTTGCATAAAACCAACGGGAGAATGAATACATGTCTATAAATTTGGGAGTGGCCGATACCACAGTTTCTTACTTAAAGCCGCGTATTGCGGTTGTCGGAGTCGGGGGCGGCGGCGGTAATGCCGTCAATAATATGATTGCGCAAAATCTTGAAGGAGTCGATTTTATTGTGGCTAATACGGATGCGCAGGCTTTGGCTCATTCTTCCGCCAGTAAAAAAATTCAGCTCGGCTTGGAAATTACCCAGGGCTTGGGTGCGGGCGCCAGACCGGAAATCGGTAAGATGGCGGCCGAAGAAGCTAAAGATAAAATCGCCGAGTCGCTTGAGGGCGTTAATATGGTATTCATTACGGCCGGCATGGGCGGCGGTACCGGTTCGGGTGCTGCTCCGGTGGTTGCGCATATTGCCAAAGAAAAAGGCATTTTGACGGTAGGCGTTGTAACCAAGCCGTTCAGCTTTGAAGGCAAAAAGCGTATGGAAATCGCCGATAAGTCGCTTGAAAACTTTATTCAGGAAGTTGACAGTATCATCGTTATTCCGAACCAGAATCTGTTTAATATCGCCAACGAAAATACCACTTTGTCCGAAGCCTTCAAAATGGCCGATAACGTTTTGTATTCCGGTGTTCGCTCCATTACCGACTTAATGATGATGCCGGGTTTGATTAACTTGGACTTTGCCGATGTTAAAAACATTATGGAAGACAAAGGTAAGGCCATTATGGGTACAGGCGAGGCTGAAGGAAAAGGTCGTGCTCGCGAGGCTGCTCATCAGGCATTATCCAATCCGCTTTTGGACGATTGCTCGTTGCAAGGTGCTAAAGGCGTGTTGATTAATATTACCGGAAGTCAGGATATTACCTTGCCGGAACTCGACGAAGCCGCCAACATCATTAAGGAAGAAGTCGGCGACGATGCCAACATTATCTTCGGTTCCAGCTATGATGACAATCTGTCGGGCAAAATCCGCGTTTCTATTGTGGTGACCGGTATTAACGACGGTATGCCGCGCATCGTGGAGAAAAAGCCGGTGGCGGAAGAACCGTCGCTGATTGACCAAAGTTACGACGATAATACTTATGTGCCGACGGTTGAAGAACCGGTAACCGATTTTGCGCCGATATCTACTGACGCTATCGCGTTTACCACTCAGGATGAAATCGAAAATCCGACCATCAGCTTTCCGGATTTGAACGACGATGCGGATGTGATTGAACTAACACCGCAAGACAGCGTTGAGCAAATAGCGCTCGATAACGACTTTGCTTCGCTTGATAAGTCGGAAGAAATGCCGGAAATGCCGCAGGCTTCGTCTTTGTTTAACGCCATTATGAACGGCGATAACAAGGTTGAAGAAAATGAAAAGGCCGATATGGAATTGAATTCGGTTGCTCCGAGTGATGATTTCTTTTCTTCGCGCCTGAATATCGAAAACCTGCCGGCAAACGAGGAAGAACCGATTCTGTTTGCCAACAACGATACCAGTATGTTTAAGGATGCCGCTCCGGCCGAGCCGGAACCGGAAGCCCCGGTGTTTGAGGAAGAAGAAAGCCGTCCGAACTTTATTGAACGGGTAATCGGTATTTCGCGCGCACGTCGCAAGAGCCACGAAGAACCGGAAGTTAAGAACACCAGACTGTTTGAAGAACAGCAGAAAACCGGTACCGACGACGGTTACGATTTGTCGGGCGAGGACTTGGATATTCCGTCGTTCTTGCGCCGCAAATAATCCGAATAATTACCTTAAAACTCCCGATTTTTCAGACAGAAGTCGGGAGTTTTTTTATATATGTATTTGGGAAATCGCTTTCTTATCCGATTTTGCTTGATTTTTTATTGGTGAAAAGGTACTAAAGATTCAGATATAAAATTATTTAACTATTATTGTGGTCTAAGGAAGCCACGTTAAACACCGTAAATATGACATTTGTGATAGTTTCGGCGGTTTTAAACCTGCTTTTCTGTATTATGTATTATAAAACCAGAAACCATGAGGATGAGAGTATATTTTTTCCGAATCCTTTTAAGGCTCTGGGGTTTATGGTCTCTGTCGGGGGTATTTATATATTGGCGGCCGTACCGGCAATTGCTTATCTGTCGGGATACTGCAATATATGGTGGTTGCCCCGCGCGTATCTGGCATATTTTATCGTATTGTTACTGTATTGCATTACTAATTGCTTCAGCATCGAAAATAATCGTCGGGGAATTGTAATTACCTCAATATTTAATGTGTTGTTGCAGATAGGTATGTTGATTCGGTTATAATAAAGAAAGCGTTTGATCGGTAATAATCAAACGCTTTTTTTTGTTTCAAAAGGCAGTTATTATCCGAAGTTTTCGAGATAATTGATAATCGCTTCGTAATACGACGCATTTTGCGGCTCATCATCCAGCAATTTTCGTGCTCGCTCTAAATTGACTTTGGATTTATGGATAATGTGTCGGGCCGATATTTTGCATACATTTTCGGCCACATCGACTACACCGTCATCCAAAAAATAGGTATCGGCAATCGAATCATCTTCATTTAAGATATGCATGGCGCCGTCGTGCAAAACCAAAGAAGTCGGGGCACGGTCTTCGATAATCGTCAAACCGGTATTGCCGTACGGTAACACCACGCGATATACCTTGCGTGTCAGAAACTCCTTTTCCGGCGTAAATATTTTAAGCGTTATATTCTCAGCCATTTTTATTTCTCTTTCTCTTTCATACTTTCGGCTTTGGCAATTGCTTCTTCAATGGTGCCGACCATATAGAATGCGGCTTCCGGCAGGTCATCGTACAAGCCGTCCAAAATGCCCTTAAAGCCTTTAATCGTATCTTCAAGATTTACATATACGCCCTTGATGCCGGTAAATACTTCCGCCACATGGAACGGTTGCGACAGAAAACGCTGAATTTTACGGGCACGCGACACCACCTGACGGTCTTCTTCCGACAGCTCATCCTTACCCAAAATGGCGATAATATCTTGCAAAGAGTTATATTTTTGCAAAATTTCCTGAACGCGACGTGCCGTTTCATAGTGTTCCGCGCCGGCAATTTCCGGATTTAAGGCGCGGCTGGTGGAATCAAGCGGGTCAACCGCCGGATAAATACCGAGCTCGGCAATTTTACGCGACAACACCGTGGTTGCATCCAAGTGGGCAAAGGTGGTGGCCGGCGCCGGGTCGGTCAAGTCATCGGCCGGAACGTATACCGCTTGCACCGAAGTAATGGAACCGTCTTTGGTTGAAGTAATGCGCTCCTGCATTGCACCCATATCCGTACCCAAAGTCGGCTGATAGCCCACGGCGGACGGAATACGGCCGAGCAAAGCGGAAACCTCGGAGCCGGCTTGCGTAAAGCGGAAGATGTTATCAATAAAGAGCAACACGTCCTGATGTTCCTGGTCGCGGAAATATTCGGCCTCTGTCAAACCGGTTAAGGCCACACGGGCACGAGCTCCCGGCGGTTCGTTCATTTGTCCGTAAACCAACACGGTTTTGGACTTGTCGCCTTCCAAATCAATAACCCCGGATTCAATCATTTCGTGATACAAATCGTTGCCTTCGCGGGTACGTTCACCCACACCGGTAAATACCGAGTAGCCGCCGTGTCCTTTGGCAATATTGTTAATCAGCTCCATAATCAATACGGTTTTGCCCACGCCGGCACCGCCGAACAGACCAATTTTACCGCCCTTGCTGTACGGTTCCAACAAATCGATAACCTTAATACCGGTAACCAAAATTTCTTCTTTGGTTGATTGGTCGGTAAACGACGGAGCGTTACGGTGAATAGGGGAAAATTTCTGCGAAGCAATCGGGCCGCGCTCATCAACCGGCTCGCCCAAAACATTGACGATACGGCCGAGCAATTCCGGACCGACCGGAACTTTAATCGGTTCGCCGGTGTTGACGACTTCCGAGCCGCGGACCAAACCGTCGGTGGAATCAAGCGCAATACAGCGTACCACGCCGCCGCCCAGGTGCTGTTCGACTTCCAACACCAGTTTACGACCGTTGTTATCGCATTCAAGCGCCGTTAAAATGTTCGGCAAATCGTTTTCGTCTTCGAATTTAACATCAACAACCGCGCCCAATACCTGATGAATTCGGCCGTTTGTGTGTTTGTTTGTCTCTTTTTTCATCACTTTCTCCTATTTTAAATCGCTTCGGCACCGGCGATAATTTCTATCAGCTCGGTCGTGATTGCCGATTGTCTCAAACTATTGTATTTCAAGGTCAATTCGCTTATCATATTCTTGGCGTTGCGGGTGGCGCTGTCCATTGAAGTCATGCGTGCACCGTGCTCGGAAGCGGCCGAGTTGACGATGATTTTGAAAATATTGTCATCAAACAAAAGCGGCACAATATTTTTCAACACCGCCAGCTTATCCGGCAAATATTCATAAAACGCGTCGCCGGCGCGGTTGACCAGTTGCAATTCTGCTTCGCTCAAATGCTTGGTATTCAGCTCCATCGGGCAAACCTGTTCGCACACAAAGTTGCGGCTGATAGCCGAATTGAAGCGCGCAAACACAAATTCGCACACGTCAAATTCTTTGTTTTTGAAGCGGTTGAAAATCTCAAATTCCATGGCTTTGGCCTGTTCGGTATAGGTCAGTGCCTTAAGTCTGTCTCCGGCCAGTCTTATGTTGACATCGGTGCCGGCAAAATTGCGGCGCAACGTGTCATAAGCTTTTTTGCCGATGCAAACAACGTCGATTTTTTTGCCTTTTTCCAACAACTCTCTGATACGTTGTGTGGCCTTTTTGGCGATATTGCTGTTATAGGCGCCGCACAAACCGCGGTCCGACGACATTACGCATAATTGGTAGCGCATCGGGTTGACGGCCGCGCGCAACATTATCGGGCGCATATATTTGATGCCTTTAGTCTTTTCCTCGTTTTCGATTTCGGTCATCACGCGCAACGCCGAATGCCGCAAATTTTCGGAATAGTACTGATTTTTATCAACCAGAATCTGGACACGACGCAAGCGCGACGCGGCCACCATTTTCATCGCCGAGGTAATTTTCTGCGTCGACTTAATGGCTTCGATTCGGGTGCGTAATTCTTTTAATCCGGCCATCTATGCTGCCTTTTCCGTTGCTTTCAAATATCTCTCCGCAAAAGCGGTGTAAAATTCCGCCAACTTTTGCTCCAATTCCGGCGAAATCACGTGCTTCTCGGCAATTTCTTCCAGATATTCCGGGTGCGTTTCGTGCATATAATCCAGCGCCGATTTTTCAAAGTCTTTGACGTTTTCCACCTTAATCTTGGTTAAATAACCGCGGACACCGGCAAAAATCGAGGCCACTTCTTCTTCGGTTGCCATCGGTTGGTGTACCGGCTGTTTCAGCAATTCGGTCAGCTTAGAACCTTTGTCGAGCAAAGCGCGGGTTGATTTATCCAAATCGGACGAGAATTGAGCAAATGCTGCCATTTCACGATATTGCGCCAAATCCAATTTCATCGAGCCGGAAACTTGTTTCATTGCCTTGATTTGTGCCGCCGAACCCACACGGGATACGGAAATACCGACGTTAACCGCAGGTCTGATACCTTGATAGAAGAGGGATGTTTCCAAGAAAATCTGACCGTCGGTAATAGAAATCACGTTGGTCGGAATATAAGCGGAAACATCACCGGCCTGCGTTTCAATTACCGGCATGGCGGTCAGCGAGCCGGAGCCGTAGTTCGGATTCATCTTTGCCGCACGCTCAAGCAAACGGGAGTGCAAGTAGAACACATCGCCCGGATAAGCTTCACGCCCCGGCGGACGGCGAATCAGCAGCGACATCTGGCGATAGGCCACGGCTTGCTTAGAAAGGTCGTCATAAAAGATAACCGCGTGCATGCCGTTATCGCGGAAATATTCACCCATGGCAGTACCGGTGTACGGTGCCAAATATTGCAACGGAGCCGCTTCGGAAGCGGTAGCCGCTACCACAATCGTATAATCCATAGCACCGAAATCGCGCAAGGTCTTCACCACCTGTGCCACCGACGAACGTTTTTGCCCGATGGCAACATAAATACAGAAGAGTTTTTCACTGTCTTTTTTGGCCGCATCGTTGGTGCGTTTTTGGTTGATAATCGTATCGATAATGATGGAAGTTTTACCTGTTTGACGATCGCCGATGATAAGTTCGCGTTGACCGCGGCCGATAGGAATCAGCGAATCGATAACCTTCAAGCCCGTCTGTACCGGCTCATGCACGCCCTTCCTCGGGATAATGCCCGGAGCCTTGATTTCGGCGGTGCTGTGCTTTTCGGTATTGATTTCGCCCATGCCGTCAATCGGGTTGCCCAGAGCATCAACCACGCGGCCGAGCAGGCCTTTACCCACCGGCACGCTCACGATTTTATTGGTGCGTTTAACAATATCGCCTTCTTTGATTTCGGCATCGGAACCGAACAAAACCACGCTCACGCTGTCTTCTTCGAGGTTAAGCGCCATACCTTTGGTGCCGTTTGCAAACTCCACCATTTCGTTGAGCTGAACCTTATCCAAACCGTAAACGCGGGCAATACCGTCGCCGACGGAAAGCACGCGGCCGACTTCGGTCATATCGGAAGATAAATCAAAATCAGCGATTTTTTCTTTTAAGATTGATGATATTTCATCTGCTTGTACAGACATCTACTTTGTCCCTTTCATAAGCTGTTCCAAAGCATCCAACTTGTGCTTTACGGAATTATCAATAAAATTTGTGCCGTATTTCAAGACCAAACCGCCGATAATCTGCGGATTGATGATATAACGTAACAGGATTTCCCGCTTGAAAATTGCGGATAATTTTGATTTAAGCAAAGTTTCCTGCTGTGAGCTGAGCGGCATAACCGTCGTCACTTCCACCTCGGCAATATTGTTTTTTTGCTGATACAGCAAAATAAATTGCTCCAACGTCTGCGGCAGAATCTTAAAATCATTATTTTCGGCCAACAGTTTAAGCGTATTCAGCATAGCCGGGCAAAACCCGCATTTTTTTGCGATTAAATCAATCAGTTCGGCTTTTTGCTCCGGTTTTAACATCGGGTTGGCAAGAATATTCAGGCTGCTGTCGTCTTCCGCCAGTTCCTTGAGCTGTCTGGCATCGCGATACAAATCCTCCGTCTGTGAGGTTTTGAGCGCGCCCTCATACATTGCTCCGGCATACATCATTGCCGTTTTTATATTAGAAATTTTTTTCACTTTATTTCTGCCTGTTATAACGTTCAATGCCACAAATATAAACAATTCATCCGCCGATGGCAAGAGGCAGAACGAACAATCAACAAGATTTTATCATATTTAAAAACGGCGTTTTTTTGTTTATCCGAATACTTGTGGTTTTAAAGCAGATTTTTCAGCCGGGCGATGATATTATCAAACATTGCGGCGGTCAAAACGTTGGTGTTGATGTTGTAGCGCGACGTATGATACGAATCAAGCAGGGTTATGCCGTGCTTGTCAAGTTTATGTTCCGCACCGTGGGCAAATTTATAAGCCGATTTTTTATAGCCGAGCGCCTGCAAAACCGCGCCGTGCGACACCGAGCCCAGCGAAAGAATAACTTTTAAACGCGGCATGGCGGCAATTTCCTTCTGCAAATACGGGCGGCAGGCGGCAATTTCGTCGGCGGTAACCTTGTTTTGCGGCGGCACACAGCGCACGGCGTTGGAAACCCGCACATTTATCAGTTCAAAGCCGTCGTTTCTGACCTTGCCGTAATTACCGCGGGCAAAACCGTATTTTTTGAGCGCCGGATATAAAATATCGCCGGCATAATCATTGGTGAACGGGCGATTGGTTTGGTTGGCGCCGTTGAGCCCCGGAGCCAGCCCCACCACCAAAACTTCGGCCCCTAAATCGCCGAACGATTCGACCGGCCCGTTGTGGTAATGCGGAAACTTTATTTTGTTTTGCGCTCGAAATTCCAACAAACGCGGGCATTTATCACACTCAAAAGACGGACATTCAAACATCTCATTTCTCCTTTGCGCTCATCATAATAACGAAATTTTGCGCTGTCACTATTTAAATTTGCTTTTTCACGGTTATATACACCTTGCTAATAATAAAATTTTTGAACATTTATAAATGGAGAAAAGAAATATGAAGAAAATATTGTTATTGTCGGGCGCGGCTTTTTTGTTTTCGGCCAATGCCGATGCCATGATGCACCATGATTTTTCGGCAGTTAAGCCTTATGTAGGAGCCGAGTATGTTTATTCGCACTCCAAACCGGGCGGTACGGCCGGCGGTTTAAAGCACAATTTCAACTCGGCCAAGGCTGATTTGGGCTTGGAAATCTATAAAAATATATATACCGAATTTTCTTATCAGCAATCGTGGCAAGTTAAAAATAAGCACGCCTACGAAGGCACTTCGGTAAAACAGCGCTTTGCCGCGTATGCTCTGGATTTATACGGCAAAATGCCGATTATGTGCAGCCCGTTCAGTTTGGTAGCAACCACCGGTATGGCACTCTATGACGTTACCCAAAAAGGTTTGCCGGATAATGGCTTTATGCGTGTCGGTTATCGTATCGGCGGCGGTATGCAATATGATATGACCGAACACTGGTCGGCGCGCGTTATCGGACGCTACTCGTATGTGGGAGCCGAGCGCCTTGATAATTATGCCGAAGTGGCCGCCGGTATATTGTATCGTTTTTAGGCAACATCAGAATAATTGCGTATCAAGAGAGCGTCTCACTTGCGGACGCTCTTTTTTGTTGATTTATTTTTTCATCGGCAGATTATCCAACCGTTCCAACAATTCGGCATGATATACTCTGATGCGGTCATCCGTATTTTGCAGTTGTTCCGTATTTTGCTTGCAGACAGCGGCGAGTTGCTGAAAAGTTTTGCCGTTTATCTGTGCTTTAACGCTTTCCTCAACACTGTATAATTGTTTTTCCAGCCGACTGCATATAATTTCGGCCTCAGTAGGCTTTTGCACATAATAAAAACGCAAAATCGGAATATTGAACAGATAATACTTAATCAGATTTTCTTTTTCCATCCGTCGTACTTTCCACACCGGTAAACCCAAAACAGAATATACGGTTTTGCCGTCGCGCTGTCTGATGCTGAAGATGGTAATAAAGCGGAACAGTTTTAAGGTCTGTTTGTTTTTTGTTGTATACTTGTGGGTGCTCATCTTGGTATTATCCTTGCGTAGTTATTTGTTTTTTGATTTTATGATAAAAATTCAGCATCGTCTCCGACGGATTGCAGTTAAAGGTATAATCGCGTACCTTTTCCAACAATGCCGGATGCAGATTGGTATCCGTATTTTTCAGACGATCATTCGCTGCCCAAATAAAATATTGAGCAAGCAACTGCTTATATAGAATGATGTCTCTATACTTTTTCACATAGTTATAGACATTTTTATATTGTTCTAAAATATCCAAAGCTCCGCTCGATTTATACAGCGTGTCGATTTGCGAACCCTTGCGATGCATATAAGTATAGAGTTTTTTATTAACAAAATAAAAATTCTTACATTGCAACATATATTCCCATAACCAAAACTCGTCTTCTTGGAACAGTTTTTCCGGAAAACGCATATTATACTGTCGTATGATATCGGCTTTATATATTTTATTCCAACACACCGAGGCAAACTGTCGAGAAATATCAAAATCTACATTATATACTCCGTCGGAAAGGCGAAAAACGGTAAACCAATCATCATATTTTTTTATTTCAGAGATTTGTTTACTGGCGGCAAGAGAGCCGTCTGAAACATTTTCGACATCGCAAACCGCCGCGTCTGTTTGGTATTCGATTATGGCATTATACAGTAATTCAAGCATATTATCTGCCAGATAATCATCGGAATCCGCAAACATGATATACTTGGCTTTGGCTCTATCTAACCCTACATTGCGCGCACTCGGCAGTCCGCTATTTTTCTGGGTTATAACCTTAATGCGGCTGTCTTTGGCGGCAAACTCTGCTAAAATTTGCGGCGAATTATCGGTGGAGCCGTCGTCAACACAGATAATTTCAATCGGCTTCAGCGTTTGTTTTACGATACTGTCCAAACACTTTTCGAGGTATTTTTCAACATTGTATATCGGAACAATTATCGAAACTTTATATTGTTTTTGCAATATCACTTTCCAACGGGCCGCCAGTTGCGGAATTAGGTTTAGCGGCCTGGCCAGATTATGCTCATCAATGAACTGCTGCGCAGTATCTGTAAATTCAATTCTGTAAGCGTCGGCAATTACGCTCAGATGATATTCCATCAACTCTATAATGCATTGCAGATACTCATTCAACAAGGTGTCGTATAAATGTTGCGCGTGCATAAAGTCATAAAATTCCTGCAGAAAATTAAAAATGTAAAAAGAATAACGATTTTTTGCCGTGAGCATCATGGTGGAATTTTGCCGGTTGATGCGGTAAAAATATAAATTGTCGTCGCAAAAAGTTATCTTTTTTGCCAAGAGCATACATTGCACATGAAAAAAAGCATCCTCATATTGCACATTAAGCGGAAATAATATGTTGTTACGCCGCAGAAAATCGGTCTTTTGTATTCTGAAAAACGGAGCCCAACGCGCGAAAATATATTGTTTGATTTCCAACGGCGAACAAACCTCTTGCGGCCTTTCTTTGAAGAAAGATGCATCCAAATAGGAAGTATGAAGGAGCGTTTGCTTACTTTCATCATACGCCGTAACCCCGAGCAGGCAAACGTCGGCGTCGGTTTGACTTATTTTGTTATACAGTTTTTCCGCCATGGTTAAATCGAGCCAATCATCAGCATCCGCAAAATAAACGTAAGGGGCACGGGCGTGTTGCAGTCCGTTGTTGCGTGCCGATCCCTGACCGGCATTTTGCTGATTAATTACTCTGACGCGCTTATCTTTAGCTGCATATTCCGCCAAAATTTGCGGAGAGTTATCGGTTGAACCGTCATTGACACAAATAATTTCAATATTTTTAAGTGTTTGGTTGACAGCACTGTCTAAGCATTGCCTCAAGTAATCGGCAACATTATATACCGGCAGGATAATTGAAATTTTAGGCAAAACTTTGTTCATAAAATATATATTCCTTCGTACGCCAAGCCGAAGTATACCTTTTTGTTAACGTATTTTTCAAATCTAAACAATTACTTATACACACATAATATTGTATTACACAAAACAATGATGGGGATTAAGCGCATATTGCGGTTGATTATTTTACAGGTATGTTTATGATTGGCTCTATGTTGGATATGTTGGCACAAAAAACGGAATATACGGTTAGTGAGATTTCTTTTGCAATCAAGCAGTTAATGGAAACCTCGTTTGGCAGTGTGCGTGTCAAAGGCGAGATTTTCGGCGCCAAACGTGCGGATTCCGGCCATTGGTATTTGTCGCTGAAAGACGAAAATTCGCTGTTGTCGGCAGTTTGCTGGCGCGGTGTGGCCAATTCTCTGGCAGTCAAAATAGAAGACGGCCTGGAAGTTGTGGCTACCGGCCGTATTACCACTTTTAACGGTCGCTCGTCCTATCAGTTGGTAATAGAAAAGCTGGAAATTGCCGGGCAGGGCGCGCTTTTAAAGTTGCTTGAAGAAAGAAAACAGCAGTTTTTAAAAGAGGGCCTGTTTGATGCCGCTCACAAAAAGAAAATTCCGTATTTGCCGCAGACTATCGGTGTGGTAACCAGCCCGACCGGTGCGGTTATCCGCGACATTATTCATCGTATTCGCGACCGTTTTCCGTGTCGGGTTATCGTGTGGCCGACATTGGTACAGGGCGAGGGCGCGGCCGAGCAAATTGCAGGTGCAATCAAGGGCTTCAACAATCTGCCAAGTGATTCGCCATATCGGCCCGATGTTTTGATTGTGGCGCGCGGCGGGGGCAGTTTGGAAGATTTGTGGCCGTTCAATGAAGAAATTGTGGTGCGGGCGGTGTATAATTCCGTTATTCCGCTGATTTCGGCGGTGGGGCACGAAACCGACACCATGCTGATAGATTATGCCGCCGATGTGCGGGCACCGACGCCGACCGGAGCGGCCGAATTTGCGGTGCCGGTAAAAAATGAGATATATAACGGGTTATTGACTACCGATTTAAGGATGAAAAATGCCATGCAGCGCCGTTTGAACGAGCTGAAACAATATACCGAGGCTTTAGGGCGCGGCATTCCGTCGCTCGAACAAATCGTACAGGAAAATCAGCAAAAAATCGACGACCGGGGCGAACGCCTTAAGTTGGCTTTTGAAAATTTGCTGAAAGATAAAAATAATTGTTTAAAATTGACGAATTTGAAACCTTTTTACATTAAAAACATTATTGAAACGAAATATGAAAATCTGAATAATTTGGCTCTGCGTCTGGATTCGGTTTCGGTCGAATCGGTTTTGAAACGCGGTTTTGCGTGGGTTTCGGACAGCAGATTTCAGACGGTGTGTGATACCAATACCGCCAAGAGTTCGCAGAATTTGCATATCCGTTTCGCCGACGGAATAGTAAAAGCCCGAATAACGGAGAGAAGTTGTGCCATTCAAGGCGATTTGTTTGATAATTTGTAGCTTATGCGCCGCAGCCGATGCGGCGGCACTCGAAATTTGCGGCGATTTGAAACAGGGCGAGCTACTTTATCTTAAACACGATTTCGGAAATGATAATTATAATAAAGTGTTATTTAACAATAACTTAGGAAAGAAAGTTTATTTTTCGGATAAATTCGGGCGCACTCCGATTGCGCTGCATCGCGATGCGGGAAAAAGCGTGAATTTTACCGTTTATGACGGTCACGATGAGGGCAAAAAGTATGAATTGCCGATTGCGCCGGCAACCTGGGATATTCAACGCATCAACGGGGTGGCGCAGTCCAAGGTTACGCCGACTTCCGCGGCCGATTTGGCTGAAATTAAGCGCGAACAGAACGATGTCAATATGGCGCTGGCCGGGGTCAAACAGGGCGGTATGCCGTCGCAGGCCGAAGATTCGTACGGCTTTTGGAGCGAGGGATTTATTCTGCCGGTGGAGGGGCGAATCAGCGGTAACTTCGGTAATCAGCGTATTTTCAACGGCACCCCGAAAAGCCCGCACAGCGGTACGGATATTGCCGCGCCGGAAGGTACTCCGGTTAAAGCTTCGGGCAGCGGCGTGGTGGTTTTGAGCGGCAAAGATTATTTTTATACCGGAAATATGGTGATTATTGACCACGGCCATCAGCTGAAGACCATTTATGCACATTTGCAAAAAGCTACGGTCAAGGCCGGAGATAAGGTGCGGCAGGGCGATATTATCGGCTATGTCGGCAAAACCGGCCGAGCCACCGGTGCGCATTTGCATTGGGGCGCGTCGCTTAACAATGTGCGATTTCGCCCGCATTCGCTGTTGAACTTAAACGAAAAAGAATGTGTACGGATAGAGGAAAAATAGGGGGATAAAAAATAAAATGACTGAGTTGCAGATTATATTGCTTTCATTATTGCAGGGAATAACCGAATTTTTGCCGGTGAGCTCTTCCGGTCATTTGATTTTATTTTCCAAATTTACGAGTTTTCCCGACCAAGGGCAGGCGATGGATGTGGCTTTGCATATCGGCTCGATTTTTGCGGTCATAATTTATTTTGCACCGACGTTGTGGGAGATTTTGCAAGGGCTGTGGAAAGCTAAATTTCTGCCGAATTTCAAAAACGAGGGCAGTCAGTTGTTTTATTTGCTGGTGTTGGCAACGTTGCCGGTAATAATTTGCGGCGCCGGCTTAAAATATTACGGCACCGACTGGCTGCGCAACACCAAACTCATCGGCTGGAACATTTTGTGTTACGGCATTCTGTTGTGGATTATCGACAGCTTTGCGGTCACGATACGCAAGATTAAAAATCTGGAAATTAAAGACGCGTTATTAATCGGCTGCGCGCAGTGTTTGGCGCTGTTGCCGGGGACGAGCCGTTCCGGTATTACGATTACCATGTGTCGCTTTTTGGGAATGGAGCGGCGCGAGGCGGCAAAGTTCTCGATGTTGCTGTCGATACCGGCGATTTTGGCGGCGGGAATACTGGCCGGATATCAGCTGTGGCAAGAGGGGAATATGCAGCAAATTACCGATGCCTTAAATGCGGCCGGGTATTCGTTTATTTTTTCGCTGGCGGCGATTTTTGTTTTGATGCAATGGCTCAAAAAGTGGAGTTTTCTGCCGTTTGCCATATATCGCATATTGTTGGGAAGTATACTGTTGCTTGATGCCTACGGGATTTATGATATCCAAAGTTTATTCGTAAAATAAAAAAGTTATGCAACACCGCGAAAAAAGGTTGACAGCGCCGCAAAAAATGATTATACAGACTTTTGTTAAGTTGCCCTGGTGGCGGAATTGGTAGACGCGCATGCTTCAGGTGCATGTTGCCTCAGGCAGTGGAAGTTCGAGTCTTCTTCAGGGCACCAATAAAAAAATCCCTCCCTTTGCGGAGAGATTTTTTTATTGGTATCCTTGCGGGCTTGGGCTTCCAAAAGGAAGTTCGACCACCAGCGAAAGGCAGACTGAAGGATGCCGGTCGCCGTCAGGACTATAATGTTTTTTCATTCCGAGGAGAAAAAAATAGCCACGTCATTACGAGGAGCGGTTTATGCCGCGACGTGGTAATCTCAATACATCGCTTTGCGACAAAAAATTATTGTCATACCTCGCGCCGCGCTGTGCGTCGGTGCGTCAAGGTATCTGACCTTTTGGCACGCAGTGCCGCTTCCGATTTATAATTTGCGCTACGCAAAGACCAGTTCCCTTGATGCGGTGATGCGCCGCACACCGCAAGGGATGACAATATCGGGTAATGCACCGCACCGTGTGACGGATGACGGTGTATTTTTGCCGCATTTTTTTACTGAAATTAAATTTTACAAAAAAAGTTTTATTTTTAAATAAAAATACTTGCAAACGAATAAAAAAAAATATATACTTCGCGCAGTTTAATATGCGATGTAAAAATCCATGCTTTTATTATTTGGCGAATAGGGCCGAGAGGGTACATTTTACCGAGGGTTTGGTCTTATTCTTTATCAACAGTTTTGAAGTTTTAACCTTCTGTTGACGGGATTGAAGTTTTTCATAAGAATTGTCGCAGAATCAATATTTTAGAAGGGAAAAATACATGAGTGACTCTTATACGGGCAAAAAGCGTGTAAGAAAAAATTTCGGCCGAATCGATGCCGTTATGGATATGCCGAATTTAATTGATGTGCAGACCGGCTCATACTCCGGTTTTATTAACAACGTAGACACCAACGGCGACCATTGTGAATTTGGGTTGGAAGAGGTGTTCAAATCAATCTTTCCGATTAGCGATTATGCCGGCAACGGTGAGCTTGAATTCGTCGGTTATGTTTTGGATAAGCCGAAATACGACGAAGAAGAGTGCATTCGTCGTGATATGACTTATGCCGCACCGATTAAGGCAACGCTGCGTTTGGTTGTGTTTGATGTGGATGAAGCCACCGGCTCCCGTTCCATTCATGATGTGAAGGAGCAGGAAGTTTATATGGGCGATATTCCGCTGATGACCGAAAAAGGTACGTTTATTTTCAACGGTACCGAGCGCGTGGTCGTTTCGCAGATGCACCGTTCTCCGGGCGTGTTCTTTGACAGCGACGGCGGCAAAAACGTATCTTCGGGTAAAAAATTGTTCTCGGCCCGCATTATTCCGTATCGCGGTTCGTGGCTTGATTTTGAGTTTGATGCCAAAGATTTGATTTATGCGCGTATCGACCGTCGCCGCAAATTGCCGGTAACTTCGATTTTCTATTCTTTGTACTCCAAAGAAACCGAAGAAAAAATCGCCAAGGCCGCCAAAGAGGGCAAGGAAATCGCTCTTGAAGACATCAAAGGTATGGATAAAGAAGAAATCTTAAATTACTTCTATGATATCGAAACCTATCTGGCCGACAAAAAAGCATGGAAAATGAAGTTTGAGCCGAAGCGCATGAAAGGCGTTAAGTTTGACTTTGCGCTCGTTAATGCCGCTACCGGTGAAGAAGTATGGGAAGCCGGCAAAAAACTGACGCCGAGAAGCGCTCAGAAATTGGCTGACGAAGGTCTGGAATTTTTCAAAGTGGGCAAGGAACAGATGTACGGCAAGTTCCTGGCTAAAAACATTGTTACCAAAAACGGCGAAGTTTTGGCCGAAGCCGGTGACGAAATCAATGAAGAATTGCTGGATAAACTGGCAGAAAACAAAATCAAAGAAATCGATACCCTGTATATCGATAATTTGAATATCGGTCCGTATATTCGCAATACTCTGGCAGCAGATAAAAACAGCAATCGTCAGGAAGCGTTGTTTGATATTTATCGCGTTATGCGTCCGGGCGAACCGGCAACTTTGGAAGCAGCCGATGCTTCTTTCAAACAGCAGTTCTTTGATTCCGAACGCTATGATTTGTCGGCGGTCGGCCGCGTTAAGATGAACGCGTCTTTGAATATTCCGTTCAGCGAAGCTCCGGATACATTGCGTGTTCTGCGTAAAGAAGATATTTTGCTGATTGTCAAAAAGTTGGTTGAAATTCGTGACGGTCGCGGTCAGGTTGATGATATTGACCACCTCGGCAACCGTCGTGTCCGTTCGGTCGGCGAATTGATGGAAAACCAATATCGTATGGGCTTGCTCAGAATGGAACGCGCCATCAAAGAAAAGATGAGCGCCGAAGTTTTGAACAACGTTAAGCCGCAAGATTTAATCAATGCCAAGCCGATTGCTTCGGTTATTCGCGAGTTCTTCGGTTCTTCGCAGCTGTCGCAATTTATGGATCAGAACAACCCGTTGTCGGAAATTACGCACAAGCGTCGTCTGTCGGCTTTGGGCCCGGGCGGCTTGAGCCGTGATCGTGCCGGCTTTGAAGTCCGCGACGTACACCCGACACACTATGGTCGTATCTGCCCGATTGAATCTCCGGAAGGTCCGAACATCGGTTTGATTAACTCTTTATGTACATACGCGCGCGTGAACAAATACGGCTTCATCGAATGCCCGTATCGCCGCGTTGTAAACGGTAAAGTAACCGACGAAGTAAGATATTTGTCGGCAGATGACGAGAGCAGAACCTATAAAGATCCGGTAACCGGCGAAGATAAAAAAATCATTATCGCCGAAGCCAACGCCAAGGTTGATGACAAAGGTCACTTTGTTAATGACTTGATTACCTGCCGTTGCGCCGGCGAAGTTGAATTTCATAAACCGGAAGAAATCGATTACATTGACGTTTCGCCGAAACAGTTGGTTTCGGTGGCCGCCGCTTTGATTCCGTTCTTGGAAAACGACGACGCCAACCGCGCGTTGATGGGTTCAAACATGCAACGTCAAGGTGTGCCTTTGCTTCGTAGTGAAGCACCGCTGGTCGGTACCGGTATTGAAGCAACGGTGGCAAAAGATTCCGGCGCTACCCTGGTAGCCAAATACGACGGTGTGGTTGATGCGGTTGATGCCAATCGTATCGTTATTCGCACCGACGGCGATGAAGTTCGCGATGCCGGTGTTGAAATTTATAAACTGTCCAAATTCCGTCGTTCCAACCAAAATACCTGCATTAACCAGGTTCCGTTGGTAAAAGTGGGTGACCATATTAAGAAAGGCGATATTATTGCCGACGGTCCGTGTACCAATTTGGGCGAACTCGCTTTGGGTAAAAACCTGTTGGTGGCCTTTATGCCATGGAACGGTTTGAACTACGAAGATGCTATTTTGCTTTCGGAGCGTATTTCCCGTGACGATGTTTTGACTTCGCTGCACATTGAAGAATTTGAAGTTATGGCACGCGATACCAAACTCGGTCAGGAAGAAATTACCCGCGATATTCCGAATGTCAGCGAAGATGCGTTGCGCAACCTCGATGAGGCCGGTATCGTTTATGTCGGCGCTCACGTTAAAGCCGGCGATATTTTGGTCGGTAAGGTTACGCCGAAGGGCGAATCTCCGGTAACTCCGGAAGAAAAACTCTTACGCGCCATCTTCGGCGAAAAAGCCAGCGATGTTCGCGATACTTCGTTACGCGCTCAGCCGGGTGTTGACGGTATTGTGGTTGATGTTCGTATTTTCTCGCGCCGCGGTGTGGAAAAAGACGAGCGTGCTCTGGCTATTGAGCAGGAAGAAATTTCCGCTTTGGCTAAAGACCGTGACGACGAAATGGCGATTATCCGCCGCAACTATCAGGCACGTTTGGAAAAAATGCTGGTGGGCCAGACCGTGGTTGACGGTCCGAAAGGATTTAAGAAAAACGAAAAAATCACTGCCGAAAAATTGGCGGAATTCCCGGTTGCCAAATGGAAAGAAATCGTGGTTAAAAACGAAGACATTATGGGCAGAATAGAGGAATTCAACGGCGCATTCGATGCTCGTATGGCCGATATTAAGGCTCACTACGACGACAAAGTTGCCAAGGTTCAACGCGGTGACGATTTGTTGCCGGGCGTTTTGAAGTTGGTTAAGGTATTTATTGCCACCAAGAGAAAGATGCAAACCGGTGATAAGATGGCCGGTCGTCACGGTAACAAAGGTACGGTTTCGCGCGTATTGCCGCTTGCAGATATGCCGTATACCGAAGACGGTACTCCGGTTGATGTGGTGTTGAACCCGCTCGGCGTGCCTTCGCGTATGAACGTGGGCCAAATTTTGGAAACTCACCTCGGTTGGGCCGCTAAAGAATTGGGTGCACAACTCAACGAAATGTGCGAACAATATAAGCGCGGCGAGAAAACAGCCGAAGAATTGAATAAGCGCCTGAAAGAAATTTACGGCGAAAAGCAGTATAAGAAGGAAGTTGCTACCTTAACCGAAGATGAAAAGATGGAAATGATTTCCAACTTGAAAAACGGTGTACCGATGGCAACTCCGGTATTTGACGGTGCTTCTGGTGATGATATTAACCGCATGTTGACCATGGCCGGTTTGCCGACCTCGGGTCAGATTGATTTGTATGACGGACGTACCGGCGAGAAATTTGATCGTAAAGTGACGGTCGGCGTGATGTACATGATTAAACTTCACCACATTGTTGATGAAAAGATGCACGCACGTTCGGTCGGTCCTTACGGTTTGGTTACGCAGCAACCTTTGGGCGGTAAGGCTCAATTCGGCGGCCAACGTTTCGGCGAAATGGAAGTGTGGGCGTTGCAAGCCTACGGTGCGGCTTATACGCTGCAGGAAATGCTTACCATTAAATCCGATGACGTTGACGGCAGAACCAGAGTTTATGACGCCATTGTTGCCGGCGAAGACAGCTTTGATACCGGTATTCCGGAATCATTCAACGTGTTGGTAAAAGAAATCAAATCTTTGTGCTTAAATGTTGAAATGTTAAACGAAGATGACGCATAATTCGGAGGAGTTTAGAGAATGAGTAATGAATTAGTAAATGTAATGGATCAGCAACAGTTAGCGGCTGACAGTTTTGAGGCAATTAAAATCTCGATTGCTTCTCCGGAACAGATTCGTTCATGGTCTTATGGTGAGGTTAAAAAGCCGGAAACCATTAACTATCGTACGTTTAAGCCGGAAAAAGACGGTTTGTTCTGTGCACGCATTTTCGGTCCGGTTAAGGACTACGAATGCTTGTGCGGTAAATATAAACGCATGAAGAGCCGCGGTATTGTCTGCGAAAAGTGCGGTGTGGAAGTTACACTTTCCAAAGTTCGCCGCGAAAGAATGGGACATATCGAATTGGCTGCACCGGTGGCACACATTTGGTTTTTGAAATCTTTGCCGTCGCGTATTTCGACCTTGACCGATATTCCGGAAAAGTCGTTGGAACGCGTACTGTATTTTGAAAACTATATTGTGATTGAGCCGGGTTTGACCGATTTGCAAATCAATCAGTTGATGACCGAAGAGGAATATCAGGATGCCATCGATAAATACGGCGAAGATGCGTTCAGAGCCGGTATCGGTGCCGAAGCGCTGCGTGAAATTCTTTCCAATATCGATTTGGAAGTTGAGCGCGATGCCATGCGTCTGGAATTGCAGGAAACAACTTCCGAAGCCAAACGCAAAAAGTTGGTTAAACGCCTGAAATTGGTGGAAGCTTTCATTCACTCCAATGCTAAGCCGGAATGGATGATTCTGACCGTATTGCCGGTTATTCCGCCTGATTTGCGTCCGCTGGTTCCGTTGGACGGCGGCCGTTTTGCCACCTCGGATTTGAACGATTTGTATCGTCGTGTGATTAACCGTAACAATCGTTTGAAACGTTTGATTGAATTGCACGCTCCGGACATCATTGTTCGCAACGAAAAACGTATGTTACAGGAATCGGTTGATGCCTTATTTGATAACGGCCGTCGCGGTCGTGCCATCACCGGTACCAACAAGCGCCCGCTTAAATCTTTGGCCGATATGCTTAAAGGTAAGCAGGGTCGTTTCCGTCAAAACCTTTTGGGTAAACGTGTTGACTACTCCGGTCGTTCGGTTATTACCGTCGGTCCGGAACTCAAAATGCACCAATGCGGTTTGCCGAAGAAAATGGCTTTGGAATTGTTTAAGCCGTTTGTTTACGCCAAATTGGAACTGTACGGTCACGCTACCACCATTAAGGCGGCCAAGCGTATGGTAGAAAAAGAGCGTCCGGAAGTTTGGGATATCTTGGAAGAAGTTATCCGCGAGCACCCGGTATTGTTGAACCGTGCTCCGACCTTGCACCGTTTGGGTATTCAGGCTTATGAACCGGTATTGGTTGAAGGTAAGGCAATTCACTTGCACCCGTTGGCTTGTACCGCATTTAACGCTGACTTCGACGGTGACCAAATGGCCGTACACGTTCCGCTTTCGATTGAAGCTCAGCTGGAAGCGCGCGTGTTGATGATGTCTTCAAACAACGTTTTGTCGCCGGCTTCGGGTAAACCGATTATCGTGCCGTCGCAAGATATGGTTTTGGGTATTTATTACCTGACCTATGAAGCGGACGGTATGGTCGGCGAAGGCAGCATTTATTCCAGTCCGGAAGAATGTATGTTGGCTTTGAACGCCAAAGCGGTTGATTTGCATGCCAAAATTAAATGCCGTATGGAATATGTCGGCGATGACGGCAAATTTACCAAAGGTATTGTGGCAACCACTCCGGGACGTATCATCGTTTCCGACATTTTGCCGAAGAAAGAGGGCGTTCCGTTCTCGCTGGTGAACCGTTTGGTTAAAAAGAAGCAAATTTCGCAGATTATCGACGAAGTATATCGTGTTTGCGGCGGTAAAGAAACCTGTATCATGGCTGATGCCATTATGGGATTGGGTTACAGATACGCCTGCTTGTCCGGTATTTCGTTCGGTAAGGATGACTTGATTGTTCCGGCCAAAAAGCAGGAAATGATTGCCGAAGCTTCGGCTCAGGTGGCTGAATTTGAACAGCAGTACCAAAACGGTTTGATTACCAAGGGCGAAAAATACAACAAAGTGGTTGATATTTGGGCCTCTTACACCGATAAAGTCGCCAACGCGATGATGGAGAACATCTCCAAGCCGGTTAACGGTTCGTATAACTCCGTGTTCATGATGGCCGATTCCGGCGCCCGCGGTAGTGCGGCACAAATGCGCCAGTTGGCAGGTATGCGCGGTTTGATGGCTAAACCGTCCGGTGAAATTATCGAACAACCGATTATCTCTAACTTTAAAGAAGGTTTGACGGTGTCGGAATACTTTAACTCAACCCACGGTGCGCGTAAAGGTTTGGCCGATACCGCTTTGAAGACGGCCAACGCCGGTTATCTGACCCGTCGTTTGGTTGACGTCGGCCAAGATGTGGTTATTACCGAAACCGATTGCGGTACCGAGCGCGGTATTATCGTTCGTCCGGTAGTTGACAGCGGTCAGGTTATTGCCACCATCGGCGAGCGTATTTTAGGTCGTACGGCTCAGGAAGATATCTTGAATCCGGAAACCGGCGAAGTTCTGGTGGTTAAAGGTAAGCTGATTGACGAAGCCGACGTTGATAAGGTTGAAAAAGCCGGCGTTGAACAGGTTAAAATCCGTTCGGTATTGACCTGCGAAAGCGAACACGGTGTTTGCGCCGCCTGCTACGGTCGTGACCTGGCCAGAGGTAATCCGGTCAGCATCGGCGAAGCCGTCGGTGTTATTGCCGCTCAATCCATCGGCGAGCCGGGTACCCAATTAACCCTGCGTACGTTCCACATCGGCGGTGCCGCTTCCAAGTCGGCCGAACAATCGATGATTGAAGTACCGTTCTCTGGTATTTTGAAATTGGAAAATACGCATACGGTTGAAAATTCGGAAGGTAATCTGATTATCTTGTCGCGTAACTGCGATATCGTTATTCAAGATAAGCAGGGCCGTGAAAAATCCCGCCACCACGTTCCGTACGGCGCCAAGATTTTGGTTGCCGAAGGTACCGAGGTGGAGAAGGGTAGAAAAGTTGCCGAGTGGGACCCGTTCATGACGCCGATTATTTCCGAAAAAGCCGGTAAGGCCGAGCTGGTTGACTTGATTCCGAACGTTTCGGTTAAAGAAACCATGGATGAAACCACCGGTATCAGCTCCAAGACGGTTATCGATTGGCAGTCCGGTTCGGGTGCATATTCGGGCTTGAAACCGAGCGTTATGCTCAAAAACGGCAAGGGCAAGCATGTAACCTACGATTCCGGTAAGGAAGTTCGTTATTATCTGTCTCCGGATGCGGTTTTGAACGTTGATAAAGATACCGAAGTTCATGTCGGTGACGTTATTGCCCGTATTCCGAGAGAAAGCACCAAAACAAAAGATATTACCGGTGGTTTGCCGCGTGTGGCCGAGTTGTTCGAAGCCCGTCGTCCGAAGGATCCGGCAATTATCTCCGATATTGACGGTATTGTTGAATACGGCAAGGACTATAAGGCTAAACAACGCATTAAGGTCATTGACGAAGATAACGAAGGCCGCGAAATCGAATATCTTATCCCGAAGGGACGTCGTTTGGTAGTTCAAGACGGCGATAAGGTAAAGAAGGGCGATTTGCTGGTTGACGGCACGCCGGCTCCGCACGATATCTTGCGTGTGTTGGGCGTGGAAAAATTGGCCGAATATCTGGTTCAGGAAGTTCAGGCCGTTTACCGTCTGCAAGGTGTGGCAATTAACGATAAGCACATCGAAGTAATTGTTTCGCAAATGCTGAAGAAGGTAGAAATTACCGACGCCGGCAGCACCACTTTCCTGGTGGGCGAACAGGTTGACCGCGATGTGTTTGAAGCCGAAAATCAAAAGATTATCGCTGAGGGCGGCGAACCGGCCAAAGCCGATGACATTTTACTCGGTATTACCAAGGCCAGTTTGCAGACCAAGTCGTTTATTTCGGCAGCCTCCTTCCAAGAGACTACCCGCGTTTTGACCGAGGCTGCGGTTGAAGGTAAAGTTGATACCTTGACCGGCCTCAAAGAAAACGTGATTGTCGGTCGTTTGATTCCGGCCGGTACCGGTAGCGTTTTGCGCTCGCTCAAGAAAGTTGCGGCGCAGAACGATAAGGAAATTTTGGAAATGCGTCGTCAGGAAGCGGAAGCCAATGCACAAAAGCAACAGGCTTTGCTGGAAGCGGAGGGTAACGCCGCTCCGGAAATGACGGAAGCTGAATAAATCCTTTCTGATTGAACACAAAAAAAATCTCCCTCGATGGCTTCATTCGAGGGAGTTTTTTTCTTTTGCTACCATTTTACTCTCCGCTGTCACCAGCTGAAGCTGACCGGCATACTCTCGTCTGCCGGCGGCTCCTTGTCGAACCATCTCCTTCGTTGCTTCAAATCCGACACCTCGCAGATATCAAAAGACCTCCCGTAAAGGGAGGTGGTCGGATTGTCCTTCGGGCATAAATGCCCTCACGACCTGCGTCGCCTATCAGCTGAAGTTGACCGGCATACTTCCGTCTGCCGGCGGCTCCTTGTCGAACCAACTCCTTCGTTGCTTCAAATCCGACACCTCGCAGATACAAAAAACCTCCCGTAAAGGGAGGTCTTTTTGTATCTGGTAGCGAGGGTCGGATTGTTCCGCTTCGCGTTTCCTTCGCGCTCAATGGCTTTCGCCATATTCGCTTGGCGTCAAACCCTCGAAATCCGGCTCCGCCGTCTTTA
>JAEEGL017288849.1_pt1 | contig 35764 bp, 26 predicted proteins | sample 9134231 | NCBI WGS metagenome assembly JAEEGL01 (sample SAMN16246548, study PRJNA631951) | gut metagenome | biome: gut microbiome; feature: rumen; material: fiber-attached | host: Bos | place: Iran: Karaj | collected 2018-10
CAGATAATAACGCAGCTTTTTGTAATCGGAATTGACGGCAGCGACTGTATTCATTCCTATGCAAAGGAAAGTTTTGCAACCGCAGCTCCCGGATGCTTTCTGCTTTTTAAGGCTAATATTGCCGAAACAGCTGATGAGGTAATCGATTTTACACATTCCGTACAGGACTTTTTTGTAAACCAGAAGAACCTTGTGCCGCCTGTTTTTTCAATCGACAACGAGGGCGGCTACATATACCGTATCAGCGACATAGCTTCGCCTCTTTTGTCACCCAAAAGGACGGCGGAACTTTTCACACCGGAGCAGGCTGAGGAATACTATTCCGCAGTAGCAAGACAGATGCGGCTGCTTGGAATGCACATAAACCTTGCGCCGCTTGTAGAAGTAAAAACCGAATCAAACGCCGAATTTTTGGGAATCCGTACTTACGGTAGTCTTGAACAGGTTATTGAATACGGCTCAAGTGCCGTTAAAGGCTACGAAAAAGAAAAAGTTGCTGCTGTTCTTAAGCACTTTCCAGGCAATACAAACGATGATCCTCACATTGCAGTTCCGCATCTTACTGCTTCACGAAGCGAACTTGACGAGCAGTATATTGCACCGTTCAAAAAGCTTTTTGAGCTGAATCCGTCGTGCCTGCTTTTGTCGCACATAATCACGGACTGCATTGATGAAGAAAAACCTGCTTGTCTTTCACCCGCCCTTGTAACTGATTTACTCAGAAATGAGCTGGGCTTTGACGGTGTGATATTTTCCGACGACATTTTTATGGGTGCGCTTGCAAAAAGCGGATTTACGCCGGAAGACGCAGCGGTGGCGGCTGTAGAAGCCGGTGTTGATTTTATTATGATGTCCGAAAAACACTACGACAAGGTTTACAGTACTTTGCTTGAACGATATGTAACGGATGAAAGTTTTAAGCAGAAAGTGCATAATTCCGCCGAGCGCATTATAAAACTTAAGATTAAGCTGGATTTGCTGCGTATTGTACCGGATTCAGGCAGCGGATATACACTGGAATCTGTTCCTCTGCAATCCACACAGTATCGAAAAGACCATTATAAAGACGAATATGCGGCGGCAAGCGCTCTGTACAAAAAAATCATTAACGGCGGTAATTAGGCGATGAAAGACCGTATTCTGTACCTGGAAGATGATTTTTGTGTTGTGCTTAAAAAAGCGGGCGAGGTTTGCGAAAGAACAAACAAAGCAAATCAGGTATCGCTGCCGGAACTTTTGCAAGCTGTGGTAGAAGCAGAGCTTGGCAAAAAGTGCGAAATCTTTGAATGTGTGAACAGGCTCGACTGTCCTGTTTCGGGAACGGTTTTGATTGCTCATACAAAGTCCGCATTCGCAAAATTGACGGGTACACTTCACAACAACCATAATGTTAAAAAAACGTATTGGGCAATAGTGGAAAAAAAGGAAAACCTGCCGCAGTCGGGTGCAAATGGACGTCTTGAACAGTATATCTGCTTTAATCCTGCAAAACAAAAAGCCTTTATAAAGGAACAGGAGACTTCACCCGGAACAAAGTGGAAGCGCGCCGTACTGGAATATGAGATTATTGGTGCCGGTGATAATTATATCTATCTCACGGTAAACCTGCTTACAGGGCGCACGCATCAGATACGGGCACAGTTAGCGTCAAAAGGTATGCATATTAAAGGCGACGTAAAATACGGCGCGCGCCGGTCGGACATTCTGCCTGGAATAAGACTTCATGCGGCTGTGTTGTGCTTTCCGCATCCTGTAACAGGAAATATTGTTTCCGTTTCCGCACCCCTTCCTCAGACCGACGCACTGTGGGAAAGTTTTCTTGCAAAAAATAATGAATAAACTTAAAAAGTGCATTATAATAGAAAAAAGAACGCATAACATCCTGGAAATATCATGAAAAAACAAATTGCAGAATCAAAAATAGTAATTATCAGCTTCTTTGTCCTGTCGGTTTCTTTTATTATTTTGTCTTTGTTTCCTTTTTTGGGAAATACTTTAATTGATTTATTAAAAACACCTGTAACACTGTTAAAAGGTAGTGACTTGAATGTTGCTTCCTGGCAAAAAGGATTAAACGAAAGTTCATTTGAACTTGCCATTCTTTTTTTCTTTTTTGGTATCTTGTTTTGCCTGTTTCGAATGAACAATAAAATATCAGAAAAACAAAGTAAAATAATATGCATTGTTTCTTTTATAATCTATATTCTTCTCACTCTTATATTGTTGTTTTTTCATGAACCTTGGAGAGATGAAATTCACTCTTGGGTTCTTGCAAAAAACTATTCTATTTCAAAACTGTTTTATGAAATGCGTTATGAAGGGCATTTTATTTTATGGAACCTGATTCTTATGCCATTTGCAAAATTGGGATTTCCTATCATAACTCTGAATATTATTTCATGGTTACTTACCTGTTTTGCAATGTGGATTTTTCTTAAGTATTCAGATTTTTATCTAAGTACAAAAATATCAATCCTTTTTTCATCTGCTTTTTTTTATTGGTATCCGATTGTTTCAAGATGTTATTCCCTTGTTGTACCTCTTATTGTAATTCTTGCAGTTATATATAAGAAAAGAAATGAAAAACCGTTGCTGTTTGGTATTTTATTAGCATTGCTTTCAAATACACATGCATATATTGAAGGTTTTGTAGGAATTGTTACCTTAATGTTTTTAGTTCAGGATATTGTTTTACCTTGGAAGAATTATTCAGCAGAAGAAAAAAAACAACATATAATTGCATTTTTTATAATAATTTTAGGAATATTAATTGCATTTTTACAAGTAACTCCGGCTTTTTTTATACAAGATAAAAATGAAGCTGTAGCTTTCCATTTTTATATTAAAGCGTATAAAAGTTTTTTGAGTGGTTCAAATATTTTTAAGCTTTTTAAGCCGCTTGTTTTATTTCTTGTTTTATTTGTTTTTATTTATTTATTCAAAAAAGATAAGTCATCCTTTTTGATTTTGTTTGGTTCATACCTTTATATGTATTTGTTTGCGGTATTCCTGTATGATGCGTCAATAGCTAACCGTGCTTTATTATGGCTTGTCATATTACTTTTTGTATTATGGGTTTCCAATATCACTCTTTTTCAAAAATCACTATTTCTGATTATTTGTGCAATTTTTGTTTTTCGACCGTCTCTGAATTATACAGATATCAAAGAGGATTTCTCTTCTTTGCAAACTGTAAAGAATAATATAGAACAAACATATCAATCAGATACAGATATTTTTATTATAACAGGGCATAATACTGCAACTTTAGCCACTATGCTTTCAGACAATTATTCTGTATATCATATTGAAAGCATGAAAAAGGTAGAATTATTCTCGTTTTCAGGTAAATACAATCCACATGTCAAAAAAACAGCGCCTGAATATATTAATGATGTCATAGCGAACGGAAAATTCAGCAACCCGTTTGTATTAGTTACTGATTCTGTGCTTTCAAATGATGATTTACAAGGTATCTCTTATAGTGTAAAAGAATTTCCATGTATATTAGGTGGAAGCCTTTGGACTTATGAGATAAAGAGGAATTGAACTACCAGTTGACTCCTTTTATTCCTCATTATTATACAATAATATTTTGAATATTAATATTACTTGCTTACCGGTGTGTGGATTGTCTTTTCTTCGCCGTTAAATTTGACTACGGCAACAACCCTTGTTATATCAAAATCTGTGAAAATTACGCGGATCAGGAGCTCTTCTCCGGTGTATGCCTGTTCATACACTTTTTTGTCGATTATTGCACTCTGACTGTCCATAACGGCAATTTCCGCGGTAATTGCTCCCGGATTTACGTTTTCCGCTGCTTCAAATTTAAGCGTTGTGTAAACCTGGTCTTCAAAACTGAATGCGGTTATAGAAACAGGAACACCTGAAATTTTGTCTTCACCCGTCCTGTTGAAAATTCCAAGCAGTACAATTACTGCCATTAGCATTATTATTGTTATGATTAGAAACTTTCCGCCCGGTGCTGCCTTAAGTACGTTAAAAAATCCCTTGGGCAGGTTTTCCTGCTTTTCGTACATGGCTTTGATTCTTGGCTGATTCTCAAGGCGTCTTTCCCTGTCATAATGAAAAACAATACCCTGTGCTTCAAGCTTTTTTCTTTCTTCTATATCCATATCAGTTAATCAGCGAGTCTATGGTTTCATCAGCCCGCCACCAGACGACCGAAGCTTCAAAATTATTTGCTAAAATAGCGGAAATTATTCCTTCCTTGGAAAGGTCCAGCCTTGAAAACAACAGATCTTCCTGTTGGACAAGCAGTTTTTTGTGTATGATTTTTTGACCGTTGCTCTGCATTATCTGCAAATCATATCCGTTTTCCAAAGGTGTTACAAAGAAAAAATAACCGGATTCTGTTATACCGAGCAGCTCATAAGGTTTTATGTCCGCTTCTCCCGAATCCTTTGACTGCTCCTCGTATGAAGGAACAAGAACCGGCTCCCCGAATATTCCCGTCTCCACATTCAGAGGATATATATATGTGGCGGCATACGAAACTGCCGAGCGGAATCCCGAAGTAGGGTCTATTTCACTCTGATAATAGTCGATTTTCAGGTAGAGGGTTCTTGTATTGTAATCAGGGATAATGATATCGAGGGATTTGTAAACGTCTTTGTCAATTGTTTCAAAAGGATTAGGCAAAAGATTAATTTCAATCGGTACCGTGAACAGCGGAAAACCGTCCTGATTGAACCAATTTACAATGTAACCGTCGTTTATGATGGAGACAACTACAGGCTCATTTTTTTCAGTACAAAAAATGTTCTGAATGTACGGAAACGGGGTACCGCCGAGTCCCTGCTGTCCCAGATAGTCCAGGTATTCACCGTTGCTTGAAAAACGCAGTACTACGTTCTTGAGCCATATGTTTTTTTCGGAATCAAGTTCCTGTCTTTCCTGCGGCAGTTGATCCACTACATAAATATTCTTGTTGCTGTCGACAGCCAGGTTTGAAGGTGACTGAAACTGATATGCCGTTGCTGTCTGTGTTCCCTTTTCTGATTCAATGATATTCTCATTGATTGAAAAGGAAGGGGTCGGGTTTGTTTCAGAATTGTAAAGAATACCGAGAAGATCGCCGTATGAGGTGAACTGCATTACTTTTTTTGATTTGCCGTTTGTGATGTAAAAAAAGCCGTTCCTCATGTGAATGTATGTTTCTATATTGGTGCCCTGCTGCATTATGTCAAACAGGTCTATTTCGTCTTCAAAATTACCGTAGTTGATAATGAACCGTTGTTCCTGTTTAAGGATTTCCGTATTTTTTTTCTCTTTGCACGAAAAAAACAGACTGGTTATAAAAAACAAAAAAGACAATGATAAAAATGTGAAAAACCGTTTTTTAATGTTCATACAGCTAGAATAAATCGCTTGGGTATTTGTGTCAATTGTCGGTTATAGTGACAGTACCGCTTCAATCCATTGCGAAGCCGTTGACGGAAACTCCTGCCTTACGGATAAAAACTGAAGCAGTGCCATGCGTTTTTCACCCGAAAAGTAATAGACTTCGCCAAGGTAGAATTTAGCTCTGGCTGTCATTTTTTTGTCGCCGGTGTTTTTTATCAACGCTGTCAGTTCTTTTTCTGCAAGAGCCCAGTTGTCCTTTGCAAAAGAGTTTTCGATAATGCGCGACAGCTCTGTGCTTTCTGTCGTGTCTTCGGCAAAAATGTACGGCGAAAGCAGCTCTGCATGTTCGGCGTTTTTTATGCTGGTATTGTTGTCAGGCAGTATTTGCAGGGTTTCCTGCTTGAGTGAACCGCTTCGGGCAGAACCTGCGGGAGCAAGATCCGGCAGCGGTGTTTGTCTGACATTGCGGGTTTTGGCTGCGGAAGAAGATGTCCCAAGGACACTTACTGGGGCAGCTGAGGTGTTTTTCCCGGGCTTGAACTCAACATCACCCGAAATGACGTCGTTTTCTTCAAGCAATGCATAATAAAACTTTATATTGAGAGGCGGATAATCTGTATACGGTGTTCCTGAATCAATGAACGTAGCCAGCTTCATTGCCTTGTTGAGACTGTAAAAGTTTTCAAAAGGTGTTGAGGCCCGGTACAAAATCAGCTTTTTGCCTTTGTTCTGCGAAATATATGTGATTATTACACTGTTTTCCTGTGATATAACATTAAAATCCGTAATGTCGGATACCACGCTGTCTGCTTGAGAAATGTATTTTCCGACAGCCGGTGTTACAGTGGCATTTACGGAAGGTATAAGCGAATATGATATTGCATCTGCGTCGGTAAGTCCGATGACAGCATAATAATAACCTTTTGTATCGGGAAGAGTTTCTGTGTATATCATTTGTCCTGCATCCTGTTCGGAAACAAGCGTTCGGGGACCTATTGTCTGCCTTGTGAGCGGTTTTGTATCACGGTAAATCCTAAAAATCATGCCGGGCTTATAAGTTACGCCGGCTGGTCTTCGCCAGGTGAGCTGCACATTCATATTTGAAACAAGTACCGTAATATTTGTAACAAGCTGCGGCTGCTCAGCAGTACGGTTTTGTGAAAGAGCAAAAAAGCCGCATAAAATAAAAATGCCGCAGAAAGAAAAAAGTTTTTTCATACTTATATAATCACCCAAAAAATACGGTTTGACAAGATACTTTGATTATCATATTCTTATAATATGTTTGTTTCTGTTATATTGGATCCCGGAGCTATAGAATCGGCCAGGGCATTGAATGAAATTCTCATTTCTTATGGATATAAAAAGAAGCAGCGTTCTTGTTGGGAGCATACTGCTGTAAGTGAAGACAGGCTTATTGCTCTTAAAAAGGATATTGACCGTGTAACCGATTACTATGATACTGTCCGCATTTACCAGTATCCTGTAGAGGGTGTCATGGCAATTTCGGAACTTACAAGAAAAAAATGGCGCAAAATGCTGATGCGCCTTGCTGAATAAAGGAAAAAAAATGCTTGAAGAATTAAAAATCCCAATAGCTTCGTTGAAGTCTGATATCCTTGATGTTTGGGGGCGTCTTTGACCCTGCTTCAGTTGAAGCCAAGATAAAAGAAAAAGAAAATGTTACCGCACAGCCCGGTTTTTGGGATGATCCTAAAAAAGCAGAAAAAGTTCTTTCCGAAATAAAACTTCTTAAAAACAGAATTGAACCGTGGAAGGCCCTTCTTGCGGAAATCGAAGATGCAGAAGCACTCTTTGAGCTTGCCACCGAAAGCGGGGACGAATCCCTTGAACCTGAAATAAAAACCAGTCTTGATTCAATAAAAGAAAAATATGAAAAGCTCAGTATCCTTAACCTTTTATCAGATGAGGTGGATCAGAACGGAGCGTACTTGACCGTTCATTCCGGTGCCGGTGGAACAGAAGCCTGTGACTGGACTTCCATGCTTTTCAGAATGTACAGCCGCTGGGCGGAACGACGCGGATACAAGCTGCAGATTGTTGACCTGCTTGAGGCCGAAGGCGGAATAAAGTCTGTTACTGCCGAGATAACCGGCGATTATGTATTCGGCTACTTAAAATCAGAGGCAGGTATTCACCGGCTTGTCAGAATAAGCCCGTTTGATTCAAATGCACGACGCCATACTTCGTTTTCGTCTGTATATGTTTTTCCTATTCTTGATGATACGATAGAAGTAGACATACGCCCTGAAGATTTGCGTGTGGACACATACCGTGCGAGCGGTGCGGGCGGACAGCATGTAAACAAGACGGATTCTGCCGTCAGGTTTACCCATATCCCTACCGGTATTGTTGTTGCATGTCAGACTGAACGCAGCCAGACGATGAACCGCCAGATAGCCATGAACATGCTGCGTGCCCGGCTTTATGAGTATTATAGAGCCGAAAAAGAAAAGGAAAATTCCAAGTTTGCACAGGAAAAGAAAGACATTTCCTGGGGAAACCAGATACGTTCCTATGTTTTTCAGCCCTATACGATGGTAAAAGATCACCGTACAAAATATGAAGTTGGAAACATTCAATCCGTAATGGACGGAAATATTGACCCATTTATAGAAACTTACCTTTCGCTCAAGTGGAAAGGTCTGCCGATTTCTTCGGACGATGATGATGAGGACGTATAGTTAGATTTCGTGAAAAAGCTGAAAGTTTTCTGTTCTGTAATATTTTTGTTCTTTCTCATAAACGCGGTTTTGTTCTGCACGGAAGAAAACTGGACTATGGCAGCTGTTCCTTTTACCGCAGGAACTTCCGTTGATTCGCAGGAAGCGCTTGAACTTGCTGCCGAAACACTGCCACGGCTTTTGCTCGATTATCTTGAGGGCAGCGGAAACCGTGTTATGGAAGACGATGAAATAAAGAACAGAGTTTTGTTTTCTCTTATGACCGAAAGGCAGGAACTGTTCAGCCAGCTTTCTTCGGAGCTGCGCAACAGGGATGCGATTATGTTCAATTCATCAACTTCAATCGAAAAACGAAAACAGAAAAAAGAATCTGTCGCCCGCATTGAGGAGCTGCAGAAAAAAATACGGACGAATCTTGCAAAAGCTACGGATCCGCTCGGAATTGACGAAACCGTAAAGAAAAAAGATTTGCCTGTCGGACAGAAAGTCGCCTATATCTCTCCTTTGAGACCAGGTGACAAACTCTCTCTTGTTACCTGGCGCAATGACAGTTCGCTTTTTTTTGACAAAAAAAATGAGGACGAAACTGAGTTTGACTATGAACAGCGTGTCGTAAACGCAGGAATTTCTGCGCTGATTTCGGGTTCTGTTTCCGAAAGGGCAGGGTTTTTGCGCGCAACTGTTTCTTTGTCGGTTTATCCGGGTGGCGAAATTGCAGCAACTGTATCTGATGTCGGTAGTCTTAGTGATTTGCCTTCTCTTGCGGAACTATTGGGTCAGGCTTTGTATCCTGCAGTTATAAACTCAAAGCCTGTCCGTCTGCGTTTTGAGATAAATCCGCCGGAAGCTGCAAAAGTCGCCAAAATCTATGTTGACGGCATAAGTATGATTTCGGATGATCAGGACTTGCAGAGTGGTGTGCATGATATAACGATTGATGCTGCCGGCTTTAAGTCAAAAGAATTCTCCTATGATTTTTACGGCGAGGAAGAATTCTTGGTACGTGTAACAATGCGGGAGGATGAACGAATGAAGGTCTTTCTTGATTCAACAACAACATCCTCCGGTCAGTTTTACTTGAACGCAATCCCTGTAGAAAATGCCGCCGAAGCTTCTTTGTCTTATGGAACAGCTATCGGCGAATTTGAATCAGTGGAAGGTTATAACGATTATTTCCTTCTCGAGAACAATAATCCACAGCGTATGCAGGGACCGTTCCAGCTGCAGAAGATAAATGTCCGTGCATCTACAAGTGATATCTCTGCCGAGATTGAAAAAAGCAGAAAGACCATGTACAATTCCTACGCTGCACTTATGCTGTCGATGCCATTGTTATTCTTTAGTAACGGAACGCAGATTGCGGCACAAAATGCTTATCTGTACGGTATGTCTGACGTAAAACGGAGTCAGAAGTGGATGCAGGTCCGGCAGTTTTCCAATGCTCTGAGCATAACGCTTGGACTCAACTTTGCTTTCCAGTTGGGACGCTATCTGCTGAAAGCAAACAGCATTCTTCCGCAGGAAATTGTTGTCAGCGAATAAGGCTTTGCAGTTAAAAAAGAGGGTTTATCATGAAAATGACATTTTCAGAAAAGCTAAAAAGTTTGTTCTCAAAAAATACAGTCCTTTCTTCATCTTTCTTTGAAGATTTTGCAGATACCCTTATAGAAGGCGATTTGGGCGCAAAAGATTCCTTTGAAATAACCGATTTGCTTGAACAGTCATGCAAAAAAGAAAATATAACAGACCCGGACCTTGTTGTAAAACAGCTGAGAAAAATTCTCGAAGGCTGTGTTATGTCCGAAAAGCTTCAGCCGGAACAGGGCAAAACAAACATCTATCTTCTTCTCGGCGTTAATGGAGTCGGCAAGACCACGACAGCTGCAAAACTTGCACAGTACTATGCAAAAGATAACAATGTAGTAATGGCTGCTGCCGACACGTTCAGAGCCGCCGCTATTGAACAGCTTAAATTCCATGGTGAAAAACTCGGAATCCGTGTTGTTGCTCACCAGCACAACAGCGATCCGGGTGCTGTCGTCTTTGATGCGGCAGATGCAGTTACAGCAAAAGGCGGCGGACTTGTTATCGCCGATACGGCCGGACGCTTGCACAACAAAGAAAACCTTGTACACGAACTGCAAAAAATAGACCGCATTGCGGAACAAAAAGCTTCGGAGGGCTGTTACAAAAAACTGCTTGTCGTGGATGCGACTACGGGGCAGAATGCGTTGCGTCAAGCTGAGGTTTTTGACGAAGCCATAGGTATAGATGCCGTTATTATGACAAAATATGATTCCACCGCAAAAGGCGGAATTGCTGTTTCAGTTGGCAAGGATTATGGCATACCTGTTGCTTTTGTCTGCTTTGGCGAGACATACAACGATATATCATTGTTTGATTCAGAGAGCTATTTGAATGAATTCCTCGGCATGTAAACGATATTCAAGACTCATTTGTTTTTGCACCTTCTTTTGCCTGCTTAATGCTTTTTTATTTTGTGAAGAAAAAAACATTAAAACTGATTCTTCAAAACAAATCAGATTGTATTCCACTGCCGAAGAAAATGCCGGTTTTTTCCATTCAAAAAACAGTATTGATTCTGTAGTTCACGGTGATGAAGACCGCTTTGTTCATAAAAAATATGACAAAAACGGCAGAGTTATTGTAGAAAAAATATGGAAGTCGGGCGGCGGCGATTATTATCTTGATGAAAAAAGCACGTACTCATACTCTTCTGACTCTGCGAGAGTTTCCAAAAAACAAATTTACCTGCTTGCGGATTCAAAGCTTATTGAGCAGGAATACAACAAAAGCGGACTTGTCTCTTCAGAATCCGCATATACGCTTGACGAAAACGGCAAAAAGGGCGAAGTCCTGTATGCGTATTCATGGAAGTATGATAACAAAAACCGGATTATAGAGGAATCCAGCCGTTCAGAGAAGGGCGTAACCCTCAAAACAGTCTACTCATTTACGACTAATGTATTTCCCGATGAAAAACAGTATATGGCTGGCGAACTGATTTTCGAAAAAAAGTATACAAGCCCCGAAGTTTGCGAAGAAACCGTTTTTTTTGATGACGGCACAACAATTGTTACGCTTTTTGAATCAGGAGTAAAAAAGTCGGAAACCGTAAAGATTGGTGGCAAGGTTTTAAGGACAAAACAGTTTTGAAAAATCTTATAAAAAAGTTTAATTGGATATATTTTGTTTCGCGGCGGTTTTCAACAGTAGACAAAAAAGGACGTAGTGCCGTAACTTCTTTTCTGGCAGTTCTCGGTATAGCTTTCGGTGTTATGGCTCTTACAGTCATTGTATCCGTTATGAATGGCCTTCAGATGACCTATATAAACAGCATAATGGAAATAAGTTCCTATCACATCCGTGTTACACCCGAAACTCAGTTTGATGAAAATGCCTTTTTGAAAACAGTATCGCAAATCCCCGAAATCTCTGTAGTGCAGCGTTTTTATGAATCTCAGGCGTTGGTAGCCGGCAGACGCGGAAAACAGCAGGGCGCACTGATACGTTCCGTATCGGACGACATAATGAAAACCGACGCAGGATTTGCAAAAGAGGTTTCAATTATAAACGGCGATTTTGACTTGACCGCCCCAAATTCCATTGTACTTGGTAGTTCTCTTGCTATTAATCTGGGTGTTGCACCCGGTGACAATGTTACACTGCTTGCCATGTCGGGAACTTCTGATGTGGAATTGATAGATGACTCAAGGGTTTTTACCGTTACGGGCGTTTTTTCCTGCGGCTATGCGGATATAAACTCAACATTTGCCTTTGTGTCAGATTCTGCAGAAAACAATATCCTTGGTGCAAAACCAAAACCCATATACGGCATTAAGCTTAAAAACAGCAATCTTGATTCGCGTTTTATCGAAATACTTTCTGCAAAAGTACCTGATGCCGCGTTTGAGTCATGGCGCAGCTATAACCGTGCATTTTTCGGGGCGCTCCGCGTAGAAAAAAACATGCTGATGATGCTCATATTCATTATTTTTATTGTCGTTGGTGTAAATATTTTTAATGGAATGAGAAGACTGTGCTACGAACGGCGCGAGGAAATCTGTATTTTTTCGGCGGTGGGCGGAAAACGTACTGACATTATGATGATTTTTACTATTCAGGGTGCTCTTACCGGCTTTTACGGATCCTTTGCGGGAACCGTACTTGGTTTGCTTTTGAGCGTAAATGTCAGCACAATTTTTATACTTATTTCAAAAATCTCGTATTATGTTCAGTATTTCTTTACTTCGCTGTTTGCTCCTGAGTCCGCGATTTACGTAAGACAGAATATGCTTTATATGATATATGCTCAAATACCGGCGCAGATCAATTTTGTGGAATTGTTCGTTACCGCTTTGTTCGGCATACTTGCGTCACTGACTGCGTCGATGGTAGCAAGCAGAAGTATACTAAAACTTTCATGCGCGGAGGTTTTGCGGGATGAATGATTACACAGTAAAAATTACTGGTTTGGAAAAAATATATACAACAGAAATAGAAAAACTCCGTATTCTGAATAAGCTTGATTTGACTGTTCAATCCGGAACAAAAGTTGTTATAACAGGCGAGAGCGGTTGTGGCAAAAGTACGCTTTTGAACATCATCGGTGGTCTGGATTTTGCTACCGGCGGACAGGTGGTCTGCGGTAAATACGAAATTACATCGTTAAAAGAGAACGAACTTGCTGAATACCGGTCTAATTTTTTGGGTTTTATTTTTCAATTCCATTACCTGCTCAAAGATTTTACCGCACTCGAAAATGTTTTTATGCCGGCATACATGGCAGGCGCAAAAAAGGAAGAAGCCTTTGCCCGTGCCGAACAGCTGCTTGCCGATGTTGGACTTGAAAAACGCCTTAATCATCTCCCGTCTCAGCTTTCGGGCGGTGAACGCCAGAGAGTTGCCGTAGCGCGTTCTCTTATCAATGATCCGGAGCTAGTTCTTGCCGATGAGCCTACGGGTAATCTTGACCCGGAGAATGCGGCCAATGTTGGTAATATGCTTTTTTCGCTGGCGGACCGTTATAAAAAAACTCTTATACTTGTTACGCATGACAAAAACCTTGCAACCTGCGGTGATTGCGCCTATGAGCTTAAAAACGGAGTTTTGGTAAAGGCATGACATTAAAATCTTCATTTCTTTATGCAATCCGTTTTTTTACCTCCAAAACAAGAGCCCGCAAAAATCTCCTCGCTTCTATGTTCTGTGTTGGATTGAGCATTATACCGATTATCGTTGTAATCATTGTTTCGGACAGTATGATAGACGGAATGACAGAAAGGATAATAGAACTTTCGTCTTTTCACATTCAGGCGATAGAATACCGGGCTGACACAGATTCTAAAAAAGAAATCGCGTTCCTCAAAGACACAGCCGAAAAAATAAAAACAGTTCCAGGTGTTAAAAATGCCTATGTTGAACGAAACGGAATGGTTCTTGTAACAGGAAAAAACGCCCGGAGCGGAGCAACTGTGAGGGCTGTTGAACCGGAGCTTTTATCGCAAAATCCGTCATTTTCAAAATTGTTCACGGTTCATCAGGGCACTTTGGAATTAAAAGCAAAAAGATCCGCCGTAATAGGGCAGGCACTGGCAAAGTCAATCGGCGCAGGAGTAGGGGATTCTATCCGGCTGATAAGTGCCCGAACTCTGCCCGACGGTAAGATTGTTCCCAAAATAGCCACCTATACCGTAGAAGGCATTTGTTCCTGCGGTTATCAGGAACTGGACGCTCTCTGGATTTTTGTACCGCTGGAAACAGGTTTTGATATTCTTGCAACAAGTGTCTCCCGGCTTTTTATCGGGATAGAGACAGAAGATGCATTTTCTTCGGATTTGTACGCCGTACAGAACAAAATCGCATCTATAACCGGCAAAGATTTTTCAGTTTATAACTGGGAACAACTGAACGATTCAACATATACAAATTTTAGAACTTCAAAAGTGCTTTTAATTTTTGTAATGTTTTTGATTGTGCTGGTTGCATCCGTAAACATTTCTTCATCGCTGGTAATGATAGTTATGGAACGCCGGCGCGAAACAGCAATACTAAAAAGTATGGGCGCTGACGGTCGCGGAATCCGCAACGCGTTTATTCTTACAGGCTTTTTTACAGGACTGGGCGGTGTAATTTGCGGCACCCCTTTGGGAATACTTTGCGGACTTAAAGTGAACGAAATAATACTGTTTATGGAAAAAACCGTTAATTTTGTCGTAAAATTCTTTTATGATATTACTTCTTCCTCAAAAGAGTTTATTCCGGTGCAGATACTTAATCCCGAGTATTATATGAGCCATATTCCGGTAAATATCCCCGCTGCGGAAATAGCCGCAGTAGCCTTGTGCACGGTGGTGCTTTCCGTGATTGTGTCGCTTATTCCCTCAATAAAAGCGGGCAAAGAAAAACCTCTTGAGATTATGCGCAAATCCTGATACTTGCATATAGTTGATAAAAAAACTATCATTGCGGAATGATATTCTCTGATTTTGGAACAAAACTTAACACACATTCCGGCATCCTGCAGCTTATGGATGATTTGGGCAAACCGCTCCCAAAGGGAATCCCCTCATATCAGCTCGGCGGCGGCAATCCTGCAAGAATAAGTCAGGTTGAAAAAATCTACCGCGAAGAAATGGAAAAACTCCTTGCTCAAAAAGACGGTTTTGAAAACGCTGTTGCACGCTACGATGCACCTGTAGGACGCATTAGTTTTATAGAAGTACTTACAGATTATCTTTCTGCCACATACAACTGGAAAATTACCGAAAAGAACATAGCCGTATCAAACGGCAGCCAGAGTGCTTTCTTTTACCTTTTCAATCTTTTTTCGGGAACGACGACCCAGAACGGAAAAAAGACAAAAAAGACGATTCTTTTTCCACTTGTCCCCGAATATGTAGGATACGCCGACCAGGGTGTAGAAGAAGGCACATTTGTATCTGTCCCCGCGCGCTGCGAATATTATGATGATAATACATTCAAGTATTTTATAGATTTTCCCGCAGTTGAGGCTTACCTCGCCGAACATTCGGAAGTAGGCGCAATGTGCGTTTCACGGCCTACAAATCCCAGCGGCAATGTTCTGACCGATGTTGAGATAAAAAAGCTTTCATCTCTTGCCGAAAAATATCAAATTCCACTGATGGTAGACAATGCCTACGGACTGCCGTTTCCTAACATTGTGTTTACTGATGACGCAAAACCGTATTGGGACAAAAACATAATACTCAGTATGAGTTTGTCAAAAATAGGACTACCCGCTCTGAGAACCGGCATCATAATCGCTGACGAAAGAATAATTACAGCCATGTCCAACATAAATGCCATCGCGGCGCTTGCTTCCGGCAGTCTTGGACAAATACTGGCGGAACCCCTTGTAAAATCCGGTAAACTCGTTTCAATGGGCAGAGATTTTGTACGTCCGTTTTACGAAAAAAAATCCAGACAGATGCAGGACTGGATTCATGAGGAATTCCATGCGCTGCCCTACGGTATACACAAAAGTGAAGGAGCCATATTCCTGTGGCTTTTGCTCAAAGACCTGAAAATCAGTACTCTGGAACTTTATTCCAAGTTAAAAGACCGCGGAGTCATAACCGTTCCGGGAGAATACTTTTTCTTTGGCCTCGGCGACCAGCCGCAGCATCCGCATTATGACAAGTGCCTGCGGCTGAATTATTCGCGGGACGAGAACGAAGTTCACCAGGCGGTAAAAATAATCGCAGACGTATACCGGCAGAACATACGCTAAAGGATAATAAAAAAAAGCCCTGACACAATGCGTGTTCAGGGCTTTTTTGCTTATATAAGCGTGCTATTAAAGCTTGTTGTTAGAACCGAGTACGTTTACAATCTTGTGAATATACATCTTTTTCATGTTCTCACGTGCAGGCTTGAGATACTGGCGCGGGTCAAAGTGATCAGGATGTTCTGCAAGGTACTGGCGGATAGCAGCTGTCATTGCAAGACGTGAGTCTGAGTCAATGTTGATTTTGCAAACTGCTGATTTTGAAGCTTCGCGGAGCTGTTCTTCAGGAATACCTACTGCATCAGGAAGTTTTCCGCCATACTTGTTGATTGTGTCAACTTCGTCCTGTGGAACTGAAGAAGATCCGTGGAGAACAATCGGGAATCCAGGGAGCTTCTTTTCGATTGCATGAAGAACATCAAATGCCAACGGCGGTGGAACAAGCTTTCCTGTTTTAGGATCGCGTGTGCACTGTTCCGGCTTGAATTTGTATGCACCGTGTGAAGTACCGATTGAAATTGCAAGAGAATCGCAGCCTGAGCGGTTTGCAAAGTCAATAACTTCTTCAGGTTTTGTATAGTGAGAAACTTCAGAAGCAACTTCGTCTTCTACACCTGCGAGAACACCAAGTTCTGCTTCTACTGTAACATCGTATTTGTGTGCGTAGTCTACAACTTTTTTTGTAAGAGCAATGTTTTCTTCATAAGGAAGAGAAGAACCGTCAATCATTACTGAGCTGAAGCCCATGTCGATACAGTCCTTGCAAAGTTCAAAAGAATCACCGTGGTCAAGGTGAAGAACAATCTGTGGTTTTGCGCAGCCAAGTTCTTTTGCGTATTCAACAGCACCCTGAGCCATATAGCGGAGGATTGTTGCGTTAGCGTAGTTACGTGCGCCTTTTGAAACCTGCATGATAACAGGTGATTTTGTTTCTACTGCAGCCTGAACGATAGCCTGCATCTGTTCCATAGTGTTAAAGTTAAAAGCCGGAATTGCATATCCGCCTTTTACGGCTTTTGCAAACATTTCTTTTGTGTTTACAAGACCGAGTTCTTTATAGCTTGTCATAATGACTCCTTAAAATTGTTATAAATAACGTAATCATACTATTGTGTTAGCAAAAAATAATCAATAGGATTTATATCTCTTGACATTTTGGAATATTTTTTGCTAGTATAAGCCTTGTTGAAAATATGGTGCCTGTAGTTCAGGGGTAGAGCGCCAGATTGTGGATCTGGTTGTCGTGGGTTCAAATCCCACCAGGCACCCGGATTAAACAATGTGTGTTTTGCAGACACTTGTAATTATGCGCCTGTAGCTCAGTTGGATAGAGCAACGGACTTCGAATCCGTAGGTCGCACGTTCGAGCCGTGTCGGGCGCGCATATTGTTTAACAACAAATCACGGGCCATTAGCTCAGCTGGTAGAGCAACAGACTCTTAATCTGTGGGTCGCTGGTTCGAAGCCGGCATGGCTCATAAAGGTTGAATCTTTCGGGGTTCAACCTTTTTTTATTATGTACAACTCAAACCGAATAATTGACAGATAAAAACCAAAATGTTAAAATCTTATTCCATATTACGCTAAGCGACTAATACAAAAGGATGTTTTTTTATGAAATCTAACGTACAGAAAACTGATACAAAAAGTAACAAAAAATCTCTTGGTATTACCATAGGATCAATAATCATATTAATTTTATCTGCAGTAGTTTTTATTTTTATTCCTACGATGGTCAGAGGGGCTGCCGGAAAAGAACTTCCACCGATGGGCTATTATAAGAACAAGCCTATTGAATATAAGCAGGGAACAATTTTTACAGCAATGATGAACAACCGTCTCCAGAACGAATCCGAGCTGACCGATTCCACATATTTTGGATGTCTGCAGGGAGCTTTTTCGGATACAGTTGTCAGAATGGCCATTGAAGATGAAGTTAAAAAAAGCGGATACGTTGTTCCTGATTCAGCAATTGACAGAATAATGATCCGTTATTTTTCAGATGAAAACGGCAATTACTCTCCAAAACTTTACAACGAAACAAATGACAGTACAAAAGTTTCAATGAGAAAAGAACTGCATGATGAGTTGTTTGTCGGCCAGTATCTGACAGACTTTTTCGGTGATACTTCCAACTATTACACATACGGCTCTCAGAATATGCTTTTTGGCATTAAGAGCCCTTCTGCCGAAGCAGATTTCATTTATGCGATGAATTCTCCTGTAAAGACATTTGACGTTGTTTCTTTTGCACTTTCAGGCTACCCGCAGGAAGAAGTAATCGCATACGGCAAAAAAAATCAGGAAATGTTCAAATCCTATGATCTTTCAGTTATAACAGTTGCTTCTGAGTCAGAAGCCAATAAGGTATTAAAGAGAATCAACAACAATGAAATCACTTTTGATGATGCCGTAACAGAATATTCAAACAGCAATTACGGTTCCGGAAAGTTTGCAAACAACTTCGTATATCAGATGAAGGCATTGTTTGTTTCTGATGATGATTTTAATTCCGTTGCAAACCTTAAAAACGACGAAATCAGTAATCCTATAAAAACTTCAACAACATATTCAATTTTCAGATGTGACGGTGCAGCAAAAGAAGCTGATTTTAACGATGCCCAGGTTCTTGGTAAAATTGCATATTATATCTCGACAAACGAAAGATTTGTAATAGAAGATTATTTTATGGCAAAAGCCCGCGAATTTGCTTCTGCCGCCGCTGTAGAAGGATTTGATACAGCCTGTGCAGAATATGGACTTACCAAATATACGACAGATCCATTTGCAATCAACTACGGTTCAAATCCGCTCCTGACCAATGCTCCTGAAAATATTCCTGCACTTATAGGTGTTAATAACAGCGAAAACTTTCTTAAGACCGCATTCGCGCTCAAAGAAAACGAAATCTCAGCTCCTGTAGTATTGAATGACAACATTGTAGTAGCAAAACTTGTTTCTTCAAAAACCGAAGAAAACGATATCAGGGATCTCTTCAAGATGTATTTCAGTGGCTATGCAAGTTCATTTGACCAGTCTTCATTACGGACAATGTTTGTACAGTCTGATGATGTAAAAGATAACACCATGACCGTATTCCTTCAGAATATGATGTCAAACAACAATAACTAACAGTTGACAACTATGGATACAGATGAAAAACCTTGCCTGGTTCCTGCCGGACAGGGTTTTTCTGTTTTATACAAAAACAGGTATTTTTATTCACGTTATTCGCCGGAATCCGCCTCCGAACGTGCTGTTGAAGCTCTGGCCATAAGACCGCAGTCTCTTGTCCTGGTTTTTTCACCCTTGCTTTGCTACGGTCTTGAAAGTCTGTTCAAAAAAGTCCCCGGTGATTCCTTTGTACTTTTTATAGAAAAAGAAGCCGCCTTAAAAGAAATGACCTTGGAACACCTTAAGCCGTTCCTTGACGCTCATACTAATTCTCATTTTATTGCGCCCGAAACTGTTCAGGATGTGGCTGCCCTTTTTGATGAAGAAAACGGAACTTTGGACCTTGCCTTGCTCAGACGCACTGTTGCAGTTGAGTTGTCACAGGCTTGCAGACTCAATGAGGATTTTTACGGCAGAATAACCAAAATAATAGACACCGGCATAAACCAGTTTTGGCGCAACCGGATTACACTTATAAAACTCGGCAGACTGTATGCCAAAAATCTTTTGCGCAACATGGGACAAATTCCGTCTTCACACATACTTGTTCCAAACTCACAGGAAAGTCCGTTTTTAATATGCGGGGCGGGACCTTCGCTTGATTCGCAGATTCAGTTTATAAAACAAATGCAGAAAAAGCTTTTTATAATCGCGGTGGACTCGGCACTTGTTCCGCTCATAAAAAACGGAATAAGACCGGATGCAGTCCTTGCCGTGGAATGTCAGCTTGCAAACGAAAAAGCTTTTATCGGTGCTGTAAAAAGCGGAATTCCGCTTATAGCGGATCTCACGTCACGGCCGCAAATCCTTAAACTGACAGACGGCCCGGTCTGCTTTTTTGTCTCCGAGTACCAAAAAACAGTCTTCCTAAAACGGGTGTATTCTGCAGCAAAAAATGTTCCTGTTTTTGAACCGCTCGGTTCTGTAGGTCTTTCGGCACTGGAAGCCGCATTGTTCCTGCGGAAAACAGAAGACACTCCTGTGCTGTTCTGCGGCCTGGATTTTAGCTTTGTGCCCTGCAAGACACACTGCCGCGAATCTCCCTCACATGCACAGATTCTTGCATCTCACAACAGACTCAAACCGCTTTTAAATCCGAATTCTTCTTTTCGCGCCGATACCGTGAGCGTTATAGGCAAAAACGATACAGTCTGTCTGACACAGCCCTCTCTGCTCGGTTACGGAAAAAACTTTCAGGCGCACTATGCGGGCAAAAAAAACGTCTTTGACCTTTCTGCTTTTGGAATCGATACCGGCTGCCGCAAACTGTCACAAACTGACGCTGAACTTTTGCTCTCGGCTTTTGGTGACAAAAATGAGAGTTTTTTGCAGCAACTGCCTGTGAATACTGATACCCAAGCTGTCGCTGAGTTTTATAAAACTGAAAAGCATATGCTTTTGCAATTGCGTACCATGCTTATCAACGGCGGTGACGAAAAACAGATACTGGAAATTGCGGCAAAATGCGAATACCTGTATCTGCATTTTCCTGACGGGTATAAAAAACCTACAACTGATTTGAGTTTTCTAAAAAGAATCCGCAGCGAAACGGATTTTTTCCTCAAAGACATTGAGTACGGAGAAAAAATCTGTAAAAACCGTTAAAGATTATCCTTTATATAAGAAATAATTGTCGGTGTAAGCTGTTTTATTGTTTCTTCCGAAACTTCCCTTGCTATCTGCCTTATAAGGTTTTCAGTTATGGAAACCGCGTTTTTTTCTTCATTATAAATGCGTGTTGCGGACGCCAATAAACCCTTGCGTGTTTCAGCAGAAAGAGCCGTTACTTCGGGCTTTGGTTCCTGCACAGGTGTGGCTTCTGTCGCGGGAGCATCGGTTTGCGCAGATTCTTCCGGCGGGTCAAGCTGGTCGCCGCTTTCTTCAAGCTGTTCCAGTTCTTCTGCATCGTCAAGCTCATCAAGCCCTGTAAAAAGCGCATCGTCTTCCCAAATGCCTTCTTCGGTAACTTCTTCTGTTCCCAGAGCACCGATATCAGGCAGGTGACCAAAATCATTCTCATCAATCAGAGTATCAGTTTCTTTTTGAGCTTCTCGTTCCAATTCCGCAATTCCTTCTGAACCAATGTCGGGAAGATTTGTAAAATCTTCTTCGCTCAGTCCGCATTCGTCAATGTCTTCAAGTTCGATTTCTGTCATTTTTAACAAGGTATCGAGCTCGTCTTTGCCTGCTCCGCAATGCTTGTTTTCTGCTGATTCAATAAGTCTCTGCAATCTTCCCGCATCTTTGGAATACGAAAAACCTGCCGTGAACATAATTACAAGCAAAAGTGCATAAGCAGTAAGCAGCCCTGTAAGTATCAGCGGGTTGCCTATCAGCATTATAATCTGGGCGGTGATAAAAAGATCCGCATACCAGTCAAGAACAAACAGCCCTGCAGTACAGACAACCGAAGCCGCCAGCATAAGGCGGAAAATGCGTTTGTCCACAAAAGGCGACAGCGGCTTCATTTCCTTAAAGAAACGTGCAAACGGCATCTGTCTTAGCGTCATATAAAACAGACGAAAGTTTGCTAAACGTGAAAATCTTAAGACCCTGAGGAACGGCAGCGGTAAAAACAACGGCAAAAAGCAGAGCACATCCACCACCATTTTTACGGACAAAGCATATTCTTTAAGAGGCAGAACAAAAAGCCTGAAAACAAAAATGATAATAAAAAAACAGTCCAGACACAAAAGCGGAATATACACATATTCTTTTAGCGGAGTGTACAAAAAGGCGAGTCCTGCAAGTGTCAGAACAATAAAAAACGGATTAAGTCTTTCCAGAATCGAAAGAATTGCTGCAAAAACTTTTTTTATATTTGTTTTCATAAAAAATCCTCTGCACTTAGATAATACTCGGAATACGTTTTTTTTGCAACTTTTCTTTTTTTCGTCGCTGCGGCCCGTTCCTCTCAAATCTGAGAGCAGGTTCGCATACTGACCATATTTTTTTGTTGTGAAACTGCCGATATTGAAATATAATTTAAAAATCACTGTCACCGTTTGGAGAGTTTTGGTGAAAAAAGTATTTGCAGTTACAAAAGTAGCAGCATTATTAACAGTATTTTTATTTTTCACACTTTTATTTACTACCTGCGGTGGTGGTGCGGCCGGAGGCGCAGGCGGCGCAAGCATACCTGCTGATGAATACACCACACACAACCCCAGCGGCTGGGGTGGAGGCGGTTCATCAGGCGGCGGAGGAGGCTCCGGCGGAGGCGTAAACATGACCGGCGGCACGCCGCTTGTTGTTGAACGCTACGAAGACCCCGTAACCGGAACCTTTGCCGGTTCCCAGCTGAACGACCTCATAGCCGCAATCCAGAACAATTCATCCCGTTCCAACAGCGTTTTTAACGTTCCATTTTATGTAGTGGGCGATCCCGTAGTGCGTCAGGCCCGCGTAACAAAAGGCGCAAACAAAGTAGAAAAGTTTGAACACCAGTACAAAGCAACCTGCAATGTAACATCTCCATCAGGTACAACAAACAGCAGTGTATTTTATTATTACGTGAATGACGGAATAAATCTCGCCAGCGTGACAACAAGCGAAATGACCGGCTGGCAGTGCCAGGAAGACGGCTCCGTACACAGCGGCAGCCACATTACAAATATCACAGGTGACGTTACGCTCGTGCCCGTTTATGTAAGCGGCGCGGGACCGGTAAATGCAGGTGTAATAAAGACCGACCTTTTCACTGGTACGATACCTGCCAGTGATGGAAGCCCTGTAGATTATTCGGCAAGTTATACAGGCGGTAATTGCTACATCACAATTCCGCCGCTTCCTGCTGGAACAGTATTATATACAGATAACGGAAACGATGTTACAGTCAGCAGTTACAGAGTAAATGTCACAATTGACGGTAATACATTGTCTCTTCCGTTTGTTCCAAGCAGTACAGAATCCAGAGTGATAGAAAACATACCGCAGGGTGCATCATTTACAGCGACTGCGATTATTGCCGTATCAGGCGGCAACGGTTACACGGAACTCTTAACTGAGACCGCTTCTTCAACCGTACAGGCAGGCGGTAATATTACCCTGTACACCAAGTATCCGTACACATGCGGAATTGCTAACGCATTCTCACAAGCGACAATTAACGGTTCAACTACAGGATACTACTCGAATAACGGTAACCCGACTACCATTAATGTAACCCCGTCTGCATCATATACATCCGGCGGACAAACCTGGTACTTTGCGGGCTGGGCAACATCTCCAACAGCTACCAATCCGGATATTGTAGGTAACATCATACCTGCCAACGGTACATATCACGGTGCGCTTAATCTTTATGCGGTTTACAGCTCATGCTCAGTAAGTATTGCTTCATCGGATTCCACAGGTACTAATGTTATCGCGGAAAACAGCATGGTATCTTCTCTTACTTTGAATGCAGAACCGGCTGGAGACTTCCAGACAACGCCGACTTACAGCTGGAACATAGAAAGCCCGTCCAGCAATCCACCTGTTTCGCTATCATCAGTCAGCGGCCCAAGCATAACAGTTACACCTTTCACGGGCAGAACAGGTACAGCCACAATCAAAGTAACCGCCTCAGACGGAGTACATACGGCAAGTTCAACAATCAACGTTACCGTAGCAGGACTCTCATTGAATATAACAGGTCCGATAGTACTCGCAAAGGGCGGTACTGCAAACATACAAGCAGAGGTTATAGGTGGGTATAGCGGTGGAATAGACTATTCCTGGAATCCTCCTTCAAATACATTATTCAGCTATAGTGCTATAAGCGGCTCAAGTAATACTATAACAGCGAACGCAGGCGGCAAAACAACCATTACCGTAGGAGCTGAAATAACAGACAATGGCCTCAACCTGATGCTTTCAAAGACCATAGACGTTTACGTACTCGACCTGCAGCTTACAGGCAGCGGCTTAACCCAAGCCGGTAACGGCTATGGTCTCATGACAACAATGTACAACACCGCCGGAACCGCAATTACCGCTTCTCTTGACGGACCGAATATGCCGCCTACAGAATTCACCTGGACACTCGGTACAGGTTCATCCACATATTTAGATCTGCTTGGCAGCGCAAACGACTCACGCAATATAAAACCAAAGGCGGATGGAGCAGGCACAGTTACCGTAAGCACAAGCTATGGCGGTGTAACCGTATCCAAAACAATAAATGTTGTTGTACTGGGACTCTCTCTGGCGGAAGATCTGATATATATCGAGAAGAACAATAATTTTGAAATAACCGCATCCGTACCGAATTATGGCACTGGCGTAACCTATGACTGGAATTTTCTCATTAGTTCATTTCAAGAGATTTCAACTACTTCTTCTCCGTCTAATAACAGTTTGAGCAAAGAGCTAAAAGCGCTTGCAAGCGGTAAATCTACAATAATCGTAACAGCGACAATCGATGCTACAGGTACGCAGCTTCCGCCAAAGTCCATAGACGTTTATGTAGTCGACATGCAGCTTTTATGCGACAGCTTTAGCCCGTCCAACAGCTATAACATCGCGATGACATCGTCCGCAACAGACTTTAGCACAGTTACCGCATCTCTTGCAGGCACAGGAATGCCGAGCACAACGTTCAGCTGGGCACCCGGTACAGGTTCATCAACTTATCTGGAACTGGACGGAACTACCGGCACAACATGCACTATAACACCAAAAGCGGCAGGAACAGGTACCGTTATCGTAAGTACAACCTGTGGCACTGTGACAGTTTCCAAAACAATTAATGTCAGCGTTGCAGGAATCTCACTGCCTGCAAGTCCGATAGTACTCACAAAGGGCGGTTCGGCACAAAATATAACCCCAGAATTAACAGGATACAGTGGTCCCGTAAGCTGGGGCTGGACTGATCCTGACAGCTCTATAGCAACACTTTCAGATTCAGGGGGTACCAAAACTATAACTCCTGTGGCGGGCGGTAAAACAACACTCACAGTTAGTACAAATGTCAACGGCCGGTCACTTTCAAAGACCATAGACATATATGTTCTCGACCTGCAGCTTTCAGGTGGTACCGACGGTGGACTCATAGCACTGGGCGGCGGCAACTATAACCTTGTTATGCCGGCAGGAAGCAGCAATGTTCCGCTCACTGCAGAACTTGCCAATATTTCATCTTCGGAAGTAACGTTCGAGTGGGATACAATAAGCAATGCCACAATTGACGGTATGGGCGGTTCACGGACAATTACGCCGTCTTCAGTAGGTCAAAGTACTTTCAATATAAGGGCAAAAATAACCGGTACAAACCAAACCGTAACAGCCACCGTTGCTCTCAAAGTAGTATCGCTCACAATATCCTGCGATGATATAATTGATTACTACACTAATCCTGTTAAGAATATAACAATCAGTGCAACGGGCGGAATAGACCTGAGTTACCTAACGAATATAGATGTTACATCTAATAACACCAGCAGAGCTACCGTGGCAGGAACCGCAACCGCCGGTACCTACACACTGACCGCACTACAAGGCGGTACTGTTACTATTACGGCATCCGCAACCGTAAATGAAACCAGCATAAATTTAGCAGTTCAAAAGACTATCACCATACTGCGACCCCAAATCTATCAGGGTGGAAGTGAACTGCCAAACAACAATATTACACTAACCTATGGCACTCCAATGAACATAAACGCAGTACTCGAAGGCGAACTTACAGCCACTTCATGGGAATGGACTGCAAACCCGGATACACCTGCGGGAAATGTTACATTCAGCAGTGTAAACACAGCAAGTACCGAAATTACCGGATCTGCAGTCGGAAAGGTGAACGTCAAAGCGAATGCAACCTATGGAGGTCAGCAATACAGCAGAACCATACAAATCGAAGTACAACTTACCTCTGCCGGACTGGGTGACTGTCTGAACAGTTTGAGTAATGCTGGTAACACTGGAGACAGGGAGCATCCGATTCAACTACCTGCAATACAAGGCCTGACCACAGACAACTGGACGAATATCCAGACAGCTTTACAGGCACATCAAAACGTATACGTAGACCTCTCGGCAACACAGCTGCCGAACGGTATCACGAATATGTCGGGCGGTTTCGGGGACTGCACGAATCTTGTAAAAGCTCCCCAGCTACCAGCCAGCGTAGAAGATTTGAGTGGCTGCTTTACTGGATGTAGCAACCTTACCACACCGCCGGATTTGTCCGCATGTACGAATCTTGAAGATATGAGTGGGTGTTTTGGTTTATGCGCGTCTCTTACTTCAGCAGTCATACCTGCAAGTGTTAAGGATTTTTCTAACTGTTTCTATTTATGTATTCATCTTCATACCGTTACAATTAATGCATCAGTTACATCTGCTCCAAATCCTGTTGATTTTTTATATTATAGTTTTGAAGATGTATCCAACATAGACAAGATAAAGGTTCCTGATGCAGCGACTCGAGAAGTCTTGTATCTTCATGGTGGTCTATCCTATGAACTGCGCAGTAAAGTTTACATCCCCGGTGAGGCCGGGTACGATGATTAACGGGTTCGCTTGAAGCATAATCGGATAATATGCTACATACTTGAGCGAACCCTGCGAGTTTGCTTCGCAAACTCGATTAAGCATTGGTAGAGGACTATTTCATAGTCCATCATCCCCAACGAGATTTGTCCTAACGGACAAATCTCGCGGGTTTACTCTCTAAAAATGTTTCATGAGCATAAACTGATACATTGTTTTAGCGAGATTTACCCGTCAGGGTAAATCTCGAAGGGGCGCTCAAGAATGTTACAAATTCACATGTTTGTATCAAGCGCCCCCCGAGCCCTGCGAGTTTTGCCGTCCGGCAAAACTCGATTAAGCATTGGTAGAGGACTATTTCATAGTCCATCATCCCCAACGAGAATTTCGGGCTCGCTTGAAAATTTTAAGTACTACCTAGTTTTTTTCATTCAGAAGTTTTACGTCTATTTCAGCAAACTTCGCTGCTTCTTCAGCAGTGTGTCCCATGGTCATATATTTCTTTGCAAGGATTATATTTCGTTTTTGTTCACCCTCGGCTAGACCTTGCTTGTGGCCGCGATCTTCGGCTGCTGCTATGCCCGAACGGTAGTCGCGCTCATGTATTTCCTGCCTGAACTGTTCTACCCACAAATCCCTGTCCGTGCTTATTGAAGAAAGTGACTGTTTTGCGTTCATAAGTCCTGCCTCCGTTTCGGTAAGTTTTTGGATAATCCCAGTTTTCTTAGGATTATCAGCCTCTTTTAGAAAAATAGCCCAGTTTTCCAAGGCTGTGTTCTTTTCAATGCTGTTCTCAAGCCTTGTAACTTTGGGAAGCTCAATGAAAATGACATTGAGCGTGTTTGAAAGCTCTCTGTTGTCAGATGTCCGCATCGCGTACCGGCTCACCGCATCGTCAGTCTTTTTGTCATAGACAAAATCAAGCACCGTAATCTGATAAACCTTCGGAGCTTTTTCCCAAGTGTCGCCCTTCTTGAGATACGTTGTTTCAAGTCTTGCTACCTGATATTCGGCACGTTTTCCGTAGTTGTACTGCTGGTTGAACGCCATCATTTCAAGGTTTGCAGGCTTGCCGTCGTCAAAAATGCAAAGAATATCGTAGCTTACACCGCGCTGGTTTTCAAATGCCGCAGGAGCTTCGTTTGCGGTAAGCTCCACGGTCTTGATTTTGCGTTCAGTAGCAGCTTCCAAAAAAGAGTGCAACGCATTCCGCGATTCTTCCGTAGGCTGTGTAAACAGAGCCTTAAACGTTGAATCAATGCGCGGATTAAGCAGCGCACCCGACTTCATCTGTGCGAGATATTCTTCTTCGCTTATAAAATTAGTGTGTACTCTCATATTATTATATATTGTTTTAAAATGCAAATTTTGCTCATTTTGAAGAAAAAAAAGTATTAAAAAATTCAAAAATGTCTGCGCTGTCGGATTATTATCAAAATCAGTTCATCCACTGTCTCAATTATGACTAGAACCGAGACAGTGGAATAGTTGTAATTGTGTCTGTGGAATAACTATAATTGAGACAATGGAATAGCTGTAATTGTGTCAGCGGAATAACTATAATTGAGACAATGGATAAGCGGGAAATTTGATGGATTGATAAAAAATCAGTTGTACTCAGTCTGAGTACAGAATTCTGATAAGCGTACAGCAAGATATTTTGTTGAAATCGACAGTTAAAATATTTCTTGCAATATTCAGTTTTCATGGTATAATTTTTTATAGATGAAAAAAGTTCTGAAAACACTTGACGTTAAAAGACTTTCACATACAATCGCCTCGATATTCGATATTCGATATTCGATATTCGAATAACATCAGTAAATATTAATTCTTTCACAAAAGCCTTTTCGTGTGTGCCTGTGCATGTCCGAAAAGGCTTTTTTTGTTAGTAAATAAAAAGGAGCAGTTTTTATGAAAAAAATTAGAGGATTTGTGATTATATTCTTTATTTTTATTATTACAGTTACCGTTGTTTCATGTGGTGGAGGCGGCGGAGGTTCGCCATCGGGAACATCCGGTGGATCAAACACTGCAACGAACAACCCATCGTCTGTACCGACTGCTTCGGCAGGTTTTGTCACTGTTGTTGGAAGCACTGTTACCGGTGGAAGCAAATTTGCGAACAACGGAAATACAGGGGCATTTGTTGACGGACGCACAATAACGATATCTACATTTTTTATGAGTGACCATGAAGTAACACAGGCGGAGTTTCAGGCTGTAATGGGAATTAATCCGAGTTATTTTAACGGAACTTCCGGCAGGGAAGCGGCTGCAGGCGAAACACAGACAAACCGACCTGTGGAACAGGTGAGCTGGTATGATGCGATTACTTACTGCAACAAAAAAAGCATAGCAGACGGACTTAATCCATGCTATTCGATTAGCGGTATTACAGACTGGGCAAATCTGGCATACGGTAGCATTCCTACATCAGGTGATGCAACCTGGAACGCCGTAATATGTAACTTTACTGCAAACGGCTACAGACTGCCTACAGAGGCGGAATGGGAATATGCTGCTCTGGGCGGAGCCGCCGGAGTAAGCGCAGCAGACCCGACCGATTATGCCGGAACGAACGATAGTGCAAGTCTTGGTAATTACGCATGGAACAGCTCGAACAGCAGCATCAAGACCCATGAAGTAAAGAAAAAGAGCCCTAACGCCATTAACCTTTTTGACATGAGCGGAAATGTATTTGAATGGTGCTGGGACTGGGATGGCACTATAAGCAGTTCGACACCTGCTGCTGGCGCGCCGTCTGGCGCTAACCGCGTTTTCCGTGGTAGCAGCTATGTCCTCACTGCCGTTTACTGTTCTGCGGCGTATCGGATCCGCAGCGTCCCGTACATGCGCGACAGCAACAACCTTGGGTTCCGCGTCTGTCGTACTGCTCAGTAACGAGGATATGCCAACCTGCTCTATGGGATACATTGAAATACTGCTTTTGCGAGATTTACGGGGAATACGGACTACAGCGTAGTCCGTATTCCCCAACGAGATTTATCCTCACGGACAAATCTCGCGGTAAGATAAGCAAGTTCAATGCAGGCATTAAAATTCGCAACAAACTTGAGCGACCCCCGGACCCGTTCCTCACAGATTCGAGAGCAGGTTGGTGTGTTCAAATTTGCGTGTTTGTATCAAGCGACCCCCGAGCCCTGATGGTCGTAATTACCTTGAACTTGACAACCGCCGGAACGTAACATATATTGAATTTATACTATGAACACTGCAAAGCTTGATATTGCAACAAAGATTCTCAAAGATGCCGGCTGCACCGAAGTTTATCTTTTCGGTTCACAGGCAACAGGCAGGGCGCATTCCGGCTCTGATGTTGATTTAGGCATCAGAGGCTTGACGGCAGGCTCTTTTTTCGGTCTGCATTATGATTTGGAACAGGCCTTGAAAATGAGAATTGACTTGGTAGATTTTGACCATCAAAAAGATTTCTTTGACCTTTTGCAAAAAGCCGGAGAGTTAAAAAAAATTGGATGAAATCACCAGCAGCAAAATCAACCTTGAAATCTCAAAAATAGATACGCTTGTACAGAAATCATCGGTTCTGCTGTCAAAATGCAACATTGAAGAACCCGACTTTATCGAGCTTAACGCCATAGGCTCAATCTTACATTCTTATTATAGCGGTATAGAAAGCATTTTCAATCTGATATACAAAACAACATACGGAAAATCCCTTTCAGGTACTACCTGGCACAGCGATTTATTTACGGATATGTTTGCAAAGACTGAAAAGCATGAGCCAATTTTACGGCATGAACTTTTTCAACCGCTCAAAGAATATCTTGGCTTTCGACATGTCTTCAGACATGCCTATTCTTATGAGCTCGACTGGAAACGTTTGAAGCCTCTTTTTTCAGGTTTGACTGAAAACTGGAACGATGTAAAATCAGATATAAATAGATTTCTACTTACTTTTTGATTTTATAACAATCTTGAGTACCCTCTGCAAGTTTCGGGCTCGCTTGAAGCATGCGTTATAATTCGCAACAAACTTGAGCGACCCCCGGACGCAGGGAAAACGGCAAGAAGGAAGCCCTATGGGAAGTCTTCTTGCTTTTTTTCCGCAAGTTTCTGAAAGAAACTTGGTAAGCTTGCGACTCGCTGGGCTCCCATTCCTCGCAAGTAACAGAGCAGGTTGGTGTGTTCAAATGTTTGTCGCTGGGCTCCCGTTCATCACAAATGCGAGAGTAGGTTGGCATATCAAAATAGCTGTCTATTTAAAAAAAATTCCGTGGCGAAAAATTTTTAAATACGTACGTACTTAAGTTTGCGCACGTACGTATTTAAAAATTTTTACGTAGCTGCATAAAGTTCCGCCATAGTCTGATTATTTTTAAACACGAGCGTGTGTATAACTGAATTCTTAGAGGAAAAATTTTGAAAGCAGTGGCTGAAAATTTTTAAGCACGTAGCTGAAAATTTTTGCGCACGTTGCTAAAAATTTTTGCGGCAGTACTACCGCAAGTTTACGACAACACTGTCGCAACTTTGCGACAACACTACCGCAACTTTGCGACAACAGTTCCGCTTATTTTGCTGCAGGTTGAAGCTTTGCGGCAAGTTCTTCTATCGTTTCCAGTGGAAGAGCAAGACAGCGAGCTACTTTTTCCACTGAATCGTTTTCCTTAAGCATATTCTGTGCTGCTTCAAGCTTAGCTTCTGTTCTTGCTTCTTCCATTATGTCGTAATCATGAAGATTGCATCTCATATACTCGCTCCTGAACTTTTCGTCAATCTTGTTCTTCTCCACCAAATCGAAAATCTCGTCGGTAAAATTATCTTCCGGAACATTCGTGCTGACAAACTGGAGAAATGCATACAATTCCGGATCTGATTCTTTCTTATACGCACTTGCATTATAAAATATCCTGTGCGTATTGTCATCAAAATCGGGGTCGCTTAATACATAATAATGGATATGTAGCTTTTATTAAGCGACCCCTGCGAGTTTGTGGTTAAACCAATGAGGTTTACCCACAAACTCGTTATAACATATTCTGAATAGATTATTTTGGAGTATAAAAGCCGACATGAAAAACATTCTGCAGACCGAAGGTCGAAGCCGTTTTTCATGTCGGTTTTATACTCCTTAATTATGGATTAATAAGTTGTCAAAGATTCACGGCAGATTTCCCTGTCCTGCATGACAACCCCGAACATAAAGTCATCATGGTACGTTAAGTTTTCAAACGGTTATATAGTGTACATAAAACAACCTCCTGCTATTTATATAGTTTTAAAAAGTTGTTTTTGTACGCTTTCCTAACAGCTTTTGCTGTTGCTTACGCGTCTATTTCTGCAAGAAGGTTGTTTACGATGAACTCCCTGCGTTCCGGTGTGTTTTTGCCCATATAGAACGAGAGCAGGGGAGGAATGTTCTTGAGACTCTGTACTTCTACCGGAACAAGCCGCATATCGGGACCTATGAACTGTCCGAATTCCTGGGGGCTTATTTCGCCCAGCCCTTTGAATCGCGTTACCTCGGAAGCGGCACCAAGCGCCTTTATCTGCTGGTCGCGTTCTTTTTCGGTATAACAGTAGCGGGTTTCTTTTTTGTTCCTTACGCGGAAAAGCGGCGTTTCAAGAATAAAAACCCTGCCTGCCGTTACAAGTTCTTCAAAGTACATCAAAAAGAAAGTGAGCATAAGGTTGCGGATATGAAAGCCGTCGTTATCGGCATCGGTCGCGATTATGATTTTTTCGTAGCGCAGACCTTCCAAATCTGTTTCAATGCCGAGCGCCATCATCAGGTTGTAAAGCTCGGCGTTTTTGTAGATGTCCGCCTGCTTTCTGCCGTACATGTTTTCGGGCTTGCCGCGAAGACTGAATATTGCCTGATGCAGCACATCGCGCGATGAAACGATTGAACCTGTCGCCGAGTCTCCCTCGGTTATAAAAATCATTGTTCCTTCGCCTGTTTTGCCGTCATCAAGATGGTATTTGCAGTCCTTTAGCTTTGGAATTTTGAGTGCAATTTTTTTTGCGGCTTCTTTTGCTTCCTTTTTAACGGTATTCAATTCGGTTCTGAGTTTTTCGTTCGCCGTGATTTTTTGCTCAATGAGTTTTGCTGTTTCCGCATTGCGGTGCAAAAAGTCAACAACCGCAGCCTTTGTTTCGTTTACAATCCAGCTGCGCACTTCTGTGTTGCCGAGCTTGTTCTTTGTCTGGCTCTCAAAAACTGGAGCCTGTATTTTTACGGTAACTGCAGCCGTCATGCCTTCGCGCACGTCTTCGCTTTTGTAGTTTTTCTGGAAAAAGTCATTTACGCCTTTGAGAAATCCTTCCTTAAAAGCCGAGAGGTGAGTGCCGCCGTCGGAAGTGTACTGTCCGTTTACGAACGAAAAATAGTTTTCGCCGTATGAGTTTGTATGAGTGAATGAGAACTCAAGCTGCTTTCCGCGGTAGTAGCCTACCGGATAGATTGATTCGCCTTCAATCTCGCTGTTGAGCAAATCCAAAAGTCCGTTTTTGCTTACGTAATTGTGTCCGTTGAATACGAGCGAAAGTCCTGTGTTGAGGTAGGCGTAGTTCCAGATTCGTCTTTCCAAAAATTCCATGTTGTAGGAATAGTCGCCGAATATTTCCGTATCGGGAATGAATTCTACATAGGTTCCGTCTTTTACGCCCGGTTTTACCGAGCCTTTTTTCTGTGATTTGAGAACGCCGCGTTCAAAAACAGCTTCGGCGCATTTTCCTTCGCGGATTGAGATGACCTTAAAATGGGAAGAAAGGGCGTTTACGGCTTTTGTACCGACTCCGTTCAAGCCGACCGAAAACTGAAAAACTTCGTCGTTGTACTTTGCACCGGTATTGATTATGGAAACGCAGTCAACCAGTTTGCCGAGCGGAATTCCGCGTCCGTAGTCGCGCACACGAACCTGATTGTCTTTTACTTCTATGTCTATGTGGTCTCCGTTGCCCATGATGAACTCGTCAACCGCATTGTCGATTATTTCCTTTAGGAGAACGTAGATACCGTCATTTTGATTTGAACCGTCGCCGAGACGACCGATGTACATTCCGGTTCTGAGCCGGATATGTTCAAGAGAACTGAGAGTCTTTACCTTGGACTCGTCATAATTAGCTGTTTTTCCACCCATAGTTATATATTAGCATATTCCGGCGGAAACTTGCAACGACCAATTGGGGCTTTTCCCTTCTGCCTATTATAGATATAATCATTTTATGCAGCTGACAAAAAAAGTTTATATAAGAACAGGGCTTGTATATTGCGCTCTCATGTTCATCATGTATCTGGCTATTTCACTGGTGAATCTTGGTATCTATAAGATTTATACCGGGTTATCCCAAAATTCAAAGATTGTGGATTATCTTTTCAACAGCAAGGCAATCGCTAAAATTCCTATGTCAGTGGTCCGCATATTCTCGCTGCTGCAGTTTGTGCCGCTGATCTTCATTGTTCTGTATATTTTTCTTGTAAACAAAGACAAGATGAAAGTTCGGTTCATCAATTACCCTATATCGCTCAGTTCTCTGGTTCTGCTCATTTATGCGCCTTCGCTGCTGCTGCTTGCCGCAAACTTTGTTTTGCAGCTAAAAACCATGCCGCTTTTTGAAAAAGGTTCTTATTCCGTTCTTTTTATTTATTCGTTTCTTCAGTCAATTTTCTTTTTTACCTTATTCTTTTTCTTTTTGAATTCGGTTCACAGAAAAATTGTACTGCCCAAATATTTTCCGTCGGGAAACATTAACTTTGAAAAAGGACTGTTCAAGGTTTCCGTCAAATTTCTGTTCATCATTTTTTATTTATCGGTGCTTGTTCTTCCGGTATTTTTGCTCATAGTTACGTATTTTGTAAGTGTAGATGCCGAAACATTCCATGAAAATACAATCCTTCACTTGCTTTTTTGCTTTTTTATATTGTTCGGTCTTGTTATGATGAGGTATTTCATCAATTATTTTTCAGTTCCGCTTGAAAAGCTGAAGGAAGGCACGCAGGAAATTGCCGAAGGTGATTATTCGCAGCACGTTAATGTTGTTTCGCCCGATGTTTTTGGTGAACTTGCGGATTCGTTCAACAACATGACTGACGCGCTTGAGTTAAAGACTAAAAAGCTCATAACTGTTCAGGATTCGGTTGTTACCGGCATGGCAACAATGGTAGAAAGCCGTGACAATTCCACCGGCGGGCACATTAAGCGCACGAGTGACGGTGTGCGTGTTTTTGTAAACGCGCTCAAAAAGAGTCCTGAATACTCTCACCTTACAGATGATTTTTACAGTGCTTTGATAAAAGCTGCGCCTATGCACGATTTGGGAAAAATCGCCGTTCTTGACGTAATCTTGAGAAAAGCCGGCAAATTTACGGATGAAGAATATAACATAATGAAGGAACATTCAGCCGAAGGCGCCCGCATTGTAGAAAACGTTCTGAGTGAAGTTGATGATGCTGAGTTCAAAAAAATCGCCGTAAATGTTGCGCATTATCATCATGAAAAATGGGACGGCACCGGTTACCCCGAAAAAATCGCAGGTGAAGCAATTCCGCTTGAGGCGCGTATAATGGCACTGGCTGATGTTTTTGATGCGCTGGTAAGCAAACGCTGCTACAAAGAAAGCTTCAGCTTTGACCAGGCTTTTAAAATCATAGAAGATTCACTCGGTACACATTTTGACCCAAAACTCGGCAAAGTATTTCTCTCATGCAGAGAAGAACTCGAAAAGCTTTATACCGACAACGCCTATTCGTCCTGATACTAAGCAGGGCAAAAAAAATCCCGAAGCACAAAACTTCGGGATTGTATTCAAAATAAACTGATTACATTTCGCAGATTGGTACGAATGTTTCAGCTTTAAGAGCTGCGCCGCCAATCAAGCCGCCGTCGATATCAGGCTGTGCAAGAAGTTCTGCAGCGTTGGAAGCTTTCATTGAACCGCCGTACTGGATGATAACTTCATCAGCAACTTTCTGGTTGTAAAGCTTTGCAATGTAACCGCGGATGAACTTGTGGATAGCTTCCGCATCAGCAGGAGTTGCTGTTTTGCCGGTACCGATAGCCCAAACCGGTTCATAAGCGATTGTTACGTTCTTCATCTGTTCAGCTGTTACGCCTGCAAGACCTGCAGAAAGCTGGAATGCGCAAACGTTTTCAGCTTCACCGGCTTCGCGTTCTGCAAGAAGCTCGCCGATACAAAGATCAACTTCCATGCCCTGTGCAAGAGCGCGGCGCACTTTCTTGTTGATAAGCTCGTCTGATTCGCCGATTTCGTGGCGGCGTTCAGA